>Ga0308176_10002530_pt1 | contig 11549 bp, 11 predicted proteins | sample PhyCR2_3_FD_203890 | JGI IMG/M metagenome (GOLD analysis project Ga0308176, IMG submission 203890) | Soil microbial communities from UC Gill Tract Community Farm, Albany, California, United States - DLSLS.C.R2 | ecosystem: Environmental > Terrestrial > Soil > Agricultural land | place: USA... | reverse complement strand
CGAGCCCCAGGGCCTGGCGGAGGAGCTCGAGCGAATCGCGGGCTATGCTTGGGCGCGCGTCGAGCGGGCCGAAGTGGTCGGGCGGACGGTCACGCTGAAGGTCAAGTTCGGCGACTTCACGATTATCACGCGGTCGAGGAGTTTCGGCGCGCCAGTCCCGAATTTGACGGCCTTTGCAAACACGGGTCAAATTCTTCTCGCAACGCTCCATCCGCTGCCCAAGGGCATTCGTCTCCTGGGCCTTGGACTTCATAATCTGAGTGAGTGCGACACGAGCGAACCTATGCAACTCGGACTCGCAATCTGAGACCCGTTGTGATATAAAATTGTCACATAGGGGCCGCTGCGATTCAGCCGCGGCCCTATATCTAAGGGAAGCCACAGGAAACTGGCTGGGGAGCCACGACCAACTGGTCGCTTTGGGGGGCGGCACTTCGGTGCTGGCTCGTCTGCCGCAATTTGGAAAGGTGTGCGAATGGCTACAAAGGCGCTTAGCTTCGACGTGGGAGATTATGTCGTGTACCCCAAGCATGGCGTAGGTCGCGTCGTGGAGCTGCAAAGCACCGAAATCGCCGGATGCAGTCTCGAGCTGTACGTTCTGCGGTTCGAGAAAGAGAAGATGACCCTCCGCGTTCCCGTCAACAAGGCGGACTCGGTCGGCATGCGCAAGCTGTCGTCGGACAAAACGATGAAGGACGCGCTCGAGACCCTCAAGGGCAAGCCGAAGGTCAAGCGCACCATGTGGTCGCGTCGCGCCCAGGAATATGAGGCGAAGATCAACTCTGGCGACCTTACGTCGATCGCCGAAGTGACCCGCGACCTGTTCCGCCCGGACGATGCGCCGGAGCAGAGCTATTCCGAGCGGCAGATTTTCGAAGCGGCTTCCTCGCGGTTGGCGCGCGAGCTTGGCGCCATGGAGCAGACCGACGAGAAGTCGGCGCTCGCGAAGATCCTCGACATCCTCAACAAGGCCTGGCCGATCCACAACAAGGCCAAGGAAGTCGCCTAATCCGTCATTCCCGCGAAAGCGGAACCCAGGTGGATCCCCGCCTTTGCGGGGATGACGAAAACAACAAGGGCGCCCGTCACCCGGGCGCCCTTTTTTTGCGCTTGCGGCTGTTTGGGTCGTGCTGTATTGCAGCACTAACACAGCATGTACGGAGGTTCCATGCGCAAGTTGATCGCCGCCGCAATCGTTGCGGCTTCCGCCTCGGCCTGCGGCCAGGGCCATGCCCAAGACGCCGGGCCGGACACCTCGCGCAATTACCAGGTCGGCAACTTCCAGCAGATCGAGGTCGCCGGACCTTATGATGTCGAAGTGCGCACCGGGGCCAACGTCGGGGTTTCGGCACGCGGCTCGGAGAAGCTGCTCGAGCACACCCTCGTCGAGGTCCAGGGCGACAAGCTCGTGATCCGGCCACAGCAGCACAACAGCTGGTTCGGCTTCTCGACGCGCGGCCACGCGAACTTCACGGTCACCGTGCCCCAGCTTCGCGGCGCGGCGATCGCCGGGTCCGGCAGCATCAACGTTGATCGCGTTCAGGGACCGAGTTTCGCAGGCAGCGTCGGCGGATCGGGCAACCTCAACGTGGCGGCCATGGACGTCCAGTCGCTGAAGGTCGACATCGGCGGTTCCGGCAGCGTGAAGGCAGGTTCCGGCAAGGCACAGACCGCCGAATATTCGATCGGCGGTTCCGGCAATGTCGATGCCGGTGCGATCACGTCGCAGGACCTCAAGGTCTCGATCGCGGGGTCGGGCGGCGTTCGTGCGAATGCCACGGGAACGGCGGACGTCAGCATGATGGGCTCCGGCGACGTCCAGATCGGCGGCGGAGCCAAGTGCAAGGTCAGCAAGATGGGTTCCGGCGACGTTCGCTGTTCGTAAGGCCGTCTTAACCATGACGATGGAAGGTGGGCGCATGCGCACCTTCCTTTTCGCTTTCGCCGCGGTCTCCGTTCTTGCTTCGCCGGCGAGCGCCGCGACACGCAATTTCGGCATCACCAGCTTCGAGAAGATTCGGGTGGACGGCCCCTTCAAGGTCAAGCTGACCACCGGGGTTGCACCGTTCGCGACGGCGACAGGCCCACAGGGCGCACTCGACAAGGTGGCGATCGACGTGCGGGGCAACACTCTGGTCGTTCACAACAGCCTTGAATCCTGGGGCGGCAATCCGGGACAGCCGAAAGGCCCCGTCGAGATTAGCCTCGGCACGCACGATCTCAGCGCGGCGTGGCTCAACGGATCGGGCGCGCTGGCTATCGACAAGGTCAAGGGCCTGACCTTCGATCTTTCGGTCCAGGGCTCCGGCTCGGCGGCGATCGGTCGCGCCGACGTCGATCAACTCAAGGTCGCAGTCGCGGGTACGGCCGCAGCGACATTGGCCGGACGCGCGGGAACGATGACCGCCGTGGTGCGGGGCATCTCGAGCCTCAACGCGGCCAATCTCACGACAAAGGATGCGACGGTCGGCGCGGAAGGCGCAGCGACAGTCGCCGCGAACGTCGGCAATTCGGTGACCGTGGACGGCTCCGGGCCGGCGACCATTCAGTTCACGGGCGGCCCGGCCTGCACCCTCCGCGTGAGCGGGTCGACGACCGTCACCGGCTGCAAATCGAGTCAGTGAATCGCGGTTCGGGCCTCAACGCCTGAGAGGAAGTTCCACAGCGCCCCGGCAAGCTCCTCGCCAGCTGCGATCGCTTCCACTTTCCCACTCTCCGGCAGCCGGTCGAGCAGCTCGCGGCAAACCGAGCTGTGCGCGACGTCCGCGCTCTCGTGCACACGGAAGAAGCGCAAGGTTTCCTCGTCGGCGATACCATAACGATCGATGAGCCCCTCGATCTTCGCGCTCGCCACGCCTGGGAACTGGCTTTCGTACGCATAAAGCGCGCCCAGCCCCGAGGCGTAGGAACGGCGCGACAGCTTGGCGAAGGTGTCGATCAGCGCCTGCGTCTCCGCATTGAGCTGCTGCCCCCTGACAGCGTCCTCGCACTCACCGAGCCCGCAAGCGAACATTAGCCACAAGGTCGCATGGTCCTGCTTCCCCGCATTGATGCCCTCTTCCTCCGCGAGATTCTCCGCCAGCATGCGACGGCCGTCGCGGTCCGGACAGACGCTGTGAACGGCGCTGACCGTGCGCGGAAAGGCCTCGACATGATGGAAATACTGCCGCGCATAAGACCGCAGCGTGTCGAGCGGCAGGCGCCCTTCGGTCCATGCCTGATAAAAGGGATGCTTGAGCATGGCACGCTCCGCGACCTTGCCGTCGATAGCCGCTGAAACCGTCGCCTGCGTCATGCTTCGTCTCCCTGCTGGTGGTCAGCCGGCGATAGTGTCGCGGACGAGAGTCGGCAAGCAGACGTTCGGGAGATTTGCTGGACCAAATCCGCCGGCAAATCGTTTCAACCACCTCCAACGACAATAGGGAGAGAAGCCATGTATCTAGGTATCGGCGGACTCATCCTGCTGATCATCATCCTGTACATCCTGTTCAGGTAAAGCTCGGCAGCTTCAGACCAGAGAAAGTGCGGCCAGGCGGCCGTACAAGCGAGGCGGCAGTGCGCCCAGGCCACTGCCGTCATCGTCTTCGGCCGGCGCGTCATCCTCTTCGAGATAGCGCCATCCCTGGTGCGCACGGCGCGGCAGCGGCGCGACCGTGACCAGGTCGGCTGAGCAGACGATATCGATCCGGCCGTCCTCGCGGTCCTCGAACCTCAGAATCTCCTGGTACGCGATCAGGCGGTGCCTCACGATCCAGTAGAGCGATCCGCCGACGAGCTCGGACGCGCGCTTCGGACGCATGCGTGTAACAATGCGGACTTCTCCGCCGACCGCGCGGCCGGCAATCCTTTGCTGCAGCCTTTCGAGGTCGCGGCAGGCGAACGCAACCTTGGTCATGTGAAGCTTCGGCACGCAAATGCCGATGCCGAATTACGGCATGAGTCGCAATGCCTTAGCGGCCGAGGCCGGCGAGCGCGGCGAGGCCGAGGAAGCTGAAGAAACCGGTAACGTCGGTGATCGTCGTCACGAATACCGCCGAGGACACCGCGGGATCGACCTTGAACCGGTCCAAGGTCACGGGAACGAGAATGCCGCCGAGACCTGCGGCGAGATTGTTGATGATCATCGCGGCGCCAATCACCGCGCCAAGGCGGAAGCCGCCCGGCGTCGGATGGATTACGCCGAAAATCAGCGCCACACCCGCCCCGATCAGCAGTCCGAGCGCGAGGCCGTTCGCGAGGGCGATCGTCAGCTCCCTCCCGAACGCGCGAATCGTGTTGGACTCGGTGAGCTGGTTCGTCGCCAGCGCCCGCACGGCAACGGCGAGCGTTTGAGTGCCGGCATTGCCGCCCATGCCAGCGACGATCGGCATCAGCACGGCGAGCACGGCATATTTTCCGATCTCGCCCTGGAAGAGGCTGACGACGCTGGCGGCGAGAATTGCGGTGCCGAGGTTAATAACCAGCCAGAACAGCCGACGCCGGACGGTGAGCTGCACCGGCTCGTTGATGTCGCCCTCGCCTGCGCCGGAGAGCAGCAGGACGTCCTCGCCCGCTTCTTCCTGGATGATGTGCACGACGTCGTCGACGGTGATCATTCCGACCAGCCGCCCTTCGTCGTCCGTCACCGCAGCCGAGACCAGCGCATATTTCTGGAAGCGCAGGGCGACGTCTTCCTGGTCCATGTCGACCGGGATCAAGGTCTGCTCGCGCTGCATGATCTCGCTGACCGGCGTCTTGCGCGGCGTACGCAGGATCACGGACAGCTTGCACGTCCCCACCGGATGGTGCGTGGGACTGACGACGAACACTTCCCAGAAGTCGTCAGGCAGATCGGCGGTCGAGCGAACGTAATCGATGACCTGCCCGACGTTCCAATGTTCCGGCACAGCGCACAGCTCGCGCTGCATCAGGCGGCCCGCGGACTCTTCCGGATAGCTCAGCGCCTCTTCGACCGCGGCGCGATCGTCCGGTTCCATGCGATCGAGCACCGCCTGCCGGTCATCACGGTCGAGATCCTCGATCAGCGCGACAGCGTCATCCGTGTCCAGCTGACCGGCGATGTCCGCGACCTGTTGCGGCTCGAGCTCGTCGAGCAGGTCCTCGCGGACATAATCGTTCAGCTCGGCGAGCACGTCAGGGCTGACGATGCCGGCCAGGGCCTTCACCAGCCCCTCGCGCTCGTCGCTCCGAGCAAGCTCGATCAGGTCGGCGACGTCAGCGGGGTGCAGCGGCTGGACGAGCTTACGCGCGGTCTCGTCGTCGCCCTCATCGACGGCATCGAGGACCTTGTTGACGAACTCCGGGCGCAGCCGGGTCTCTTCGTCCATCACCGGATTGGGCGTGGAATCCTGAGGGGGCGCGGCGGCGATATGCTCGCTCTCGCTCACGTACTGCTCCCTCGATTGGACTAGGTCGCCCCTCCTATGGGCGCGGCCGCTCTGGCGCAACCACCCCCGCGCGCCTAAATCGCGCTTCTTTCGAACCTTTCACCTGGAGTTTATCTGATGGCCGACGGCGACCGCCTGACTCTTTCCCTCTCGACCGGCGGCGATGTCGTCATCAAGCTTCGACCCGACCTTGCGCCCGGCCACGTGCAGCGCATCACCGAGCTAGCGAACAGCGGTTTCTACGATGGCGTCGTGTTTCACCGCGTGATCCCGGGTTTCATGGCGCAGGGCGGCGACCCCACGGGGACCGGCACCAGCGGCTCCAAGCTGCCGAACCTCAAGGCCGAATTCTCGAACGCGCCGCACGTACGCGGCGTGGCGTCGATGGCCCGCACTCCCGATCCGGACAGCGCCAACAGCCAGTTTTTCATCGTTTTCGACGACGCGCGCTTCCTCGACGGCCAGTATACCGTGTGGGGCGAGGTCGAGAGCGGCATGGAACATGTCGACGCGCTTCCCGTGGGCGAGCCGCCGCGCGAGCCGGGCAAGATCGTCAAGGCGACGGTCGCCTGACCTTGAAGAAGGTCGCGCTGATCACCGGCGCGTCCGCCGGGCTCGGGGCCGAGTTCGCGCGCCAGCTTTCCGCGCGCGGGCACCGGCTGGTGCTCGTCGCGCGGCGCAAGGAACGGCTCGACGCACTTGCCAAGGAACTCGGCAATGCTCGAGCGATCGCGGCCGATTTGTCGAAGGCGAATGCCGCGGCAAAGCTGATGGCCGACATCGAGGCAGCCGGCGAACAGGTGGAGACCCTCGTCAACAACGCCGGCTTCGGCCTCATCGGGCGGTTCGCTGAGCTTGACGCGAAGCGCGAGCGTCAGATGGTCGACCTCAATGTCGGCGCACTCACCGACCTCTGCCGCGCGGTCGCGCCACAGATGATTGCGCGCAAATCGGGCGGAATCCTCAATGTCGCTTCAACGGCAGCCTTCCAGCCGGGACCGAAGATGGCCGTCTATTTCGCGACCAAGGCCTTCGTCCTGTCGATCAGCGAAGCGCTGCATGAGGAGCTGAAGCCCCATGGCGTCCGCGTGACCTGCCTCTGTCCCGGCCCGACACGCACCGAGTTCGGGGACGTGGCAGGCTTCGGTGGAAATGGCATGTTCGACCGGGTCGCCATGGAGTCGCCGGAGGTCGTGAAGGCTGGACTCGACGGGCTGGATAAGAATCGGGCGGTCGTCGTGACCGGCCTGGTGAACAAGATCGGCGCGGCGAGCACGCGTTTCGCCCCGCGCAGCGTAGTTCGTAAAATCGCGGGGGCGATCAAATATTGATCGGGGAAATGAACCCGTCTGAACGCGGCATCGTTTCCGAAGGCACATGAAGCGGGGTTAGGAGCAAGAATGCCTGATACCGACACGATCGACCGGGTGACATCCCGCAAGGTGCAAGTCGCCAGCCTGCCGCCGGCGGACAGCGGACGCGGCTTCGCTCGGCTGCCCGATCGGCTGATGGACGAGCTCGGCCTCAACGAAGGCGACGTGATCGAGGTCGTCGGCAAGCGCTCCACCGCCGCTCGCGCAATCCGTCCGTATGGCGAGGACGAAGGCATCGACATTATTCGGCTCGATGGGCTGCAGCGCGCCAATGCCGGCGTCGGCTCCGGCGATTTCGTCGAAGTGCATAAGGTCGAGTCGAAGGTAGCGACCCGCGTGGTGTTCGCGCCGGCGCAGCCTAACGTCAGGCTTCAGGGATCGGCGGATGCGCTCAAGCGCACCTTCTCCGGCCGGCCGCTGGTCGAGGGGGATACTGTCGCGACCACCGGCCACCAGCGTATCAATGCCGACATGCCGGACAACATCCGGCAGATGCTGAACGCACCGGCTTTCGCGCTTCAGGAACTGAAGCTGGTTGTCGTTTCGACAACCCCGAAAGGCGTGGTGCATATCGACGGCAAGACCGCCGTCGAGCTCCTTCCGGAATATACCGCGGCAGATGGCGAGCGCCGCGCCGACGTTACCTACGACGACCTCGGCGGAATGAAGGACACCATCGACGGGCTGCGCGAGATGGTCGAGCTTCCGCTGCGTCATCCGGAGCTGTTCCGCCGTCTCGGCGTCGATCCGCCCAAGGGCGTTCTGCTTCACGGCCCGCCGGGGACCGGCAAGACCTTGCTAGCGCGGGCGGTCGCCAACGAGAGCGCGGCCAAGTTCTTCCATATCGCCGGTCCGGAAATCATGGGATCGGCCTATGGCGAAAGCGAACGGCGCCTCCGCGAAATCTTCGAGCAAGCCGCGCAATCCGCGCCCTCGATCATCTTCATCGACGAAATCGATTCGATCGCGCCGAAGCGCAGCCAGGTGACGGGTGAAGCGGAGAAGCGGCTGGTCGCCCAGTTGCTCACCCTGCTCGACGGCATGGAGCCCCGCCAGAATACGGTGGTGATCGCGGCCACCAACCGGCCCGAGGCCATCGACGAGGCGCTCCGCCGTCCGGGCCGTTTCGACCGCGAAATCGTCGTCGGCGTTCCCGACGAGCCCGGCCGCCGCGAAATCCTCGGCATTCACACGCGCGGCATGCCGCTCGCGCAGGACGTCAACCTCGACGATCTTGCGCGCCGCACCTACGGCTTTGTCGGTGCCGATATGGCCGCGCTGACGCGAGAGGCGGCGCTGGAGGCAGTGCGCCGCATCATGCCGAAGCTGAACCTTGCCGAGGACACGATTCCGAACGAAATCCTCGATGCACTGTCCGTGGAGCTCAAGGACTTCGACAATGCCCTGAAGCGTGTCCAGCCGTCGGCGATGCGCGAGGTCATGGTCGAAGCGCCGACCATCCGCTGGGATGACATCGGCGGTCTTGACCAGCCGAGCGACCGCTTGCGCGAGGGCGTCGAGCTTCCGCTCAAGCATCCGGAGGCATTCCGCAGACTCGGCATCCGGCCGGCCAAGGGCTTCCTGCTCTATGGGCCTCCGGGCACCGGCAAGACGCTGCTGGCCAAGGCAGCGGCGCGCGAAAGCCAGGCCAACTTCATCGCGACCAAATCATCCGACCTGCTCAGCAAATGGTACGGCGAAAGCGAGCAGCAGATCGCGCGGCTGTTCAACCGCGCGCGGCAGGTCGCTCCGACGATCATCTTCATCGACGAGCTCGACAGCCTGGTCCCGGCGCGCGGCGGCGGGCTCGGCGAGCCGCAAGTCACCGAGCGCGTGGTCAATACGATCCTCGCCGAGATGGACGGCCTCGAAGAGCTGCAGAATGTCGTCGTGATCGGCGCGACCAACCGCCCGACTTTGATCGATCCTGCGCTTCTCCGGCCCGGTCGCTTCGACGAGCTGATCTATGTCGGGCCGCCCGACACGGCCGGTAGGCGGAGGATCCTCGCAATCCATACGCGCCGGATGCCGCTCGCCGAGGACGTGGATCTTGAGTCCCTTGCGCAGCGCACGGACCGGTTCACTGGCGCAGATCTCGAGGACCTCGTGCGCCGCGCGGGCCTAACCGCGCTTCGTCGCGGCCTCGATTCCGCCCAGGTCACGATGGCCGACTTCGAGACGGCGCTCGGTGAGACTCGCGCTTCGGTGACACCCGAGATGCTCGAGGAATATGAGCGGATCCAGGACACGCTGAAGAGCGAGGCGACGCGGCCGCTGGGCGGCATCGGCTTCGTGCTTCCAGGCATGCTCCGGCCGCGGCCCGGCGGTAAGGAGGACTAGTCCTTCAGTCGCGAACGTCCGGCGATCGCCAAGACCACGAGCAGCAGCGCGAAGGCGATGAAGGGCGACTTGTGGTTGAGGCCGTAGAGGCTGATGCCGACGGTCGGCGCCAGCACATAGCTGATGCCGTTGGCCGAGGTGATCACGCCCGCGACCGCGCCCTGCTCCGATAGCGGAACTGCGAGCGAAGCGCCGGCGGTGAAGCCGGGACGGGTGAAGCCGAAGCCGAGCGACGCCAGGGCAAAACCAATCGTGATACCGTAGAGGTCGCGCGAGCCCATCGTCCAGATGAGGCCCGTCGCAGCGATCAGAGAGCCCCATAGAATCAGTGCGCGCGGCGCGAGGCGAAGCCGGGGGATCAGGCCCCACTGCGCCCCGAGCGTCGCCACCGCGCCCGCCATCATCACGATGGAAATCGGCCCCTCCGACCCAGTCGGCGTGAGGTTGAGCCGATCGATGATGAAGAAGCCGAGGCAGGTCAGCGTCGCGGCCTGCGCATGACCCGCAACGACTCCGGCGACGATCCACGGGCGGATGCGCTCATCGGTCCACTTGAGGCGTGAACGGCGGTGGGGGGACGTCGCGGCGACCACGCTTGCGCCGGTCGGTGGCGTCGCAAGGGAAGGGTAGCTCATGGCCGCGCCGTGCCCAACCTTGCGCCCGCGACGGTCGTTCGGAAGCCAGCGGACGATGGAGACAACCACCACGAGCGCAATGGCTGCAAAGGCAAACAAAGGACCCGCCAGGCCAACCACCGGCAGCACGAAAATCGGAGCGACCGCCGGACCGATAATGGTGCCGAGACCGAAGGATGACGACAACGCCGACAAGGCCGCGACCCGCCCGCTGCGCCGCGTTTTCGACGCGAGATAGGCCTGCGTTGCGGACGGCGTCGCGCAGCCGAGCCCGCCGTAAATCGAACGGAAGATCGCGAAGATCGCAAACGTGAGCGCCCCGCTCATCCATCGATGCAGGCCCGCATAGAGCGCGATCCCGCACAGCAGCATCGACGCGATGAAACCACTGACGCCCATTACCGTCAGCGTCTTGCGCCCATGATGATCGCTCTTCTCCGCCCAGTAGGGCGCCAGCGCGACCCACAGCACTGCGGACCAGGTGTAAGCGATTGCCACCCAAAAATCGGCGATCCCGATTTCCCGGCCGATCGCCGGCATCACGGACTGCAACGCCGTATTTCCCGACGACGCGACCAGCATCGCGCAGTAAAGCAGCACGAAGTGCGATGTCGTAAGAGCGGTCGATCCCACGCCGCGACGACTTGCGATGGAGGCCACGAACAGGACTTAAGCGGAGCGCATTCGGAACGGAACCTCTTCGTCGCAGGAATGGCGCGGTTCGCAGATAGGCTTGAGGCGGGGGAGAGCCACCGACGTTCGGCAACTTGCAAAGCTGCGGCGCATTTGCCAACGCTCGCGACCTCTCTGCCCCCCAGTACGGAGCACCGATGCCGATTTCCACTGCGCGAACGATGAAGGGACCCAAGCGGCTCGCGCGCCGCCGCGACCGCCGTTCGCCGAGCCCCCGCTGGCAGTTCCTGCGGGGATTCCTCAAGAATCCGGTGATGGTCGGCTCGATCATCCCGTCGAGCCGCGTCCTCATCGACAGGATGCTCGGGCCCGTGGATTGGCCGAACACGAAGCTGTTCGTCGAATATGGTCCGGGTGTCGGCACCTTCACGCGCCCCGTGCTCGAGCTGCTCGGTCCCGATGCGAAGCTCGTGACGATCGACACCAACCCCGACTTCACGAAGTACCTCAAGGAGCAGATCGACGATCCGCGCCTGGTTGCGGTGACCGGTTCGGCGGCGGACGTAGAAAAGATCCTTGCCGATCGCGGCCTCGGCTCGGCCGATTACGTGCTGTCGGGCTTGCCCTTCTCGACGCTCCCGCCCGGCGTCGGCGATGCAATCGCGAAAGCGACGTCGAAGGTCATTCGTCCCGGCGGTGCCTTCCTGGTTTACCAGTTCAGTCCGAAGGTCCGCGACTTCATCGCGCCGCACTTCGCGCCGCTCAAGCGCGGTTTCGAGTGGATCAACGTGCCCCCTGCCACGCTCTTCTGGGCCTACAAGGGCGAACCCAAAGCCTAGTGCCCGAACGGGTTCAAACGCCTGGTCACGCTATAGTCCATGATGTTCACGAGATAGTGGGATAGCGCCCACTTGAGCCTTTGCCATGTGCTCGCCCGGCGCTTGTGCACTTCGGGCGTGATCCATTTGCAGTCGCCCAGCTCACGCTCGAAATAGCCGCGCATTGCGTTCGCGAAGTCCACGTCCTTGATCCGCAGCATGATCTCCAAGTTGATATAGAAGCTGCGGTAATCGAAGTTCGACGAGCCGATGTGGACCATGTCGTCCACGATCGCGAGCTTGGTGTGGAGCTTGGCCGGCTGATATTCGTAAAGCTCGACATGACGGCGGATCAGCCGGCTG
>Ga0308176_10002529_pt1 | contig 11552 bp, 10 predicted proteins | sample PhyCR2_3_FD_203890 | JGI IMG/M metagenome (GOLD analysis project Ga0308176, IMG submission 203890) | Soil microbial communities from UC Gill Tract Community Farm, Albany, California, United States - DLSLS.C.R2 | ecosystem: Environmental > Terrestrial > Soil > Agricultural land | place: USA... | reverse complement strand
GGTGAGCAGCAACGCCGTGAACCCGTTGTCGCGCGCCTGCGCGATCAGGTCGCGCGTCACGCCCTCGTCGCGGAACACGTACAGCTGGAACCACCGCGGCGCCCCCGTCGCCGCGACCTCTGCCGGGGGCGTCGTCGCGATCGTCGACAGGCACATGATCGTGCCGACGTCTTTCGCGGCGCGCGCCATCCCGACCTCGCCGTCGGGATGCGCGACCCGCTGGAACGCGACCGGCGCAACGAGCAGGGGCATCGAGACGTCGTGGCCGAGCACCGTCGTCGCCGTCGAGCAGCCGGCGACGTCGACGAGCAGGCGCGGACGCAGCTGCCAGCGCGTGAACGCCTCAACGTTCTCGCGGAGCGTCAGCTCGTCGCCGGCACCGCCTGCGTAGTAGCCGTGCGCGCCCGCCTCGAGCCGCTCGGCGGCCAGCGCCTCGTAGTCCCAGACGTTGACCGGCTCGCTCACCGACGACGATTGAACCATCCGCCGCGCGGCGGCGGTCCCGGCTCCTCGCCGATCGCACGCGCTCCTTCGACGAGGTCGTCCGGCGTCAACCGCTGGAGCTCGTCATGGTCGAGCAGGTCTACGTCACCCTCGGCAAGCCGTAGCGACTGCGCGTTCAGCGCCTGCTCGAACAGGGTGCGTGCGAAGCGCGCGTTCCCGAACGACTCGCTGCGCTCGGCGTTCGCGAAGATCGCGCGCAGCGCATCGTCCGCGCCTTCGCCGAGCATGTAGGCGTTTTCGGCGGCGAAGACGGCGAAGATCGCGAGGAGCTCCTCCGTCGAGTAGTCGGGAAACTCGATCTCGCGCGAGAACCGCGAACGCAGCCCCGGATTCGACTCGAGGAAGCCTCGCATCAGCCGCGGATAGCCGGCGACGATCACGACGAGGCGGTGGCGGTGATCCTCCATCCGCTTCAAGATCGTCTCGATCGCCTCGTCGCCGAAGTCGAGCCGCGACGCGTCGCGCGCGAGCGAGTACGCCTCGTCGACGAACAGCACACCGTCGAGAGCCCGCCGGATCACGCGCTCCGTCTTGATCGCCGTCAAGCCGACGTACTGCCCAACGAGCCCGGCACGGTCGACCTCGACGAGATGCCCCCGCTTCAGCAGACCCATCGAGCGATACATCTGCGCGAGCAACCGCGCCACCGTCGTCTTCCCCGTCCCCGGGTTGCCCAGGAAGACGAGGTGCTGCGTCGTCGCGACCTCGGGAAGACCCGCCTCCTTGCGCCGGGCCTGGACGCGGAGGAACGCGACCAGCCCGCGCACCTGCTCCTTGACCGTCTCGAGCCCCGGCAGCGCATCGAGCTCCGCGAGCAGCTCTTCGAGCGGCCGCGCCGGCTCCTGGCGCCGCAGCACGTCGATATCGAGCTCTTCGCCGATCTGGGTGCGCAGCTGCTCGCCGAGCGCCTTCAGCCCCTCGAGGGGATTCGCGGGCACGGTCGCAAGCTACCCGTTGTCAGCTATCCTTAAGTTCATTAATGGTTCGCGTGGTTAACGACCCGGTCACGATCGCGAACCGGCTCCGCCCGGTTCTGCTCAGGCTGGCACGCGAGCTGCGCCGCGAGATCCACTCGCTCGGCGTCACCGGCGGCCAGGTCAGTCTCCTCTCTCAGGTCAAGCACAACCCCGGCATCACCGCCTCCGAGCTCGCCGAGCGCGAGCGCGTCTCCGCACCCGGCATGTCGGGCCACCTCGTCCGCCTCGAGGCCGCGGGCCTGATCGAGAGGAATCGCGCGACCGACCGCCGCCGCATCGGCCTCTACCTGACCCCCGAAGGCGCAAAGGTGCTGCGGTCGGTTCGCAGCAGGCGCACCGCCTGGCTCTCGGCCCGCCTCGAGCGACTCGAGCCCGCCGACCGCGAACTGATCGAGGACGCTCTCACCTCCCTGGAGAAGTTGATGGACGCGTGACGCTGCTTCGGATTGCGTCGCGCCGGACGTTCGCCTCGCTCAGGCACCACCGGAACTATCGACTCTTCTTCTTCGGCCAGCTGACCTCGGTCGCCGGCACCTGGATGCAGAACATCGCGCTCGCGTGGGTCGTCGTCGAGCTCGCTCCCCACTCCCGAGGCCTCGCCGTCGGCCTGCTGTCCGTGTGCCGCTTCGGCCCGTTCACCGTGCTCGGGCTGTTTGCCGGCGTCGTCACCGACCGTTTCGACAACCGGCGCACGGTGATCGGCACGCAGACGGTCCAGATGGTGCTCTCCGCCGTGCTCGCGGCGCTCACGCTGCTCGGGCACATCCAGCTGTGGCAGGTGTACGCGATCGCCGTGCTGACCGGGACCGCCGTCGTGTTCGACGCGCCGTCGCGGCAGAACCTCACGTTCCAGATGGTCGGCAAGGAGGCCCTGCCGAACGCCGTCGCGCTGAACTCCAGCCTCTTCAACCTCGCGCGCATCTTCGGCCCGGCCGTCGCCGGTGTCGTGATCGCGGTCGTCGGCACCGGCTGGTGCTTCGTCGTCAACACCGCCAGCTTTCTTGCCGTGCTGGGCGCCCTGCTCGCGATGCGCGTCGCCGAGCTCTATCCGCTCGAAGGACGCCGCCGGCCGACGGTCTGGCGCGGCACGCGCGAGGGCATCTCGTACGCACGCCACAACCTGACGGTCCAGGTGACGCTCGTGATGATGGCGGTCTTCGCCTCGGTCTGCTTCAACTTCAACATCCTGCTCCCGCTGCTCGCGAAGAACACGCTCGACGCGGGGCCGCGGACCTTCGGGATCATCTCCGCGGCGTTCGGGGCCGGCGCACTCGTCGGCGCCCTCTCGGCCGCCGCGGTCGCAAACGTCCGCTGGCGGACGATGCTGCTCGGCGCCGGCGGGTTCGGGATCTGCGAGCTGCTGATCGCGCCGGTCCGCGGCGTCGTCGCCGCCTCGCTCCTCCTCTTCGTCTGCGGCGTCTTCTTCACCAGCTACACCGCGAACGCGAACGCGTCGATCCAGCTCGCGAGCCCGGACCACCTCAGGGGCCGGGTGCTCGGGCTGTATTACTACGCCTGGAACGGGCTCGCGCCCGTCGGCGCCCTGCTCGTCGGCTGGCTCTGCGACCACGGTGGCACAGAGCTCGCGTTCAGCGTGGGCGGCATCTGCGCCATCGCGATGACCGTCTTCGGCGCGGAGGCGATCACCCGCCAACGCCGACGCATCGCACTTGTTACATAATCGGGGTCCGTTTTGGGCGGACACCGAGGAGGGTGAATGGCTCAAGTCGCGTTCGAGCGTGTGAGCAAGGTCTATCCCGACGGGACTCGGGCGGTCAACGACATCAGCCTGGACATCCGTGACGGGGAGTTCATGGTGCTCGTCGGCCCCTCCGGCTGCGGCAAGACGACGGCACTCCGCATGGTCGCGGGGCTCGAGGAGATCTCCGAGGGCGCGCTCAAGATCGGCGATCGGATCGTCAACCACGTGCCGTCGCGCGACCGCGACATCGCGATGGTGTTCCAGAGCTACGCGCTCTATCCGCACCTCTCCGTCTACGAGAACATCGCGTTCGGCCTGCGGCTGCGAAAGATGTCGAAGCAGGAGATCGACGAACGCGTCCACCGCGCCGCGGGCCTTCTCGGCCTCGAGGAGTACCTCAAGCGAAAGCCACGCGCGCTCTCGGGCGGCCAGCGCCAGCGGGTCGCGATGGGCCGCGCGATCGTGCGTCAGCCGGCAGCGTTCCTGATGGACGAGCCGCTCTCGAACCTCGACGCGAAGCTCCGCGTGCAGACGCGAGCCGAGATCGCGAAGCTCCAGAGCGACCTCGGCGTCACCACGATCTATGTCACCCACGACCAGATCGAGGCAATGACGATGGGCGACCGCGTCGCCGTCATGCGCAAGGGCGAGTTGCAGCAGGTCGACGAGCCGCAAACGCTCTACGACCGTCCCGTCAACCTGTTCGTCGGCGGGTTCATCGGCAGCCCGGCGATGAACATGCTCGACGCGACGATCGGGTCGAACGGCGGGCTGATGGCGACGATCGGCGACCAGACGATCGCGCTCGGGCCTGAGACGCTGCAGAGCCGCCCCGGCCTGAAGGCCTACGACGGCAAGCGCGTGATCATCGGCATCCGGCCGGAGGACCTCGAGGACGCCGCGCTCGAGTCGGACGCCCCGGCGGACCACCGCCTGCGTGGGCGGCTCGAGCTCCGCGAGGCCCTCGGCTCGGAGATCATGGCCCACTTCGCGATCAAGGGCGCGCACGCCGAGACGGACGAGACACGCGAGCTCGCACAGGACGCCGGAGCGGCCGACGAGTCGCAGGTCGGCGTCCGCGAGGGCGAGGCGGTGATCGTCGGCAGGTTCGGCGCACGCTCTCGCGTGAAACAGGGCGAGAACGTGGAGGCCGTGGTCGACACACGCGCCCTGCATTTCTTCGATCCAGAAACAGGTATTGGAATCTATGACCCCCCTGCGAAAGGAGCAACAGCGTGAAGAAAGGATGGTTGGCGATCGCCGCACTCGTGGGGGCGCTCGCGCTGGCCGCAGGCCTCGGGATGAGCAAGGCGAACGCGTCCTCGCACAATTCGAGCGCCGTCAGCGGCAACATCTCGATCGTCGGCGTCTGGACCGGCGCCGAGCAGAAGAACTTCCAAGCCGTGCTGAACGGCTTCACGAAGAAGTACCCGAACGTCAAGGTGAAGTACAAGTCGACCGGCGACAACACGCCGACGGTTCTCTCCACCGCAGTCGCGGGCGGCAACCCGCCCGACCTGGCGTCGGTGTCGCAACCGGGCCTCGTCAGGGACTTCCAGAAGAAGGGGGCGCTGAAGAGCCTCGACTTCGCGAAGGGAACCCTGGCGAAGAACTACCCGGCGTCGATCGTGAACATCGGGAAGATCAACGGCCACGTGTACGGCCTGCTGATCAAGGGCGCCAACAAGTCGACGGTCTGGTACAACGTCGCGTCCTTCAAGGCTGCCGGCATCAAGCCGCCGAAGACGTGGGGGCAGTTCACGAAGGCGATCGGCACGCTGCGGGCGTCGGGTCAGATCCCGCTGTCGGTCGGCGGCGCGGACGGCTGGACGCTCACCGACCTGTTCGAGAACATCTATCTCCGGCAGGCCGGTGTCGCGAAGTACAACGCGCTTTCGACGCACAAGATCAAGTGGACGGACGGCTCGGTCGTCAAGGCGTTGAAGACGATGGGGTCGATCCTGCAGTCGGCGAACATGTCCGGCGGCACCTCGGGCGCGTTGCAGACCGACTTCCCGACGTCGGTCTCGAACGTGTTCTCGAAGAAGCCGAAGGCCGCGATGGTGATCGAAGGCGACTTCGTCCCGGGCGTCATCTCGCCGAACCCCTTGAAGCCGGGCAGCGGCTACAACGTCTTCCCGTTCCCGACGATCGGCAACACGGCCGGTTACGTCGAGGGCGGCGGCGACGAGCTGATGATGTTCAAGGACAACCCGGCCACCCGGGCGCTCGTGAACTACCTCGCCACCGGTGCAGCTCAGTCGATCTGGGCGAAGCGGGGCGGCTACACCGCGCCGGCGAAGACGGTTCCGCCGTCCGCGTATCCGGACGCGATCACCCGCACCACGGCGACCGCGGTCGGCAAGGCCAAGGCGTTCGTGTTCGACCTCTCCGACCTCCAGCCGGCGTCGTTCGGTGCGACGGTCGGGCAGGGCGAGTTCAAGATCTTCCAGGACTTCCTCAAGACCCCTTCGAACTCAGCAGGGATTTCGAGGACGCTCGAAGCCGCAGCGGCGAAGGCGTACAAGTCAGGGAAGTAGCGGGGACTTGAGCGGAAGCAGCGGTGGGATTGCGGTGGAGCCGCCCCCGGGGGCGGCTCCACCCGCGGGGGGACCGGGCGCGCTGCGGCGGAACGCCGTCGCGCTCGGTTTCCTCGCGCCCGCCGTGATCATCCTCAGCGTCTGGATCATCTATCCGACCTGCTACACGATCGCTCGGAGCTTCTTCGGCCAGCAGGGCTTCGGCGACTTCGTCGGGATCGACAACTACAAGGCGCTCTTCACGCCCTTCAACTCGCACAACATCCTGTTGAAGGCGATCAAGAACAGCGCGATCTGGATCCTGGTCGCGCCGGCGATGGTGACGGCGATCGGCCTCATCTTCGCCGTGCTCACCGAGCGCATCCGCTGGGCGGTCGCGTTCAAGACCGTGGTGTTCATGCCGATGGCGATCTCGCTCTTCGCCACCGGCGTGATCTGGCACGTCATGTACATCAAGGATCCGAGCCAGGGCGCCGTCAACGCCGGCGTCGGCGCGATCCGTTCCTGGTTTGTCTCACCCGGCGCGCTCTCCAACGCGCTGCCGTCGACGTCGACATTGACCGGCTCACCTCAGAAGGGCTACGTCCTCACGAAGCCGATCTCAGCGGGCGGGACCGCACAACTCGGGTTGACCGCGATCCCGCCGACCGACCTTTCGTCGTCCGCCAAGCAGGTCGTCGTCCCTCGGGCGAAGGCGGGTGCGATCGAAGGCATCGTGTGGCGCGACTTCAAGCCCGGCGGCGGGGTCGTCGGCAAGCCCGAACAGGGCGAGCTCGGCATCCCCGGCGTGCACGTCAACCTGCTCGACTCCGCCGGCAAGAAGGCGGGCGGCGCGACGACCGGAGACGACGGCGCGTTCGAGTTCAAGGACGTGAAAGGCGGCGGCTACAAGGTCAGCATCGACAAGTCGACGTTCGCGGCGCCCTTCGGCGGCGTCTCGTGGCTCGGCTCGCAGCTGATCACGCCCTCGATCATCATCGCCTACATCTGGGTGTGGGCCGGCTTCGCGATGGTCGTGATCGGCGCCGGCCTCGCCGCGATCTCGCGTGAGGTGCTCGAGGCGGCGCGAACCGACGGCGCGACCGAGTGGCAGGTGTTCAGACGGATCACCGTGCCGATGCTCGCGCCGGTCCTCTCGGTCGTGTTCATCACGATGCTCATCAACGTCCTCAAGGTCTTCGACATCGTCATCTCGATCGCGCCGGGCTCGACACAATCCGACGCTGCCGTGATCGCGGTCCAGATGTGGCGCCAGAGCTTCGGCGGGGTCAACGACTTCGGCCTCGGCTCGGCGATCGCGGTCTTCCTGTTCGTGCTCGTCGTCCCCGTCCTGCTCCTCAACGTGCGGCGCTTCAAGCGGGAGGTCTGATGACTGCGTACGAAGCTGAAGCGGCACCTGTCGTCATCAAGGATCCGAGCGAGGCGCTTCCCGCCAAGATCGGACGCGCCGTCGCGAAGCTCCCCCTCCACATCTTCCTGATGTTCATCGGCGTCCTCTGGCTGATGCCGACGCTCGGCCTCTTCTTCGAATCGCTCCTCTCGCCGGCGGACGCGCAGTCGAACGGCTGGTGGAAGGTGATCGCGCACCCGCACCTCTCCACCTGGGCCAACTACTCGAATGTCTGGCACGACACGGACATCCCGACCGCGCTCCGGATCACAGCGGAGATCGCGATTGGCGGGACGCTCCTCCCCATCCTGATCGCGGCGCTCGCCGGCTACGCGTTCGCGTGGGTCGACTTCCCGGGCCGAGACTGGCTCTTCGTGGTCGTGATCGCACTACTCGTCGTGCCGCTGCAGATGGCGCTGATCCCGATCTTCACGCTGTACAACAAGGCGCATCTCTACGACACGATCCTCGGCCTGATCCTGTTCCACACGGCGTTCGGATTGCCGTTCGCGATCTTCCTGCTGCGCAACTTCTTCATCGGGATACCGAGAGACATCCTCGAATCGGCGCGCATCGACGGCGCGTCGGAGGTGCGCATCTTCCTGAAGCTGATCCTGCCGCTCGGACTGCCGGCGATCGCCTCGCTCGCGATCTTCCAGTTCCTCTGGACGTGGAACGACCTGCTCGTCGCACTCGTGATGGCGCGCAACACGACGCCGATCACCGTCGACATCTTCAGCCAGCTACGCCAATTCGGCTCGAACATCGACATCATCGCGCCTGCGTCGTTCCTCTCGATGATCATCCCGCTGGGCGTCTTCTTCTCGTTCCAGCGGTACTTCGCACAGGGTCTGCTCGCGGGCTCCGTCAAGTAGCTGCGCATGCGCTGCGCGATCGTCGGTAGCGGGCTCGCCGCGCTCGCGACGTACGCCACCCTGCGACACGCCGGTGTGGGGTCGGAAGAGATCGCAGTGTTCGGCACGCATACCGACCCGACGTCCGTCTGGCGCGAGCGCGCCGCGTCGATCCGCCAGGCGCGCATGCGCTCCGAATCGGACGGGCATCTCGCGGCCCCCGGCTTCCCGGGGCTCGCCGTCCGCGAAGGGACGCTCTCCGCGCTCGCGCGCTCGGTGACGAACCGCTATCACCCCACGGTCGAGCTGTTTCTCGCGCACGCGAACGAGGTGCGCGAGCGAACGGGCTGGGACGAGAGCTTCGCCGAGCGGCGCGTCGCGCACATCCGCGCCGGCGAAGGCGGCTTCACGGTCGACGGCGAAGGGACGTTCGCCCACGTCTTGGTCGCGACAGGACATCCGGGGCTGGTCCACCTCCCCGGTGCGGTGCACGCCTATGAGCCACACGCGTACGCGCCGAAGGTCGCGATCGTCGGCGCCGGGATGGCGGCCGCGACCGAGTGGCGGAACGCGCTCGCCGCGGGCTCGGAGGTCGTCTCGATCCGGCGGCGAGAGCCGCTGCGCCGGTCGCTCAACGTGCCGCGCGCGTACTTCTCGAAGCGCGGCCTCGCGGCCTTTCACCGCCTCGCGCCCACGGCCCGCCTTGCGGTGTTGGAGGACCTGGGCCGACCGTCGTACCCACCGGGGCGCGACTGGGATGTCGACCTACCCGTCGCCGACGCGCCGCCGCCGGGCTTCCAGGTGATCGCGGCGACCGGCTTCCGCAAGGGCTGGCGTGAGGACTCGCTTCTTGGCGATCTCGTCGCCGCGCACGATCTCGAGACCCACGCCCGCTTCCTCGCGCTCGCGCCCGACTCGACCGTTCCGGCACTCACGGACGACCGCCGCACCCTGTCGATCGCGGGCGTTGCAGGGCAGTGGGCGTTCCCTGCCGCCGACACGATCGCCGGGGCCAAGTACGCTGCTCGTGCGTTCACCCGACGGGTATGTCGTACACGCTGACAGGTCGCATCCAGTCGCGCCTCGTCGCGACGCTCCCACCGCTCCTCGTCGCGCTGGGAATCCACCGCTGGTGGGCGGTCGAGCTCGTCGCGCTCATGCTCCTGTTCGGCGTCGCGCTCGACGTTTGCGTCTACGACCGCGTGTTCGAGTACCAGCCCGGCTGGCTCGCGCTGCCGCTCGGGCTGGTCGAGCTGTGGCTGATCGTGCTTTCGATGCGGATGCCCGTCACCTGGCCGGCGCTCGGCCTCTATGCGCTCGGCTGGGCGACGGCTCAGGTGTGCGGTCACGCGCTCTTCCCTCGCGTCCGGCTCGAGTACGCCCAGGGTGGTGGCGAGCTCGGCCGAATCGGCGCACTGGTTGCCGCCGCCGTCGCAGCCGTCACGCTCGCCGGCATCGCCGGAGCGGTGGCCGTCATCCCGCCGACGGTCCACCTCCACGGCGTCGTGCGCGGGCCGCTCGTGATCGACCACGCGCAGACGCTCGTCGGTGGGACGGTCCGCGGCGGCATTCTCATCCGCGCGAGCCACGTGACGTTGAAGGACGTGACGGTGATCGGGGGCGAGAACGGGATCGACGTGGAGGACGCCGAGCACGTGATGCTCGACGGCGTGCACGTCTTCGGCGTGACGCTCGACGGCATTCACGTCCGGCGCGGCTCGGTAATGGTGAAGGACTGCCACGTATCGTCGCCGAACGGCCCGTGGGTTCAAGGGATCGACATCTCCTTCGCGATGGACAAGGGGATGTCGATGATCGAGGGCTGCACCATCTCGGGCGTCCGCGAAGGCATCGTCACGCACTGGGTGATGGCCGACATCACGCACAACCACGTCAGCGGGACGGCATTGCGCGGCATCGACATGGGCGAGATGTCGATGGGCACGATCGAGCACAACACGGTCGTCGACTCGAAGGGCGTCGGGATCCTCTGCCTCGACCATTCCGAATGCGACATCAAACGCAACACGATCTCGGGTGCGCAGCGACCGATTCAGGAGCAGTACTTCGCGCACGCGAAGCTACACAAGAACACGATCGAGGAATGAGCTCGCACTTCCAGCTCGTCGCCCGCACGCGGCATCCGAGCTTCCTCGACCTGCCGTGGAACGAGCCGCTCGAGGACTGGGACACGCCGCGCTTCGTCAACCTGATCCGCGGCATCAGCCGGCACGTCGTGCGGTTCGTCGAGTACGACGGCGTTCTCTATGCGCTGAAGGAGCTGCCCGAGCGGCCCGCCCGGCGCGAGTGGACGCTGCTGCGGCGGCTCGAGGGTCAGGAGCTCCCGGTCGTCGAAGCGGTCGGGATCGTGACCGACCGCGGCCAGGATCTCGACGCGATCCTCATCACCCGGCACCTCGAGTACTCCCTCCCCTATCGTGTCCTGTTCTCCGGCGCCGCGATCCCCGACCTACGCATTCACCTCTTGAACGCGCTGGCCGAGCTGCTCGCGCGACTGCACATCCGCGGGTTCTTCTGGGGCGACTGCTCGCTCTCGAACGCGCTGTTCCGCCGCGATGCGGGCGCGCTCTCCGCCTACCTCGTCGACGCGGAGACGGGCGAGCTCCACGGGCAGCTGTCGGACGGCCAGCGTGCCTACGACCTCGACATCGCTCAGTCGAACATCGTCGGCGAGCTGCTCGACGTCGACGCGGAGGTCGGGCTGCCCGCCGACCTCGATCCCGACGAGACCGGCGAGGAGATCGTCAGGCGTTACACGGCGCTCTGGCACGAGCTGACGCGCGAGGAGACCTTCGGCCCCGACGAGCGCTTCAAGCTCGACGAACGGCTGCACTCGCTGAACGACCTCGGCTTCGACGTCGAGGAGATCCAGCTCGAGGCGACGCCGACCGGCTACCGGCTGCGGCTCGAGCCGCACGTCGTCGAGCCTGGCCACCACCGGCACCGCCTGCTGCGGCTCACCGGCCTCGACGCGGAGGAGAACCAGGCACGCCGGATGCTCAACGACATCGCGCGCTTCCGCGAGGCGCTCGAGCGGCGAGAGAAACGGACGATCCCCGAGGCGGTCGCCGCGTCACGCTGGCGGCAGGAGGTGTTCGAACCGACGATCGCAGCGGTTCCGGAGAAGCTCTGGGCCGCGCTGCCGGCGGCGGAGGTCTTCCACCAGGTGCTCGAGCACCGATGGTTCCTGTCGGAGCGCGCGCGCAAGGACGTCGGGATCGACGAGGCGGTGCGGTCGTATGTCGAAGGCGAGCTGCCGTCGCGCCCCGCCGAGCGTGTCATCCTGGACGTCCCGGATCCGGACTAGGAATCGAGGTCGACGTCTACCGCACACCCGACTCGCAATTCGATGACCTACCCGGCTGGGAATTCGCACCGCACTACGTCGAGCAGGACGGGCTGCGGATGCACTACGTCGACGTCGGCGAGGGCGACCCCGTGCTGTTGCTCCACGGCGAGCCGACGTGGTCGTTTCTGTACCGCAAGGTGATCGGCCGGCTCGTCGGCGGCTCGCGTTGCGTGGCCCCCGACTACTTCGGCTTCGGGCGTTCCGACAAGCCGACC
>Ga0308176_10002528_pt1 | contig 11552 bp, 9 predicted proteins | sample PhyCR2_3_FD_203890 | JGI IMG/M metagenome (GOLD analysis project Ga0308176, IMG submission 203890) | Soil microbial communities from UC Gill Tract Community Farm, Albany, California, United States - DLSLS.C.R2 | ecosystem: Environmental > Terrestrial > Soil > Agricultural land | place: USA... | reverse complement strand
AGCGGCGGGAGAAGTCCGTGATCGCGGTGTCGAAGGTGTCGTCGGTGCCGAGGTACGCCGCGATCGCGACCGGGTCGCCGGACCGGGCGTGCGCGCGGGCCAGGGTCCAGCCGCAGACACCCGCGTAGTACTTCAAGCCCTCCACGCCCATCTGCTCCACCGCGGCCGAGCCCTTCATGTCCCGCAGCTGGCGCCAGTAGAAGTAGCGGCCGTCCTCGTGGCCGCGGCTCCAGCCGAGGAAGATGTCGCTGGTCGCCTGCATCAGCCGCTGGCCCTGCACGACCCGCTCCCCTGCCTGGCGGAAGCGGCTGCGGTGCAGCGGGCCCTCGAGGACGGAGGCCGTGGCCTCCTTGACCTGGAGGAAGAGGGGGTCGCCCTCGTCCGCCCCCTGCATGAGGGCGATGAAGGCGCGGGTCCCGACGCTGCCCACGCCGACCACCTTGCGCGCAGCGTCGATGAGCTGGAACCGCTCCAGGAGGAGCCTGCGGTCCAGGGGCAGGCTCGAGCGGTACTCGTGGAACTGTTTGACGATGATCTCCTCGAGCAGCTCGGTGGACATCCCGTAGGTGCTCTGCAGCTCGCGCGCCGGCACGATGACCGGCGGGTCGCTGATGATCCGGTGGGTGCCGTCGACCACCTCGGTCAGCTTGGCCAGCGCCTGGAGGCTGTCACGGCCGCGCGCCTTGGCGGCGTTCTTCTCGAAGCGCTTCTCGACCTTCTTGGCCTGCTTCGCCGACAGCGACTCCCGGCCCTTGCCGCCGTTCTTGCCCTTCCCCTTGCCCTTGCCCTTCCCCTTCTCCTCGATCTTGACCTTCGCCTTGCCCTCGCCGACCATCGCCGCGGTGGTCTGGAGCATGCCCTGCCGCAGCTCGTCCTCGGAGAGATGCGCGTACCAGACGTCGAGCGTGCGCATCGCGGCGAAGTCGGCCATCGCCTCCCGGTAGGCAGTCACGCACGTCTTGGTGATGTCGAACGCGTCGGCTGCGGAGAAGCCGTTGTTGGACGCCGCCACTGTGAGGCTTGCGGCCAGCCGCTTCACGTCGTACTCGAAGGGGCCGGGGAGCGTCTCGTCGAAGTCGTTGATGTCGAACACCAGGCTCCGCTCGGGGGAACCGTAGACCCCGAAGTTCGACAGGTGCGCGTCACCGCACAACTGCACCTCGAGCCCGCACGTGGGCGTGGTCGCCAGGTCCGCCGCCATGATCTTCGCGGCGCCGCGGTAGAAGGTGAACGGCGAGGCCATCATCCGGCCGTGACGCACGGGCACCAGGTCGGGGTCCCTCCGTGCGTTCTGCTCCTCGATCAGGCCCACCGGGTCCGGTCGGTCCGGCCCCGGGGTCCAGCCGGCGTGGCTCGCCGGCAGGGCCCTCTCCCGCGCCAGTACGCCACGCGCGGCGCGCTCCTCGCGGGTGGGGTGCTCGACCTTCTCCCGGGTGGTTTCCTGCTCGACCTTGCTCACGATGGGTCAACTCCCTCGCGCTTCCGTGCGGTGCGGTGCCGAAAGTCCAACCGTCCTCCCGAGACCGAGTCCTCCACATCACCCCGGCCGGACGATCACAGGGACGGCTGCTCGGTCGAGCATCGGCAGCAAAGGCCGGTGCCACCGGCCCGAGCCCCTGTCGGCGCGGTACGCCCCGCCGGCCGACCACCCGGGAGGCGGATCGCTCATGGAAGCAGGTCGTGCCCGTGAGCTGCTGGCGGCGGAGCGCGACACGGTCGTGCGGATGTTGACCGAGCTCGACGCCGCCGCCCGTGACGACCGGGCCGCCGAGACCGACATCGGGGACCAGGTCGACGCCGCCGACCCGATCGTCGCCGAGGGCGTCGACGACGCCGTCGCGGCAGGGCTGCGGACGCGCCTGGCCGCCGTCGAGCGGGCCGAGAAGCGCCTGGCGGAGGGCACCTACGGACTCTCCATCCGCAGCGGCGTGCCGATCCCAGAGGAACGGCTCGAGGCGATGCCCACGGCCGAGCTCACGGTCGAGGAGGCCTCGGCCCCGTGACGGCCGGCCACGAACGCAGCCAGCGACACCAGCGGTCGCGAACCACGATTCACGCAGAGAGGACCCACCATGACGTACTTCAGCTTCAGGCGCGTGCGCGGCGCACGCGGTGAAGGAGTGTTCGAGGGCTCGACCTTCCTCGGCTCCGTCGCCCAGAGGCGTCAGTGGCGCTCGCGGCTCTCGCTCAGCGACCCCGGCCTCGACCTCTACTACGCCATCGGCCCCGGCGGCGAGTCGCTCTCCGGCTCCTTCCCCACCAGGCACGACGCCGCCGAGGCGCTCTTCGCGCTGGCCACCGGATCCTCGGGCGGCGAGCAGGGTTTCCCCCTCCAGGCCTGAGCGAACCCGGTTCTGTGTAGGGGTCCTCGGCGTCCGGGGGCGATGTCGGCGGTGAGTGAGCAACCCAACCTCGGCCACGAAAGGTTGCTGGCTCACCGGCACGCGGACCGGTGTCGTGTCGGCGGTGACAGGGCGACCGAACGCCGAGCCGAAACGGTTGCTGGCTCACCGCTGCCCGGGGGCGCGCCGCGGGCAGAGTTCACCCGGGCGGCCATGGTGCCCCGTTAGATTGGGGCAATGGCCCGGACGCGCGCCGCGACGTCGACGGCGGCGCGGTGCGACCGGCTGCTGGACGCCGTCGTGGCGTTCCTCGCCACCTGGACGCTCGTCTACCACGCGTGCCTCTTCCTGCGCCTGGGCGTGGCCTGGGCCGTCGGCCTCGAGGTGGTCGCACTGGTGGCCTGCGCGCTGCTGGTACGCCGGTTCACGGCGCCCGTGGCCCGGACCTCGGTGGCCGAGCACGACGACGTCCCGGCCCCGCCTCCGGCTCCCCCGGCGCACGAGGGCCCGAGCCCGAGCAGGCGGCCGATCGTCGTGGCGGTGACCGCGGCGGGAGTCGCGGCGCTCGGCATGGCGACGGGAGCGCCCTGGCTGCTGGTGTGGGTCCCGTGGTTGGTCGCCGCGGGCGCGGGGGTGTGGTGGACCTCCCGGACCCTGGGGAACGCCCGCCGCGACGTCCTCGACGAAGGCCATCCCCCGAGCCAGGTCCCGGGCCGGGTCGAGACCGCCGTCGTGCTCGCGTGGACCGTCGGCCTCGCCGCCCTGGCGACGTTCACCCTGCGGCCCAATCCCGACGACCTCTACTACGTGAACCTCTCGCAGTGGGTCGCCGAGCACGGCACCTTCCCGCTCCGGGACACGATCTTCGCCGACCTCACCTACCCGATGTCCAACTGGCCGCCGGTCGCGTCGTACGACGCGCTGATCGGCGCCGTCGCGCACCTCGCGGGCACCAGGGCCGGCGACGTCGAGTACGTCGTCGTCCCCGCGCTCGCCACCACGCTCTCCGTCCTGGCGCTGTGGCGCCTCCTGCGTGCCTGGCGGGTGCAACGGGTCGCGCTCGTCATCTCCGTCGCGCTGGTGTTCCTGCTCCTCGACGGCACGTCCTCCTACGGTCCCCCGGGCAACCTGTTCCTCACCCGCCTGTGGCAGGGCAAGGTGATCCTGCTGTGCCTGCTCGTGCCCACCCTTCTCGTCCACGCCCTCCGCCACGTCGAGCGGCCCTCACGCGCGACCGGGCTCCGCCTCGCGCTGGGCGGGGTTGCCTCGGTCGGCCTCTCGACCTCGGCGATCTTCCTCACCCCCCTGATCGCCTTCGCCGGCGCCGTGCCGCTCCTCCCCCGCTCCCGAGCCCGGGCGGCGGCCGGCTTCGGGCTGATGGCCGCCTACCCGCTCGCCGCAGGGATCGCGACCAAGGTGCTCGGTGGCCGCTCGGCCGACGACTTCGGCGCTCGCCGTCAGTTCCGCTTCGATCCCTCCTGGTTCGGCCACGAGATCTTCCTGACCGGCCCCATCGCGGCGCTGGCCGTCTTCTCGGTGCTCGTCGGATGCCTGCTGGTGCCTGTCAGGGCGGCGCGGATCACCACCGCAGTCCTGGTCCTGGCCACCGGCCTCGTGCTCGTCCCCGGGGCCACCCGCCTCTCCTACGACGTGACCGGCCTGGGCCCCACGCTGTGGCGGGTCTCGTGGGGGTGCACCGTCGCCGCCCTGGTCGGCCTGGTCCTGGTGGCCGGCGGGACCTGGTTGCACCGTCGCTACGCCGAGGCCCGCCCGCGGCAACGCTGGTCGGTCGGCATCGCCGTGACGGTGGTCCTGGGCCTGCTGGTCGCGTCCGGCTCCCCGATCTGGGCCGGCGACACCGGCAACCAGTGGCAGGCGCCGTTCCACTGGGAGCGGACCGACGGCAGCAGGTACGTCGCGGCGCGGGTCATCCAGTCCGTCGGCCCCGGACGGCTCGTGCTGGCCCCCGACTCGCTGGCGATCACGATCGCCGTGACCACCACCGATGTGAAGACGGTCGCCCCCCGCGACTACTACCTCCACTACCTCCGCGACGTCCCCTCGTTCCACTCCCGGGAGCGGCTGGCGCTGGTCGACTTCGCCAACGAGGTGGGGCCCTGGCGGCAGCAGGAGGTCAGCCGCGCCCTGCGGGTCCTGCACGTGGACGTCGCGTGCCTCGCCACCCGCGACATCCGTCGGGTCCGGGGGCTGCAGCGGGCCGGGCTGACCCCGATGCTGACCACCCGCTACTTCGAGTGTCTGCAAAAAACCTGATTACGTCGCCGATGTCCGGGCCGGGTCGCGCTCAGGCCGGGTAATGCCCCACTCCTGCGCCTATATGCTCGCGACAACCGCATGACACGTTCCGAACTGGGGTGCTCCAACGGTCCGAAGCGCCGCTCACCCCGCGTCGTCGAGGAAGGATCTGAGATGCGAATCCTGGTTCTCGGGGGAGACGGCTACCTCGGGTGGCCCACCGCGATGTACCTGTCAGCGCACGGTCACGACGTCGCGGTGCTCGACAGTGCCGTGCGCCGTCAGTACGACCACGAGCTCGGGTCGGAGAGCCTGGTCCCGATCGAGTCGCTCCGGACCCGGGTCCAGGCCTGGAAGGAGGTGACCGGCCGCGAGATCGCCGTCTTCCACGGCGACCTGACCGACGCCGACTTCGCCTACGACGCGATCCGCACGTTCGCGCCCGAGTCGATCGTGCACTTCGCCGAGCAGCGGGCCGCGCCGTACTCCATGATCGACCGCAAGCACGCGGTCTACACGCAGACCAACAACATCGTCGGCACCCTCAACGTGATGTACGCCGTCGGCGAGCTCGACCGCGACATCCACCTCGTCAAGCTCGGCACCATGGGCGAGTACGGCACGCCCAACATCGACATCGAGGAGGGCTGGCTCGAGGTCACCCACAACGGCCGCAGCGACCGGGTGCTCTACCCCAAGCGGCCGGGCAGCTTCTACCACCTCTCGAAGGTGCACGACAGCCACAACCTCGAGTTCGGCTGCCGGATCTGGGGCCTGCGGGTCACCGACCTCAACCAGGGCATCGTCTACGGCCAGCAGACCGAGCAGACCGTGCTCGACCCGCGCCTGGCCACCCGACTCGACTACGACGCGGTCTTCGGCACGGTGCTCAACCGGTTCGCCATCCAGGCGGTGCTCGGGCTGCCCCTCTCGGTGTACGGCGGCGGCACCCAGACCCGCGCCGTCCTCGACATCCGCGACACCGTCGAGTGCATCCGGCTGGCCTGTGAGAACCCCGCCGAGCAGGGCGAGTTCCGGGTCTTCAACCAGGCCACCGAGAGCTTCTCGCTGTTGGAGATGGCCAAGGTCGTCGCGGACTCCTTCGACGGCCCGGTGGAGATCGAGCACATCGACAACCCGCGCGTGGAGATCGAGAACCACCACTACCACTTCACCCACACCGCGCTGGAGTCGCTCGGCCTGCAGCCGCACCTGCTCTCGGAGACGCTCTTCCGGTCGATGTTCCCGATCATCGACCGGCACCGGGACCGGGTGGACCGCAGCCTGCTCGAGCCGACGGTCCGCTGGCGCGAGTCGCTGCGGAGCCGGACTTCGTGACCGCGATGACGCAGCGACCTCTGCGCGTCCTGGTGACCGGCGGCGCCGGCTTCATCGGGCGGCATGTCGTCGCCGAGCTGCGCGCCCGCGGCCACCGGCCGACCGTCGTCGACCGGCTCGACCACCCCGACGACGAGGTGCCGGCGGTGCGCGGCGAGCTCGACGACCCGGACGTGCGGGACCGAGCGGTGGCCCCGGAGCTCGACGCGATCGTGCACCTCGCGGCAGAGACGTCGGTCCTCGGCTCGATCGAGCGGCCCGCACTCGTGCACCGCACCAACGTGGAGGTCACCGCGGCGCTGCTCGAGCTCGCCCGGGAACGAGGCGTCGGCGCCTTCGTCCTCGCCTCGACCAACGCCGTGGCCGGCCCGCGCGACGGCGAGCTCACCGAGGAGGTGGCGCTCTCGCCGATGACGCCGTACGGCGCGACCAAGGCGGCCGGCGAGATGATCCTCTCGGGCTACGCCGGCGCCTACGGGATGCGCACTCCCGCGCTCCGGCTGACCAACGTCTACGGCCCGGGCATGCACCACAAGGACAGCTTCATCCCCCGTCTCCTCCGTGCCGCCGCGGACGGTGGAGAGGTGCAGATCTACGGCGACGGTCTCCAGCGCCGCGACCTGGTGCACGTCGGCGACGTCGCGCGCGCCTTCGCCCAGGCGGTGGTCGACTGGCCCAGCGGCCCGGTGATCATCGGCAGCGGGTGCTCCCACACCGTCCTGGACCTCGTCGAGGCGGCCCGCGAGGCGACCGGGCTGCCCATCGGGGCCCGACACGTGCCGGCCAAGCCCGGCGAGATGCCGGCCGTCGTGGTCGACCTCACCCGGGCGCGCGAGCGTGGCTGGGAGCCCACCGTGTCGCTCACCGACGGCGTCCGAACGGCCTGGGCCGACTTCTCCCCCGCCGCGAAGTCCTGACCCGTCCATGGACGAGGTCGAGCACGACACCGGCGTGACCGCGACGCCGGTCGCCGTGCGGCGACCCGCAGCCACCGGCCTCCGGCTCCGCCAGCACGCCCTCTTCGGGGTGCTGCTCGTCGCCGGCCTGGTCGTACGGCTGGCGATGGCCCTCTCGCTGCAACCGGTCCTCGAGCGGCCGGATGCCGGCGCGGCGACGGCCGGCGTGGTCATCGACCTCCAGCACCTCGCCGGGCTGCTCGCCGCGATCGGCGCCTACGCGGTGGCGGTGCGCTGGGGCGTCTGGCGGTGGCTGGCCGCGCTGGCGGCCGCGCCGGCGCTGCTCGACGCCCGGGTCCTCGGCGGTGAGCAGGTCGTGGGGGCCACGCCGCTGGTCGGCTTCCTCGTCTCGGCCGGCCTCGTCGTGCTGTGCTGGCGCGCGCGGCCACAGCCCCTCCGGCTCCTCGCCGTCGCGGTGCTCCTCGCGGGCGCAAGCGTGCTGTCGGCGTACGCGGACCCGCTCGCCCCGCTTCCCGCGCCGGCCGCGCGCCTCGACGCCCTCGCCGCCGCCGTCGGCGACCTCCTCGTGCTGAAGGTCCCGGCCGCGCTGCTCGTCGTCGCCGCAGCCCTGGCCGTCGGTGCCGCGCTCGGGACGGGTCGGGCGCGCGCGTCGCGCATGCGGCTGGTGAGTGCCCTGACCGTCGGACTGCCGCTCCTCGCGGTCCTCGCCCTGGTGGCCCGGTTCTCCGCGTCGTGGGCCGATGCGCTGCCCGTCCTCTGCTGGTGGCCCGTCGCCGGTGCCCTCGGCCTGACCGCGCTCCTGCGCGGCCGTCGCGGCCCGGCCGCGAGCCGCCTCCAGCGCGACGACGTCGACCGGGCCGCGACCGACGACTTCGAACGGCGGTACGGCCGCCCCTCGCTCGGGCCGGTCACGATCGTGATCGCCGCCTACAACGAGGCGGACGGGCTGCCCGGCGTCCTGGCGGGGATGCCCCGGACCGTGTGCGACCTTCCCGCCCACGTCCTGGTCGTCGACGACGGCAGCACCGACGGCACGGCCACGGCTGTCGAGGGCTCGCACGCCTTCATGGCGGCCTGCCCGGTCAACCGCGGCCAGGGGGCCGCCCTGCGCCTGGGCTACACCCTCGCCCGCGAGCACGGCGCACGCTTCGTCCTGACCACCGACGCCGACGGCCAGTACGACGTGGGCGACCTGCCCGCGGTCCTGGCCCCGATCCTCGAGGGCCGCGCCGACTTCGTCACCGGCTCGCGCATCCTCGGACGGCAGCACACCCGCGACCGGGTGCGCCGGCTGGGTGTGCACGTCTTCGCCTGGATCGCCAGCGCCTTCGCCGGCCGTCGGCTCACCGACACCTCCTTCGGGCTGCGGGCGATGCGCGCGGAGGTGCCGGCGGCCGTCACGCTCAACCAGCCGCAGTACCAGTCGTCGGAGCTGCTCCTCGGAGTGCTCTCGCACGGCTTCGAGGTGCTGGAGGTCCCCGGGACCATGCACCTGCGGGCCGCGGGCTCCACGAAGAAGGGTCGCAACCTGGTCTACGGCGCCCGCTACGCGCGCGTCGTCGTCGGCACGTGGTGGCGCGAGGGCTGCCTGAGGCCCGCGCCCGACAGGGCGCCCGCCCTGCGGGGAGGCCGCGACCGTGCTGCGTGACGGCTCCGACGCGGTCGCGCCGGCCGCACCGGCCGGTGAGAGAACGGGCAGACGGCTGCCGTGGTCGTGGCGCACCGAGCGCCCCTTCCTGGTCGCCCTGGGCGTGGGCGCCCTGGTCCGCGTGCTCGTGCAGGTGGCCTTCCCGCCCGCCTTCATCTACAGCGACGGTCCCACCTACCTCGGCTTCGTCGACGCGGTCCAGCCCTCCCCCGACCGGCCCTTCGGCTACGGGGCGCTGCTGTGGCTGCTCGCCGCGGTCACCCGGGGTGTCGACGCCGTCGCGATCACCCAGCACGTCCTGGGGCTGGTCACCGCCGTCGTCCTCTACGCCCTGATGCGGCGCTGGGGCGTCCGGCCGTGGGTGGCCACCCTGGCCGCGCTTCCAGCGCTCCTCGACGAGATGCAGCTGGTCCTGGAGCACTCGGTGCTCAGCGACGTCCTCTTCGACCTCCTGCTCGTCCTCGCGATCGCGTTGCTGGCCTGGCACCGACCTCCGCGGCTGGGCTGGACGGCCGGCGCCGGCCTGCTGCTGGGCGCGGCCACGCTGGTCCGGGTCACGGGTGAGCCCACGATCATCGCGGCCGCCATCTTCTGCGTGGCCACCGCAGCCACCCTGCGGGCCAGGGCCCTGCACGTGGCGGTGCTCGTGGCCGCCTTCGCGGCACCCCTGACGGCCTACGCCACGTGGTACCACCACGAGCACGGCGCCTGGGCCATCACCCAGACCGGCGGGCGCGCGCTCTACATGCGCACCACCGCGTTCGTGGACTGCTCGACGCTCTCGGTCCCGTCCTACGAGCGCACCCTGTGCCCCGACGACCCGCTCGGTCACCGCCAGGACCCGACGGTCTACGGCTGGCACGACCCGACGACGACCCATGCCCTCCGCCCGCCGGCGGGCGTCTCGGCGGACGCGGCGATGCGGGACTTCGCGATGACGGCCATCCGGTCCCAGCCGCTCGACTACGTCCGGACCGTCGCGCGCGACTTCACGATGGCGTTCTACCCGTCCCGGGTGGACCACTACGAGTACGACACGGCGTACAAGTGGTCCTTCCACCACTACGTCGACTACCAGCCGACGCCCGACTGGACCGGACCGGCGTACGCCGCCCACGGCGGCGAGATGCCCACGACGCGGCATCCGGTCGCGGACGCCTTCGACACCTACGGGCAACGCGTCTACCTGCCGGGGCCGGTGCTGCTGGCGCTGGTGGTCGTCGCCGTGGTCGGCTTCGTGCGCCGTGCTCCCCGCGGGGCGCCCTCGAGCCGGCCGCTGATCTTCCTCACCCTGGCGATGGGTCTCGGGCTGATCCTGCTGCCCGACGTCACCGCTGAGTTCACCTGGCGCTACCAGCTGCCCGCGGTGCTGCTCGTCCCGGTGGCGGCCGCCCTGGGCTGGACCCGCCTGCGGGGCGGGCGTCAGCCGGGGACGACGGCCACGCCGAGCACCGACTGACCGAAGGGCGGCGTGACCCGGCGCTCGACGAACCTCGTCACGGGGACGACGAATCGGTCGTAGGTGCGCACCAGCCCGGGCCGGGGCTGGCCGACCCCGCCGCGGCGCACCGTGAGCCACCAGGCGATGCCGCCGAGCAGGTTCACCGGGCGCACCACGCCCGGGGTGAGCCCCGCGCGGACCATCGCCGACGTCAACGTCGACGGCGTGTAGCGACGCACGTGGCCGACCGCACGGTCGAAGTCGCCGTAGAGCTGCTGATAGCCGGGCACCCACAGCACGATGCGCCCGCCGGGCTCGGTCATGGACGCGAGCGCGCGCAGGGCACCGGCGTCGTCCTCGATGTGCTCGAGCACGTTGATGGCCACGATCGTGGACACCGGCTCGCCGAGGTCGATCGCCCCCTGGGTCAGGTCGAGCTGCCGGGCCGACACCTCGGGACGATCGGCGAACCTGGCGGCCATCGAGGCGACACAGCCCGGGTCCACGTCGGTCACGACGTGGCGGTCCAGCCCGTGCAGCTGCGCGGCGAACTCCCCCAGGCCGGCGCCGACCTCCAGCACGGACGGGCCGCAGTGGGGGCGGATCATCTCCAGCTGGAACGCGCGGTAGCGACGCTGGTCGGCCCCCGAGGAGTCCTCGAGGCTGCGGCCGGTGGCCTGGCTGAAGGCTCCGGTGCCGGTGCCTGCCGTGGGTTCCTCGGTCATCACGATCCTTCCGGGGGTCGGGCGCTCGACGCCTGATCCCCATGTCGAGCGGGGCCGGGTTCACCGTCGAGCTGGGCCGGATCCGCCGAATTCGGCCCATGTGGGGACTGATTTCGGCCCAGCTCGACGAGCGAGGGTGCTGCGTCGGACGGGGCGGGTGGTGGGGACGGGGTCTCGAGCCGGGCGAGCCGAGTGAACATCCGGTCGAGCAGGAAGTACCTGAGCACGAACATCACGGCGTACACCCCCAGGAACGCGGCCGCCACGAGGGTGACCCGGACGCTCGAGGAAGTGTCGGCACCGCGCAGCCAGGCGTCGACCACGTGGGTGACCCCCGACGCCAGCAGCAGGGTCACCCCGATGATCACCGCGTAGGGGATCAGCTCGTTGCGCAGGCTCGGCCGCCCCTGGCGGCGCCAGGTCCAGCTCCGGTTGAGCCAGTAGTTCGGGATCGCCCCCGCGAGCCAGGCCACCACCGAGGCTCGGGTCGGGGAGACCCCCAGGAGGCCGTAGAGGCCGACGAAGGTGACCTCGCTGCAGACGGTGGCCACCACCGACCCGCCCGCGTAGCGCAGCATCTTGCGCACCCACCCGTCGCGCCCGGACCCCGCGGCGGCGGGCGCTGGGGAGGGCTGTGCGGGCATGGATTCGATCGTAATGGGCGCCGGCCAGCCCGCCCCCGGCCGGCTGGCCGGCGGCGCCCGGCCGGCTCATCCCGCTGGGAGGATGCCGAGCCACGCGCGGTTGCCGACCATGGACGGACGGGCGCGAGCCCGTGGGAGGGCAGGGTGCGATGACCACGGCCACGGACAACCCGGGGGTGATGGCCGAGCTGCGCCTGCTCGGTCGGGGCCTCTCCGAGCTCGAGATGGTCCACAGGAACTT
>Ga0308176_10002526_pt1 | contig 11556 bp, 12 predicted proteins | sample PhyCR2_3_FD_203890 | JGI IMG/M metagenome (GOLD analysis project Ga0308176, IMG submission 203890) | Soil microbial communities from UC Gill Tract Community Farm, Albany, California, United States - DLSLS.C.R2 | ecosystem: Environmental > Terrestrial > Soil > Agricultural land | place: USA... | reverse complement strand
TGCTGAGCGACGTGCTGCCCAAGGACCTCGGCTGGCGGGTGATCTTCGGGCTCGGCGCGCTGATGGCGCTGCTGATCCTGTGGGTGCGAAGGACGCTGCCCGAGAGCCCGCGCTGGCTGCTGACGCATGGGCGCGCGGAGGAGGCCGAGCGGATCGTCACCGAGATCGAGAATGCCGTGCGCGAGCAGTCCGACATGCGCGAGCTGCCCGAGCCCGAGGGCGAGCCGCTGCGCGTCGACCAGCGCAAATCGGTGGGCTTCGGCGAGATCGCGAAGACCCTCGTGTCGCGCTATCCGAAGCGCACGACCCTCGGGCTCGTGCTCATGGGCGCGCAGGCCTTCACCTACAACGCCTTCCTGTTCTCGTTCGCGACGATCCTGACCAAGTTCTTCAAGGTCTCGGACTCGGTCGTCGGCATGTACCTGCTCGTCTTCGCGATCGGCAACTTCATGGGCCCGCTGCTGCTGGGGCGCCTGTTCGACACGATCGGCCGCCGGCCGATGATCGGCGGCAGCTTCCTCGTGTCGGGCATTGCGCTGGCGGTCAGCGCGGCGCTCTTCCATGCGGGCAGCCTCACGGCGTGGTCGCTGACGTTGATCTGGACCGGTGCGTTCTTCTTCGCCTCGGCGGGAGCGAGCGCCGGATACCTGACCGTGTCGGAGATCTTCCCGATGGAGATCCGCGCGATGGCGATCGCGTTCTTCTACGCGGTCGCGACCGCGATCGGCGGCCTGACCGGGCCGACGCTGTTCGGCCGGCTGGTGGACAACCTCGACCAGATGACGATCGGCTTCTACGTCGCCGCCGGGTTGATGATCATCGCGGCGATCACAGAGTTCGTCCTGGGCGTCGACGCCGAGGGCGAGACGCTCGAGGACATCGCGACGCCGCTGACAGCGGCCGAGGCGCCGCGCGACGAGGTCCGCCGCGGCGAGCGCTTCAAGCGCACGCCGCAGTCCCAGTCGCTGCGCAGCGGCGGCTGGTCCGCGATGCCCCAGGCGTCGGTCCGCGCCCGCGCGGATACGGATCTCGATCGCGAGGTCGACGAGATCGTCGGCGCCCTGGGCGACGGGCCGCTGCCGCGGCGCGAGCTGGCCGAGCGCACACACTCGCGCTATTGGGGCGCCGGCCGATTCTCGACCGCGCTTGGCACCGCGCTCGCTCGCGGCGAGGTGCGACGCGTGCGCGGCCGCTACGAGCGGGTGAGCTAGCCGGAGAGCTCGGCCGGCTCGAAGTGGCCGCGTTCCTCGGCCTCCGGGTCGAGGATCGCGAACACGATGTGGTGGCGGGAGATCGCCATGAAGTCGTGTTGCGTCGGCCGTCCGGGGATGTCGATCAGCTCGACCGTGACGTCCGTGAGCGAGATGAAGTCGCGCTCGGTCGTGTTGAGCACGTCCGAGACACGGCTGCGGTAGCCCTCGGCCGCGAGGGTGAGCGTCCCCGCGATGCGGTGGCGCTGGGTTTCGATCAGGACGCGCTCCTGGCGATGCTGCATCCGAGCATTATTGTCCAGGCGTGCTCCCACGTGATGTTCTGCTTGCTGTGAACGCCGCTTTTTCGCGCCGCGACGCGGCTGCGATGGTCGGGCGCTTCGCTCCCGATGCGGTCGTCACGGACCACCGCGAGGGCGGAATGGGCAGCTGGCATGGGCGTGAGGAGCTGCTCGCGTACTACGCCGGGATCTGCGACAGCGCCAAACAGCTGCGCGAGGACATCACGATCCTGGCCGAGGAGGGCGACGTCGTCGTCGCCGACTGCGTGTTCAACGCCCAGCTGAGCGATGCGGGCGGCCCGGAGGAGTTCGTGTTGTCCTACGGGCTGATGGTCGTCGTGCGCGACGACTTGATCCAGGAGCTCGGCGTCCACCCGGACGCGGCGGGGGCTCAGGCCGCGGCGGCGACGCCCGAGACGAGCTGAGCGCCCCACTCGTCCAGCGAGCCCGGTGGCGCAACCTTGTAGCCGATCGGCAGGTTGAAGCCGATGTCGCCGGTGCACCACTTCGCGAAGGTCTCGGCGAAGCGCTCCTCGCGCGGCGCGCAGCCGATGTCCGGCTGCTGCGGGTCGCAGCCGTAGCTGGCGGGAATCTGCGCGTCCAGGCGCGCGGCCAGGTCGGCCTTGACGAGCACGGCGTCGACGACGTGGCCGAGCTCGTGCAGCACCAGCCGCTGCACGCCGCGCTCGCCGTCCTCCTGCCAGACGGTCGCGAGATCGAGCGTGACGTCGAAGCCCTTCGGCGACCCCGCCGTCAGGCCCACAGCATCCGCGCCGCCGCCTGTGGCGGGGCCCACGTGGATCGTGACGAGACCATCGACCGTCGCGATCAGCCGCTGCGCCTCCGGGCGCGCCGCGGCGATCTCGCGCTCGACGAGCTGGCGGTCGGCTGTGGCGACGGATGGATCGAACATGAGGCCGGCGTCGCGGATCTCCTTGGTGAGGTGCGGTCCGCGGGCGACCTGGATGCGCGCGCCCGCGTGGCGCACGGCGAACGCTGCGACCAGGGCGAGCAGCGCGACGAGGATCCAGCGGTACTGGGCGCTCACCGGGAGAACATCGGCACGCGGGCGCCTGGGCTGGAGTGGCGGGTAGCCTGCGCGCCTGCTCGTCCATGCCCTTCAGCGACTCGTCCTGCGCTCGGCCGCTACGCCGCTGCGCCGGCTCTGGGTGGCGCTCTATGCGGCGGTCGCCCGTGGCACCGGGTTCGTGCTCGCACGCGGTGTCCAGGGCGCGTCGGTGTACATCCGGCAGGGCGCTGCCGGCGGCGAGCTGCTGCCGGGCATGTCGGACATCGACCTGGCGATCGTCACCCCTGGGCCGGCGGATCGCATTCGCGATCGCTGGGGCGCGATCCAGCGGCGGCTGCCGTGGATCGACCGGCTGCTGGACCGACCGCTGATCTTCGAGGCCGACGAGCTGGCCGACGTCGTGGCAGGCGGCAATGCCCTGACCTACGGCCTGGGCCGGGGCGCGCCGGCGTACTTCGGCGAGCGGCCGAACGTGGACTGGACGCGCACGCTCGAGCATCCGGGGCTCAGTGGCCCGATCGCGGGCTGGCGGCTCCTGCGCGGCGGCGACCGGCTGCCCGCGCCGGCCACGCGGGACGAGCAGGACGAGCGCATGGCGGCGTGGCTGCAGGTGGTGCTGTGGTGGCGCTGGGCGTTTCTGTTCTGCGACCAGCCGCGCACGCCCCGCTCGGCCGACGTGTGCGTGAAGCTGGTCGCCGAGCCCGCGCGCGCATGGCTTTGGCTTGCGCATCGCGAGCGTGCCGATGGCCGCGCCGACGCGCTGCGGCGGCTGGCGCGGCGGCTGCCCGAGGAGGAGCCGGCCGCCGCGCTCGCGCTCGACCTGTTGCGCCGGATGTCGTCCGCGCCCGAGGCGCCGTTCGCCGCCACCCTGCCGGCGCTCGTGCGCCTGACGCGCCGCGTCGACGACCTCATCACCGAGCAGCTCGCGGGCGTCCCGCGCGACGAGGTCCAGCTCGTGGGAGCTGCTTCGCCGACGACGGTCCCGCTCGCCGACTGGCCTGCCGTCGCCGCGCCGCAGGCGTTCGCCGAGAGCTTCGTGCTCGACGACGGCGCACCCGGCGACCCGGCCGCGCTGGCCCGGGCGGTGCGCGCGCTGCGCGAGCGCGAGTACCGCGCGCTGCGCGACGGCGAGCTGCTCGTGTTGCCGGCACGCCCGATCCCGCGCTCGCGTCTGCGAGCAGTGAAGTCGCGCACGACCGACCCCGTGTCCTTCGCGCTACTCGACGGCGCGGAGATCGCGCGCTTCCCGCGGGTGCGCGGCTGGTCGGCCGCCGACCTGGCCGAACGCGCGGTCGCCGAGCACGGCGCCTGGCTGAGCACGCGTCGCGTCCCGCCGCGCCCGTGGATGCCGCCGCCGCCGGCCTCGCAGCCGTTGGCGCTCCTGCTCAGCGCGGCGCGCGCGAAGCTCTTTGCCGACAGCGTCGCGCGCGGGGTGCCCGAGCTGATCGTCGACCCGCACGAGCTCGGCCGGCGGCTGGGCCCCGCCGGGGAGGACGCCGTCGCCGCCTACGAGGCCGGTGGCGCTCCTACGCAGCGCGTGGTCGCCGCGCTCGAGCCCCTCGTGGCCGAGCTCTACCGTTGAGCGAGCGCGAGCATCCGTTCCACCACCTCGCCGCGCCGTGCGATCACGTCGAGCTCCCAGGCGCGCGCTCGCTCCAGCGCGGCGTCGAAGTCCGCCTGCTCCGCGACGATCCGCTCGATGCCCGCCGCGACCGCCTCGGCGGTCAACGGCGCCCGCGCCTCCTCCACCAGGCGCACGGCCAAACCGAGCTCCTCGCACAGCTGCGCCAGCTCCGGCTGATCGCCGTGGAAGGGATAGCCGAGCATCGGCACGCGGCTGAACACGGCCTCATGCGTCGTATTCGCGCCGTGCGCAGTCACGATCACGTCGGCATCGGCAAGCGCGCTCCACGTGTCGGCGAATGGCTCAACGCGCATCCCCGCGCGCCGCAGCGCCTCGACACGGTCGCGCGACACGGGCCCGCCGCTGAGGCTCATCTCCACATCGGCGCCGTCAGGCACGCCACGCGCAATCGCGTCGAGCGCGTCCATCGCCAGCTCCGGCCAGTACCACCACGTGACTGTGCCCAGCGATACGTGAACCCTGAGCCCGCCGTCGCCGCGGAATCCCGACGGCCCGCGCGGCACATCCGGCGCGACCGACCCGAAGAAGGCGACCGGCTCGAACGGCGCGCGGTCCGCTGCGGGCAGCCATTCCGGCGGCTCGAACAGGAGGTTGAGGTGGGAGCTGAGTCCGGTCACGTAGGAGAACGGCGAGGCATCCGCCATCCCGTAGCGGTCGCGCAGCACCTCGACGGCACGCAGGCAGCGCTCGGAGCTGCGGATCTCGCGTTCGGCGAACAGCTTCGGCAGGTAGCGCTCCGGGGCCAGGTTGTGGCCGATGACGGCGTTCACGTACGGCACGCCCAGCGCGAGGCCGACGGCGCGCCCGATCACCGCGAACGTGTCGTGGACGACCAGCGACGGCCCGATGGCCGCGACGTCGCTCACGATCTGCTCGGCGTAATGGCCGGCGAAGCTCACGTAGCGGCTGACCACCGGCAGCGATTCGTCGTCGGCGGCGTCCGGCGGGTAGCGGCCGTAGAGATCCACGCAGCGCCCGCCCGCCGCCTCGACCGCGGGCGCGAACCGGCCCGCGGTGTAGACGACGACCTCGCAGCCGCGTTGCGCCAGCTCCGCGATCACCGGCCGAAGCGGCGCGAAGTGTCCGACGGCGTCGGGCGCGAAGACCGCCACGACGGGCGCGCTCACCGCAACTCCAGCTCGGCCGTCAGCGCGCGCATCGCGTCGGCGTGGGGCTGCGCCCATGCCAGCTCGCCACGCAGCGGCGCCTCGTACACGCGCCGGTAGCGGTCGAGCTTGCGCAGCAGTGCGCGGCGTCCGATCGCACCCCCGGCGTGGCGTCCGAGCGAGGTCTGCGATGCAAGCGTGCGGTTCATCAGGCTGAGCCGCTCGCGCAGGTACGGCACGGCGCCCGGCGGCTGCTCGCCGACCCACGCGCTCGCGGCCAGGTGGTTGCGCATCCGCTCCCGAGCGTCGGGCGCCTTGAACAGCGCGTAGTTGTTCGTCGTGCAGAGGAAGTCCGGCCGCGGTCCCTGGACATGGCGGCGCCAGATGCCGAGCTGGTGGCGCCAGTGCATCGGCACCTCCAGGAAGCTCGACCGCCAGCGAACGCCGCCAGCACCGCCGCTGCGCATCACAACCTCCGCAACATCCGGCCGGAACCAGTCATCGTCGTCGCACGGCAGCACCAGTGCGCCGTCGGGGATCTGATCCCACGACGAGCAGCGAGCGTTCGCGACACGCGCCAGGTTCTCGCGCGCGATCGCGCGCACGCGCCCCCGGAAGACCCGGTAGGGCATGGTGAAGGTCGCGTCCCAGAGCTCCACCTGGCCCCGGAAGCCCGGTTTCAGCTCCGCCTCGAACGCGCGCGCGTCGTCGTAGTCCAATGTCGCGCGCACCCAGATGTGGACCACGCGCCAACCCTACGGTGAGAGACTGCCGCCATGCCCGCCTACTCGCTGTCCGGCAAGGTCGCGCTCGTCACCGGAGGTGCGCGCGGCATCGGCTTTGCCACCGCGCAGGAGCTCGTGTCCCGCGGTGCACGTGTCGTCATCGTCGACCTGCACGAGCCCGCAGTCGAGCAGGCCGCCGCGCGGCTCGCCCATGGCACGATCGGGATCGCCGCCGACGTCACCGATCGCGACGCGATGGACGCCGCTGTCGCCGAGGCGGTCGAGCACTTCGGCGGTGTCGACGTGCTCGTCGCCAACGCCGGCATCGCCTCGCGCGGTGCGACGGTCCGCGCGGCGGAGCCCGAGCAGTTCGAGCGCGTGATCGAGGTCAACCTGCTCGGTGTCTGGCGCTCGGTTCGCGCCGCGCTGCCCGAGGTCACGCGGCGACAGGGCCACATCGTGGTCGTCGCGTCGATCTACGCGTTCTTCAATGGCGTCGGCGCCGCGCCGTACGCGATGGCGAAGGCCGGTGTCGAGCAGCTCGGCCGCGCGCTGCGTGTGGAGCTCAAGCCGCACGGCGCAAGCGCGAGCGTCGCCTATTTCGGCTTCATCGACACCGAGATGGTCCGCCAGGCGATCGATGCCGACCCGCTCGTCGACCGCATGATGGCCGCCTCGCCGAAGGTGCTGCGCAAGCGGCTGCCGCCGTCGGCCGCCGGCGCCGCGATCGTGCGCGGTATCGAGCGCCGTCAGCCCCGGATCATCCGGCCGCGGCGCTGGACGGTCCTGAGCGTGTTGCGCGGGATCCTCAATCCGCTGATGGACGCGCAGATGGAACGCGACGAAGAGACGCAGGCGATCACGAAGGAACTCGACGCCCGCGCCGGGGAGCGGACGCCGACTACGGCTTGAGCAGGATCTTGAACGCCCCGTCTTCCTTCTTCTGGAAGATCTCGTAGGCGTGCGGCGCCTCGTCCAGCGGGACGTGGTGCGTCGCGAAGTCGTCCACGCCGAGCGGGTCGCTGTCGTCGGTGACCAGCGGCATGATGTCGTCGATCCAGCGCTTCACGTTCGCCTGGCCCATGCGCATGTTGATCTGCTTGTCGAACATCTGGATCAGCGGCATCGGGCTGATCGCGCCGCCGTAGACACCGGATAGCGAGATCGTGCCGCCGCGCTGGACGAGCTCGATCGCCGAGTGGATCGCGCTGAGCCGGTCGATGCCTGCCTTCTCGGCCATGGGGCGCGCGATCGCGTCGGGCAGCATCCCGGCCAGCCGTTGCGCGAGCTTGCCGATCGGCGAGCCGTGCGCCTCCATGCCGACCGCGTCGATCACCGAGATCGGCCCGCGGCCGTCCGTCAGTTCGCGCACCGCGGCGGGCAGGTCGCCGTTGTACTGCTCGAGGTCGAGCGCCTCGACGCCGTGCCCACGAGCTCGCTCGAGGCGGTCGGGAACGAGGTCGACGGCAATGACCTTGCCGGCGCCGCGGTGCTGCGCGATGCGCGTCGACATCTCGCCGATCGGACCGAGTCCGAGCACGAGCACGGTCTCGCCATCCGGCACGTTCGCGTACTCGACCGCCTGCCAGGCGGTGGGCAGCACATCGGAGAGGTAGACGAAGCGATCGTCCTGCGGGCCCTCCGGCACCTTGATCGGGCCGTAGTCGGCGTGCGGCACGCGCAGGTACTGCGCCTGGCCGCCCGGCACCTGCCCGTAGAGCTTCGTGTAGCCGAACAGCGCCGCACCGGTGTCCTGGTCGTGGACCTGCGTGGTCTCGCACTGCGACTGCAGGCCCCTGTCGCACATGTAGCAGTGCCCGCAGGAGATGTTGAACGGGATCACCACGCGGTCGCCGGGCTTGATCTGCGTGACCTCGGCGCCCACCTCCTCGACGATGCCCATCGGCTCGTGGCCGAGGATGTCGCCGGCGTCGATGAACGGGCCGAGCACCTCGTAGAGGTGCAGGTCCGAGCCGCAGATGCCGCTCGATGTCACGCGGATGATCGCGTCCGTCGGCTTCTCGATGGTGGGGTCCGGGACCGTGTCGACGCGGACGTCGTGGGTGCCATGCCAAGCGACTGCCTTCATGCAGTCGGGCTAACCGCTACCAGGTGTCGACGAAACGGTGCCCGCGCGTCGGCTGTCCGCTCACGGTCGCGGCCGCGAAGGTTGCGGCGATGAGCTGGCGCGTCTGCGCCGGGTCGATCACGTCGTCGATCTCGAACAGCTGCGCCGCGTTGAGCGCCTTGGCGTTCTCCTGGGCCAGGGCGGTCACGTCGCGCACGCGCTGCTCGCGCTCGGCGTCGTCCTCGATCGCCTCGAGCTCGCGCCGCAGCGACAGCCGCACCGCGCCCTCGAGGCCCATCGGCCCGAGGTGCGCGCTGGGCCAGGCGACGGTGAGCAGCGGCTCGTGCAGGCTGCCGGCGACCATCGCCTGCGCGCCGAGGCCGTAGCCGCGGCGCAGGATCACCGCTGCGAGCGGCACGCGGATCGACGCCCCGGCGACGAGCAGCCGCGAGGCGCGGCGCACGAGCGCCTCGGCCTCGGCCTTCGGGCCGACCATGTAGCCCGGCGTGTCGACGAGCGAGACGACGGGCAGGCCGAACGCGTCGCACAGCTGCAGGAAGCGCGCCGCCTTGTCGGCGGCCCCGGCGGTCACGGCGCCCGCCATCGTCATCGTGTTGTTGGCGATCACGCCGACGGCGCGGCCCTCGATCCGCGCCAGCGCCGTGACCATCTCCGGGGCGAAGCGCTCGCGCAGGAACGTCACCGAACCGGTGTCGCAGAGCGTCTCGATGATCGGCGCGACCTTGTAGGCGCGGCGCTCGCGCTCGGGAACCATGTCGCGCAACGCGTCCTGGTCGGCGGCGGCCCATTCCGCCGCGGGCCCCTGGAAGTAGCCGAGCAGCGTCTTCGACATCGCGACCGCCTCCGACTCGTCGGCGACGACGACGTCGACCACGCCGTTGGGCGCCTGCATCTCGATCGGCCCGACGTCGTCGGGCGCGACGTCGCCCAGCCCGCCGCCGGCGATCATCGCCGGGCCGCCCATCCCGATCGAAGCGTCCTGCGTCGCGACGATCAGGTCCGAGCAGCCCGCGATCACCGCGTTGCCTGCGAAGCACCGCCCCTTCACCACCGCGATCCGCGGAACCAGGCCCGACAGCCCGGCCCACAACGCGAACGCGCGCGTGTCCAGCGCGGAGACGACCGGGTAGTCGCTGTCGCCCGGCCGCCCGCCGCCGCCCTCGGCGAAGAAGATCGTCGGCAGCCGCATGCGCTCGATCAGCTCGAACAGCCGGTCCTTCTTGCGGTGGCCCAGCGCGCCCTGCGTGCCCGCGAGCACGGTGTAGTCATAGGAGAGCACCGCGCATGGCTTCCCGTTGACCGTCGCGGTCCCGGCGATCAGCCCGTCGGCGGGCGTGCGCTCGATCAGCTCCTGCAGGTCGCGCCGCTGGCGTTGCGCGGCGATCGCGAAGCGCCCGTACTCGACGAACGAGCCGGCGTCGACCAGGTCTTCGATGTTCTCACGCGCGGTTCGGCCGCCGCCGTCGTGGCGCTTGGCGACCGCGTCCGGCCGCGCTTCGTCCTCGGTCAGCGCGCGGCGGCGCCGCAGCTCGGCAAGGTCGTCGCGCTCGGACACGCGCGCAAGTCTGTCAACCGAGCACCAGCGCGCGTTCCGGCGCCGCTTTGCCCTTCAGCTCGAAGGTGCGCTCCACTGCTCCCGGCGGCACCCCGCCGGCCACCGCACAGACGCGCTCGGACATGACGATCTCGCCGCCGGCGGCGACGCCCTGCAGCCGCGAGGCCGTGTTCACGACGTCGCCGATCGCGGTGAAGTCCTTGACCTCGCCGGCCCCGACGTTGCCGACGAACGCGCGCCCGTAGTCCAGGCCGATCCCGATCTCGAGCTCGGCGCCCGCCGTGCCGAGCAGGTCACGGGCGTCCTCGAGCATGTGCGCGCCGACGTCGTCGGCGAAGAGCTGCGGGAGGTACAGCGCCATGACCTCGTCACCGACGAGCTTGTCGACGATGGCGTGCCGGCAGAGGACGGCGATCGCCGCCTCGTAGAACCCGTTGAGCATCGCCGCGACCGCGTCGGGCCGCTGCTGCTCGGACAGCTTGGTGAATCCGCGCACGTCGGCGAACAGCACGCCGACGTCCAGCTCGCGCCCGGACTCGGGCACGTGATCGAAGCAGCGCACGCACAGCCGCGGGTTCTTGCGCGAGGGCGCGAAGCCGAACGGCCGCACCACCCGCCCGCCGACGCCGTGGAACGGTGCGCCGCAGACCGCGCAGCGCGGCCCGCGCGGCATGCGGCGCATCACCCGCATCGCCCGCTGCGTGCGGTGGTTCTCGATCATGTCCCAGAAGACCTCGTCTCCCATACCCCGAAGCTACGCCCGCCCGCGGACGTGCGCAACGGCAAGCGCAGGTCCACTAGGGCCTTGGCACCAGGATCTGCGCGAGGGCTCCGCTCTCGAAGCGTTCCTCTTCGACGACGTCCAGTTTCAGATGCTCGCTCAGGTCAGCGAATGGGCTGTGACCCGCGCCGATCGCAATCGGGACCGTGGTCAGCTGGTACTCGTCGACCAGGCCGAGGCGGGTCAGCGACTTGGCGAAGTCGGGGCCGCCGTGAACCAGGACCGTCCCTTCCTCGACGCGAGCCTTCAGCTCCCCGATCGGAAAGGGTGTGCGCGCGGCGTCCCCCATCCGACGTAAGAACCGAGCGTCGGCGGACACTGATCGCGGCATGACCAGACTGCTCGCCCTCGTGGCCGTGACCGCCGCCGTCGCCGTTCCCGTCGCCGCCGACGGCATGTCATCGCACGGCTCTGCCTCGTCGCACCGCCTCACCGCAAAGCAGCTCGCCTTCCACGACGGCATGCGCAAGCTCTGGGAGGACCACATCACGTGGACGCGCCTGGCGATCATCAGCTTCGCCGCCGACCTGCCCGACCTTCAGGACACCGAGAACCGCCTGCTCGCCAATCAGGCCGACATCGGCAACGCGATCAAGCCCTATTACGGCCGTGCCGCCGGCAACAAGCTCACCAAGCTCCTGCGCGAGCACATCCTCGGCGCGGTCGATCTGCTCGTGGCCGCCAAGTCCGGCGACGCCGCGAAGATCGCGACGGCGAAGACCGCGTGGTACGCCAACGGCAACCAGATCGCGGACTTCCTGCATTCGGCCAACCCGCACGCGTGGGGCAAGAAGGCGATGCGCTCGATGATGAAGATTCATCTCGACGAGACGCTCGCGGAGGCAGTCGACCGCCTCAACGGCCGCTTCGCCGCCGACATCCGCGACTACGACAGCGTCCACCACCACATCCTCGAGATGGCCGACATGCTGAGCGACGGCATCATGCAGCAGTTCCCGCGGCGCTTTTAGCCAGTTCGGCCAATTGCGTTCGGTCCGGCGCCTGTGAGATAAGGCGCCAACCAACGCAGGAGGTCCCACGATGGACACGGCGGGCACTGTTACGCGCGACGACGCACGGCTTGCTGACCTGGGTTACCAGCCGCAGCTCAACCGCGTGCTCGGATTCTTCTC
>Ga0308176_10002524_pt1 | contig 11562 bp, 14 predicted proteins | sample PhyCR2_3_FD_203890 | JGI IMG/M metagenome (GOLD analysis project Ga0308176, IMG submission 203890) | Soil microbial communities from UC Gill Tract Community Farm, Albany, California, United States - DLSLS.C.R2 | ecosystem: Environmental > Terrestrial > Soil > Agricultural land | place: USA... | reverse complement strand
GAGGGACAGATTTACAGTCTGTTGGCTTTAACCGCTCACCCACCTGTCCCAAGTGTTGCCGCCCAAAGCCAAGGGCGAGCAGACGGAATGAGAATAACACAGTCGGTCACGCCGGATGGCAGCCTTGGGACCCGCAGATCACTGCCCTTACAGTACAGCCGTAAGTCATTGATCTCGTGTAGAATGTTGTTCGGCTTCGATCGAAGATCGATTAGTCTCGGAGGTACCACGTGGCTTCTCGCTTGGCGGCAGGTTCCGCTTTTCTGGCCGTTGCTCTCGCTGTCGGCAGTCCGACGGCGGCTTGGCAGGGTAAGAAGTTCGAGGAGTGGACCGTACAGGATGCTCAGTCTGTCATGACTGCTTCGCCCTGGAGCAAGAGGATTCCCATGCCTGCGGGCGGACGTCCAGCCATGGCCATCCTCGAACAAGGTAATAATGGAGCCCCTGGCACTGCCTCTCTCGGAAATCCGGCAAATGCCACGACCGGGCTGAATACAACCGCCGCCGGAAACACTGGCGGCCCAGCATCAGGGGATGGCTCCGGGCGGAACCTTCCGACAAGTTCTCGTCCCTCGAACATGGCGCCGTCCACCGGTGCTCCCGAGCAGGCTGCTCCGCTCACGATCGTCTGGGCGAGCGCCACGCCGGTCCGTCTGGCCATCCTTCGGTTACGCTCGGGACAAAATGCCCCTGCCGAAGCTGACATCGTGAACGCTCACAAAACGAACCAGTTCTATGTCATAGCCGTTAGCGGCCTTCCGGTGTTAGATGTCGACCCCAAGAACCTTTGGGAAAAGGCTTACCTGAGCGTGAAGGGCAGACCGCAGGAGAAAGCGGCTGAATCCAACTATAGGAAAATTGGCACATCGGACGTATATTTCTTCCGGTTCCGGCGCGACAGCTTCCCGCTTACGGATGCGGACAAAGAAGTGGAATTCAAGGTCTCTGTCGGCTCAATCGAAATAAAGAAGAAGTTTTCTCTCCGCGACATGCAATACGAAGGAAATCTCGCCCTGTAGCTTCACCAAAGAGGACGCTTACTGATTGAAGACGCTCTCTGTACTTCTCGTCGAAGACGACACCGAACTGGCAGCGCTGATGCATGAGTTTCTCGCTGCGCATGACATCTCGCTGACAACTGTCCATAACGGACCTGAGGGTTTAGCGCGTGCACTCGAAGGAAGCTTCGAAATCGTCATCCTCGATGTGATGCTGCCTAAGTTGAACGGCTTTGAGGTCCTGCGACAGATCAGAAGGCGCAGCGCTATTCCTGTAATCATGCTGACCGCGCGAATCGAGCCTCAGGACAAGATCGACGGCTTGAACTCCGGCGCGGACGACTACTTAGCCAAGCCTTTCAGCCCCGATGAATTGCTGGCCCGCATTCAAGCGGTTCTGCGACGGGTCGGGCGCGGATCCGCTTTGAAGCCGGAACTGCTCGAAGCAAACGGAGTGCGCCTGAATCCTGGCACTCGCGAAGTCTTCCGTGACGGCGTCGGCGTCGACGTCACTTCCATTGAATTCGAAATTCTCGAGGTTCTTGTCCGTTCGGCCGGACAGGTCGTATCCCGCGACGATCTTGCCCGGTTTCTCTATAATCGACAGGCAAACCCTTTGGAGCGGGCCCTCGATGTTCACGTCAGCCATCTGCGCAAGAAACTCGAGCGAAACCGGCCCCTCATACGCACCATCCGTGGCGTGGGATATCTCTTTGCGACCAGCACTGCCGCAGCTTCGGCCGAGGAGTAATGCCCGGTGAAATCGTTCCTCACACGCAAGTCGCTCTTCACGAGGCTCCTCTTCTGGTGCGGGATCACCGTGATCGTCTGTTTGGCTGGGTCGCTGTTCACCGGTCAGTTCCGGCGATTCCCGGCTGGTCACCGTGATTTCTTTTCAAAGTTTTTGAGTGTTCAACTTGAGAATGCTCGGAGCGCATATGAAAAGGGCGGAAAGCAAGGGCTTAAGGAGTTCTTCGACCGTTACGAGCAGTATTACCCCGGCAATTACAGCCTTGTGAACAAAAGCGGAATCGATGTCCTGACCGGGCTCGATCGCGAAGCCGAGGTCAGGCGTTTCCCACCGAACCGTCAGTGGCGAGTGGGCAGGGATCGCATGAAGATGTCCTGGCCTTCCCGGGACGGTAAGTACACCCTCATTGTCGATGCCGTCATTCCTCCGGGACCACCGAACCCGATTCCTTATTACCTTTGGATCGTGTTTGCAACGATTGTGTTCTGTTACATTCTGGCCGTTCAGATCGGGTCCCCGCTGCTCGCGCTCGAAAACACCGTAGATCGATTTGGCCGCGGAGATCTCGACATCCGTGCCACGCCGTCAGGCAGTGAGGAATTCGGCAAACTGGCTCGCGCGTTCAATCTCATGGCAGACAGGCTGCAGACACTTCTTACAGCCGAACGACGTCTGTTGCAGGACGTTTCCCATGAGCTCCGTTCGCCCCTTGCGCGTCTGAAGTTCGCGACCGAGCTCGCGCGCACGAGTGGCGATCGTGAAAGATCACTGGACCGCATAGAACGCGAGATCGACCGCCTGACCTCGCTCGTATCTGAGCTGCTGCAGGTCACGCGTGCCGAAAATGATCCGCAAAGCCGGAATCTCCATCTCATCTCGCTTTCGGATTTGCTGTCCCAGGTGGTCGACGATTGTACGGTTGAAACCCAGGCGTCCGGCTGCCGCGTTCAGTTTTCCATCGAGCAGGATATCGAGATTCTGGGTGATCGTGAACTGCTCCGAAGAGCCTTCGAGAACGTTCTGCGGAACGCAATCCGGTACGCGCCCGAAGACACGAAAATCACAGTCACGCTTCGTAACGATGAAGGGAATGCCAGGATCGAGGTCCGCGACTATGGTCCCGGCGTGCCGGATTCCGCGCTCGAAAATCTGTTCAAGCCGTTTTTCCGGGTCGAGGCCGACCGCAACAAGGACTCCGGCGGAGTTGGTTTGGGGCTGTCCATCGCAGAACGTGCAGTTGCCGTACACGGAGGCCGTATACAGGCTCGCAACGCCCAGCCCGGCCTGGCAGTGGAGATTCGTGTTCCGATGGAGGTCTCCGAAGCGGCTCGGGTGAAACGCGAATCAGTCACAGTATAGGCACTCCCGAGCGAGTTCCATAATGGTAGTTATGCAGGACACGTTGACGATTGCGAACAGGACCTTCCGATCCCGGCTTTTCGTGGGAACAGGGAAGTACCGGAGCAAACAGCTGATGTCGCGTTGCCATACGGCAGCGGAGACCGAGATGGTGACTCTGGCGGTCCGGCGCGTCAATCTGACGGATAGATCTAAGGAATCTGAGCTCGATTTCATCGACCGCTCCCGGATTCACATCCTGCCCAATACGGCCGCCTGCTATACCGCAGACGAAGCGATCCGAACCGCGCGCCTGGCGCAGGAGGTCGGTCTGTCGAACTGGATCAAGCTGGAAGTAATCGGAGATCAGAAGACGCTTTTTCCGGACAACGGAGGCCTCCTCGAAGCAACCCGCGCCTTGGTGAAGGAGGGATTCGTCGTCCTCCCTTACACGACCGATGATCTCGTGAACGCCCGGAAGCTGATCGATGCGGGCGCTGCCGCCGTTATGCCGCTTGCGGCTCCCATAGGCTCGGGTCTCGGCATTCAGAACTTGACCAATCTGAAGATCCTGCGTCAGGAGATTACGGAAGTGCCGCTGATTGTCGACGCGGGTGTTGGAACCGCCTCCGATGCCGCCGTGGCTATGGAACTCGGTTACGACGGAGTTCTTCTAAACACCGCGATCGCCGAAGCCGAGGATTCTGAGCTGATGGCCCGGGCAATGAAGCTGGCGGTTGAGGCAGGTAGAGCGGCGTTCCTGGCCGGCCGGATGCCGAAACGGGAATACGCCGTAGCGAGCAGTCCACTCGTCGGTACCATCGCCTGAGAGGAGCGCGGCGACGTTCTTGAAGTATCTGGCACTGCTCCGCGGAATCAACGTCGGAGGCAACAACCTCATCAGCATGGCTGAGCTTCGGCGCTGCCTCGAGGATGCAGGGCTTAAGAACGTCAGCACGTATATCCAGAGCGGCAATGTTCTCTTCGAGAGTTCGGCGCGCGATCCTGCTCGCTTGGCAAGCAAAATCGAATCAATTTTGACTGCACGCTTCGGCTACACGGCGCTCATTGTACTGGTCTCCGCAGACGAACTCGGAGCAGTGGTCGACGGGGCTCCCGACGGATTCGGAGATGACGCAGCGGAGTACCGATACGACGTCATTTTCATTCGTCGTCCCTTTCAAGCTCGTGAGGTGCGCTCGACTCTGAAGCTGAAAGAAGGCGTTGATGAGGCGTCCGCGAATGATCACGCCATCTACTGCAGGCGGCTCATCAGCAAGGCAGGCCAAAGCCACTTTCCGAAGATCGTTTCGCATCGAGCCTACAAGAGCATGACGATCCGAAACTGGAATACAACGTGCAAACTACATCAGCTGATGAATCAGTAGAGAGAAATATCGCCTAGGAAGCCACTTCGAGTTCCACGGCGCGATCGGCGCCAGCGGATAGAGGGACACCTTCCCACCTGGCTACTACCGCCGTTGCCACGCAGTTGCCCAGCAGGTTCACGGACGTCCGGCACATGTCCATGAGGGCATCCACGCCCAGAATAAGAGTGACGCCCTCGAGCGGCAACTGAAAGCTCCCGAGCGTACCGGCCAGAATCACAAGCGAGGCACGCGGAACAGCAGCGACGCCCTTGCTGGTGAGCATCAGCGTGAGCATCATGGTGATCTGGGTGCCAAGCGGCATGTGCACTCCGGCAGCCTGCGCGACGAAGATCGAGGCTAAGGACAGGTACAGCGTAGATCCGTCCAGGTTAAAACTGTAGCCAGTGGGCAATACGAAACCAACGATGTGTTTAGGAATGCCGAAGCGCTCCATGTTTTCGAGCGCCAGAGGAAGCGCCGCCTCGCTCGAAGCTGTCGAAAAAGCTAGAATGAACGGTTGCCGCACCGCTTTGATGAAGGGTGCAATCGGAACCTTGGCAATGGCCAGCGCCGAGCCAAGCACAAGCACCACGAAAATCGTCTGCGCAAGGTAAAGTGTTCCGACCAGCTTGCCGAGTCCGAACAGAACACCCACACCCTTCGATCCGATCGTGACCGCAATCGCCGCCCCGACTCCAAATGGTGCAACGTACATCACGTACTTCGTGTAGCGAAACATCACTTCCGCAACAGATCCCGCGAAATCGACGACCGGCTGAGCTTTCGCGCCTACCGTCGAACAAGCGGCCCCGAACAGGAAAAAGAACACGACCATCTGGAGGACATCGTTTTGCGCAAGAGACTCGAAAATGTTTGCGGGTACAGCGTGTTCGAAGATCTGGCCGATTGAGGCCGGCTTAGATAACGCCGGAAGCTTCGCCGGTCCGCCCTCATTCAGCGGTACGCCTGCGCCGGGTTGCATCAGGTTCACGATGACGAGTCCAATGACCAGAGCCAGCGTCGTCGCAACTTCGAAGTAAGTAAAGGCCTTCAACGCGATCCGGCCCATCGTCTTGAGCTCTCCCGATGCGGCGATGCCGTACACCAGTGTTCCGAACAGCAGCGGGCCGACAATGGACCGAATCAGACGCAGGAAGATATTGCTGATCGGCGCAAGCCCTTTCGAAAACTCGGGGAAAAAGACTCCGAGCAGAATACCGATCAGGAGCGAGATGAAGATCCAGGAAGTGATCGAAATACGTCTCAGCCACATCGTTACCGCTCTCCCCACTTGAGTTTTTCCCGCAACACGTCAAAGAACAGCAGTTGCGGAGGACGAATCAACTCAATGCAATTCGGCGAAGAACGACATATGATTCGATCTCCGGAACAAAGAGGTTCGCCCACTTGCCCGTCGATGGTGAGGAAGATTCCCTCTTCGGCATGGTTGGATATCTCAATCACGCTCGTGTCCGGAACGATAACGGGCCGGTTAGTCAGCATGTGGGGGCAAATTGGGGTGATGCAGAACGCGCCCACCGACGGAAAAACGACGGGACCGCCGGCGGACAAGGAGTACGCGGTGGATCCCGTAGGCGTCGATATGATGAGCCCGTCGGCTTTGTACGCAGCTACGAAGTGATTGTCCACATACGTATCGAGGTCGATCATGCGCGCAAGCTCGGACTTCGTGATGACGACGTCGTTCAAAGCACAGTAGCTTGCGATCGATTTGCCGGCCCGCCGAAGTTCACAATCCGCCATCGCCCGGCGCTCGATCTCGTGTTGCCCGTTGAGCACCCGCTCGAGTTCGGGATAGAGTTCATCGACTTGGATGGCCGTCAGGAAGCCTAGATTCCCGAGATTCACCGCAAAGAGCGGGATGTTCTTGCCCGCAACCACCCGTGCCGCCGAGAGCAACGTGCCATCGCCGCCGAGAACAATGATCAGATCGCAACCGTCGGGTAGATTCCGGCGCGGATAGAAGTCATTGCAGGACGCGTATTGTGCCGTCTGCTCATCACATCGATATCGGATGCCGTGAGCTTCCAACCACTGCAGCAGCCCGCAGACGATCTCAACGGCACGTGCGATCTTCGGTTTTGAAATGAGGCCGACTGTCGCAATTTCTTTCATTTTCCCCGTGGAGTTAAAGAATAGCTTACCCGACCCGCTTCCCCCTCTTTGCGTGGAGGAGAAACTCCCGGTTGCCCTCCGCGCCAAGGATGGGGCTGTCGGCAAGTGATATGTCGAAGTTCAACTGCTGTAATGCACCTGCCACTTTGTCGCAAGCGAACTGATGAGCAGCCGGGTCGCGCACAATTCCTCCTTTGCCCACTGATTCACGCCCCACTTCGAACTGCGGTTTGACAAGAATGATCCAGTCGCCTTCGGGCCGCAGAAACGGCACGAGCGCCGGGATCAGCAAAGTAACGGAAATGAAGCTCACATCGCACGCGATCAGGTCAACCTGCTCGCCTATCTCTTCGAAGGCGAGATAGCGAGCGTTGCACCGCTCGTGCAACACCACTCGAGGATCGCTGCGCAAACTCCACGCAATCTGGCCGGCTCCGGTATCGACAGCATGAACGCGCGCGGCGCCGCTTTGAAGCAGGCAATCGGTGAAGCCTCCTGTTGATGTGCCCACGTCCATGCAGACTTTACCTGCTACGCGGACGTGGAAGTGAGTGAGCGCCGCTTCCAGCTTGGCTCCGGCTCGGCTTACATACTTGGCTGAAGCCTCGATGTCGATACGGGCATCCGCTGGAATCAACTGTCCCGGCTTAACCGTGTTCTGTCCCGCCACACGCACTTTCCCCGCGAGAATCAAAGCTTGTGCTTTCTCGCGCGATGGCGCAAGGTTTTGCTCGACTAAAAGAGAATCCAGCCGCTTCTTGCCCCCACGCTCGGGAGAAGGCCTGGTTCCAGGCATGTCAGCTCACTCAGGCTTGCCGAAGAACGACGAAATCGGCGATCTGGCGCAAGCGCTCGGCACGCGACCCTAAGATCTCGACCGCTTCGTGTGCAGACTTTCGCTCGATCAAGGCCATCTCCCGCGACTTTTCAAGACCATAAACCGCGGGGAATGTGATCTTCTGCTGCGCCTCGTCTTTGCCCGCCGTCTTACCCAGCGTGTCCGAGGACTGTTCCACGTCTAAAACATCGTCAATGATCTGGAACGCCAGGCCAAGATGCTCTCCATACTTCGTCAGGGCGGCGAGTTCGTTCTCCGGGGCCGAAGAGTAGATGGCGCCGAGCCGAACACTTGCTCTGAGCAGCGCACCGGTCTTGGCCCTGTGGATGGATTCGAGCAGGGTTGCCGTCGGGGGCTGCCGCTCACCTTCGATATCGTGCACTTGCCCTGCGATCATTCCACCCACCGTTCCGGCCGCTTGCGACAGTTCTTTGACGAGCAGGATTCTCGTCTCGGCATCGACGGGCAGCGTGCTCAACACTTCGAACGCGAGGGTCAGTAATGCATCACCGGCAAGAATGGCGACCGCGTCCCCGAACACTTTATGGCACGTGGGCCGGCCCCGCCGGAAGTCGTCGTTGTCGAGCGCAGGAAGGTCATCGTGGATCAGCGAGTAGGTGTGAATCAGTTCAAGTGAGGCGGCGGCTTCGGCGACACCTTCGATCTGTTCGGACACAGCCTTAGCCGCAGCGATCGCCAGGATTGGGCGAATTCGTTTCCCGCCAGCGAACAGGCTGTAGCGCATTGCGCGGTGAATTGAATTTGGTTGGGTACTCTCGGGCGGGACACATCGATCCAGAGCTGCATCGACAATCCCAACCTGCTCCGAAAGATATTCCGAAAGGCCGGTCTGAATAGCGCTGGTCATTTTGCCGGCGCTTCAGGGTTGAATGGAACTGGTACGATCTCAGATCCCTTCCTCATCAGTATTTCGACCCGCGTTTCAGCCTCTTCCAGCTGCCGCTTACACCGTGAGCTCAGTTGCATGCCGGATTCGAACAGGGAAAGGCTCTGCTCCAAAGGGAGATCACCTTTCTCCAATTCCTTGACGATTCGCTCCAGTTCTTCCAGGCTCGCTTCAAAGCTTAACGAGCTTTCTTTCTCCTCCGGCATCGCTCCATTGTAGCGACCAGAGGCACTTCAGCTATGTTTCTCTAGATGAGAATTTGCCACCCTTGGGTTACTTAGGATCAGCGTCGGCGTACGGATATCCTTGTTGAATTGAGGCATGATTCTTTACCGCCGGATAGTTCGGGCAAGCGGATACTCGATGTAGGCTGCGGGATTAACAAATATCCGGGCGCAATCGGGGTCGATCGGAACGCGAACACCAATGCTGATGTAATTGCCGACCTCGACCACTTCCCTTTCCCGTTCCGGGACTGTTCCTTCCGTGAGATCCGCGCAATCCATCTCATCGAACACGTATCGGATGTTGTCCGAACCGTCGAGGAATTCCACCGGCTGCTCGAGCCCGGCGGTCGCGTGTTCATCGTAACTCCGCACTATACGGACTTCAGCTCATTCTGCGATCCGACTCATAAGTGGCATCTGAACAGCTTTTCCTTGCGCTACTTTGGCGAAGATCATGGAGGCTTCGGCTATTACTCTGAGGCGCGCTTCCGTGAGATTTCGACCCGTGTAAGGTTACTTGCTTTCTGGAGATATCTGGGTTTTGAGCTCCTGGTGAACGCATCCCGCAGGTTCCGGCGTTTCTGGGAGTTCTACCTTTGCTATCTGGTCAGGGGCAAAGTTATCGAATGGCAACTGGAAGCCGTCAAAAATCAACCTGGACCGTCGCACCACGGCAGCTGCTCTGGAAAGTAAGCGACGCCGCCAGACAATTCCGAGACCGTCGCAGCCTGACTCCGGAAGCGGCCCTCGGCAAGCGGGGCGAAGATTATGCACATCGCTATCTCCGTCGGGCGGGCTTTACGGTCCTTGCCAGAAACTACCGTCCGGGCGGCGGTGAGGCTGAGGTGGACATCATCGCTCGCGACGCCGACATCGTCGTGTTTGTCGAGGTGAAATCGCGCAGTTCTTCGGAATTTGGCGCGCCTGATCGCGCCATCGATACGAACAAACAACGGAACATCATCAGAGCGGCCCGCAGCTACGCCACGAAAGCCGGTATCCCCTGGAATCAAGTCCGGTTCGATACGGTCTCAATCGTCTTTACTGAGCCACCCTCCATCGTTCACCATCAGGATGCGTTTTTCGAAGGCCGAGCGAACTAATACTACCGAACCCTAGCGGTGGTCAGGACGCTTAGAACCGGCGATCACTCCAGGCCAGTTGACATTCGGTTTTGAAAACGTCACGCTTCGATACACGGACCCCAAGTGTCCGGCGGACTTCATAAATGAAGTCTAGTAGGAGTGTAGATGAAACTGATTATTACGGCCGTGTTCTGCTTGCCTGTGCTGGCATTTGCACAAGCGGATAAGTCCTTGCAATCATCAGGACCAGAGGATCTCTCGAGCACCAATGGTCCGCCAATGCTGGGCATCCACTGGGCAAAGGGACTCGAACCGTCATTTCGGTCGCGCGAAGCCAATCCAAGGGGTGGCGGCAAGAGTCCATTGATGACCTATCACAGCGGCCCTATCATGACTAAGGCCCATACGCAGGCGATCTTCTGGGGAACCAGTTGGGCTAACTATAGCGGAGATAAGATCACGGGCATAGATAGCTGGTACTACGGTTTTGGCAACTCCAGTTACGCTAAGACCAAGACCGAATACAGTGGCTACAACGGCCCGGTAGGATCGTTTACCAACCATCTAGGTCACGTTGTGGACACCTCGGCGTCAGCAGGCGGCGGGAGCACATCCACAATTCTCGCGGAAGTCTGCAAAGCTGTTCCTAATCCCGAGCCGGATGGAAATGGCTATTACGCCGTCTACACCGATACTCCACGCGGACATGCTAATTATTGCGCCTACCACAGCTATGGGACTTGCGGTGGCACGCCGATTCAGTTCGCCTACTTTTTCAAGCTTGACGGGGACCCAGGCTGCGACCCCCAGGATACGTCGAAGCTTCACTCGCAAGGGTTGGCCGCTATAGCGAACGTCAGTGGGCATGAACTGTCGGAAGCCCTCACTGACCCTGCGAGCCCAGGCGCTTGGTACGACTCTTCCGGCCAGGAAAATGGTGACAAATGCGCCTGGACATTCAACGTGCCGCTAGTCACCTTCAGCAATGGAACTCAGTGGAAAATCCAGGGGGAGTGGTCGAACAAGGCTTACAACGAAGGCACTGGATACCCTAACAGCTCAGGCCAGAAGGGCTGCCTGGACGGCCACTGATCGGAGCGGCCCTTTTTAAGCGCCAAAGCGGTTAATATCGGTGGATTCGAGAATGTACCGGTCCACCCGGCCTTTCACTACGTTGAGCATGGCGCGGCCGAGGCGCTCGGATGTCGTCGAAATCCTTGGAAACAGCTTCACGATCGTGGGAAAGAACGGCCGCGATAACGCGAGCGTTGCCTGATAGAACGCCACTCTGCTCCGGATCCCGGGCCCGGGTCGGATCAGCATCGGCCGCACGCAACCGGCATACCGGAACGGAAGAGCTTTCAAAGCGCTTTCAACGCGCCGCCGTACCCGCGCCCACATCGCACGCCCGTCCGCGCCTCCCGCGGAGCAGTAGCAGAAGCTGAACTCCGGGTTCAATCGCAGCAGAGTTCGAGCCCACAGGAGCGTCAGATCCTCGGTGATCCTCGCATACGCTGTTTCGTCCAATCCCACCGAACTGATGCCCAGTGCCCAGACGCAAGCGTCCCAGCCAGATAGCTGCGATTCGACCGGGCCGATCTCGAACAGGTCCGGCAGAATCAGCTCGCGAAGCTTGGGATGTTGAACACCGCAGGGGCGGCGTCCAACACTCAAAACCACCTCGATTTCGGGATCTGCCAAAGCCTCCCGGAGCGTACCAGAGCCGACCATGCCTGTTGCCCCCAACAACATCAGCTTCATACGTTTCACTCTCAGCGGTCGTTCAGTCCACCATCGACGACCAGCGTTTGTCCTGTCACGAACTCCGGGCCCGTCAGGAAAAAGTGCACTGCCTCGGCAATCTCTTCCGGTGTACCAGCACGCCGCATCGGAGTGGCATCGATCATCCTCT
>Ga0308176_10002523_pt1 | contig 11564 bp, 10 predicted proteins | sample PhyCR2_3_FD_203890 | JGI IMG/M metagenome (GOLD analysis project Ga0308176, IMG submission 203890) | Soil microbial communities from UC Gill Tract Community Farm, Albany, California, United States - DLSLS.C.R2 | ecosystem: Environmental > Terrestrial > Soil > Agricultural land | place: USA... | reverse complement strand
ACCGCATGGTCTGCGAGTGGGGAATGTCGGAGCTCGGCCCCCTCGCTTACGGCAGCAAGGAGGAGCCGGTCTTCCTCGGCCGCGAGTTCGCCCAGCGGGCCGACTACAGCCAGGACACGGCGATCCGTATCGACCGCGAGGTCGCGCGCATCGTCCAGACCGGCTACGAGAGCGCCAAGGGGATCCTCACCGAGAACCGGGACGTCCTGGAGCGCATCGCCCACGACCTGCTGGAGCGCGAGACGCTCGACGGCGACGAGGTCTACAACACCATCCGGGAGATGACCGGCCACGAGCCGGCCCCGCCGCGGGAGGCCCCGCCCGGCGAGGGGCTCGTCATCGGCGGCCAGCAGGTGCCGGAAGTGGAGGTCTCCCCTGTACGCAGCGGCGACGGTGGCGGCTTGGCGCCCACTGCCTCGGACGTCCAGACCGAGGTCCGCGACGACGTGGCGGCCGAGGTCGAGCAGCCGGACCTGGCGGGCGCCAAGCGCCGCACGGTCCAGGTGCCGGAGCCGAAGAAGTCGGCGTAAGCCCTCCGGGCCAGGGTGGTGGGGGGCGCGTTCCCGCGATAGACTTGGGACCGGGCCCCTCGCCCTCACCCCCTGGATGGAGACCGCGACCCTCACCCGAACCTGGACCCTGCGCCTGCCTCGCGAGCGCTCCCTCGAGCTGGGAGGGCGCCCGCGGGTCATGGGCATCCTCAACCTCACTCCCGACTCGTTCAGCGACGGCGGCCTCTGGCTCGATCCGCCCCGCGCCGTGGAGCGCGGCCTGCGCATGCTGGCCGAGGGGGCCGAGATCCTCGACCTCGGCGCCGAGTCGACGCGCCCCGGCGGCGGCGTCTACGGCGAAGGGGCGCGAACGGTGCCGCCCGAGGAGGAGGCCGGCCGCCTGCTGCCGGTCCTCGAAGCGCTGCGCGCCGCCACCGGCGCGCCGATCTCGGTCGACACCCGCAAGGGGGAGGTGGCGCGCCAGGCATTGGCGGCCGGCGCCGACCTGATCAACGACGTGACCGCCCTCTCCGATCCCCTCCTCGGCGCGGCCGTGGCGGACGCGGGGTGCCCGCTGGTGCTGATGCACAGCCGGGGGGATCTCGCCACCATGCAGCGGGGGATCCGCTTCCACGACCTCCTGAGTGAGGTGCTCGCCGAGCTCCAGGCGTCCGTCCGGCGGGCGTTGGGGCTCGGGATCGCGGAGGAGCAGCTCGTGCTCGATCCCGGGATCGGCTTCGGCAAGACCTGGGAGCAGAACCTGGCGCTGATCCGCCGCCTGGAGGATCTCGCGCCCCTCGGCCGGCCGCTCCTCCTCGGCGCCAGCCGCAAAAGCTTCATCGCCAAGGCCTCCGCGCGGCCGGACGCGCCCCCCGAGCGCCGGCTGGGCGGCAGCCTCGCCGCCGTGGCCTGGGCCGCGTCGCAGGGCGCCGCCATCGTGCGGGTGCACGACGTGGCGGAGACGGCGCAATTCCTCGACGTCTGGTACGCCGTCGCGCGGCAGGGGGCGGACGCTTGATGCTGCGCTTCCTGGAGATCCTGACCTGGCGCGACCTGATCGACGTGCTGGCGGTCGCGATCATCATCTACAACCTGCTGCTGCTGATCCGCGGCACCCGCGCCGTGCAGATGGTGCTCGGCCTGCTGTTCATCGGGCTGGTCTACTACACGGCCGTGCTGATGGAGTTGCCGACCCTGCAGCGGATCCTCGAGAACCTGCTGATCGTCCTCCCCTTCGCCGTCATCGTGCTCTTCCAGCAGGAGATCCGCCGCGCCCTCGCCGACTTCGGGCGCAATCCGCTCTGGGGGCTCGCCAAGCAGCAGAAGGTGGTGGCCTCGTTCAGCGAGATCGTGCTCGCCGCGACCACCCTCTCGACCCGGCGCATCGGCGCGCTGATCGTCATCGAGCGGCTGCACGGCCTGCGCAACTACATCGAGAACGGCATCGAGATCGACGCCGTGGTCTCCTACGACCTGCTGATCAACGTCTTCCAGCCCGACACGCCGCTCCACGACGGCGCGGTGATCGTCCAGGACGACCGCATCGCCGCCGCCGGCTGCTTCCTGCCGCTGACGGCGAACCCGGAGCTCTCCAAGGAGTACGGCACCCGCCACCGCGCCGCCCTCGGCATCACCGAGGAGACCGACGCCGTGGCCGTGGTGGTCTCCGAGGAGACGGGCACGATCTCCCTGGCCTACAACGGCGAGCTGACCTCGGACCTCGACAGCAACAACCTGCGCAACGCCCTCTACCGCTACCTGGTGACCGAGCTCTATCCGCAGGAGAAGAGGCGTTGAACGAGTGGATGCGCACCTGGGGGCTGCGGCTGCTCGCGCTGGGCATCGCGATCGGCATCTGGTTCAACGCCTCGGTCGAGGACCGTCTGGTCTCCAGCGAGAAGGTCGTCGAGGCGACCGTCGCCTACAACCGCCCCCATGGGTTCCTCCTCGTCAATCCGGTGCAGAACGTGAACGTCCGCGTCAGCGGCAGCAAGAAGGCGATCCGCCAGCTCAGCCCCTACATGGTGAACGTGAGCGTCGACCTCGGGCAGCGCCAGACGGGGCTCGCCGGGATCAATCTCACGGCGGACAACGTCCTGCTGCCGGACGGCCTGGACGTGGTGTCGATCGAGCCCAATACGATCCGGGTGGACCTCGAGAAGGAGGTCTCGATGCGGCTGCCGGTGGTGGCGAAGCTCACCGGCAGGCCGGCCGCGGGAGCGACGGTCGGGCAGCCCGAGGTCATTCCCAATCAGATCCTCGTCATCGGCCCGGAGCCGATGCTCGCCCGGGTCGACTCGCTCTCGACCCGTCCAATCAGCCTGGACGGCCACGACGGCACGTTCGAGGAGAAGGACGTGACCGTCGTTCTTCCGGACCCGCTGATTCAGATCGTCCCGCCACCCTCGACGGTGACCGTGACGGTACCGATCCAGCCGCCCCCCGAGCGCCCGGCGCCCACGAAACCGCGCAAAGAAAAGGGAAGGAAGCCTTGAGCCAAGATTCGACCCGCCTCTTCGGAACCGATGGCATCCGCGGCCACTTCGGCGAGCCGCCGCTCGACCGTCCCACGGTCACGGCGCTCGCCGTGCAACTGGCCGCGACCCTGCGGGAGCGGGGCAACGGGGCTCCTCCCAAAGTGGTGCTGGGCGGCGACACCCGCGAGAGCACGCCCGAGATCTGCCGCTGGCTGGCCGCCGGCCTCACCGCCGGGGGGATCGACGTGCGATACGCCGGGGTGATCCCCACTCCCGGGGTCGCCTACCTCGCCTGGGAGACCGGCGCCGCGGCCGGCGTGGTCGTCTCCGCCAGCCACAACCCCTATCCGGACAACGGCATCAAGCTGATCGATCCCCAGGGCACCAAGTGGAGCGACGAGGACGAGCTCGCCCTGGAGCTCCGCCTGCAAGGTTATCTGGCGGGGGGGCCAGCCGACGTGCCGGACCTCCCCGAGGATCGGCCGGCAGTCGATCCCGGCCTGCGCGAGCTCTATCTGCGCCATCTCGCCGCGACCCTCCCGGAGGGGCGCCCCCTGGATGGCTTGAAAGTGGTGCTCGATACGGGGAACGGCGCCGCCTCGACCTACGCCGGAGATCTCTTCGAGCGGCTCGGCGCCCGCGTCATCCTGCTCCATGCGGCGCCCGACGGCCGCAACGTCAACGAGGGTTGCGGCTCGACGGCCCCGGCCGGGATGGCGGCACGGGTGGTCGCCGAGGGGGCCGACCTCGGGGCCGCCTTCGACGGCGACGCCGACCGCTGCATCCTGGCCGACGAGACGGGGGCGGTGCGCGACGGCGACGCCATCCTGTATCTCTGGGCGACCTGCCTGCACCGGAGCGGGAGATTGAATCCGCCCAAGATCGTGGCCACCTCGATGAGCAACCTCGGCCTGGAGCGGGCGCTCGCGGCCGAGGGGATCGGCATCGTCCGCTGCAACGTGGGGGACCGCTACGTGGTGGAGGCGATGCGCAGGGAGGGGATCCTCCTGGGCGGCGAGCAGTCCGGCCACATCGTGCAGAGCCACCTCGCCAGCACCGGCGACGGCCTGCTGACCGCCATTCAGATGGCCTTCGTGCGCCACCAGGACGGCCGCCCGCTCTCGGAGATGCTGGCCCCCTTCCGGCGCTATCCGCAGGTGCTGCTGAACGTGCGGGTGAAGCGGAAAGTCGATTTCAAGGCTCTGCCCATCGTGACCACCGCCGCCCGTTCCGTCGAGGACCGCCTGGGGGACGACGGCCGCCTCGTCCTCCGCTACAGCGGCACCGAGCCCCTCGCCCGCATCATGATCGAGGGCCCCGAGCAGGCGACGATCGACTCCCTCGCCGAAGAGCTGGCGGTGGCGATCCGGGGAGAGCTGGGGGCGGGATAGGGCTTGCGTGCTCGGGAAGCCTGCGCCGGCTCGACGAGAGCACAAGCACGCCGCCCTTGCCGTTCATGGGGGCTCCTATCCCTTCCTCTTCGCCAACTTCTCCAGCAGGTCCCGCAACGTCCGCTGGGTCTCCTCGCTGAACCAGTCCTCCAACACCCCCTCGACCTCGGCCCCGGTCTCCTCCGCGAAGAGGGCGGCGAGACCGGCGCGGGCGAGGCCGCGGGTGACGGCCATGGCCCGGGGGGGCAGGGCGAGGAGCGATTGGCACCATTCGACGGCCCGCTCCACCACCCGCTCGGGAGCGGCGAGCTCGTCGACCAGGCCCACCCGGAGCGCCTCGTCCCCGGAGATCAGCAGCCCCGCGACGCAGAGCCGCTCGGCCTGCCGGCTCCCCACCACCCGGCGCATCGCCTTGAAGATGACGGGCGGCAGGGGGATCCCCACCGGGACCTCGTTGAGGCCGATCTTGAAGTCCCCCTCGCTCATGACGCGGTAATCGCAGAAGAGGGAGAGCACGGCACCGCCGGCCGGGGCGTGGCCGGTGATCGCCGCCGCCAACGGGACCGGACAGGTGGCGAGGGCGCGCATCATGGCGTAGAAGTCCCGCCAGGTCGCCGCGATCGCCGGCCGGTCGAGCTGGATCAGATGGGGGACGTCGAGGCCGCCCGAGAACATGCGCGGCGAACCGGAGAGCACCAGGGCACGGGCGCCGTCGCCGGGGGCGTCTTCGACGGCCTGGCGCAGGGCCGAGATCAGCTCCGGGGAGAGCGCGTTGGCCGGTGGCCGGTCGAGCCGCAACTCGCGGATGGGGCCATGATCGAGGATCTGAATCATCGGAACCTCCTCGATCGCGCATCGTACAACGGGTGTCCGGAGACGGGATGGTAAAATAGCGCCGTCCCCGTTCAGCGTGGAGAGCTCTACTTGGAAGACGGAAAGATCAAAGAGTTTCGCAGGCTCCTGACGACTCTCGAAGCCAACGACGAGCAGGACCAGCTCGGCGAGCGCGACCGTCTCCTCGAAAGGAACCGCCAGGTCTACCGCTTCCTGGGCCTCAAGAAGGAGGTCATCCTCCCCACCCTGCGGGCCCTGATGGTCGACCTCGACCGCAAGGGGCATCTCACGCGGCTCCATGAGAAGACGCCGGAGAAGATCCGCTTCGACGTGCAGATCCAGACCCGCGTGCCCAAGCGCGGCGCGATCGAGATCTCGCTCCACCCCTCGGAGCCCAAGGTCCAGGTCGACTACGGCTGGAGCACCGGCGCCCGGGAGTCCGAGCTCCATCCGCTGGAGAACGTCCAGGGCTCCTTCGTCGCCGACCGCATGATGCATCTGCTGCGGGGGTTGATTACGTAGGAGAGGCCGTGCCCCCGCAGCCCGGGATTGAAATCCCGGGCTACCTAAGGTCGCCCCTGCCCGGGGCTCAGCTCCGAGATCCGCCGCCGGCCGGCGCGAGGAAATTCCGCGCCGTGCCGGCGTAGACCTCCCGGGCCGGCACGGAGAGCAGCTCGCGCTCCGGGTAGCGTAGGGCCGTGAGGGCGCCGCCGAAGACGCAGCCGGTGTCGATGTTGATCGTCCGGTTGAGCCAGCGCGGCTCGGCGACCGGCGTATGGCCGTAGACCACCATGGCGGAGCCCCGGTAGTCGGCGGCCCAGTCGATGCGGACGGGCAGGCCGAGCTCGTCCGTCTCGCCGGTGGTCTCGCCGTAGAGGGCGAACGAGCGCACCTGGCCGGAGGCGCGCCCCTGCATCTCCTGCTTCATGCCGGCGTGGGCGGCCACCAGCCGGCCGCCGTCCAGCACGTAGTGGCTCACCAGCCCGTCGAGGAAGGCGTTGACGTCGAAGAGGAATTCCGGGGGCTCGCTCTCGAGCTGCTCGACCGTGCGCTCCAGGCCGTGGGCCATCCGCACCGTCTTGCCGCGCAGCCAGCGCAGGAGCTTCTCGTCGTGATTGCCCGGCACGCAGAGCGCGCTCCCCGCCTTGACCATCCCCATGGCGATGCGCAGGACGTCCGGCACGCGCGGGCCGCGGTCCACCAGGTCGCCGAGGAAGACCACCTTTCTCCCCTCGGGGTGGCGCCAGACGCCGGCCTCGTCCGGCGCATAGCCGAGCGTCCCCAGCAGCTCCTCGAGCTCGTCCGCGCAGCCGTGGACGTCGCCGATCAGGTCGAAGGGGCCAGGATCGGACCGCCGGTCGGGCCACAGGGGGCGGCGCTCGACCGTGACCGCCTCGACCTCCCCCGGCGAGCGCAGGATCCAGACGTGGCGGAACCCCTCCTTCTGGAGATCGCGCAGCGAGCGCCGGAGCTGGCTTTTCTGATTGCGCAGCACGTGCCCGCCGATGTCGCAGTCGGTGCGCGCGCGCCCCCGCTCCTCCAGGACCTCCATCGGCGGATCGAAGACGATGGCGACCGGCAGCACGTAGTGCGCGCGGGCGAGCTCGATGAGCGGCTGGCGCGCCTCGGGCCGCACGTTGGTGGCGTCCACCACCGTGAGCAGCCCGCGGGCGAGCCGCTTACCGGCGATGAAGTGGAGCACCGCGAAGGCATCCGAGGTCGCCGATTGATCGTTCTCGTCGTCGGAGACCAGGGCCCGGCAGAAATCCGAGGTGAGGATCTCCGTCGGCTTGAAATGACGCCGGGCGAAGGTGGACTTGCCCGCCCCGGAGACGCCGACGAGGACCACCAGCGAGAGCTGCGGGAGGTCGATTTTCACCGGGAGAAGATCCCCATCCGCTTCGGCGCCCCGGCCTCGGGGTCCTCCTCCCCCACCGGCAGGAAGCGCACGTTGTAGCCGAACTCCGCGGCCACGGCCAGGAACCCCAGATCGGTGGCCGGGACGTGAGTGGTGCGCAGGGTCAGGAGCATGGCGAAGGGGGGGATTGTACCCCCTCACCCCGCCATGCGGGACAGATCCACCCGCCCGGGTGGTTTTCGCCTCTCCCCCGCGGTCTATCCTGAATCACGGTTGGCTGCTGTACTTAGCTCAAGAGGGGGGGTGTCGATCGGAAGGGAGCTCTCCCAGGGACCCTGGGGAGGCTCCCCTTCCAGGGAGTCTCCCCATGAAAAACCTGCTCCGCGTCCTCTTCCTCGTCCCGGTCCTGCTGGCCGCGGCGGGGCCGGCGGTGCTCACGTCCGCCGCGTCTTCCACCGGCTGGACCCTCGTGGGATGGAACAACCTGGGCATGCACTGTATGGACAGCGACTACTCGGTCTTCTCCATCCTCCCCCCCTACAACACCATTCACGCCCAGCTCGTCGATCCCTCCGGCCGGCTCGTCCGCGACGCGGCGGGGATCTTCATCACCTACGAGGCGGTGGCCGATCCCGCCGGATCGATCAACACCACCTCGCGCAACAAATCGAATTTCTGGATCTACGACGGGCCGATCTACGGCGTCTCGCCGCCCATGGACACGGGGCTCGCCGGCAAGGCCATGCCCGGCAGCGGCAACGTGCCGCAGGCGATGTCCTACGACGCCACCCAGGACTGGTGGATCGCCGAGGGGATCCCCATCACCCCCTACGACGACATGGGCAAGAAGAACCCCTATCCCATGATGCGCCTGGTGGCCCGCGACCGCGGCGGCGCCCTGCTGGCCGAGACGCGGATCGTGCTCCCCGTCTCCGACGAGATGAGCTGCGCGGCCTGCCACGCCTCGGGCTCGGGCGACGCGGCGAAACCGGCCGCCGGCTGGGTAAACGACAAGAACCCGGACCGCGACTACCGGCTCAACATCCTGCGCAAGCACGACGACCGCCAGGGGACCAATCCGGTCTACAAGGACGCCCTGGCCCGCGCCGGCTACAGCTCCCAAGGGCTCTATGCCACGGTGGCCGGCGGCAAGCCGATCCTCTGCGCCAAGTGCCACGCCTCCAACGCCCTGCCGGGCACGGGTATCGCGGGCATCACCCCGCTGACTCACACGATCCACAGCCGCCACGCGACGGTGATCGATCCGCGCAACGGCCTGACGCTGGACGCCTCCACCAACCGCGCGGCCTGCTATAGCTGCCATCCCGGCTCGACCACCCGCTGCCTGCGGGGAGCCATGGGCAGCGCCGTCGCTCCGGACGGCACGCTCGCCATGCAGTGCCAGAGCTGCCACAGCTCGATGAGCACCGTGGGCGCGGAGACGCGCCAGGGGTGGCTCGACGAGCCCTCCTGCCAGAGCTGCCACACCGGCACGGCAACCCACAACAACGGCCAGATCCGCTACACCTCGGCCCTGCAGAACGGCGCCGCGCGGCAGGCGGTGGATCAGACCTTCGCCACCAATCCCAACGTCCCAGGCCCCGGCCACTCGCTGTTCCGCTTCTCCTACGGGCACGGGGGGCTCGCCTGCGAGGCATGCCACGGCTCGACCCACGCCGAATTCCCCACCTCGCACGTCAACGACAACCTGGAGAGCCAGGCGCTCCAGGGGCACGCCGGCCCGGTGGCCGAATGCGCCACCTGCCACACCAGGGCGCCAATCACCACGAACGGCGGGCCGCACGGCCTCCATCCGCTCGGCCAGGCCTGGGTGAACGCCCACGGTGAGGAGGCGGGAGGGGAAGGCGGAGACAAGGCCAAAGCGGCCTCGGATTGCGCCACCTGCCACGGCGCGGACTATCGCGGCACGGTGCTCTCCTACGCGCAGGGCAGCCGGACCTTGAGCACTGAATTCGGCACCCTCAACCTCTGGCGGGGGTTCCGGGTAAGCTGCTACGCCTGCCACGACGGCCCGGGCGGTGAAGGGGCCGCGCGAAACCAGGCGCCGCAGGTGAGCAACGCCACCGCCTCGACGACCGCGGGGACCTCCGTGCCGGTGGGCCTCAACGCCTTCGACGCGGACGGCAACGCCCTCGAGCTGCGCGTCGTCTCGCAGCCCGTCCACGGCACCGCCGGCCTCTCCGGCCGCACGGCCACCTACATCCCGGAGGCGGGCTTCACCGGCACCGACGCCTTCACCTTCTCGGCCTGGGACGGCTCGATCGACTCCAACCTGGGCACCGTCACGGTGACCGTGAAGGGGAGCAACGGCGGAGGCGGCCCCACACCGCAGCCGCCGCAGGTGACCGCGATCAACCGCCTGGACAAGCCCTTCCGGGTGAAGATCCTGGGAACCCAATTCCACGCCGCCATGCAGGTGTCGATCAACGGCCAGGTCTGGACCAACGTGCTGAGGCAGAACGGCAGCAGCATCACCCTGCGCTCAGGCGGCCCGCTCCAGGCCCTCTTCCCCCCGAACACCTACGTGCCGATCACGCTGACCAACACCGACACGGGAGGCAGCTTGACGGTGGCGTTCAACCGGACTTCGGGGTTGTGGAGGATCGTGCCGTAGAGGCGCGCGCCAGCCGTAGACTGGAGGCGTGAAACAAAATCCATTTGGAGCGAGAGGAGCGATCCTCCTCTCGCTCATCCTCCTGGCCCTCGCCTGCCGGCACCCCCACGCCTCGGGCCCCCTCCGCCAGGAGGCCTACGTCTGGCAGCGGAGCTGGAGCCCGGCGGTGCGGCAGGCGATCCAACAGGCTTCCGGGATCTCCGGCTTCGTCGTGCTCGCCGCCGAGGTGGACCTGCGGCAGGGATCTCCCAAGATAGCTCGCGTCCCCCTCGATCCCTCCCTGAAGGAGGCCGGCAAGCCCATCGGCGCCGCCCTGCGGGTGACCACCCTGCCCACCCGTTTCGCGGCCGAGCCCCAGATCGTCCAGCTCCTCGCGGGGATCACGAGCGACCTGACGGCCGAGGCGCGGGCGAAGGGGATCGCCCTCTCCGAGATCCAGATCGATTACGACTGCCCGGAGTCGAAGCTCGACGACTACCGCGGGCTCCTCCCCACTTTGCGCAAGACCGCCGCGCCGGTCCCGCTGACCTTCACCGCCCTGCCGAGCTGGCTGGGCCAACGCCGGGCCTTCGGCGGGCTCATCGCCGCCGCGGACGGCTACGTGCTCCAGGTCCACTCGCTGAAGCCGCCGTCTGAGCCGTGGGGGGAGATCGCGCTGCTGAAGCCTGAGGAGGCGCGGGAGTGGACCGACACGGCGGCGCGCTTCGGACGCCCCTTCCGGGTGGCCCTCCCCACCTACGGCTATCTGGCGGCCTTCGACGCCCAGGGCCGGCTGCTCGGCCTCTCCGCCGAGGGCCCGCTCCTCTCCTGGCCGCAGGGGATCACCGTGCGGGCCGCCCGCAGCGATCCCGCGGTCCTGGCCGGGCTGATCCGGGATTGGACCCGCGACCGTCCCGCCGAGCTGGCGGGCGTTCTCTGGTTTCGGCTGCCCGTAATAGGGGACCGTCTGAGCTGGAGCTGGCCGGCGCTGCGGGCGGTGATGGTGGGCCGGGAGCCGCATGGAAAGGTGCGGGCGGACGTCCGCGCTCCAGAGCCCGGGCTGGCCGAGATCGATCTCGTCAATGAGGGGGACGGCGAATCCGCCCTTCCCTCGCCGGTTCGGGTACGATGGAAAGAGGGGACCTTCCTCGCGGCGGACGGGTTGGCGGGATACCAGATGCAGCCTCCAGAGCGAAACGGGCTCAGCCTCGCGCGGCCGAGGCCCGGACGGCTGCGCCCCGGCGAGCGCCGGACCATCGCCTGGCTGCGTTTCGCGTCCCCCACGGAGATCCAGATTGAGCTACCGCGGCAGGCTGGCTAGCGCGTTCCTTCTGCTCACCTCTCTGGGCGCCTTCGCGCTCTGGGCCTGCGGCCCCGATTTCCCGCCATGGCTCCTCACGGAGGAGGCCGGCGTCCTCGAAGCGCCCACCACCTGGCTGCGCGAGGCCGTGCAGCCGCTCCTGCCGCGGGCCAAGCCCGCGTTCTCCGCCGCCGTGGACCCGAAAGGACCCCTCCACCAGACGGCGGTAGCCGACCGCAAGGATCTGGAGACTGCTCTCGCCGGGCTTCCTCCGGAGCGCCGGCAGGCCGTGATCGGACCGTACATGCAGGTACGGGACTCCATCGTCGCTTACAAGGACGCGTTGGCCTCCTGGAGCGAGGAGACGTGGAAAGATCCTTCCCCGCCCAAGCCCGCGCAGCCCAAGCTCGCCGTGCCGCCCGGCCTGCCGGGGGAATTCGACGACTACCTGCGCGGCGCCATCGCCTGGCATCAGGGGAAGCCGGACGCCGCCCGCGCCGCCTGGGAGAAGCTGATGGCCCGTCCCAAAGGGGAGCGCCGGCGGCGATCCACCTGGGCGGCGTTCATGCTCGGCAAGACCCTGGTGGACAGCGATCCGC
>Ga0308176_10002522_pt1 | contig 11567 bp, 14 predicted proteins | sample PhyCR2_3_FD_203890 | JGI IMG/M metagenome (GOLD analysis project Ga0308176, IMG submission 203890) | Soil microbial communities from UC Gill Tract Community Farm, Albany, California, United States - DLSLS.C.R2 | ecosystem: Environmental > Terrestrial > Soil > Agricultural land | place: USA... | reverse complement strand
ACGCGGTCGCGCAGGCCGGTGGCCAGACGATGCTGACCGACGGGATAGCCGGTGCGTATGCCGCGGGCACGTCCGTCCTGCGCGAGACCCCCGGTGTGCAGGTGCTCGCCGAGGGTGAGGCCGGCGAAGCGCGCAACGCGCCGGCGCCGGTGCTCGCCTCGACGTCCGCGCAGACGTGGGCCTCGACCGAGGCACTGCAGGGCGAGGTGTTCGGCGCCGCCTCGCTGGTCATCCGCTACTCCTCCCCGGCCGAGCTGGCCGACGCGGCCGAGCGGCTCGAGGGCCAGCTGACGGCGACGGTGCAGTACGCCGAGGGCGACGAGGGCGAGGCCCAGGCATTGCTGCCGGTGTTGGAGCGCAAGGTCGGCCGGATCCTGTTCAACGGGTGGCCGACAGGGGTCGAGGTGGGCCACGCGATGGTCCACGGGGGCCCGTTCCCCGCCACGTCTGACTCGCGGTCGACCTCCGTGGGCTCGCTCGCGATCTACCGCTTCCAGCGGCCGGTGGCCTACCAGGACGTGCCCGACTCGTTGCTGCCGGAGGCGGTGCGCGACGACAACCCGTGGGGCCTCAACCGTCGGGTCGACGGCGTGCTCCGGCTGGCTGGAGAGGACCTCGCATGACTCCGAAGATCGCCTCCGTCGAGGTCGTGCCGGTCGCCGGTCACGACAGCATGCTGCTGAACCTCAGCGGCGCACACGGGCCGTTCTTCACGCGCAACGTCGTCATCGTCACCGACAGTGACGGCAACACCGGGCTGGGCGAGGTCCCCGGTGGCGAGGCGATCGCGGGCACCATCCGTGAGGCCGGGGAGCTGGTGCAGGGCAAGGAGATCGCTCTCTACCGCCAGCTGCTCCGGTCCGTCTCGACTGCCTTCGGCGCGCGGGACAGCGGCGGTCGCGGCGTCCAGACCTTCGACCTGCGCACCACGGTGCACGCGGTGACCGGCCTCGAGTCGGCGTTGCTGGACCTCGTGGGCCAGCACCTGGGAGTGCCGGTCGCCGAGCTGCTCGGCGACGGCCAGCAGCGCTCCCACGTGCCGATGCTCGGGTACCTCTTCTACGTGGGAGACACCGCACGCTGCGCCGACCTGCCCTACGTCGTCGACGACGCGGGGGACGACCGCTGGTCACAGCTGCGGCGCCGTGAGGCGCTCACCCCCGACGCCGTCGTGGCACTGGCCGAGGCGGCGCAGGAGCGTTACGGCTTCACGGACTTCAAGCTCAAGGGCGGCGTGCTCGCGGGCGAGGACGAGGTCGAGGCGGTCACTGCTCTCGCCCGCCGCTTCCCCGACGCGCGGATCACGTTGGACCCCAACGGTGGCTGGCTGCTCGACGACGCAGTTCGGCTGCTGCGCGGCAAGGACGACGTGCTCGCCTACGCCGAGGACCCGGTGGGTGCCGAGGGGCGGTTCTCGGGACGCGAGACGATGGCCGAGTTCAAGCGCGCCACCGGGCTGCGGACCGCCACCAACATGGTCGCCACCGACTGGCGCGAGATGGCGCACGCGATCCGCACCAACGCTGTCGACATCCCCCTCGCCGACCCGCACTTCTGGACGATGGCGGGCTCGGTGCGGGTTGCCCAGCTGTGCCACGAGTTCGGGCTCACGTGGGGATCGCACTCCAACAACCACTTCGACATCTCACTGGCGATGTTCACCCAGGTCGGCGCCGCGGCACCGGGCGAGATCACCGCCCTGGACACGCACTGGATCTGGCAGGACGGCCAGGCGCTCACGACCTCGCCGCTGCAGATCGCCGACGGGCGCATCGAGGTGCCCTCGAAGGCCGGGCTGGGAGTCGAGCTGGACCGCGAGGCGCTCGATGCCGCCCACGAGCTCTATCTCGAGCACGGGCTCGGTGCGCGCGACGACGCCATCGCCATGCAGTACCTCGTCGAGAGCTGGGCGTTCGACCCGAAGCGGCCCTGCCTGCTGCGCTGACCCGGGCCGGCCCCGGGATCACTCCTGGGGCGTGTTCTGGTAGCGGATGTAGGCCGAGGAGTCCTTGCGCCACAACAGGACCAGCGCCCACGCACCGACCAGGAGCAGGGCCAGGGCGACGACCCGCGCGAACGGTCCGGCCGTGGGCAGGGCGCCCCCGAAGAACCCGCCGACGGCGAGCGCGAACAGCACGCAGGCCACGATCCGGCCCCACTTCGATCCGCGCAGGGTCGCCCGTGACATGACGACCCAGATCACCGCGCTCACGACGGCGACGACCGTGGTGACGGTCAGGCTGACCTGCACCACCCGGTCGACGCCGGCATCGGTCGCCAGCAGCCGGCTGGACGTCGCCTCGGCGACCACCGCCGCCCGCAGCTGGTCCCTGGTGAGGAAGGCCCGCACGATCTCGAGGACGTTGAGGCCAGCGGCGAAGCGCATCAGCCTGGCACTGTCGATGATGGACCGCGGGGGTCGCAGTGGCGTGCCGGGGCGCCAGACCGGGCGACCGGTGCCTGGCCCGTCCGGGCTGAGCACCCCCCGCCACGAGATGGGTCGTGCCACCTGTCCGGCTCCCTCCGCTGTTGTGAGGGACAGGATAGGTGACCATCCCCGGGGCGTCGGCGCCCTACGTCAGGCAGCCGATGACGGCCGGCACGCGCGCGAGGAATGGTGGAACCACGCCACCACCGTGGGCGGACCCCCGACGCACAGACCACGACGTACAGGAACTGGACATGGACGCTGACCAACTGGAATCGATCCCGCTCTTCTCGGAGCTGACCGACGAGCAGCGCAAGCTCGTCGCCGACCGACTCACCGAGACCAGGGTGGACGTGGGGGCGGTGCTCGCGCGGGAGGGCGACTTCGCCTACAACCTGTTCGTGGTGCGGGAGGGGCTCGCGGCGGTGGCATCGCACGACACCGTCCAAACCACGCTGCGCCACGGCGACTGGTTCGGCGAGCTGGGCCTGCTGAGCAAGGGCCTGCGCACCGCCAACGTCGTGGCGCTGTCGCCGATGGTGCTGCTGACGATGCCGGTCTGGGACTTCTCCGACGTGATGCGTGAGGTCCCGGAGCTCGCCAAGCGGGTGCGGGAGCGCGCTGCCGAGCACCTCGAACGCGAGTAGCGCGAAACGCGTCGCAGGGTCGGGTTGCGCCACCAGGGACTGTGCGCCGCCCTACTCGCCAGTGGCCGGGTAGGTGATGTCCATCCCGTCAACCACGGCGAACGACGTCAGGGAGTGCTCGGCCGGCGCCCCTTCGTTGATGATGTCGCGCACGGCCAGCCCCCTCACCAGGAGGGCGTCTGCGACGAGCGAGCGGTGGCAGCGCCACGGCACCGCTTCCGCACACATGATCGCGGTGGTCCTGGTCCGGGCGAGCTCGACCAGCTCCTCGACGCCGGTCCTGAACTCCCTCGTCTGCATGTAGTCCGCGTAGTTGCGGAAGGACGTGTTGCGCCAGGCGGTGTTGCGCGAGGCGGTGTTCCGCGAGGCGGTGTTGCGCGAGGCCGGGCTGGAGGAGCGCAGCCCGCCAAGCGCCTTCGAGTACGCGTACGCGACACCGGCGTGCTCCAGCGACGCCCGCAGCGCCTCCTGGGCGTACTGCGGGTTGTGGCGTGACCGCGGGATCCGTCGGATGTCGACCAGCTGGGTGACCTGCTGCGCGCTCAACAGGTCGATGAGCTCCCCGATCGGCCTCGTCGAGTGCCCGATGGTGTAGATCGTCGTCATGACGGCGTCCTCGTCTGGCCGACAGATGCAGAAGGACCGGGCACCCGTCGCGTCCGGTCCTCTTGCGGTTCGGTGGAGCTGAGGGGATCCGCACCGGCGGCCCCTTCCACGCCACGCACCATCGGCACGTCCACCGGTCTATCAGAACGGTCCACCTGAGCATGAACCGTTCCCCCAACGTCCCTCGCGAGCCGAGAAGGCAATTGATCTCGTGTCCGCCATGCGGACGGCGTTGGCCTTCCGGTTGCGCCCCCGCTGACGCCGCGGATCATGGGAAAAGGTTTTCCTCGCATCGACCAACAGGACAGGGAGCTGGCCATGGCAACCACTCGACGCAACTTTCTTCGCACCACGGCTCTTGGGGCGACCACCCTCGGGCTCGGCGTGGTGGGGGGTCCGGTAACCGCAATGGCGGCGGTGGCAGGAGACGGCCCGACGAGCAACCCCTGGGCGCGGGCGAACTACATCAGCGCCAAGGTTCAGCGGTTGCACTTCCCCGACCGGTGGTTCGACGTCACGGACTTCGGCGCCGTCGGAGACGGTTCGACCGACTGCACGGCCGCCTTTCGCGACGCGATCACAGCGTGCAACGCCGCCGGCGGCGGCCACGTCCGGGTACCAGCAGGAGTCTTCGCAACCGGTGCCATCCACCTGCTCAGCAACGTCGACCTGCACGTCACTGACCAGGCCCGGATCGCCTTCAGCACCGACCCCAACGCCTACCTGCCGACGGTCCTCACCCGCTTCGAGGGCACAGAGGCATACAACTACTCACCCCTCATCTACGCATACCGCCAACGCAACATCGCGGTGACCGGAACGGGGGTCCTTGACGGGCAGGCGAGCCGGGAGAACTGGTGGGCCTGGACGGGCGATGCCAATGCCGGCAAGGCTCGGCTGATCGCCATGGGAGATGCAGGTGTGCCCGTTGAGGAGCGGCAGTTCGGGAACGGCTACTACCTTCGACCTTCCTTCATCGAGCCGCACACGTGCACCGACGTGTGGATCCAGGGCGTGACCATCGTGAACTCCCCGATGTGGGAGGTGCATCCGACCCTGTCGCAGAACGTCCTCGTCGAGGGGATCAGCGTGAACAGCCACGGACCCAACAACGACGGCTGCGACCCGGAATGCTCGCGCATGGTGGTCATCCGGGACTGTACGTTCGACACCGGGGACGACTGCATCGCGATCAAGTGCGGCAAGAACGCCGACGGCCGCCGGGTTGGCGTCCCGAGCCAGGACATCCTCGTCGAGGACTGCCGGATGCAGGACGGCCATGGCGGCGTCACGATCGGTAGCGAGATGTCCGGTGGCGTGCGCAACGTCTTCGTCCGGAACTGCCAGATCTCCAGCCCGAACCTCAACATCGCCTTGCGGTTCAAGACGAACTCCGCGCGCGGTGGCTACATCACCAACTTCCACGCCAAGGACATCACCGTGGGTGAGGTCGCCGGTGCCGCCATCGACGTCAACTTCTACTACGGCGAGGGTGACGGCTATGACTTCAACCCCTTCGTCTCCGGGATCAACGTCGAGGACATGACCGTCGAGTCTGCCAAGCAGTCGCTCAACGTGAGTGGCTATCCGGACGACCACATCACGGGCCTGCACCTGAAGAACATCGACTTCGGCACGACAACGAAGACGCCGACCGTTGCATATGTGGACGACCTCACCCTGGTCAACGTCACCGAGAACGGCCAACCCCTGCAAGTGCCGTAGCCGGAGGACGGCAAGTGCGCCAGAGGGCTTGTGGTGCAATGTCGCCATGAAGAACGGGGACCGGAGGGCCAGCGGTCGCCGCCGGCCAACCGTGCACGATGTGGCCAGCGCGGCAGCCGTCTCGCCGACAACGGTCTCGCGTGTCCTGGCAGGTGGAAAGCCGGTCTCCCATGAGCTGTCCGAGCGCGTCCGGGCTGCGGCGGAGCGCCTGGGCTATCGCCCAAATCCTGCGGCTCAGGTCCTGGTCAGCGGGCGGCACGGCACCATCGGCGTCGTGCTGCCCGACCTCGCAAACCCGTACTTCAGCGAGGTGCTCAAGGGCGTGACCTCAGCGGCGAGCTCTGAGGGAACGCAAGTACTGGTCGTCGATGCGGACGAGGACGCCGCGCACGAGTACACCGGTGCCGAGCGGCTCGCCCGCTGGGTCGACGGGCTCGTGCTCTGCTCACCCCGGATGCCGGACGAGCAGCTGTCCGCGATCGCCGACACCGGTGTCGCCCTGGCCCTGATCAACCGGCCGTTCAAACAGCGACGCGTGGACACGGTGCTCGTCGACTACTACAGCGGCATGAGTGCCCTGGCACGTCACCTCAGCGCCCTGGGTCATCATCGAGTGGCATATTTGGCGGGACCGTCGGGTGCCTGGTCGGAGCAGCAGCGCGAACGGGCCCTTCATGGAGTTGGTCGCGACCTGGACGTGGTCACGATCCCCTGCGGATCCGGCATGGCGGACGGACACGCGGTCACCGACGAAGTGCTGACCCATGGCCCCACTGCCATCCTCGCGTTCAGTGACTACGTCGCCCTGGGCGTCCTCACCCGCCTGACCGAGCTCGGCATCTCTGTCCCCTCCGACGTGTCGCTCACCGGCTTCGACGACATACCCCTTGCCGCCATCGCTGGGCCGGGCCTGACGACGGCGACGGTGCGAAAGCAAGAGATCGGCGCTCTCGCGTGGCGTCAGCTGGCCGCACGAATGGACAGGCAGCGGGGGGCCAGGTCGACCACGGTCCCAGCCACGCTGGTGCGCCGCGGATCGACCGCCAGGCCTGCAGGCTGACCGCTCAGTCAACGGCTCCTGCTCGATGCCGGCTCACAGTCGCCGAGCCATGACTGGCGGACTGCAAACGGGGGTGTGCGCGCGGCCGGTTCACAAGTCGGGCATGACGCCCAATCTTCAGGTCCGCGGTGCTGCCGTCGACTCGCGGACGACGAGGCATGAGGGCAGCCACTGTTCGGTGTTGGCCCGCTGCCCTTGCATCAGCCGCTGCGAGAGCGCGCCCATTGCCACTGGGTCGTTGAACGTCACCAGCGCGGAGATGTTCTGCTCGAGCAGGGATGGCAGCGCCGGATGTCCGCCGTCGCTCGTCGATCCCGCAACCCGAACCGTGAGGTCAATGGCCAACGCTGAGGGTGCGGGGGTCGGCCCCTTGCGCCGAAGGCTGTCCGGCCACGAGGTGGTTGGCCCTCCGAGGCAACCCACCCGCCGGTCTCCCAACGGTTGGAGGTGCTCCATGGCCTGGTTTCCTGCGCCGGCACGGTATCGATGCCGATGGGCCCGTGCCTTTGACTGAGCGGTTGGACTTGCTGCCCGCGTCAGGGGGGCCGCCCGAGAGCTCGACCACTGCCCGAATGACGTCACGAGGGACTACCGTCGCGGCAGGACCGGCACGATCGGGGTCGCAGTCCCTGACTTGGCCAACCCATTCTTCTCCCACGTCCTCAAGGCGCTGGCGCTCAACGCTGGCGAGGGCGACCACAGGAGGCTCGCAGGGCCCGTGGAGGACAGGCCAGGTGGGTCGTCGGACCTGGCGTCGCCCCGAGTGAAGTCGGTGCCGTCCGACGAAGAAGCGAGTTGCTCTTGGGCATTTCGCAGAGCTGATTCACGTGCACGGTGGCGGCGCGGACTGAAGCGCGCGCGCCGCGCCGCCACCGCGTCTGTGTTGGCCAGGTCGCGGGTCAGAGGCCGAGACCGGTCAGGAGCCGGTTGAGCAGCGCCGAGATGCCGGTCAGCGGGCCGTTGTTGTCGAGCAGGCCAGCGATCGCGCACAGGAGGTTGCCGAGCAGGTTTCCAGCTCCGGGCACCGCCGTGATGTCGAGGTGTACCGGTGCCAGGTCGATGACCAAGCCCAGCAGGTCCAGATGGAGCGGGCCAAGGTCGAGGTCCAAGATGGAGCACCCTGTCGTGGCCAGGTTTTGGATGGGCGCCGTGAACGTCGCGCCACCTGCTGGCAACCCGGTCCCTGTGATCGTGCCGGAGAGCTGAAGGACGCCGTTGACCACGGATGTCGACAGGTTGCTGAGCTGTCCGGTGAAGGTGCTTCCGTCTGCAAGAGTGCCGGTCACCGGGATCACTGCGTCGGCTGCCTGGGCTGCCGCTGCTGTCTGTGGTGCCCGTGGCGCGGCTTGCGCTGACGCCGCGGCCGGTGCGACTCCGAAGGCTACGGCCAGGGCAATGGTCGTCCCCGTCCCGACGAGCTTGGTGCGTAATGTCATTTCCCACTCCTTGGTCGTCCGCCGATCGGCGGATTGGTACCGGTGAAGACGCCGTGCCCCTACGGGGATGACGCGAGGCGGGGACCCTCAAGCGGCGCGCAAGTGGGTGGTGCGTGGCCCGATCTGGCGAATGTGAGGCACGGTGGGCGTCATGCAACGGTGATCGCTGCATCCGGCTGGGTTCATCTGGTTTGCTCACTCGCGCGGCGGCGGCGCTGCTGCCCGCCTGCTCATCTCGTATGGAGCCAGTACCTCCAGCAGGAACGAGGAGGCTCGGGTCGCCACCCGGACCGAGTCCACGGGGCCTTCGCTGAGCACCTCGATCACCGTGTCGTGGTGAACCCTGGCGACGTCCAGGAGAGGAATGCCCCCGTGCAGCGCGCGGCGTCCGAGCTCGTAGCCGTCCGCCAGGGCCGCCTCCTCACCGTGGTCGAGGTAACGGAGGAAGGCGACCCGGTAGTCGCGCCGCAGGTCGCCGGCCGCGCGCAACTCCCTCGTCATGGGCGTGCGCGTCCCCGTCCGGGTGGGGACCCTGTCAGGCCGGCGTGTCCGTCCAGGTGCCGGTTCAGGTAGGCAAGGCCCTCTTCGAGGTCCAGAGCGGTGGGCACCTGGCCCGGGCCCATGCCGAGGCGCACCATGGCGAAGGCCACGTCCGGCTGGATGCCGACGATCACAGTCCTGGCGCCGCGCAGTCGGGCCATCTCGGCGATTCGGCGCAGGGTCATCGAGCCGAAGGAGTCGAGAACGTCGAGTGCTGCGACGTCGATGATCACGCCGCGGGCGCGGTCCTCCCCGATCCGATCCACCAGGTCGTGCTGGAAGCGCAGCATCTGGGTGTCGTCGAGGGCAGTGTGGACCGACGCCACCAGGTAGACGCCTTGGCGCAGGATCGAGACGAGGGCCGGTCCGGTGTCGTTCACGAGGTGATGACGCCCTCCTCAGTGGGCACGTTGTAGCCGAGCAGCCGCTCGGCCTCCTCCAAACCGCCCTGCAGGTCGCCGATGGTGTTCATCTTGCTCAGGTCCACCCCGATGGTCACAAGGGTCTGGGCGATCTTGGGGGACAGACCGGTGATGATGACGCTGGCGCCCATCAACCGGGAGGCGTCCACCGTCTGGACCAGGTGGTTGGCCACTGTCTGGTCTACATCAGGTGCGCCGGTGATGTCGATGACCACCACCTTGGCTCGGTGCGTGCGGATGCCGTTGAGGAGTTGTTCGGTCAGCTGACGAGCACGCTCACCGTCCAAGGAACCAATGATGGGCAGGATGAGCAGGCGCTCACGAACTGGCAGTACCGGGGTGGACAGCTCGCGGATGGCGTCCTGTTGCTGACGGATCACCCGTTCGCGCTCCTCGACAAAGCTGACAGCCACGGTGTTGGCGATCCGGTTGGCTGCTGGTTCGTAGGCGTCCAGGACGCGGTTGAGCAGAGCGAAGTCGTTCTGGTACTTCTCGAAGAGGGACCGGGCCAGGACGTCGCGCAGCAGCAGCACTATGCCGACTACTTCGTGGGTCTCGACCCCTCGCGGGATGATCCGTTCGGACAGGTCGCGCGCGTAGTGCTGCAGCGCCTCGACGCTGCCGGTCTCGAGCACTTCGACGTAGTTGTCATACACCGAGGTGGTCTCCGCGGCCATCTCCTGGGCCGACATGGCTTCGAGCAGGTGGGCCTCACGGATCCGGCTGGCCCACTCATCACGCAGCTTCGCCCGGTGCTCCCGTAGGTGGGCCACCAGCTGGGGCAGCAGCTGGTCCTCGTCGACGTCCCCATTGGCCCGGTTCTGGTTGCTCATCTAGTCCTCCTCCAACCATTTGGTCATGGTCACTGTGGTGCCGTGTCCCGGCTCCGACGCCAGCACGAACTCGTCCATCAGCCGGCGCGCCCCCGGCAGCCCCAGGCCCAGCCCGTTGTACGTGCTGAACCCGTCCGCCAACGCCTGCTGCGGGTTGGTGATGCCCGGACCGGCGTCACGCGCCACGACCCGCACCCCGGCTCTGGGCTCGCTCAGGGTCTCGATGACCACCTCCCCGTGGCCGGCGAAGCGGACAATGTTCCGCGAGACCTCCGATACCGCAGTGGCGACAAGGGTCGTCTGGGTCTTGCCGAACCCCACGTCCGCGGCCACCTCGCGGGCCGCCTGCCTGGCCTTGACGATGTCCGCGTCGCCCTGCACGGGAACCCGCACCTCGCCCTCGCGAGCTTCGGCGCGGCCGAGGAGCGGTTGCCCGACTCGGGCGCAGAAGTCACATCCCAACAGGTGGCGGCCCACGCCGAGGTCCCGCTGTCGTCTCCGGTCTCCGCCTGAAAGCGCGAGCAGGACCGGGCGGCAGTCCTCGGTTGGCGGCGGTCCCGGCTCCAACGTCAACAGGTACTCCACCCGGAGCCGCGCGCGGGTCCGGTGGAGCTGGGCCGCCACCGCACCCGCCGAGGACCCGGCCTCGGCCGCGAGGCTGCGGGTGTCCTGGCCGGAGACCTCGTGCGCGAGCAACCGCTGCCGCTCCTGCTCCTCCAGCCTGCCCAACGCGTCCCAGATCGCCGCCTGCTCCTCGTCGAGCACCACCATGTCCTCGGGCAACTCGGGAGTGGACAGGTCCAGGGCGCGATGCCGGTTGCGGGACTCGCGGTCGCGGTCCCTCCACATGGTGGCGACCACGTTGCGGGCCGTGGCGATCGCGTACGGCTCGACCATGCTGGCCTCGATCCGGTCCCAGGCGGTCATGATCCGCAGCAGGGTCTCCTGCACCAGGTCCTCGGCAGTATGCGGGTCCGACACTCGGGCACCCACCACCCGGCGCACCACGGGCAGCACCCGCTCGACCGCCTCAAGGCCGGCGTCCTGGGCGCTGCCGCCCATCGACGGCCCGGAGCTCATGGGTGCCCTATACCCCCTAGGGCGCGTCATGCACCTCCGAGTTCGGAGTCTTCATGGGTGACAGCGCACTCAACCACAAGGAGCGAACCATGACCGTCCTGCAAGTTCGCCCGCCCTCTCGGACCCTTGGTCCAGTGGGTGGCCCTGGCGGCGGTCGGACGAGCCGGCCACGGGTGCCCGTGCGCGGCACGTTCGCGGCACCTGATCTGGCGCCTGGATCGATGAGCGGCTGGCTGCGGGTCATGCACTGCTCCCTACAGGGCTCGAGGCTGCGATGCGTGGCGGTGGTCAGCGGGACGCTGTACGACGCCCGCGGACAGCGCCTCGGGCTGGCCAGCACCCGGTGCCTGCTCCCGGTCACCATCGAGCCAGATGAGCGGCCCTCCGCACACACCAACGAGCCCTCCGGCACCGTGCTCGTCGGACCGCTGGAGGTCAACCTGCTTGGGTTCCGGGTGCACGTCCTCCAGACCCGCCTGCCCGGCTTGGACCCAGAGGGCGGCCAGCGCACAGAAGGCACCAGTGTGATGCCCGCCTCCGAAGGCCAGCGATCATGATCGCCGTTGTCCTCTTGACCCCCATCATCGCGCTCGGCCTCGTCCTGTTGCTCGAGCACATAGAGGAATGGGCCTTCGACAGGGACGAACGCATCACCGTCGCTCGCCGCCGGGCGCCACGGTCGCCGAGCCCGGCTCCCACGCGCTCGGCGACCGTGGCGCGAAACATGCCCTGATGTGGGCACCGATGGCTTCGGCAGCCACGACGCGAGTCGCGGGCAGCCCGAGATCGA
>Ga0308176_10002521_pt1 | contig 11568 bp, 10 predicted proteins | sample PhyCR2_3_FD_203890 | JGI IMG/M metagenome (GOLD analysis project Ga0308176, IMG submission 203890) | Soil microbial communities from UC Gill Tract Community Farm, Albany, California, United States - DLSLS.C.R2 | ecosystem: Environmental > Terrestrial > Soil > Agricultural land | place: USA... | reverse complement strand
AGGCCGCCGTGTTTCCGGAGCCCCGCAGGGCCGACACCTCAGCCAGAGCTCGATCGGCAAAGACCTGCCGGCCCTTCGGGGCTTGGGGATCTTTTGGGCCGCCTCCCACCTGGGGTTGACACCCCAGGCTGGATAAATTCCGCCCTGCGGGCGGGCGGCTTTTGACCGCCTCACTCCTCCTGCGGGACCACTTCCGACCCCCGTGGCCACCCGCCCCGCAGGAAGGTGTCCGCCGCCGGGAAGAATTCCTTCGGCCGCTCGATGTAGGGGTGCGATCCCGCCCCCTCGATCGCCAGGAAGCGGCCGTTGGCGGCGTGGGCGGCCCACTCGCGCGAGGCCTCGACCGGCACCAGGTCGTCCGTCCCCTGCATCACCAGCAGGGGGGCGCGCAGCTCGGGGAGGCGCGGCCGGAAGTCCCACCCCTCCATCTTGGGGACGATGTGGCGGAAGTAGAGGCTCATCGTGTGCCGCGGCCATTCGTTGGGGAAGGAGGAGACGTCCTCCAGCGGGAAGCGCGCCGCCGCCGCCAGCTCCCCCATCTGGGCCGGCAGCAGGAAGTAGGTGAACCAGGCGCGGCAGAAGGCCACGGGGTCCTCCTGCTCGATCCCATCGCGCCGCATCTCCTCCAGGCGCGGGATGCCCGGCGGAAGGATCAGCTCCTCCGGGGCCGGCAGCTCCTGCTCCCACTCCCCCGGCCGCCGCGGCGTGATCGGGCAGACGAGCAGCATGCGGTCGACCCGCTCGGGATTCTCCAGCGCGTAGGCGGCGGTTACCGCGGCATGGTAGGAGGCGCCGAGCAGCGAGGCCTTCTCCAGGCCGAAATAGCGCCGCACCGCCTCCAGGTCGGCCACATCGTCCTCCAGGCTGAGGTGGCGGCCGTCGGTGACGGCGCTCGACCGCCCCCGGCTGCGCGGATCGTAGAAGATCAGGCGCCGCCCCTCGGCCAGCGGCTGCAGCAGCTCCGCCAGCCAGTTGGCGTTGGGGATGATCACCGTCTCCGCCCCGTCCCCCAGGACGTGGTAGTAGAGGTGCAGCCCCCGCCGGACGAAAACGAACCCTTCGCTGCTCCGCATCGGCCGGATGGTATCAAACCGGTCCGGCGACGGCGGCCTCCACGGGGACCTCGACCTCGAAGATCCGGAACGGCTGGTCGGGAGAGGACGCCCGGAGCAGCGGCAGGCTCACGTTGTAGACCGGCACCCCCAGCGCCGTCTTCCCCTCCGGCCGGCCGCGGTGGGCGTGGCCGTGGAAGACCGCCCGCACGGGATAGCGGGAGAGCGGCTCCTCCAGGCGGCTGGAGCCGAGGAAGGTGAAGATCTCCACCGGCTCCCCCTCCACCGTCTCCTGGATCGGCGAGTAGTGGAGCATGGCGATGCGGGGCTTGCCGCGCAGCCGGGCCAGGGCCGACTCCAGCTTCAGCGCCTCGTCCACCGCCTCGCGGACGAAATCCTTGATGATCCGCTCCCCCCAGGAGCCCAGGGCCGCCCGGCCGAAGCCGCCGCAGAACCCCTTCACCCCGGCGAAGCCCACCCCCTGGACCTCCGTGGCGTCGCCGTCGAGCATGCGGACGCCGCTGTCGCAGAGCACCCGCGTGATCTGGTCCTGCTGGTCCCCCTCGAAATCGTGATTGCCCAGGACCGCGATCACCGGCACGCTCACCGAGGAGCTGATCTCACGGGCGAGCACCCGCGCCTCCTCCGCCAGCCCGTGATCGGTCAGATCGCCGCAGAGCAGCAGCACGTCGCACTCCCGGCCCGCCCGCGCCAGCAGCTCGCGCAGGGCCGGGTCCGGCGTCCGCGTGGAGTGGATGTCGCCCAGCGCGCCGATGCGCACCGTCCCGTTTCGTTCCGTCATCGCGTCCTCCCTCTCGCCTGCCACGGGTTCAAGAGGCATGCCAGAGGCGGAACGTGGTACGCCTCTTGCTGTTGCGCCAGAGCCTCAGAGGAGGCTCCGATGGCGACCCAGACCGCGAATCCCCCGCAGGAGGTGCTGAGCGAAGAGACGAAGGAGTTCTACCGCGAGGCCATGCAGGCCTTCGACGCGGCGAAGCTCCCGTTCCTCGTCGGCGGCGCCTACGCCTACGCCCGCTATACCGGCATCGAGCGCCACACCAAGGACTTCGACGTCTTCGTCCGCCCCGGGGACTTCGACCGCGCCCTCGAGGTCTTCGCCCGCAAGGGGTGGCAGACCGACCGCACCTTCTCGCACTGGCTGGGCAAGGGGTACCGCGGCGAGGAGTTCGTGGACGTGATCTTCAGCTCCGGCAACGGCGTCGCCCGGGTGGACGAGGAGTGGTTCCAGCACGCGGTGGCCGAGGAGGTGCTGGGCTACCCCACCCAACTGATCCCGGCCGAAGAGATGATCTGGTCCAAGTCCTTCATCATGGAGCGCGAGCGCTTCGACGGCGCCGACGTCGCCCACGTCCTGCACGCCCGCGCCCGCGAGCTCGACTGGGACCGCCTGCTGCGCCGCTTCGAGCCCCACGGCGGCTGGCGGGTGCTGCTCGCCCACCTGGTCCTCTTCGGCTACATCTATCCCGGCGACGCCGCGCTCATCCCCAACCGGGTGATCGACACCCTCAACGACCGGCTGCGGCGCGAGACCGCCACCCCCGCCTCCGAGGCCAAGTCCCGCCTCTGCCGGGGGACGATCCTCTCCCGTTCCCAGTACCTGATCGACACCCATCTCTGGGGCTACGAGGACGCTCGCCTGCAACCGGTGGGGAACATGACTCCGGGCGAGCTCGAGCTGTGGACCGAGTCCGCCGCCAAGGACGGCGACGCCAGCCAGCTCGAGATGATCGAGAAAATAGGGAGCCCGGCGGAAAAATAGTGCTCCCGGACGGATTTTTTGCTTGCCCGGCGCCTCGGATACGTTGGATGCCGGCGCGAATGCGTGGGATGTCGCCTCGGATGCGTTGGATGCCCGCTCGGTTGTGTTGGATGCCGCCTCGGATGTGTTGGATGCCGGCTCGGATGTGCTGGATGCAGGCTCGGGAACGTTGGATACCGCCTCAGATGCGTTGGACATCGGCTCGGATCATGATCCGCGCGGGCATCCAGCGTTGGATGTCCATTCGGGAACGCTCGAAACGCGACATCCAGCGCTCGAAACGCGTTCGGGAGCGTTGAAAACCGGTCCGGGAGCTCTTTTAAGGCCCCGGGCTCCACTCGGGAGGCGCCATCTCGAAGCCGGAGAAGTCGAACCCCGGCGCCACCGTGCACCCCACGAGCACCCAGCCGCCCATCGGCCGGGCCGCCTGCCAGACCCCGGCGGGAACCACCGCCTGGGGGCGCTCCCCCGCCGCGAGGCCGGTCCCGAGCCGGAGGGACGAGCGCTCGCGGCCATCCCAGAGGGTCAGCTCCAGGGGGGCTCCGGCGTAATGATGCCAGACCTCGTCCGCGTCCATCACCCGGTGCCAGGCCGAGACGTCCCCTTCCCGCAGCAGATAGTAGATGGCCGTGGAGGCGGCGCGGCCGCCGTCCGGCGCCGGGGCGCGGAAGGTCTCCCGGTAGAAGCCACCCTCCGGATGGGGCTGGAGGCCCAGGAGGCGGACCACCTCCTCGGCGGTCACCTCTCCGGCTCGATCCGCCAGCGGATGGTGACGCTGGCCTCGACCCCCACCTCCCCCGCCGAGACCGGGGTGGTGGCCATCGCCTCCGCCGCCATGGCGATCCGTCCCCGGAACGGCGACGGGGGCGGCGAGACCGCGACGCCCCCTTCGGCCACCTCGACGATCTCGACCAGCTTCACCTTGAGCGCCCGCGCCAGCGCCTCGGCCTTGACCCGCGCCGACTTCACCGCGTCGGTGAGCGCCGCCGCCCGCGCCGCGTCGTCGTTGCGCAGGCCGAAGTCGACGCCGTCGAGGTTGTTCGCCCCCGAGGTCAGCCCGGCGTCGATGACCGGCCCCACCTTGGAGAGGTCCTCGACCAGGACGGTCACGGTGTTGGAGGCCTGATAGCCGGTGATGCGCGGCCCCTGGTCCGGCTTCCCCTGCGCGTACTGGGGGTTGAGGGAGAGGCCGGTGGTCTGGATACGCTCGGGCGGGATCCCGAGCTTGCGGATGGCGTCGAGCACGGCTTGAGCCGAGCGGTTGACCTGATTCTGGGCCTCGCGGGCGGTCGCTCCTTGAGCGAGCACCCCGAGGCGGACGGTCGCCTCGTCCGGCGCCACCCGGGCCTGCCCCGTCCCGGCGACCGTCAGGGTGGGATACTCCACGTCCTTCACCTCGGTTCCTCCCGGCCTGGGGACCTGCGCCGCGAGCGGCGCCGCCAAGGCCAGGGCGATCATGGACAGCCTCAGAATCTCGCGCATCCGCCACCTCCTCTTCACCCCAGTATACGAAGAAGCCCCCGCCGGCCGTCGGCGGGCCGGGCGGGGGCTGGGGGCGGCTCCTTCGAGCTTGAGCTTCAATAAGGGCGCGGCGGCTGAGATCCTTGTCCGGAGGCGTTCTTCTGCCGGTCGGCATTCGCCTGAACGACCTGCACTCTCCGGTCGACTTCCCTCTGATAGTACTGCGCCAGGGCCTGCCGGTTCTGCCATCGGATCACCAGACTGGCGACGTTCAAGAGGAAGCTCAAGGCCACCAGGATGAGCCCGATCGTGAACAGGTCCATGCGTCCCAGGCTCGCAAAGGACAGCCCGGCAGTGGCAACCTGCGAAAGGTGAGAGCCCCATCCCAGAGCGCTCGCGAGGCTGTCACCGCTCCCGGAGGCCGATAACGCCACAAAGGCCAACCCTGCCGCACCGGTGCTCGCGGTCTGCATACCGTTCGGGTCGATGTTGCCGGCCGGCGGCATCGTTCCCGTATTGTCAGCGGTATCTCCCTCTCCCAACAGTTGATCTCCCATAAAATCCTCCCTCTCTGAAGGTTTCCTCCCTGTGGAAGCGTGCTGCCGAAGGACCGTTACGGCTGGCGGCTTCCGGTGATCTCTGCAAACATGCTCTCCTTCTCCCGTCGTTCGCTCACTATTCGCCCGGTATGCCTTTCAGGCGTCTGGAGGTCTGGAAACGTTACAGCATCTAGCGAGTGTCGCCGGACAGGATGAAGGGTGCCCAGTAATACGGCTCTGCGTACTGTCTGGCGGAGATCATATCCAGCTTGGCCTTGCGCAAGGCCTCTACCTTGCCAGAGCCGAGATTCCGGTACATGTTGTACATCAGATCCGCGGTCGAATGGTCGGCGACCGACCAGAGGCTCACCACGAGGCTGCGCGCGCCCGCGTAGAGAAAAGCGCGGGTGAGACCGATCATCCCCTCCCCGCGTACCTGCTGTCCGAGAGCCGTCTGGCAGGCGGAGAGCGTCAACAGGTCTGTATTCAGCTTCAGATTGAAGATGTCAAACACCTGCAGCCTGCCATCCGCCAGCTCCAATCCTGACAGCTCGGGCCGGACCGGGTCGACGATTCCGTGCAAGGCAAGGTGGATCCGGGGGGTGGTCGCCAGGTAAGGGCTTTGCTCCAGGTTCTTTTTCGTCGCTTCAGGCCCGAGATAGAGAATCGACTCTCCGGCGGGGTAGAGCGCGGCGATTTTCTTCACCTCCAGGCCTGAGTCGGGGAGTTGCGCCAAGCTCTCGCCGCCATTCGGGTGCCCGGGGCCGCGCTCAGTCCCCCCCACGGAGCCACCATAGCTGGGATCGGCAAAGGCAAGAAAACGCTTGCCGGAGCTCGCCGCCGGCCGGTTTTTCCGCAAGTCGGCAAGCACGCTGGCAGAAGGGATGTAGGAAATGGCAAACCTCCGAAGGAGGTAGGGCAGATCGGCGTAGGAGCTGCCCTGGCCACTGGTCAGGAGGGCCTCGAATGGCAGGAGGTCAAGAGGGCCGTCCGGCGCGATGAGCAGACGGGACTTCCCTTGGAGCGCTGTGGCAGCGGGTCCCAGCAGGACGGCGTAGAGCTCGGTGGCCGCCTGCTGATAGGCGCGCAGATAGCGGGGACCTCGTCCTTCGATTGCACGACGAACCCGCGCAACCTGCTCGGCGAGCTCGGAGGAGCTCGGGAGAGCATGGATCTCCACCCCCTGCCTGTCGACCACGAAAAGATACGAGGCTTCCTCGCCGACGAAATAGTGGAGCAAGGTGGATCTGTCACCAACCAGATCTTGGATCTGCTCGGCGCGAAGGGGCTTCGGATAACGGACCGAAGCATAGCGCTCATAGCCTTTCTGGATGTCACGCTGCAATCGTGTCATCTCGCCTTGTACCTGCTCCACCTCACGCGCCAACTGCGCGGAAGGATGCTTGTCGAGCTGACCTTGCAGCCAGGAGAGGCGCGAGCGGAGATCGACATCCCGGCGCTGGAGCTCCGGCGGGATACCTTGCCGGATCTTGCCCTCCGCCAGCAGATCGAGAAGGCTCCTGGCCCGGGCCCATTCGCTCGCCTCGAGGGCTTCCTTCCGATACTCCCCAGGATGCATCCTCTCGAGCTGAGCCAACAGGTTTTCCAGGAGCTCGTAGTAGTCGCGCTTGGAGGCAAAAAACGACGTCCGCAACTTGTCGCTTACAACTTGGCCTCGTACAGACTCGACGATGGAGAGCGAGCCCCGCATGCGCCGCAGAGCCTCGGGCAGAGCTCCTTGGCTCCGGTTGAGCAGAGCCCAGCGATAGAGGCACTCCGCCTGCAAATCTGTATTTTCCAGCTCGCCCGACATGCGGAAGGCGCGCTGATAAGAGTCCGCCGCAAGCCGCGGATCCCCCAAGGCCTTGTAGGCGGTTCCAATCTCAAGAAGGGTGCTTGCCTGACCGGAAAGATCCTTGCCCTGTTCTCGTTGTCTCAACGCTTCGAGAAGAAAACCGAGGCCTTCTCTAGGATTTCCGAGCAGGACCTGGCCGGCACCAAGATTATTGAGAGCCAAGGCCCTTACCGACACTGGCTCTTGCGGATTTTTGCCAAGAAGATCGAGCGCCCGGCGATAGTACTGCAACGCGGTCTTGGGATCACGCTTCCCCTGTTGGTGGACATAGCCGGTGTTGACCAGAAGGCGCGCCTTCAGCAGGGGGTCGTTGACCAGCTCGAAGGCTCGCGCATACTGGGAAATTGCTTGCTCAGGCTCTCCGAGGTTGAAGTACACGGAGCCCAGCCCTTGCCGGACATAAGCCTCCAGGTCTTTGTCACCCAACAAGATATACATGTCGAGGGCTTTATTGAGGCTGGCGAGCGCCTCGGCGAGCTCCCCTCTTTGCCGCTGGATTCCACCGAGCAGAAAGAGCGTCGAGGCGATCGCGGAATTGTCTTTGGCGGTTTCGCCCAGGCTCAAGGCGGACTTTGCGTTCTCCAGGGCGTCTCCGTAGCTCCCCTGGCTCACCTGGATCCAGCCTTCAGCGGTCCGCGCATAGGCTTCCATACCCCAATTGCCTGCCTGATGGAGCAGAGGCCGTGCTGACTCAAAATATTCCAAAGCTCTCTCAGGATGGACCTTGTCGACAATTCTTCCCATCGAATAGAGAGCTGTTCCCTGCCCATTGACATCCTGAAGCGCCTTCCATTGTGAGACGGATTGCTCAAAACTGCTGAACGCCCTGTCCCGGTCGCCGGACCGATTGTAGGCATCCCCCAAGGTGACGAGGGCTCTTGCCATACCTTCACGGTAGGGTAACTCTCGCGCCAGCACGAGCGCTTTCCTGGCGTTGGGAATCGCGGCGCCGGATTGGCCCAGAGCGTTATGGACTTGCGCCGTCTGGATGAGAGCGTCGACTTGGCCTATCCGGTCGCCTGTGTCCTGCCAGATCCGCAAAGAGCGCTGGAAGAGCTCAAGACTCCGGTTCTTCGCTTCCTTCGTATCCGTCGGGAGAAGGCGCCTGGCCTCTTCATAGCTTACTTCCGCGGACAATCGCTCAGAATCTTGCGACTTGACACGGCGGAGCTCCTGGAGTGCCAGCCTGTATTTTCCTCGCGAGGCCTGAGGAGAACCAGATCGGACGACCAAACGGTATTCACCTCCGCTCTTCGCGATCCAAACCAGTCGGTCGGGTTCCTCCAATCGCTGGGGCTCCTCGAAAAACCCGACCTCCTCCCCCCCCGGCCCGACCAGCTTCGCCGTGACGTCGATCCCCGGCTGGTCGATCCGCATCCGTAGATAGCTGCTGTCTTCGAGCGGCAGCCGGTAGGTGTGTACCTCCGGGCCCCCGATCTCCCGCACCACGGCCTTGCCGGGCCGTAGGTCGGATTTCTGGGCCGGCCGGCAGCCGAAAGTCAGGCATCCGAGGAGAGCGGCGAACAGGACCAGGGAGAGGGTCGATCTGGGGACACAACCACGGGACGGGGGCGGGGTCATCATAGATGTCGTCTGCCTTGGGAGCCTATCTGCTTTATTATACAAGGCTTAGAGCTTGGTGGCAGCATTCCGGAACAGGGGTCTCCGCCAAACTCGGCGGCGGAGCCTCCAATCCGCTCCATAGAAGGATAGGATTTCGTTCATGGGCACTGACGACCGGGAGATGGTGACCCGCTTTCTCCGGGGGGATACGGAGGCGGTGGGAACCGTGGATGGCTGGATCTCGCGCGCCGCCTGGCCTTATCAGCGCCGGCTGGCCGACCACTGGGACGACGTCCTCCAGGATGTCCGGCTCGAGGTGACCCGTTTGCTGGGACAGGGGAAGTTCCGGGGGGAGTCGAGCCTCCGGACCTATCTCTGGCGGGTGGTCAGCCATACCTGCCTCGACCAGATCCGCGCCCTGAAGTGGAAGTGGGTGGATCTGGAGGAGGTGGATCAGCCGGGGAGCGGCCCCGAGTCGGTCCCGGCGAGCTCGGCCCGGCAGGAGGACAAGGATCTTCTGCTCCGCGTCCTCGACCGGGTCCCTCCTGATTGCCGCGAGATGTGGCGGATGATCGTCGCGGGCCTCTCCTACCGGGAGATGGGCCTGCGGCTGAGCGTCGCCGAGGGGACGCTCAGGGTGCGCGTCCTGCGCTGCCGGGAGCGGGCCGTGGCCGCCCGGCGGGAGCTCCTGGGAGGACCGCCGGGCAACGGACGTAACAACGGGGTGAAAAATTCGCCTAAGAGAAGCGAGAGGGCGAATACTGATGATATGTGATCAAGCAATCGAACGACTCCCCTGGCTCCTGAACGGCTCTCTGGAAGCCGCGGAGCGGGAGGAAGTCCAGGGACACCTGACCACCTGCGCCGCCTGCCGGGAAGCTCTGGCCGAGACCCGGGAGGCCTGGAAGATCTTCGGCCAGCACCTGCCGTCCGAGACTCTGATTGCCATGGCTTATGGCGAGCCGCCGGAGGGGATCGACTCCGCGTTGGCCGAGCGCCATCTGGCCTCCTGTCCGGAGTGCGCCGCTGAGCTCGAGTTGGCGCGGATGAGCCGCCGGCTCGAAGAGGATGACCGGATTGCGACCTTTCCGGTGAAGCCGAGCCGGGAGACCGGGAAGGAATACCGCGGCTGGCGCAACGCCGCCCTGGCGGCCGGCCTGGCGGGGCTCGTCGCCTTCAGCGGCTGGTTCCAGGCGGCCCAGCGCTCCCATCTCGTCCCCGGGCTGGAGGCCAGGAACCACACGATTCAGCAGGAGCAGGCGAAGCTCGAGGCGGGGGTGAAGGAGATGCGCGACCAGATGGCGCAGCTCACCCAGCCGCAGATCAACACGCCCATCCCCGACCTCCACCCGGACGAGATCACGCGCGGCGAGAGCGCCGAGATCCTCATCCCCGCGAACCGGGCCGTGACGCTCGCTCTGCAGCCCAGCCATGAGACCACGGCCACGGAACGGAACGTCGCGCTCCTCGACGAGTCGGGAAGGACCGTCTGGCAGCAGTCCGGTCTTCGTCTCGACGACACTCTCCGGGAGTTCACCTTCACGACCGGCCTCCTCAAGCCGGGCCGCTACACGATCCAGCTCTCCACGGTCGAGAACGGCCAACCGGTGCCGCGCGAGAGGTACTCGATCCGGGTCCAGTAACCCCTACCGCCCCACCTCCCGGGCCGCCGCGCCGACGATGGCGAGGGTCGCGGGGTCCTGGAGGAAGGCGGCGACGCCGAGGTCGTCCGTCTTCCAGCGCTTGTCGATGCCGAGGACGACCTCGCCGGACTTCTCGGCTCCGGCCGTGGCCGGCAGGGTGAAGGCCTTCTCCAGCCGGCGCACCACGCGGTCGTTCTTCAGCAGGCGCGAGGCGTTCTCCCCCGCCTTCACCTCGGTCGCGAGGTTGCTCTGGTAGACCGCCACCCAGAGGTCGAGATCCCCGGAGCCCACCGCCCTGGCGAGCTTCGCCCCCACCTTGACCCGCAGATGGCCGTCCGGCGTCGGCGGATCGAGCGCCAGGCTCACCCGCCCGGCCGGCTCGGCGGCCAGGGCGTCGTTGACTCTGCCGAGGACCTCCCCCTCCGAATTGCCCACGCACTCGGAGCGGCCGTTCACCACCACCTGCGGGGTGTAGATGCGGTTGCTGTGGAAGACGCGGCCGGCGTAGGCCTTCTGCCGGTCGGACCAGCGGGCGGCGGAGAAGGGGTCGGTCCAGCCGATGTAGTTCCAGTAGTCGACGTGGAACGAGAGGGGGATCACCTTCCCCTGATACTTGGAGTCGTGGGCCAGCTTCGAGAGCAGCCGGTCGGCGGGCGGGCAGCTCGAGCACCCCTGCGAGGTGAACAGCTCGACCACGGCCACGCGGTCCGCCGTCTGGGAAGGAGAATGCCCCGGCTGCCCGGCCCCTCCGCGCGGGGAGAGGACGGCCAGGGTCAGGGCGAGGAGCGAAAGCCGGAAAATCGTGCTCATGGGATCAGCCTCCAGGGTGAATCCTACGCTTCAGAGGAGATACGAGCGAGCCGGCGGGAACGGCTTGGCCTGAAACGCTTTCCGCCCCGCCGTCATTCAGAGTGGTAGGATCTGCCAGATCCGCCCTGCCAAAGGAGGAGCCCCATGCAGTCCCTGGCCTCAGCCTCCGTCGTGATCGGCGTCCTCTTCGTCATCGCCGCCTTCTACATCCTCGCCCGCCTGCTCTACAAGAAGGTGGGGCCGGACGAGGCGCTCATCGTCTACGGCCGCCGGCAGATGTTCGGCGACAAGGTGCGGGACGAGAAGGGGGTCGCCGAGGGGTTCCGGATCGTCCGCGGCGGCGGCACCTTCGTCTTCCCCGCCACGGAGCAGTACCGCATCCTCTCCCTGCGCATGATGACGCTCGACATCGACCTCCAGCACGTCTATACGAGCCAGGGGATCCCGATCAACGTCAAGGCGGTCGCCCAGGTGAAGATCAAGGGGGACACCGAGCACATCCGCAAGGCGGCGGAGGGGTTCCTCGGCGTGCCCCCCGAGCAGGTCCGCTCGACGATCCAGGAGACGGTGGCGGGGCACCTGCGCGGCATCATCGGCACGCTGACCCTGGAGGAGCTCTACCGCGACCAGAAGCGGTTCCAGGAGAAGGTCCGCGACGAGGCCCACTTCGATCTTGAGGGGATGGGCTTCGAGTTCAAGTCGTTCGTCTTCCAGGCGATCCAGGACTCGGAGGGGTATCTCGACTCGCTCGGCCAGCCGAAGATCCAGGAGGCGCTGCGCGACGCCCGCATCGCCACCGCCCAGGCCGACCGCGCCGCCAAGCTGGAGGAGGAGACCGCCCGCCAGCAGAAGGAGCAGAAGCGCT
>Ga0308176_10002520_pt1 | contig 11574 bp, 9 predicted proteins | sample PhyCR2_3_FD_203890 | JGI IMG/M metagenome (GOLD analysis project Ga0308176, IMG submission 203890) | Soil microbial communities from UC Gill Tract Community Farm, Albany, California, United States - DLSLS.C.R2 | ecosystem: Environmental > Terrestrial > Soil > Agricultural land | place: USA... | reverse complement strand
CGGCCCGCGCGGCCTCGATCGTGGCGTTCAGCGCCAGCAGGTTGGTCTGCTCCGCGATGCTCGTGATCACCTTCACCACGTTGCCGATCTCCGCCGACGAGTCACCCAGCTTGGCGACCGTTGCGGTCGTCGTCGCCGCCGCGGACACCGCACGCGCGGCCACCTCGCTTGCCTCCGCCGCGTTCGACGCGATCTCCCGGATCGAGGCGCCCATCTGCTCCGCACCCGCGGCCACCGTCTGCACGCTCCGCGACACCTCTTCCGCCGCACCGGACACCACACCCGACTGGGCCGAGGTCTCCTGCGCCGACGAGGAGATCTGCGCCGACGACGCCGACAGCTCCTCGGCACTGGCCGCGACAGCGTCCGCGGATGCGGCGATCTCGCCGACGGTGGACGCCATCGTGGTCGCCGCGCTGTTCAGTGCGACCGCCATCTGACCGACCTCGTCCCGGCCCTGCACCGGCAGACGCACCGCGAGGTCGCCGCCGGCCAGCCGCTCGAGGCCACCGCGCACGCCCTGGATGCCGCGGACGATCCCGCGGGAGACCACGAAGGCGACGAGCAGGCCCAGCAGGACGGCGATCACCGTGACGGTGGTGGCGATCTCCTGGGTGTACGAGTCCGCGTCCTCAGCCGCCGTCCGGGCACTCGTGGCCCGCGCGTCGACGGACTTCACGAGCTTGGTCATGGCCTGGTCGAGCGTGTAGAAGACGTTCCACTTGTCGCCGGTGGAGACGGCGTCGCCCTCGTTGAGCTTTCCCTGGGCCCACAGCTTGAAGATCTGGTCGTTGTAGTCGCTCATCACCTTCCAGTTCTTCTGGATGGTGTCGAGGCTGGCCCGTCCCTTCGCGTCGAGGAGGCTGCGGTCGATCGTGAACAGCTTCTCGAAGCCCTTGGCGCCGTCCCGGTAGGCCTTGACGTTGTCGCCTCCCTCAGCGGCGGCGGCCGCGCCGCCATCCACCCGGGCGCGCCAGGCGGTGATGTTCTGCCAGTTCGCCGCCCAGAGGAGGTTGTACCGAGCCGCCTCGACCTGCTGCTGGACCCCGACCGCCGCCTGGGACTCGGCGTGCAGGGCGCTGGCCCGATTGCCGTTCACGACTCCCGTGACGGTGGAAGCGATGAGGCCGAGCAGCAGGACCGCCGTCAGACCGAAGATCCGCGCCCGGATGCTGAGGTCGCGGTACCAGTGGCGGGCGGGGGGTTCGGCCGCTGGTGCCGGGCTCGTGTGTCGTGGAGTGCGCATGGTGCTCTTTCCTCGCGTGGTGAGGCGCTCACCGGGGCTTCGGGGAGCGAGAGGAATGCTGCACGCCATTCCTCGGATGTCTTAGCGAAAAGACATCGTGTCGCGGACCACGGATGCAAATAGTTCGCTCACCGTTCCGCCGTCGACCATTTGTCGACTTCGTCGAATGAACGCTGGAACGCGCAGAGGCGCATGACCGGCTCGGTCATGCGCCTCTGCGTCCTGCGGACTTTCAGTAGGTGAACCTCCCGACGGTGGTGCGCAGGTCGGCCGCCATCCGGGACAGCTCGTCCACGGCGGTCCGGGTCTGAGTGAGCGCCTGGGTCGTCGAGTCGGCGGCGGTGGAGACGCCGGTGATGTTCTCGGCGATCTGGGTGGAGCCGCTGGCCGCCTCCTGGACCGAGCGCGACATCTCACTCGTGGTGGCGGTCTGCTCCTCCACCGCCGAGGCGATGGTGGTCTGCCGGTCGGAGATCTGCGCGACGATCGAGCTGATCTCCTCGATCGCCGCCACGGCCGCCGTCGTGTCGCCCTGGATCGCCAGCACCCGCTTGGCGATGTCCTCGGTGGCCTTCGCGGTCTCCTGCGCCAGCTCCTTGACCTCGTTCGCGACCACCGCGAAACCCTTGCCGGCCTCACCCGCACGGGCGGCCTCGATGGTCGCGTTCAGCGCCAGCAGGTTCGTCTGCTCGGCGATCGAGGTGATCACCTTGACCACGTTGCCGATCTCCGCCGAGGACTCGCCCAGCTTCGCGACGGTCGCGGTCGTGGTCGCGGCGGCCGTGACGGCCTTGGCGGCCACCTCGCTGGCCTCCGCGGCGTTCGAGGCGATCTCCCGGATCGAGGCACCCATCTGCTCCGCACCCGCGGCCACCGTCTGCACGCTGCGCGAGACCTCCTCGGCGGCACCGGCGACGACACCGGACTGGGCGGAGGTCTCCTCGGCCGAGGCCGAGATCTGCGCCGACGACGCGGACAGCTCCTCCGACGACGCGGCGACGGCGTCTGCGGAGCTGCCCACCGTGGCGAGGACCTCCCGCAGGTTCTCCCGAGCGATGTCGAGCGACTCAGCCATGCGGCCGACCTCGTCGCGCTGTGTGATCCCGCTGGCGTGGGTCATGTCGCCCTCGGCCAGCTTCGCCAACGAGTCGCGCATCCGCCCCAGGGGGCGCGTGATCAGGCGGGCCACGTAGAGGGCGGCACCGACACCCGCAACCAGGCCGGCGACGAGGAGCACGATCACGGTGGTGCGGGCCGTCGAGGCCTGGTTGTCCGAGGCCACCATCTGGCTGTCGGCGCTCTTCTGCTCGATCGTCATGAGCGCCTGGAGGGCCGCGGCCGCGGCGTCGCTGGCATCCGCCGCATCGGAGTGCGCCGGGTGGTACGTGGCCAGGCCGCCGGCGTCGGCGGCAGCCATCTCCGCAGTCCGCAGGGTGCGGAACTGGGCCAGGGCCTCCTTGAACGCGGCCACCTGCTTCTCGCGCCCGGTCATGTCCGTGGCGGTGTAGGCGGCGAATGCCTTGTCCATCGCGGCGTCGTCGGCCTTGTTGTTCTCGATGCGCTCGGGCTGCTTCTCCGGGCGGTCCATGTTCAGGACGTACTGCGCCGTGTCGACCTTCGACTCCTCGAGCGCGTACTCGACCTGGGTGAGATAGGTGATGGGCAGCAGGTTCTGGCTGTAGAGGTACTCGCTGTTCGCCGCCATCCCGCTCATCTTCACGAGGGCGGTGACGCCGACGGCCACGGCGACCGCCGCGACGATGAGGACGGCGGAGCCGATCTTGACGGCCACGGGACGGTCGGCGAACCAACCGGACCGCCGCCGTGGGGCGGGGGAGGGTGCTGGGGGAGTCACGGAGAACCGTCCTGGGTGGTCGAGCGGGCGCCACCCGGTTGTGGTGACACGGAGATTGTTGTCATTCCACGAACACGCCGGGCGCTGGAGTGCCTCCAGTTCTGCCAATCGTGATGTGTACTGCGGGTCGGCGCCCCGAACCTATGAATATGTCGACACGACCGGCGCGGTCACCATTCCCGCCAATAAAGGAGAGCCAAAGGAACGGTCTGTTCAGCGCATTCGGTGAACGCGAATGTCGACACGATGCGGCCGGTGAGCGCATTCCGGAACGGTCGGTCACCCCGTCCGACCGGCGACACGCGCGAGGCTCAGACGAGCAGGTCGCCGAGCCGCCTGAGCAGCGCCAGCGCGCCCGCCGCGTCCGCGACGCGGTACCGGGCATCCGTGGCGCCCTCGCCGATCTTGACCGTCAGACCGTCGGGGTCCAGTGCGCGGAACCCGTCCTCGTCGGTGACGTCGTCGCCGAGGTACATCGCGGCGGCGGCACCGAGCTCGGTGACGAGCCGGCGCAGGGCGGTGCCCTTGTCGGCGTCGGTGACGGCGACCTCGAGGACGTCCTTGCCCGGCTTCAACGTCAGTGACGAATCGACGGCGGCCCTGGCGTGGTCCAGCAGGGTGGCGGCGGCCTCGCGGTCCGGGACTTGACGGACGTGCACGGCGACGCTCGCCGGCTTGATCTCGAGCCGGGCACCGGGGACGCCGGCGACCAGAGGCGCCAGCCGCTCGGCGAGCGCGTCCCGTCGCTCGGCCAGCTCACCGGACAGGGGACCGTCGAACTCCTCGCCGTGGCTGCCCACCCAGCGGAACGGACCGGACAGGCCGCTGGTCGCCTGGAGATCGGCCACACCGCGCCCACTGACCAGCGCGACGGTCACTCCGGGGACGGCGGCGAGGCGAGCCAGCGCCTCGGCGACCCCCGGCTCCGGCACCGCTGCCGACGGGTCGTCCCGCAGTCGCGCCAGGACGCCGTCGTAGTCGCTGGCGACCAGCAGCGGACGGCGACCGGCGAACGCCGCGAGCGCCTCGTCCAGCTCCCGGGACACCTCGGTCACCCTTGCGCCCCGCCGCGGCCCGCCGACAGCGGAGCCGCCGTCCGGCCCGCTTCGCGGCCGGTCGGCTGGCCGCCGGCCTGCCCGCGGAGAGCCTCGAAGAACGAGTTCGCCCAGTGGTCCAGGTCGTTCTTGGCCAGGTGCCGCCGCATGGCCCGCATCCGTCGTGCCCCCTCGGCCGCGTCCATGCGCAGGGCGCGCACGAGCTGGCTCTTCACGCCGGCGATGTCGTGCGGGTTGACCAGGAAGGCCTGCTTGAGCTCGGCGGCCGCGCCGGCGAACTCCGACAGCACCAGCGCACCGCCGAGGTCACCGCGCGCGGCGACGTACTCCTTCGCGACCAGGTTCATGCCGTCGCGGTACGGCGTCACGAGCATGACGTCGGCGGCGCGGTACAGCGCGGCCAGCTCCTCGCGCGGCATGGACTGGTTGAAGTAGTGCACGGCGGGCCCGGCCATCGACCCGAACGTCCCGTTGATGTGGCCCACCTGCTGCTCGATCGTCTCGCGCATGTGCACGTAGTGCTCGACCCGTTCACGGCTCGGGGTCGCGACCTGGACGAGGACGGTGTCCGGGGCCTCGACCGCGCCGTCCTCGAGCAGCTCCTCGAACGCGGCCAGCCGGACGCCGATGCCCTTGGTGTAGTCCAGCCGGTCGACGCCCAGGATGATCTTCGACGGGTTACCCAGCTCCTTGCGGATCTCCTCCGCCCGCGCCAGCACGTCGGGGGAGCTGGCCAGCTCGTCGAACGCGGCGGTGTCGATGGAGATCGGGAACGCGCGGGCGGCCACCGTGCGCCCGTCGTACTCGATCAGGTGCTTGCGGGAGTTCAGATCGTGCAGCCGGCGGGCGAGCTGGACGAAGTTCGCGGCTGCGGCCGGCCGCTGGAACCCGACCAGGTCGGCACCGAGCAGTCCCTCGACGATCGCCGACCGCCACGGCAGCTGGGTGAACAGCTCGTACGGCGGGAACGGGATGTGCAGGAAGAAGCCGATGGTCAGGTCGGGCCGCTGCTGGCGGAGCAGCGCCGGCACGAGCTGCAGCTGGTAGTCGTGCACCCAGACGATCGCGTTCTCGCCGGCGACGGCGGCGGCCTGATCGGCGAACCGCTTGTTGACCTGCACGTAGGTGTCCCACCAGGTCCGGTGGTACTCCGGCTTCTCGACGACGTCGTGATACAGCGGCCACAGCGAGGCGTTCGACATGCCCTCGTAGTAGCGGTCGACCTCCTCCTCGGTCAGCGGCACCGGGATCAGCGACATGCCGCCGGACTCGAACGGTTCCGGTGCCTCGCCGGCCGAGCCCGACCAGCCCACCCACGCGCCACCCCGGCCGGCCACGAAGGGCTCCAGCGCGGTGACCAGGCCGCCGGGGCTGCGCTGCCAGCGCGTGCTGCCGTCGGGGTCGGTGATCTGGTCGACCGGGAGCCGGTTGGCGACCACGACCACAGGGCTGTCCGCCCCGGTCTGTGCGCTCGTCGTCTCCCCCATACCGCCCCCGAGCCTACCGACCGGTCCGCGTCAGAGCAGACCGCCCAGCCCGAAACCGGCGGCGGCGGCGCCCACACCCAGGACCAGGGTGGCGGCCAGGTAGGCCAGTGCCCGGCCCGGAACCTTCTCGTCCACCAGCCGGACCACGTCGTAGCCGAAAGTCGAGAACGTGGTGAGCGTCCCGCAGAAGCCGGTGCCGACGAGGGCCACCACCCAGGACGGCACCGACGCCTCCCCCAGAACGAACCCCAGGACGGCGCTGCCGGCGACATTCGCCGTCAGCGTGCCGAGCCCGGTGGTCCGGCCGCGCCGGGCGACGGCGATCCGGTCGGCCAGCAGCCGCAGCGGAGCCCCCATCAGCGCGCCGGCCACCACGAGCAGAGGCGTCACGTCTCGCCCTCGCCGGCCCGCAGCTCGTCATCGATGGACTCGACAGCGTGCACGGCCGCGCGCCCCACGACGAGCCCTACGACGACGGCGAGCACGCCGCCCAGCACCGACGCCAGCACGTAGGCGACGGCCAGCGCCGGGTGCCCCGAACCGGTGAGCCGCACGATGTCGACGGCGAACGTGGAGTACGTGGTGAACCCGCCGAGCACGCCGACGGCGAGGAAGGGCCGTAGCCACGGCGAGTGCGGGAACCGGGCGAGCAGCACGGCGAGCAGGACGCCGATCAGCAGGCAGCCCACCAGGTTGACCAGCAGGGTCGACCAGGGCCAGCCGCCGGGGGAGTGCGGCAGCCCCGCGGCAAACCCCCACCGGGCCAGCGCGCCCAGGGCGCCGCCCATCGCGGCCAGCACGTAGATCACGCCGACAGTCTGCCGTCCGCGGTGGCGGGCCTCCGGGAGCAGGAGGTCACCGGCTGCGGGTCTCGGGGAACAGCAGGTCGACGAACCGCTCGACGACGGGCTGCGGCTCGTGGTTCGCCAGCCCCGGGCGCTCGTTCGCCTCGATGAAGACGTAGTCGGGGCCCTCGACGTCCGGGACGAGGAAGTCCAGCCCGGTGACCGGGATGCCGAGCGCCTCGGCCGCCCGCAGTGCCGCGGCGGCGATCTCCGGGTGCAGCCGGGGGGTCACGTCCTCGATCGTGCCGCCGGTGTGCAGGTTCGCCGTCCGCCGCACGCGGATCCGCTCGCCGTTCGGCGGCACGTCGTCCATGCCGTACCCGGCTTCGGCGACGACCTCCGCCGTGAGGTCGTCCATGGGGATCCGCGACTCGCCGTCGGTGGCGCGCTCCCGGCGGCGGCTGGTGGACGCGACCAGGTCGGCGACGGTGTGCCGGCCGTCGCCGACGATCTCCGCGGGGCGGCGGACGGCGGCCGCGACCACGTGCCGGTCGATGACGATCACCCGGAGGTCGTCACCCTCCACGAGTTCCTCGACCAGGACGTCGGGGCAGAACTGGGCGGCGAAGGCCACCGCCCGCTCCAGCCCGGCGGAGTCCCGGACGCCCACGGTGATGCCCCGGCCCTGCTCCCCGCGGGCGGGCTTGACCACGACACTGCCGACCTCGTCGAGCAGGGCGGCGGCGGCCCCTGCGTCGTCCTCGGTGACCTGCGCACCGCGGGCGACCCGGACCCCGGCCCGGGCCATGAACCGGCGGGTCACCCGTTTGTCGTCGCACCGGCTCATCGCCACGGCCGTGGTGAACTCCGACAGGGACTCGAGGGTGGTGACCGTGCGTCCCCCGACAGAGAGCCGCAGTTCGCCGGACTCCGCGTCCGTCACCTCGACCCGGATCCCGCGGCGCAAGGCCTCCTCGGCGATGATCCGCGCGTAGGGGTTCAGCTGCTCCAGTCCCGGCGGCCGGGGCGCGAACAACGGCGTGTTGATCGGGTTCTTCCGCTTGACGCACACCGCCGCGACGCGCGTGAAGCCGAGCTTGCGGTACAGGCGGATGGCGCCGGAGTTGTCGTGCATGACCGACAGGTCCAGGTAGGCCCGGCCGCGGCCGACGTAGCGCTCGGCCAGGACACGGACCAGCGCCTCCCCGGTCCCGGTCGGAGCGTCCTGGGCGTGCACCGCGAGACACCACAGGCTGGTGCCCCCCTCCGGGTCGCCGAACGCCAGCTCGTGGTCGACGCCCGTGACCGTGCCGACGATCGACCCGGTGCGCCGGTCCTCCGCGACGAGGTAGGTGAACGCCCGCGTGCGGTGGTTGCGCCACATCACGTCGGCCTCACCGACGACCATGCCGTTGAGCGCGTAGATCTCGTTGATCCGGTCCATCTCCGCCTCGGACGTCACCGTGCGCACGAAGACGCCGCGGATCAGTTCCGACCGTGCCCGATACCGGTGCAGGTCGAGGCGGTAGGTGTAGCTCGGGTCGATGAACAGCTCGTCGGGTGCCAGGCCGACCAGCACGTGCGGGTCGCGCGGATAGATGCAGATGTCCCGCTCGCCGGCCTCCTCGGCGCGCAGCGCGTCGACGATGCCGCCGAGGTCGGCGAAGGTCTGACCGAAGATCAGCCGGCCCCAGCCGAGGTCGAGGACGACGTCGGACTCCATGCCCTGCAGCTGGTGCGCCGACGGCTCCGTCCACGACCGGCTCGTGAGCGCCGGCGTGGTCGGTACCGCCGTCCGCCGGCGGCGCCCGGCGACGCGTCGGGGAGTCGTCATGTCAGACCGAATGCGTCTGCAGCCAGAGCTCGAGGAGTCCCAGCTGCCAGAGCTTGTTGCCCTTGAGCGGGGTGAGTTCCCCGTTCGGGTCGGCGAGGAGCTCGCGCACGTACTCCGGCCGGAACAGCGCCCGATCCTGGGCGGCCTCGCCGGCCAGTGCGTCGCGCACCAGGTCGAGCACCTTGCCCTCGAGATGGGTGATGGCCGGCACGGGGAAGTAGCCCTTGGGCCGGTCGATGACCTCGGGCGGGATGATCCGCCGTCCGATCGCCTTCAGCACTCCCTTGCCGCCGTCGGCGAGCTTGAGCTCCGGCGGGCACAGGGCGGCGAGCTCGACCAGGTCGTGGTCCAGGAACGGGACGCGAGCCTCCAGTCCCCAGGCCATGGACATGTTGTCGACCCGCTTCACCGGGTCGTCGACCAGCATGATCTCGCTGTCGAGGCGCAGCGCGGCGTCGACGGAGGTCTCCGCCCCAGCGCGCGACATGTGTGCGCGGACGAACGCCAGGCTGGGGTCCTCGGCGAGCGCGTACCGGTCGGAGACGACGCGGGCCATGGCTGTGTGGTCGCGGTCGAAGAAGCGCTCCGCGTACGCCGCGATGCCGGCGTCGCGGTCCAGGCCGGCCAGAGGCGGGTACCAGTGATAGCCGGCGAACACCTCGTCGGCGCCCTGCCCGGACTGGACGACCTTGATCGACTGGCTCACCCGCTCGCTGAGCAGGTCGAAGGCGACGACGTCGTGGCTGACCATCGGCTCGGCCATCGCGCCGATGGCGTGCGCGAGGGACCCCGCCAGCTCGTCGGATCCCACCCGGATGCGGTGGTGATCGGTGCCGAAGTGCTCGGCGATGACGTCGGAGTAGGCGAACTCGTCGCCCTCCTGGCCGCCGACCGATTCGAAGCCGATGGAGAAGGTCGCCAGTCCCGTCTGGCCCTCCTGCGCGAGCATGCCCACGATCAGGCTGGAATCCAGCCCACCGGAGAGCAGCACGCCGACCGGGATGTCGGCGACGAGCCGCCGCCGAACGGCGGTCCGCAGCGCGTCCTCGACGGCGTCCTCCCAGTCGCGGGCGGACCAGTTCGCGTGCTCCGGGCGTCGCTCGTACCGCGGCTCCCAGTAGCGCTGCTCGGTGCTGGACCCGTCGGCCTCGATCACGCGCACGGTCGCGGGCGGCAGCTTGCGGACCCCGTTGAGCAGCGTTCGGGGGGCAGGGACGACGGCGTGCCAGGTCAGGTAGTGGTGCAGCGCGACCGGGTCGATGGACCTGTCGACGTCCCCGGCCCGGAGCAGCGCGGGCAGGGTCGAGGCGAACCGCAGCCGGCCCGGCGTCTCGGCGAGGTAGAGCGGCTTGATGCCCAGCCGGTCCCGGGCCAGGACGACGCGGCCGGTGTCCCGCTCGTGGATCGTGAAGGCGAACATGCCATGCAGGTGCGTGACGACGTCGGTGCCCCAGTGGTGGTAGCCCTTGAGGATCACCTCGGTGTCGCTGTGCGAGAAGAACCGGTAGCCGTGGCCCTCCAGCTCGGCGCGCAGCTGCTGGTAGTCGTAGATGCAGCCGTTGAAGACCGCCGTCAGCCCGAGCTCGTTGTCGACCATCGGCTGGGACCCGCAGGTGGACAGGTCGATGACCGACAACCGGCGGTGCCCGAACGCCACCCGACCCTGGCTCCACGAGCCCTGACCGTCCGGGCCGCGAGGCACGAGCGCCTCCACCATCCGCGCGACGGCGGTCGTGTCGGCCAGGGATCCGTCGAAGGTGATCTCGCCGCAGAGCCCGCACATGCATATTGATCTAACCCGCGACCGCGTGCCCCCGCGACGTGAGTACGGCGGGTCGTGGCGGAGGTCACCCGGGGTGGTGACCGGGCCCGCTCAGTGCGTCCAGCGCCTTTCCCGCGTGCCTGCCGAACCGGATTCGCTGCGCACGACCGAGGTCACACGCCCGTCGGTCCCGACGACGACCGTGTACCGCTTGACGGGCGCCCCGGCCAACGAGCGTGCCACTCCGTAGGCGGCGCACACCGCACCGTCGGCGTCGGAGAGCAACGGGAAGTCGAGCCGGTTGTCCTCGGCGAAGCGCAACTGCGCGGCGACCGGGTCGCGGCTGATGCCGACCCGCTGGGCGCCTGTGGCCTCGAACTCCGCGGAGCGGTCGCGGACCGCGCACATCTCCTTGGTGCAGCCGCCGCTGGACGCCACGGGATAGAAGAACAGCGCGACCGGCCCGCGCCGGAGCATCGTCGACAGCCGCCGGTGGATGCCGAACTGGTCGGGGAGCTCGAAGTCGGGCGCGGTCTGCTGGGCTTCACGACAATGGTTCGCACGCCGGGTACCGGCCGGTTCGCTGTTCCACGTGGAACCACCCGGACTCCACGACGGGAGGAGAACGACCCTTCGGGCCGCCTCATCGCCTCGCTAACGTGAACTGCAGCGGGGGCTCACTGATCCTGGAGGGTCCTCATGGAGTTTCTCGCCCTGCTGCGTTTCCGTTCCTCCGTTCCGGCCGCCGAACGTGATGCGGCCCTGATGCGGCGTGCTGGCTGGCAGTACCCGGACGGCGTCAAGGTGATCGCCGAGTACTGGCCCATGTGGGGGGAGTACCAGGTGGTCACGGCGTTCTCAGCGGAGACGATCGCGCCGATCATGGAGGTCGAGTTCGAGTGGAACGACGTCTTCGACATCACCGTCGTCCCGGCGGTCTCCGCCGAGGAGGGTCTCCGGATCGGCCCCGAGGTCTTCGGCCGGATAGCGCGGATGCAGCAGGCCTGATCGGTTCGAACCGGGGGGCCTTTATGGCCATACAGGCCCCCCGGTGCCCATCAGGCGGTCAGGCGGTCAGGCGGGCCACCGCGGCGACGACGTCGACCAGGCCGGTGCCCTTGTCGAACGACGTCGTGTAGCCGCCCGCGCTCGTGTAGGCCGCGCCGTCGGTGTAGCGGTACGCGCTGCCCTTGAGCGCCGCCTCGATCTGGGCGGGGGTCGCCGTCGGGTCGGCCTGGAACAGCTGGGCGACGATGCCGGCGATGTGCGGAGCGGCCATCGACGTCCCGCTGATCGTGTTGAACGTGCCGACGTCCAGCGGGCCCGGGCCGTTCTTGGGCGCCAGGCCGGTCGAGCAGACCGGCAGGTACGGCCGGCAGGAGGAGTCGATGTCCTCACCGGGGGCGGAGAGGTCCGGCCAGGTGGAGGGATCGGTCGCGTCGCCGCGCGAGGAGTAGTCGCTGACCTTGCCGTCGCGGGTGCCGGTCGCCTCGTCGTAGTAGGAGGCCACGGAGAGGATGCCGCCGGTCGGGTCCTGCCCGGGCGGGTTC
>Ga0308176_10002519_pt1 | contig 11575 bp, 9 predicted proteins | sample PhyCR2_3_FD_203890 | JGI IMG/M metagenome (GOLD analysis project Ga0308176, IMG submission 203890) | Soil microbial communities from UC Gill Tract Community Farm, Albany, California, United States - DLSLS.C.R2 | ecosystem: Environmental > Terrestrial > Soil > Agricultural land | place: USA... | reverse complement strand
CATTAGCATCAGAGGCGGTCTCAATCATTCTGTTCTTTGCATCGTACTTAAACGTCCAGGTGGTCGTGCAGCACCCGATCTGGACGGTTACTTCTCGTATCTTGTTCCCACGCTGGTCATAGTCGAGGATCGATTTGGCCACCGGCGTATCTTCCTTGTACGCAACCGAAGAGATCACCTTTCCGTTCAATAACGTAAAGTCCGCATGCATATGCAGCCCCGCCGGGGACGTTTCGCTCTTACCATTGAACGCGCTCCAACCGGTCTCATTGCCGTCGGCGTCAAAAGTGCTGCTCACCTGATGTCCGACCGATCCGTCCGCATTGTAGAACGCCCGCCAGGTTTCATTGCCTCTTCTATCGTATGTGACTTCGTTGACCCGCCACGGTTTTTCGGCTGGATTGCCGGTGCAGCTGAACGCCTCTTCGCGCACGGTGTGGATGAGCCCCGACAAACCCATGTAAGGCCGCGGCATTGCACCCATTTGCGCGAACGCGCTCGAGACGAAAACAAACCCAACGCCGATAAGAGGGACGATCCGCAGCATCGTTTAAGTATATACCCTGAACGTGAGGCATATACGACGGCAACGGACGCGTCGATTCTTGCAACAATTTTCACGCGGTCGCTGACGCGACGCCGGTTGTTTATAATGTCGCCGGTTCCGTGGGCTAAAGCCGTGGCTACGGTCGTATCGTCGCTGAGGCGACTCAATTGCGTGAGACTTGTCTCTTCTGTGTCGGACTTGCCTCTTTACTATAACTTCGGCAGATCTAAGCGGCGGCCTAAGGAATAATGCCCTACCGGCAAACTCCACTCCGCTGCTATTGCGGACCCGGCTTTCCGAATGCTTGTGCGAAGGCGGTCGTGCGATAAGCATTCGGAAAAGCCTTTTGACAGATCATGTCACCAATTTGGGTCCTGACCCGCGCGGCTGTTGAGCCTGACCACGCCGGTACCGTCAGCGTTCATCATGTGAACACACAAGTTGCCCGTGACCCGGTTCGACATAAAGATGATTTTCCCGTTTGCCCCCCAGGATGGATATCGGTCGTTTGCGGGATCGTTCGTGAGCGGAAGTAGTCCGGTTCCATCCACGCGGACCGAATAGATCTCCTGTGCATTAAAGCTGCCGTTAAGGGTGCTTTCGAATGCGATGCGGCTTCCGTCAGGGGACCATGTGGGCCGTTCATCGGAAACTCCGTTAAACGTGATACGGACGGGGTTGGTCCCATTCGAATTCATCACCATGATCTCGAATGACGCGCCAAACCGATTGGTTTCAAAAGCTATCTTTGTCCCGTCGGGCGACCATGCGGGCTGCGTATCCTGGTGTGTATCGAACGTAAGCCTCGTCATGCCGGATCCGTCCGAATTCATCACTGCGATCTCGCCGTTGTTGAGCGTAAATAAAGTCGCATAATGCCAGGTGTGAAAGGCGATCTTTGTCCCGTCAGGCGACCAGGCCGGTGCGGAGTTTATGAGATGGTCGGACGTCAGCTGCGCCAGAACGGCGCCATTTGTACTCATAACATAGATATCGCCGAGCATTCCTCTTGAAAACGCTATTTTTGTTTTGTCGGGTGACAGTGCAGGCTCGAAATCGTCCTGATTGCCATCTGTCAGGCGCGTCAGGCCGGTTCCGTCAGACAGCATCTTAAAGATACGGTAATGTCCTGAATCATAGCTCGAGAAAACTATCGGAACGCGTGCTGCCGGACCAACTGTCAATGTCACATTCGTGCTGTGCGTCGCGAACGTTCCGGTTCCGGTCACCATCAAATTATAGAAACCAGGTGCCGCGCTGCCAGCGCTTATCGTCAGGGTCGAGCTATTAGCTCCATTGACGGACGTGGGACTAAAGCTTGCGCCGGCTCCGATAGGCAGACCGCTTATCGAGAGGTCTATCGACTGCGTAGCTCCTTGTAAGACAGTTGTCGATATGGTGGTCGGGCCCGACGCACCCTGTGCAACCGTCAAACTACTCGGATTTGCTGAGATTGCAAAATCTGGTCGCAGGACGATCGTAAGCTGAATTGGCACGGAGTGTACGGCCGATGTGCCGATTCCTGTGACCATTAGCGTATAAACTCCGGGTGCGGCTGTACCGACATTTACGGTCAGGGTTGAACTCGCCCCCGCCAAGATCGATGTCGGATTAAACGCGGCGCTCGCTCCGTTTGGAAGTCCGCTGATAGTTAGAGATATCGGTTGCGTAGAGCCCTGCAAAATTGTTGTTGAGATCGAGCTTGTACCAGACGTCCCCTGGATCAAACTCAGGCCGCTGGGACTTGCCCAGATAACGAAGTCCGGAGCCGGTGTTGGGGTCGGAGTAGGTGTTGCCGTTGTGGTTGGAGTCGCAGTCGGAGTTGGTGTTGCCGTGGGCGTCACACTAGGAGTTATCGTTGGAGTTGGTGTAGGAGGCAACGGCACGACTGTTATCGTGACAGTCGCTACGTTTGAGTCGTGTATGCCGTCGTTCGCCTTATAAGTGAAAATGTCGATTCCACTAAAATCAAAATTTGGAACGTAGCTAAAAGATCCGTCGTTGTTAATTCCCAACGATCCATGTGCCGGAAAGCTGACGACACTGGCCGTCAGCGAGCTGGCCGGCTTAGGATTTATGTCATTGCCCAAAACTCCGGGAACGTCCACATCTAACTCAATATTTTCGTCGACAGAGTAGCTATCGTCATTTGCCGTTGGAACAGAGATCGGTGTGACGATTCCCCAGAATGGCTCGAAGTCGGTTGACGGATCGGTCGTCAGCTGCATTGGATCAGACCCGTCTGAATTCATCACCCAAATGTCATAGTTTCCGCTGCGGTCCGATTGAAAAGCGATCTTGCTTCCGTCGGGGCTGAACGTGGGATCGCCGTCGTCGAAAGAATTGTTGGTGAGCTGTACCTGATTTGAACCGTCGGCATTCATCACAAAAATCTCCCAGCTCGGGTCTCGGAATGATGTGAACGCGATCTTTGCGCCATCTGGACTAAAGGCTGGAGAAGAATCACCAAAGGCTGTGTTGGTTAAATTGACCTGGTTAGAGCCGTCGACATTCATCTCATAAATATCGTCGATGCCACCACGTCGCGAGGTAAAAGCGATCTTTGAACCGTCGGGACTAAACGTCGGATCGACATCATTTATTCCGGAGCTTTGTGTAAGATTCAATCGGTTTGTGCCATTTACATTCATCAAGTAAAGATCCCACGTTCCGTCCGACTGCATCGTGATGAATGTGATCGTGCCTCCGTCCGGACTGAACCTTGGATGTTGCTCGACAACACCAGGGTTATTCGTTAGGTCGACCACGCCCGACCCATCCGAGTTCATTATGTAAATATCATCACTATCGCTGAATGCGATCTTTTGACCGTCGGGACTGATCGCCGGTTCAAATTCGCTAAAAGTTGGACTATTAGTTATGTTCGTTTGGTTCGAACCGTCGGGATCCATCAAAAAGATCTCATAGTTGCCGGAGCCTGATCTGTCCGAAGACGAAGCGATCTTTGGCGAGCCGGACGGTGTCGGGAAAGGTGTCCGAGTAGCTGTCGGCGTCGGAGTTAGTGCGAAATTCGTAGGGCTATTCGAATAGGCATTCCGTCTTTCAATATTTCTCGACGAGGCCAGAGCATTTGCGTCTTGATAACTAGATCTTGGGCCGCCTTGCACTATCCAGCCGGCCGCGAGAAAGCCGACAACCGCGAAGAATAATAGTGTGGTTTTCTTTGCATACTTCATGTTCTTATCTCCTTAAGGATTGCTGTCAAACTTCATGGACGTCGGGTTCACAGTTCTGTTATGTAGCTGTCTTTCGTGGTATGAGTGCTAAAACAGTTCGTCGACGCCGTTTGAACAAACGACTACACCGATCGGCCTCGGTGACGAGCCGGTTCGAGTTGGCAAATTGAATGACGAAGGCTTTTACTTCAAAGTGATCAGTGATTCGCTTTCTATCTGCTCGGCACTGATGTTCGAACCAGTGCCGTCGCACTCATATGGAATGACTTAAATAGCATCGCGGAGCTATTCGCTACAGATCTGCCCGCGGTAATTGACATCCAATATTCGGGTAGCGAAATTGAAGGTTCCGTGGTCATCAATAAATCCGCTTGCATCTTGGTAGGAACCGGTGCCTCCTGTAACGGTCGCGTGATTATCGACGAGATATGCCGGCGGATCAACTGGTGACAGGACGATGCTGTCCGACGTTGTAAAGGTGTCACCACCAATCAGGGTATAGGTGTGAGCCAGCTGAAGCCTGATAGCGCCGTTGCCTTCGGTCTCCATGCCTGTTGCGCATGCGACAAAGTTCCCGAGCAGATTGCCTGCCTTATCCGTGAACGTCCCCGTCTCAGTTAATGCTCCGTTACAAAAATCGGACGGGCCGATGACCTGCCCGGCGATATGTCCGCTCACGCGACCGCAATGGTGAGGACTGGCTTCGGTTTGGCTGCCGTTCAAAAGCAAGCATATGGCAAGCGTTGCGACGACCGCCGCGATAAGAGATGACCGTCTCCGTAGCCGATCGGTTCTGTAAACTTTACTGGAGTCAGGTTGATCCGAGGCTTGCGCTAACATTTTTTTGGAATTGATCTTGTTCGTCGTTTTCATATTGTCTCCTTTAGAGTTGTCATGGTCTTAGAGAACTGCGCTTTGGTGATCGACTATCGACGGTCCAGACGATCTCTTAACTGCCAGGAAGTATCATCCGGCTGTTTCCTCTGAAACCTTCGATAGAATTCAGACAGACGTATACCTTTGGGCCTTCGATAAAATGAAGCTCTCCCGAGTCGATCTTTCGAAAGATCTCCCGCTCGCCGATCTGACATGTAAGGGCCACCGCCTCAGGCGTAGCCATGACCACTAATGTTTGGCACGTAGGACAGAAACTGTCGATGATCGCGGAGCTTTTCCGCAGCATGGTCGTTTCTTCTTTTTCGAAAATGATCTTGGCTGTTTGCTTCATTTAGAATTTTCTTGCCTCTCTAAGTTAAGCGAGCTAAAATTGGGCGTCCTGACATTCAGATCTTCCGCTTGGTGTCATACTGATCCCTCGCTGGATCAAAGTCTTGCGGTTTTTTTGACTTTTATTTGACCTTTTATTCGCTCGATGGAAGCTGAAAAACAACGACTGGTCTACGAGTTCGGAAGGTTTGTACTCAGCCCAAGAGAAAGGACCTTGCTCGCGAACGGTGTGCCCGTGCGGCTTCCGGCTAAGGAGTTTGAGACCCTTCTAATGCTCGTCGAGCACAATGGCCTAGCTCTTTCCAAGGAGGAAATGATCTCTGAGATTTGGCAGGACACTTTTGTCGAAGAGGGAAACCTCGCTAAACAGATCTCACGGTTGCGAAAGATACTCAACGCGAACGGCGAAGAATATATCACTACGGTCCCGAAACATGGTTACCGCTTTAGAGCTGAACTAAGGCGAGAGCTTTTGGACGCGCAGCTGCCGATCATCGCCGAGAAACGCACTGTCGAACGTGTTACGCTCGCGGTCGAGAACGAGTCAGAACCGGTAGCAGTTTTGCCGCAGCACCGAAGATTCGATCTGCGGACCGCTACGTTAGCGGTGCTGCCATTCGTAAACGTCAGCTCCGATCCCGAAAATGATTACTTTTGCGATGGTCTCGCTGAAGAGCTGCTTAATTTCCTCGGTCGAGTTGAAGGTCTGAGAGTTGTTGCCCGCACGTCTGCATTTTCGTTCAAGAACAAGGACGCCGACGTCTCGACCATCGCGCGGCTGCTCGCTGTTGATTCGGTCCTCGAGGGCAGCGTTCGCAGATCCGGAAACCAACTCCGCATCAGTGTGCGGCTTGTCAGTGCGCCGGACGCTTACCATATCTGGTCGCAGAGTTACGACCGCGAGATGCGCGACATCTTCGCCCTTCAGGAAGAGATAACTCTTGCGGTTGTTGGAGCGCTTGAGGTGAAGCTTCTTAGCCAGGAACGCCACCGGCTCCTCAATCGGCCGGCCGTAAGCCAGGAGGTTTACGAGCTTTACCTTAAGGGTCGATATTTCCTGAACAAGCGGACTGACACCAGCTTGCGTCAGGCTGTCGCATACTTCCAGCGAGCTATCGACATCGATCCGGACTTCGCACTTGCCCATGCCGGGCTTGCCGATGCATTCGCGTACCTGGGCTATGCCTTCGGTACGATGCCGCCCGCCCAGGCGATGCCGAGGGCTCGGGCCGCAGCTATCAAAGCACAAGAATTGGATCCGCTGGCAGCCGAGCCGCACACTTCTCTTGCCATCGTACATCTATTCTTTGACTGGGACTGGACGGCGGCCGAGAACGAGTACGTTCAGGCCGCGAAACTGGACCCGAACTATCCGACGAACCACCATTTCCAAGCCATCTATCTGGCAGCGATTTGGAGGCGCTTTGACGAAGCGATAAATGAAGCCACGCTTGCACTGAGTCTGGATCCTCTATCCATCCCGCTGCATAACATAGCCGGGCTTCTCAACCTGGACGCCGGCCGTTTTGATGAAGCTATTTCGATGTGGCGAAAGGTCCTGGAACTCGAGCCAACGGCTTCGGCACCGCATAACGAGATCGGCTGGGTTTATGAACTGCAAGGCGATCACAAAAGCGCCGCCGAAGAATATGCTCTTGCACTGGAAGCCGCAAACGAACACGGAGCCGCCGGCAACCTCCGAAAAATTTTCGCGGCCCAAGGCATCGACGACTTGCGCCGATCTAAGGTGGATTTCTTTCTTGAAAAATGGGAACAGAGAGGCGGATGGCACGGCGACGCGTATTCTCTAGCGGTTAACTACGCTCGGCTCGGAGATCAGGATAGAACCCTGCATTGGTTGGAACGCGCGTTCCGGATGCGCTCAGGTCTGCTGGTTTGGCTTAACATCCAGCCGGCATTCAATTTCTTGCGAACCGACCCATCGTTTGTCGATCTTACTTCACGTATTGGGTTACCGAGCGCAACTGATCATACAGACGAAGATAATGCGACGAGCGCCACTATTTCGCTTTTGAGAGGATGACCAGCTCGGGTTTCATTGCTTCGATTGAGACTTGGCGGGCGACTTCTTCGGCGACTTTTTTGAACGCGGTGGTTTGTTCGCTGTCGGGAGCTCCGACAACGACGGGAACGCCACGATCGCCGCCTTCGCGGACCTCGAAGCCGATCGGGACCTGGCCGAGGAAATTTAGGTTGTACTCGTCCGCCAGCCTTTGTCCGCCGCCTTTGCCGAATATCTCGTAGCGGTTGCCGGTATCGGGCGCTATGAAGTAAGACATATTCTCGATAACACCGAGCACGGGAACATTCACAGTTTCAAACATTTTTACGGCACGGCGAACATCAGCAAGCGAAACCTCTTGCGGCGTGGTCACAAGCACCGCACCCTGTACCGGCACCAGCTGCGCGAGGCTGAGCTGTACGTCGCCCGTTCCCGGCGGCATATCGACGATCAGGTAATCGAGCTCGCCCCAATTCACATCGCTTAAAAATTGCCGAACGACGCCGTGCAGCATCGGGCCGCGAAGTATCATCGGTTTGTCCGGCGGCACGAGCAGCGCCATCGATATCATCTTGATCCCGTGAGCAACTGTCGGGATCAGCTGGTTGCCTCGAACCTCTGGCTGCGCGCCGCCGGCACCGAGCATCATCGGTACATTTGGCCCGTAAACATCAGCGTCCATCAAGCCGACCTTTGCACCGTTTTGCGCCAGGCTGACCGCAAGATTTACGGCTACGGTAGATTTGCCAACTCCGCCTTTGCCGGACGAGACGGCGATGATGTTTTTAACACCAGGGATGGCGACGTTGTTTTTGATACCGCGGCCCTGGGGAACTTCGGCGTCCATCGTGACGTTAACTTTGGCGACGCCCGGGAGTACGCGTACTGATTCGCGGGCCATGCCTTCCATTTCCTCTTTGACCGGACACGCCGGTGTCGTAAGCACGACGCGAAACGATACGTCGCCGCCGTCGATCTTGAGATCGCGGACGAATCCGAGCGTGACGATGTCCTTTCTAAGATCAGGATCGATGATCGTGCGAAGGGAATTTAATACTAGTTCTTCGGTAATTTGGCTCATTTGTGTGTAAATTGCTTAAACTCATATTGTACCAATGAATTCGCTAGCCAAACAATTTGCGATTCTTAGCGCCGACGCGCGTTCCTGTCAGACCTGTCCCAATCTGGCCGACAAAACGGCGGTTTTGAGCGAATTGAACGGGTCGTTGACGCCAAAGGTTTTCTTTATCGGAGAGGCGCCGGGACGTGCCGGTGCGGACCGGACGAGGCGGCCGTTCTACGGCGATAGATCGGGTGATAATTTTCAAATATTGCTGGATTCGATTCAGCTCGCTCGCCGGGACATCTTTATAACATCGGCCGTAATGTGCAGCCCGCGTTCGGCGACGGATGCCAACCGCCGCCCGATGCGCTCCGAAATTCGGAATTGTTCGACGTATCTCGAACGCGTTCTCACGCTCATCGATCCGCCCGTTATCGCCACTCTCGGAAGTGTCGCCCTTGAGGCGCTCAAACTTATCCAATATCATGAATTTACGCTGAGAGATCATGCCGGGACCGTCGAGATGTGGAATGGGCGAACCCTCGTTCCACTTTATCACCCGAGTCCGCAGGTGATCGCGTCGCAGCGTGGTTTGAGTTTGCAGTTGACGCACTTTCAGTGTCTGGAAAAGTTGGTTCGTGACAGCGAGCAGTGAATAACACTTAATTAAATACTTTTTGAGTAACAGTTTTCAGTTTTTAGTTACCAGATTCCAGTTATTGCCGAGATATAGAAATGGACCTAGCTACATATAACGAGATCAGGTCGGGTCGGGCGGGCTTTTATATCGAGAAGCGCGCTCTGATCGCCGTTCATGGAAAAGAGGCTGTGCAGTTCCTCGACGGCTTGATCACGAACGATATGAAAACGCTCGAGGACGGCGCTCAAATGCGGGCCGCATTTCCAAATGCGCAAGGTAGGTTGCTTGCTGTGGTCCGCGTCCAGAGACAAGGCGAACGTTTTCTCATCGAAACCGAAGACGCAACGAGAGAAAAGTTATATCAAAATCTGTTTCGATTTACATTTGCCGGCGATTTTTTTGCTGAGGAGCTGTCGGATCAATTTTCTTATTTTGAGGTGTTCGGTCCACGTGAGGATGTTTATCACCCTGAGGTCGCGGAGATGTTTCCCGGCGCGTTTGCGTTCGAGGCCACGCACGGAGCATCGTATTTCGTCCCCGTCGATCAAACGGAAACGGTCCGGAGCGTTCTCATAAACGAAAATGATTGCGCGGTTATCGACGACGAGCTTTATGAGGTACTGCGTATCGAGTCGGGCATTCCAAAATTCGGCGCAGATATGGACGAAACTACGATCGTGCCTGAGCTGGGTTTGGACGATATGATCTCGTACACAAAAGGTTGTTATATCGGCCAGGAGATAATTGCCCGTATCCATTTCCGCGGGCATGTCGCGAAGCAATTGACCGGGCTGGTATTGTCCGATCCGTCTGCGTCAGGTTTAATCAAAGGCGCAGAGCTGCTCTCCGCCGATGGCAAAAACGCCGGCAAGATCGCATCTGTTACATTTTCGCCAAAGCTGAACAAAACGGTCGCATTGGGTTTTGTGCGTTATGATTTTATAAAAGAGGGAACCGAACTGTTCGTCGGCGATTTGAAAGTAAATGTCAACGCGTTGCCGTTCTTAAAGTAGAGTGAATGTCGCCCAGATAAATATGAACGACCTCGACGAGTCGAATGCCAAACTGGCCTACACCATTATCCAGTCGCTAATGGACAGCCACGAGGCGCTGAGTGATCTGCTGGTGGTCATGTCGCACGCGCTCGACGAAGATGTATTGAAAGCATTGACCGGCACCAATGAGTGGCAGGCATATCTCGACTCAAAACGAAATCTGGAAGTAACACGGGCCCAGATCGAGAGGTTAACAGATCAGTTTCGCGCACTCGAAAATTTTGAAACAGTTAACAGTGATCAGTTGCCAGTCGCCAGTCAAGAAAAAACTGAAAACTGAGAACTGGAAACTGCCTATTTAATGAATGTTTGATCTTATTATCATCGGTGCCGGGCCGGCCGGGCTTTCGGCGGCGTACGAAGCAAAAAAGGCCGGGCTGAAATATCTTGTTCTCGAAAAGGGATTGATCGGGAATACGATCTACGGCTATCCGGTCGGGCTGACTGTTTTTTCGACGACGAACGAACTCGAATTCGAGCCAGGCGAATTAAAGCCGGCCCGCGAAAAGCCTACTCGTGAGGAACTGCTTTCCTATTACGTTCGATTCGTTTTGGATCACGAGTTAAATGTGTTGACCGAGGAAAAGGTCGAAAGGGTAGATAGCCTCGAAGAAGAATTTCTCGCAGCAATGCAAAGCGGCAAAGAAGATGTACCATTCAGGGTCATAACCGATAAGGCTGAGTACCTGGCGAGGAATGTACTGTTCGCCATCGGCTCGATGGACTATCCGCGAAAGCTGAATGTTCCGGGCGCGGACCTGCCAAAGGTTTTTGATCATTTTCGCGAGACGTATCCATGGGTTAAAAAGCATGCGTTGATCGTCGGCGGCGGCAACTCGGCTGGTGAGGCGGCGTTGTTCCTCGCTCAGGAAGGTGCCGATACGACGCTTGCGATCTTTCGCGGCGATTGGGAAAACAATGATCCGAAACAGGGCTGCATTAAGTATTGGGTCAAACAGCCGCTTGAAGATGAGCTAAAGCAGCATTGTCTCAAATTGTTTTTCCTTGGTCGGATCGTCGAGATCCGCGAAACCGAGGTCGAGCTCGAAAGCGAATCCGGCGAGTGTGTAGTCATTCCAAATGACGTTGTTTTTGTCCTGATCGGTGCCGATGCTGATCTGACAATGCTGACGAATTTAGGAGTCGAAACCGAACGGGCAAAATACGGCGAGGTACCGGTTTATGAGCCCGTGACGTTCGAGACAAATGTTCCGGGAATTTACGTCGCCGGCCACTTTACCAACCAGCGCCATATAAAAGGAGCGATCGACGCCGGCAAAACCCTTGTCGCTGCAATCGCTAAAAAGCTTAATCCCGAAATACAAAAAGCACAGAGCTGAACACTCTGTGCTTTCTGCGATCATTGATCGAGAGGCTTATTGTCCGTCTTTTTTGAATCTAAAGCCTATCTTCTGTTTCTCGAACGAGGTCGAGATATCGGCCGGGTTAACTTCATAACTTGAGATGTTAAATTCCTCGTTTCTGCCGCCGCCGCTTGTTGACCAGTGGAACGGGAGCTGAATACCATTGACACTGCGATAATCCGAATACGTAACGGTGAATTCCGAGGATCCGGGACCGTCATTATGGCGGAAAAAGACGACGCTCTTATCACCTTCGCTTGCTGCCGCGTCGACCTTTTTTGTAAAGGTGACGAGCATCGGCATTTCTTCGCCCGTATATGACATCATGACAGGTAAATTAGAATCGCGATCGAGGTACAGTTTTACCGACGATCCACCAACCTCGGCGATGACCAGATTGCATGTTTTGTCAGCAGCTTTAACCTCGCCGCCAAACGTATACTTTACATCCATGCCGGC
>Ga0308176_10002518_pt1 | contig 11576 bp, 10 predicted proteins | sample PhyCR2_3_FD_203890 | JGI IMG/M metagenome (GOLD analysis project Ga0308176, IMG submission 203890) | Soil microbial communities from UC Gill Tract Community Farm, Albany, California, United States - DLSLS.C.R2 | ecosystem: Environmental > Terrestrial > Soil > Agricultural land | place: USA... | reverse complement strand
GGAGTACTGAGGGGTGTCAGCCGGGATCAGCGTGCTCGGACGATCCAGGCCCACCTCGGTGGCCCCGGTGCCGGTGTCGACCAGGGAGCGGACCTTGACGTTCGCCGGCAGTGGATGCACTGGATCTTTGCGCGGACGGGTGACACTCACGATCTCCACGTCGTGGCGGCGCGCAAGGTCGCCGGCGAGTTGCCGAAGAACGGTGAGCACTCCTCCGCCCGGCCCGAAGACGGTGTGCATCAGGAAGTAGATCTTCACGCACCGAGCTCTCTGATCTCGCGAGCTCCCACGGCGCCCAGCTCTTGCACGCCCTGCAGTGTATCGGGGGCACGCGAGGTGACCCCGTCGGCGCCAGGCTGAGCCGTTCCGCTCCACGTAGGGTGTGGACATGGCCCGTTGCGTGTTCCTCCACATCGGCACCATGAAGGCCGCAACGACCTACCTGCAGTACCTCTTCGACGCCAACCGGGACCTGCTCGCGAGCCACGGGCTGCTCTGGCAAGGTGCCAGGTTCAACCAGTACGCGATCCACGACCTGCACAGCTCGAGCATGTTGCCCGAGGCGGAGAAGGGGGCCTTCCTGGAGTTCCGGGACCAGGTGCGACGCGAGCCTGGCGACGTGCTCGTCTCCATGGAGCTGCTCGCCAAGCAGCCGGCGAAGCGCGCGCGTCGTCTGGCCCGAGAGCTCGGTGCCGACAGCTATGTCGTGATCGTGACCGCCCGCGACGTGGCCCGCACCGCCAGGTCCCACTGGCAGGAGTCCACCCAGAACCGCAGCAGCACGCCCTGGGCCCAGTGGATCGCCGAGATCTGTGCCGCAGAGCCGGGCGCCGGCGACTCGAAGTTCTGGCGCAACCACTACCTGCCACGGATCATCGACGAGTGGGCGGAGGTGGCGGCGCCGGGGGCCACGAGGCTCGTCACGATTCCACCACCCGGGGCCGCCCGGGACGTCGTCTGGCATCGGTTCGCCTCAGCCCTGGGAGTCCCACCCGACGGGGCGGTGATGCCGGCCGTCAACAACTCCGGGCTCGGCGGTGTGTCCGCCGAGCTGATGCGTCGGCTCAACGGCCAGCTGACCGGGCTCTCGTTCGACGAGTACCGATGGGGCTTCAAGGCTGCGCTCGCGAAGCAGACGCTGTCCCGTCGCGCCGCCCTGGAGCCGCCGATCGCCCTCAGTCCGCAGCAGCACGACCGGTTGGCGCAGGTCGCCGGCGAGATGGTCGACCACCTCAAGCAGCGGAGTGACGTCGTCGAGGTCATCGGAGACCTCACCGATCTGCTGCCAGGGCCCCGCCCGGAGGCCTCGTCGTACGACCCGGTCGCGGCGACTGACTCCGAGCTCCTCGACGCGGCCTTGGCCGGGCTCCTTGGTCTGGGGCGTCGCGTGTCCCGGCAACACGAGGAGCTGCGGCAGGCTCGCGCCGAGCTGGCGTCGCTGGCCCGCTCGAACGAAGAGCTTCGTGCCGAGCTCGAGCGACGTTCCAGCCAGCCGGTTCGACAGGCTCTGCGAGACATCTCGACGCGGCGTCCAGGTCGGTCGGACTGAGGCGCTCGTCGGTTAGTGTGGCCGAGTGGTGCGGCACACGTTCTTGCATGTTGGCCTACCGAAGAGTGGGACGTCTTACCTGCAGGCTGTCCTGGGGGAGAACAGGTCGCTGCTCAAGGAGCGGGACGGCCTGCTGTATCCCGGCGAGGCCTGGGGCGACCAGGTGGACGCGGTCCGGGAGCTTCGCGGGTTGCACGTGCCCCCGGGCCGTCGGGCGGAGGTCAGGGGAGCATGGGACCGGCTGGTCAGCGAGATCCGCGACTGGTCCGGCGACGCCCTGATCTCGATGGAGTGGTTGTCGGCCTCCACACCGGAGCAGATCGCCCACATCGGTGCCGACCTCGCCGGGAGTGAGCTGCACGTGGTGATCACCGTGCGTGACCTGGCCAGGACCGTTCCGGCGGCCTGGCAGGAGGGTGCCCAGAACGGGGCGACCTGGTCCTGGCAGGAGTTCCTCGAGCAGGTGGCCGCCGACGACTGGGATGCCACGCGGGCGGGCGGTGGGTTCTGGAGGCAGCAGGACATGATCGGGGTCCTCGATCGCTGGCTGGAGCTCGTCCCGCCGGAGCGGACCCATGTGGTGACCGTGCCGCCCACGGGCAGCGATCCCGACGAGCTCTGGCGACGGATGGCCACCGTGCTGAGCATCGACGCCACGGCGTACGACCTGGCGATCGTGCGCTCGAACGCGTCGCTCGGCTGGGAGTCGGCCGAGCTCATGCGACGCGTGAACGAGCAGGCCCGGGAGCGGGGAGTGGGCCGTCGCGACTACGAGCGCGCGTTCAAGCACCATCTCGCCAAGCGCGTGCTGGCCGCACGCAAGCCCAGCGAGTCGAAGGTTCGGCTCCCGCTCGAGTACGACGACTGGGTGGCAGAGCAGGCTGCGCGGCAGATCGAGGCGATCAAGGTCTCCGGCGCCGACGTGGTCGGGTCGCTGGAGGAGCTGCGGCCCGACGCCGACCACCCCGGCGCACCCCTGGCGGTGGCCGACTCCGAGGCGGTGCTTGGTGCGGCTGTGGACGCCCTGATCACCGTCGCGCTGGCACGGCAGCACGATCGCGACGAGCACGACCGCGAGCTACGGCGCAGCGAGGCCGCGCTGGAGCGCGCACGGCACGCCAACAGCGAGTTGCGGGCGGAGATCGAGTACCGCGCGAGCCGGCCGCTGCGGCAGGCGCTGATCGACCTCTCCGCGCAGCGGCCGGCAGTGCACCGCGCCAGGGTCGGCTACTGGCGCGCGGTCAACGCTGCCCGCAGGTTCCGCCGGTCAGGCTGACGCGGCGCCGTGGACCTGGTCGAGGCCTTCCGCGCCCAGGCCGGGGCGTGCGGCCGCCTCGGTTCGCCGATGTACGCCGAGCTCCTGGACGCACTCGCACATGACATCGAGGCGGACGGGGAGACCGCCGGGGTGCTGCGCGGCCACGAGGAGGACCCCGGCCCCTCCGCCCTCGCGCTCCGGATCGCCGGGAGCCTGCACCGGCTCGTGCTCGCCGGCGAGGAACCCGGGCTGGCCCGCTACTACCCGACCACCGGGGGCAGCTGGAGCCTCGAGTCGGCCTGGCCGGTGCTGATCGACGTCCTGGGCCGCCGGCGCGAAGTTCTGCGCCGTCTGCTGGTCCAGCCGCCCCAGACCAACGAGGTCGGTCGGTCCGCCGGCCTCCTCGGCGGCTTGCTGCTGCTCGCGGGTCGCTTCGGCCTGCCCGTGCGGCTCCTGGAGGTGGGTGCGAGCGGTGGCCTGAACCTCAACGCCGACTCCTTCCACTACGAGGACGACCGGGGCAGGGCCTGGGGTCCCAGCGACAGCCCGGTGCGTCTCGACGGCGCCTGGCGGGGGCGGACACCTGACCTCTCCGTCGACCTGCGGATCGCCGAGCGGCTCGGCTGCGACGTCGCACCCGTCGACGTCACGACGGAGGACGGCCGGTTGACCCTCACGTCGTACGTCTGGCCAGACATGGAGGAGCGGCACCGCCGGCTGCGCGGCGCCTTCGAGCTGGCGCGCCGGATGCCGGTGGCGGTGCGCCAGCAGGACGCCGCGTCGTTCGTCGAGTCGGTGGTCCCGGCAGCCGGGCGGCTCACCGTCGTGTGGCACAGCGTGATGTGGCAGTACCTGCCCGACGAGCAGCAGCGGCGCGTGCACGACCGCCTCGCCACCGTGGGTGCGTTGGCGGGAGCCGACAGCCCGCTCGCGCACCTGTATGCCGAGCCGGTCCGGCCGGAGCGCGACGCCGACCACGAGTTCTGGGTGTGCCTGGAGCAGTGGCCGGGCGGCGGCCAGCGTGAGCTGCTGGGCCGGATCGCCCCGCACGGCCTCCCGGTGGACTGGGTCTGAGTCCCTCGGGGTCAGCAGGCTCCGACCGGACCCGGTCGGGTGACCAGGTCGTCGTCGCCGGTGCTGAGCTCGGTCCACACCACCCGCCGGCCAGACCCGGCCGCGGGCATCTGCTGGGGGCCCTTGGCGCAGGAGACGCGGTGCACCGGCCCGCCCGACGCGGCCACCTGGTAGAGGTGCCAGGACTGCATCGTGCTGAAGGTGACCGCGGTGTCGGACGCGGTCAGTTCCGGCGCCAGGGGGGCGTGCCTGCTCGACGACGCGAGCACGGTGTGCCGGTGATGCCCGCTGCGGTCGGCGCGGACCAGCGCGGCTCGCATGCTCCGCGCGCCATGGTCCGCTCCGTAGAAGAGGTGGCGCGCGGTGAGCACGGGACCGAAGATCGCAGCCGGTGCCCGGCCCTCGCTGCGCACCGACGCCAGCACCCGCGTCCGGCCGCTGCGGGAGTCGTAGGAGAGCACGCGCGCCGGTTCGCGGCGGCTGGTGGGGTTGTCGCTCCACACGACCTGGTGGCCGAGCACGGCGACCTTGCCGACGTAGTGGCTGCGGTTCACCGCCACGACGTGCCGCCGTCCGTTGGGACGCTGCACGACGACGGACTCGCCGCGCCGGGTGGCGACGTCCCAGGCCGTCGACGCGCCGTCGTGCGACATCGACCAGATCAGCGCGTTCCGGTAGGCGGCGAGCGTGCGGACGTGGCCGCCCGTCAGCGAGCGCACCTGGATCCGCGTGCGCCCGGTGGCCGGATCGACGGCCGACCAGGCCACGGACCGCCCGTCGGTGGCGGGCTGGTCGTAGACGAGGTCGGCAGCGGGGGAGAGCCGCCTGTGGTGGTCGCCCTGCAGGTCCCCGACGTACACCCCGGGCAGCTGGTCTCCGAGCTGGCCCATGTCGGCGATGGCCCAGTGGTCGCGAGCCACGGAGAGCCCGTCGCCGAGCGACATACCGCCGTAGAGCACGGTGCTGTCGAGGTGCAGGTCGCGCTGCTCCCACCCCGTGGTGACCCCGCGCTCGTCGAACGACTGCCGGATCCCGGCGAGCTCCTCGGGACTCGCGGCCAGGTCGGTCGCCGCCGCGACCACCGCGGTGCGTGCGTCGAGGAAGTCCGAGAGCGGGGTCAGGTATGCCGTCAGCGCCCGGTACATCACCTCGTCCGCGCGGTGGTCGGCCACCGCCTCCGCCGCCTCCTCCGACGGCGAGTCCGTCAGGGCCGCGGGCAGGAAGATCCGGCGGAGCTGCCAGAAGGCGCCGGAGACGATCGTGGAGTTGGCGTGGACGCCGCCGCCGTCCATCGGGTCGCCGAAGAACTGCCGAGTCGTCCGGACGGCGTCGAGGTTGCGGTCGGAGCACTTGTCGCGGGCGAGGTGCACGCACAGGTCCTGGCCCATCAGCCCGTCGAGGGGAGAGTGGGTGCCGATGCCCAGCGTGGCGTTCTCGATCGAGTTGCCGAAGTAGTCGGCGACGGCCTCGTTGAGGGCGCCCGACTGGCCGAAGCCGAGGAGGCCCGCGGTGTACTGCACGACGCCGTGGGTCATCTCGTGGCCGACCACGTCGAGGGACGCCGCGAACGGCTTGTAGCCGTAGCCGCCGGTGCCGTAGACCATCTCGCGGCCGTCCCAGAAGGCGTTGGGGAAGTCGTCGCCGCCGGCGGTGACGCCGACGTAGGACCTGATCGGGCCCCCCTCACCGTCGAGCCCGGCCCGGCCCAGGGACTGGTAGAAGTCGTAGACCTTCGCCGCACCCCAGTGCGCGTCCAGGGCGCCGTACTCGTTGCTGGCGGCCGGGAAGCTGGTCGTTGTCGAGCTGACGACCCGGCCCTTGGGCCGGCCGGTGAAGAAGCGCATCACGTCGGCGCCCCCGGCGTCGTAGGTGTCGATGCCGTTGCCGCGAGTGACGTCCCGGAGCAGGTAGGTGGCGCCGGACTGGTAGGCGTTCAGGTCGAGCGCGCCGTGGAAGCCCGTGCCGGCCGCGTCCACCGGGCCGTCGAGGTCGATGCTGTCGTAGGACAGCACCGGGCGGCTGCGACCCGCGGCGACGTAGACCTCCTTGCGCACGGGCAGCCCGGTGAGCACGCTCCGGCCGGTGACGGTGAGGTGCCGGGTCAGCACGCCGGCACCGAACGGGAGCACCACCGGGCCGCGGTCGTGAACCTCCATGCTGTCCACACTGGTGCGCAGGTCGCGGCGGACCACCAGGACGGCTCCGGAGCGGGTGACGGTCGTGAGGGTCGGGACGGCGAGGCCGGCGAAGTAGTGACCGCTGCTGCCCGTCACCACCGCATGGTCGCCGCAGTCGCGCATCCGCACGATGTACTGGGCGCCCAGCACGGGGATCCCGTGGTAGGTCTGGGCAAGGCGTACGGCGGTCTGCCCGGCGTCGGTCGTGGTGCCGACGGGGTGGAGGTCGGCGTGCGGCCGGGCGATGCCGTAGGTGCCGCGACGCTGGGCGAGGAAGTCCAGCGCCACGTCGGCGGGTCGCGAGCCGGGCACGCTGACCCGGAGCCCGGACGTGAACGCCGGAGTGGGGGTCACGCGGTGCGAGTCGTCGGAACCAGCGCCCGCGGCGTGGGCCGGCAGCACGGTGGCGGTGACCAGCGCGAGCGCGGCGGCGGAGGTGGCGGCGACGACCCGGGACATCGGACTCCGAACGTGTGGGACGGGAGGGGTTCGTGCACTCTAGGGCCCGGGCCCGGCCCCCGCTGTCGTTCTGCTCAACTGGCGTTGTCCGGTGCGTCTCCCCGGATGGCGGCGGCCACCGCCGTCGCGACGTCGGCATGGAAGACGCTCGGGATGATGAAGGCAGTGTTGAGCTCGTCGTCGGTCACCACGTGGGCGATCGCCGCGGCTGCCCGCAGCAGCATCTCGGTGGTCACGTTGCTGGCCCGCGCGTCGAGGAGCCCCCGGAAGACCCCGGGGAAGGCCAGCACGTTGTTGATCTGGTTCGGGTAGTCGCTCCGGCCGCTGGCGACCACGGTGGCGTGCCGGCCGGCCTCGGCGGGGTCGATCTCGGGGTCGGGGTTGGCCAGGGCGAACACGACGTTGCCCTCGGCCATCTTGTCGATCCACTCGGCCCGCAGCACGCCGGGCCCGCTGACCCCGATGAAGACGTCGGCGCCCTCCAGCGCGTCTGCCAGCCCACCGGTGACCTTGCGTGGGTTGGTGCACCGCGCCAGCTCCGCCTTGGCCGGTGGGAGGTCGTCGTCCCGGCTCAGGCAGCCCTCGCGGTCCCAGACGATCACCTCGCCCGCCCCGGCAGCGAGGAGGAGCGTGACGATCGCCGTACCCGCCGCTCCCGCGCCCGCGACCACGATGCGCACCTTCGCCAGCTGCTTGTCCACGCACCGCAGGGCGTTGGTCAGCGCCGCCAGCACGACGATCGCGGTGCCGTGCTGGTCGTCGTGGAAGACCGGGATGTCCAGGCGCTCGCGCAGCCGCTGCTCGACCTCGAAGCACCGGGGCGCGGCGATGTCCTCGAGGTTGATCCCGCCGAAGCCGGGGGCGATCGCGGCCACGGTCTCGACGATCCGGTCGACGTCCTGGGTGTCGAGGCAGATCGGCCACGCGTCGATGCCGGCGAAGCGCTTGAACAGCGCGCACTTGCCCTCCATCACCGGCAGCGCGGCGCCCGCCCCGATGTTGCCGAGCCCGAGGACGGCCGAGCCGTCGGTGACCACCGCGACCGAGTTGCCCTTGATGGTCAGCTTCGGGATGTCCTCGGGGTGCTCTGCCAGCGCGGTGCTCACCCGCCCGACGCCCGGGGTGTAGGCCATCGACAGGTCGTCGCGGGTGCGCAGCGGCACCTTCGAGACCACCTCGATCTTCCCGCCGAGGTGCAGCAGGAAGGTCCGGTCGGAGACCTTGTGCACCGTGATCCCCTGCAGGGCACCGACCTCGTCGACGATCTCGCCGGCGTGCACGTTGTCGGTCGCCGAGCAGGTGACGTCGACGACGAGCCGGTCGTGCCGCGACTCCGCGACGTCGATCGCCGTGACGATGCCACCGGCCTGCGCGATGACGGTGGCGACCGCGCCGATCATCCCCGGGTCGAGCTCGGTGTGCAGCCGCATGGTGATGGAGTACGACGCACTGGTGGCTGCCCGGCGGCTGGGCGAGGAGGTGTCGGTCGGGCTGGCGTGCTCGGGCGTCTGCTCCATGTTCTGCATCCTGTCACTCCCGAATCCGCTCGACGTCCTGCAGGGCCCGTGCGATGGTGGGTCCGACCCACCTGACCCCGGGAGGACACATGGGTGAGCAGCACGCCAACGACGACCTGAAGGCGCGGATGCGTGAGGCCCTCGACCGCAAGCGCGACGGCGACCGGGGCGGGGTGCCGCAGCAGGGCCCGGCGCGCGAGAAGGCGCACGGCGCCGAGGTGGCCGGCGGCGCCTCGCCGAAGATGCACCGCCGCAAGGCCGGCGGGGGTGGCTCCTGAGCTACTGCGGCAGGTCCCGGGTCTCGATCAGCATCTCCGCGACCGCGCGGAGCTTGATGTTCTTGTCCTGGGAGTAGCGCATCAGCACCGAGAACGCCTGGTCCCCGGAGAGCTGGTAGCGCTCCATCAGGATCCCCTGTGCCTGGCCGATCAGCTTGCGGGAGTCGATCGCCTGCCACAGGTTCTCGGTCCGCATCGCCGTCGCCAGGGCGACCGCGGCGTGCCGGGCGAGCACGTGGGCGACCTCCTGGTCGGCGACGTCGAACCGGCCCGGCTGCTCGTCGTACAGGTTCAGCGTGCCGATCGTGGTGGACGAGGTGTACATCCGGACGCTGAGCAGGCTGCGGATCCCGGCGTCAGCGACCGCCTTCGCCCAGGTGGGCCAACGTTGGTCGGTCTGCGTGTCGGCCACGATCAGGCTGAAGCGGTCCTCGAGTGCGTCGATGTCCGGGCCCTCGCCGCAGGACAGCTGCAGCCTGTCGAGCTCGGCCACGATCGGGTGCGTGGCCGCGGCGGTCTCCACGCGTGACCTGCCGTGCACGAAGATCACGCCCGCGTAGTCGCAGCGCACCGCCTTGAGCGCGTGCTCCAGCACGCGGTCGACGGTCTCGGTGACGGTCTCGTCGTGCAGCTCGAGCGCCATCTGGGCAAACTCCTCGAGCGGGTCGTTCATGGCGCCCATCGGGCTCCTGTCGGGTGCGCAACCATCGGTGGCGCGCTGTTCGACCACGACGGGGGCCAGTCAACCACTTCCGCACGCTCGCCGTTCGGCGACCTCGGAGCCGGGTGAGCAACGCCACCCGGCCGCGGGGTCGTCAACGGTGCACCGCGTCCGCCACGATGGCCCCATGCAGTTCGGACGCAGCTACGAGGAGTTCGAGGTCGGCGCCGTCTACAAGCACTGGCCCGGCAAGACCGTCACCGAGTTCGACGACCACATGTTCTGCCTGCTCACCATGAACCACCACCCGCTGCACCTCGACGAGCACTACGCGGGGGAGACCACGCAGTTCGGCAAGAACGTCGTCGTGGGCAACTACGTCTACTCGATCCTGCTCGGCATGAGCGTCCCGGACGTCTCGGGCAAGGCGATCGCGAACCTGGAGGTCGAGTCGCTGCGGCACGTGGCGCCGACCTTCCACGGCGACACGCTCTACGGCGAGACCAAGGTGCTCGACAAGTGGGAGTCGAAGTCGAAGGACGACCGCGGGGTCGTCCACGTGGAGACCATTGGCTACAACCAGGACGGGAAGGTGGTCTGCATCTTCCGTCGCAAGGTGATGGTGCCCAAGCGGGGCTACCTCGAGTCGCGCGGCGGTGAGCAGCCCGGGCGCCCGGTGCCTCAGCCCGACAGGAACTGGCCCGGCGAGGGCTGACGGCGCGTCCCGGGGGTGAACGCCCGCGCGAGCGGGAGGATCCCGAGCACGAGCACCATGGGTACGGCGAAACCCACCCGCAGGTCGCCGGCGCCCACCACCCCGGTGAGCACTGCCCCGAACAGCGCGCCGACGTAGTTGAACTGGTTGAACCGGGCGATCACCGCATCGACCACCACGTGCCGCTCGGCGGGGTCGGTGGCCATCGCTCCGGCGATCCGGGCGGCCGCGGAGAAGCTCAGCGGCGCGATCACCGCCACGCCGGCGCCCAGCAGCGTGAAGCCCGCGACCGCCACCGGCCAGGTCGGCGCGAACACCACGACCGCGAGCGCGGCACAGGCGACCACGGCGCCGATGCGCAGCACCGGCACCGGGCCGAACCGGGCCACCACGGTGTCGCCGGCCAGCCGCAGCGCCCCGCTCGCGACGAGGTAGGGGAAGGTCGCCAGCGCGACCAGCCCCGCCGGCGTCGGGAAGGTGTTGCGCAGGTAGGTCGGTCCCCACGTCGAGGCCGCGGTGTCGACCATGTAGAAGATCACCATCGCCACGCCGACGAGCACGATCGGCCGCCACGGCACCGCGACCTTCGCGGCCGCCGCGAGGGCGCGCTCGGCACGGCGCAGGAACGGCGCGAACAGCACCACCAGGGGCACGACCGCCAGCACGCCGGTGACCTCGAAGGGCAGCCCGGCCGTCGCGAGGGTGAACCCGGACCCGGCGATGCCACCGAGGGTCCAGGCGCCGTGGAACGACGGGAGGATCGGCCGGGCATAGCGGTGCTCCAGGGCTACCGCCTGCATGTTCGTGGTCGCGTCGACGGTGCCGAGCGCGACGCCGTACGCCGCCATCGAGGCGACGAACAGCCAGAACTGGCCGGCGAGGGCGAAGACCGGCACCGCGACCGCAATGACCGCCAGGCCGGCCCGCAGGAGCACGGCGCTGTCGGTGCGCTTGCTCAGGGTCTCGGCCACCACCGAGCCAACGCCGGCCAGCAGCACCATCATCAGCAGCAGGCCGGAGAGCTCCAGCTCACCGAGGTGCCAGAGCCGCTGCACCTCCGGCAGCCGGGTGGTCAGGCCGATGAACACGAATCCCTGGGTCGCGAACGCGCCTGCGGCCGCGAGGCGGGAGCGGTGCAGCGGAGCGGTCACCGGCCGATGATCCCAGACGGACGGCAGGCCGGACGAGCAAGCCGGCGCGCTGCGTTTGCGATGATCGGTGGATGGAAGACAGCGAGCTCTGGCTCGTGCGGCACGGGGAGACGGAGTGGAGCCGCACCGGCAGGCACACCGGGCGGACCGAGGTGCCACTGACCCCGCACGGCGAGGAGGTGGCTCGCGCGCTGCGTGAACGCCTCTCCGGCGTGGAGTTCGCCCTGGTGCTGACCAGCCCCCGGGAGCGGGCGCGGGCGACCGCCGAGCTGGCCGGCTTCCCCGACGCCCAGGTCGAGCCGGACCTGGCCGAGTGGGACTACGGGGACTACGAGGGGATCACCACCGAGGAGATCCGCCAGATGGTGCCTGGTTGGACCGTGTGGAGCGCGCCCTGCCCCGACGGGGAGACCGCTGCACAGGTGTGCGAGCGGATGGACCGCGTGCTGGCGAGGGTGCGTGCCCACGGCGGGCGCGTCCTCGCCTTCAGTCACGGGCACGCGTCCCGGGCACTGGCCGCGCGCTGGCTGGGACAGCCGGTCGCCGACGGCCGGCTGTTGAGCCTCGGCACCGCGACGATCTCCGTGCTCGGCCACGAGCACGGAGGTGCCGTCGTCGACCGCTGGAACTGCTGACTGCGGCTACCCTGTCAGTCGTGTCCCTCGCGGCCTCCTGCCCCCGGTGCACGTCCCCGCTGCGACAGGGCGACGAGGGGTGGACCTGCCTGCTGCACGGCT
>Ga0308176_10002517_pt1 | contig 11578 bp, 10 predicted proteins | sample PhyCR2_3_FD_203890 | JGI IMG/M metagenome (GOLD analysis project Ga0308176, IMG submission 203890) | Soil microbial communities from UC Gill Tract Community Farm, Albany, California, United States - DLSLS.C.R2 | ecosystem: Environmental > Terrestrial > Soil > Agricultural land | place: USA... | reverse complement strand
CCAGGAAGGCGCCGAGCCACCTGCATGTCTGGGTGGACGCCGTCGACGGCAAGGTCCTGGCGACCCACGACGACGTGGCGGCCGGCACCGGCAACAGCAAGTGGAACGGCCCCGGCCCGCTCAGCATCGACACCACCGCGTCAGGTGGCCCGTACTCCCTGCGTGACCCGAACCGCCCCGGTCTGACCTGCGCCGACTTCAGCACCGGCACCGTCATGAGCAAGTCCACGGACTCCTGGGGCACGGGCAACCCGACCAGCAAGGAGACCGGCTGCGTCGACGCCATGTGGGGGGCGCAAAAAGAGTGGGACATGCTCAAGAACTGGCTCGGGCGCAACGGCCATGACGGCAACGGCCGTAGCTGGCCGGTCAAGGTCGGGCTGGGCGACGTCAACGCCTACTGGGACGGCTCCAGCATCTCCATCGGCCACAACAACGCCAACGAGTGGATCGCCGCGATGGACGTCGTGGCCCACGAGTTCGGCCACGGCATCGACCAGTACACGCCCGGCGGCTCCAACAACGAGAACGGCCTGGGCGAAGGCACCGGCGACATCTTCGGCGCACTGACCGAGGCCTACGCCAACGAGCCCTCCCCGTACGACACCCCGGGCGACTACCTCGTCGGCGAGATGATCAACCTCGTCGGCCAGGGCCCGATCCGCAACATGTACGACCCCTCGAAGCTCGGCGACCCGAACTGCTACTCCTCCTCCATCCCGAGCACCGAGGTGCACGCGGCCGCCGGTCCGCTGAACCACTGGTTCTACCTGATGTCCGAGGGCTCCAGCCCCGGCGGCGGCAAGCCGTCCAGCCCGACCTGCAACAGCTCCACGGTCACCGGCATGGGCATCCAGAGCGCGGGCAAGGTCTTCTACGGCGGCATGCTGCTGAAGACCAGCGGAATGACGTACAAGAAGTACCGCACCGCGACCCTGACCGCCGCGAAGAACCTCGACGCCACCTGCGGTCTGTTCAACAAGACCAAGGCCGCCTGGGACGCGGTGAGCGTGCCCGCGCAGACCGGCGACCCCACCTGCTCCGGCACCCCGGGCCAGGACTTCTCCATGTCGGTCAGCCCCGCCACGGGCAGCGTCGACCCGGGTGCCTCGGCGACCGCCACGGTCGCCACCACGACCACCGGCGGCAGCGCCCAGACGGTCAACCTGACCGCCACCGGCGCCCCGTCGGGTGTCACGGTCTCCTTCAGCCCCGCCTCGGTCACCTCCGGCAGCAGCTCGACCATGACCGTCGCCACCACGTCGTCGGCCGCCCCCGGCACCTACACGATCACCGTGCAGGGTGACGGTGTGGCCCACCACACCGCGCAGTACACGCTGACGGTCAACGGCGCCGGCGGCTGCACGGCCTCGCAGGCGGTCACCAACGGCGGTTTCGAGAGCGGGACTTCGCCCTGGACCGGGGACACCGGCGCGATCGGCGCGTTCAGCGGCCAGTCCGCGCACTCCGGCACCCGGTACGCGTGGCTGGCGGGTTACGGCTCCGCGGCCACCGACACGCTCAGCCAGACGGTGACCGTCCCGTCCGGCTGCGCGACCGCGACGCTGAAGTACTGGCTGCACATCGACACCGACGAGTCCGGCGCCACGGCCTACGACGCCTTCCAGGTCAAGGTCAACGGAACCATGAAGCAGACGTACTCCAACGTCAGCGCCGGCACGGGTTACACCCAGCGCACGCTCGACCTGAGCCAGTACATCGGCCAGCAGATCACGCTGACCTTCACGGCCACCGAGGACTCCAGCCTCCAGACCAGCTTCGTCGTCGACGACGCCACGCTCACCACGAGCTGACACCGCATCGACCGGGAGGCGCGGCACCACCACGCCCCGCCTCCCGTTTCCTCCCACCCCACAAAGGAGACACGGTGCTTCGAAGAATCTCCCCCACCGGCCTGTCCCTGACCGGTGTCACCCTGGCCGCCGCACTGGGCCTGGTGGCGCTCCCCGCGAGCGCCGCGCCGGCCCCCGCCGGCACCAGTACCGCGGCCGCTCCGGCCACCCTCACCGCGGCCGCGCCCGACATCGACGTCACCAAGGTCCAGGCGCACCTGACCGAACTGAACGCCATAGCGACCCGCAACGGCGGCACCCGCAAGTCGTCCGGACAGGGCTACCGCGACTCGGTCGCCTATGTGAAGGGCAAGCTCCAGGCGGCCGGTTACACGGTCACCGAGCAGGCATGCACCTCCGGCTGTGCCAGCGGCGCCGGACCCAATCTGATCGCCGAGTGGCCGCACGGCGACGCGTCGAAGGTGTACATGTTCGGCTCGCACCTCGACAGCGTCTCCGCCGGACCCGGCATCAACGACAACGGCTCCGGCAGCGCCACCCTCCTGGAGGTGGCGCTGAAACTCGCCGAGACCAACCCGTCGATGGCGGGACGCGTCCGCTTCGGCTGGTGGACGGACGAGGAGCAGGGCCTCAACGGCTCCGACTTCTACGTCCGTTCACTGACCTCCACCCAGCGCTCGGCGATCAAGGCGTACTACAACTTCGACATGGTCGCCTCGCCCAACGGCGGCTACTTCATCAACCACATCACCTCGGCCGCCGCCGCTCCGATGAAGGCGTACTGGGACTCGCTGAACCTGCAGCCCGAGGAGAACACCGAGGGCGCGGGCCGCTCCGACGACTACTCCTTCGAGAACTACGGCATCCCCACCTCCGGCTACGCCATGGGCGCCAGCGCCCGCAAGACTTCGGCGCAGGCGGCCAAGTGGGGCGGCACGGCGAATGCCGCGTACGACAGCTGCTACCACTCCTCCTGCGACACCACGAGCAACATCAACGCCACCGGGCTGAACCGCAGCGCCGACGGCGTCGCCTACACCCTGTGGTCGCAGGCGGTCTCGGCCACCGTCCCGGCCGACGACTTCTCCCTCTCGGCGAGCCCCGCCACGGGCAGCACCGCCCCGGGCACCTCGCTGACCACCACCGTGGCCACCGCCACGACCAACGGCTCCGCACAGACGGTCAACCTGTCCGCCTCGGGCGCCCCCGCCGGGGTCACGGTCTCCTTCAGCCCGGCCTCGGTGACCTCCGGCGGCTCGTCCACGGCGACGGTCTCCGTCGGCTCCTCCGTGGCGCCGGGCACGTACAACCTCACCATCACCGGCGCCGGTTCCACCACGCACACCGCGCAGTACACCCTGACCGTCACCGGCGCCGGCGGCTGCACGGCCTCGCAGGTGGTCACCAACGGCGGTTTCGAGAGCGGCACTTCGCCGTGGACCGGGGACACCGGCGCGATCGGCGCGTTCAGCGGCCAGTCCGCGCACTCCGGCACCCGGTACGCGTGGCTGGCGGGTTACGGCTCCACGGCCACCGACACGGTCAGCCAGACGGTGACGATCCCGGCCGGCTGCACCAGGGCGACCCTGAAGTACTGGCTGCACATCGACACCAGCGAGTCGGGCTCCACGGCGTACGACACCTTCCAGGTCAAGGTCAACGGGACCGCGAAGCAGACGTACTCCAACGCCAACGCGGCCACGGGTTACACCGAACGCACGCTGGACCTGAGCCAGTACATCGGCCAGCAGATCACGCTGACCTTCACGGGCTCCGAGGACTCCAGCCTCCAGACCAGCTTCGTCGTCGACGACGTCACCCTGACGACCGGCTGAGCACCGCACGAAAGGACCCGAGGGGGAGGCGGCGCTCCAGCCCGCCTCCCCCTTCCTCTGTTCCTGAACAATGACGCCACGCCGCTACGTCTGGCCTGAGCTGCGATGTCACCGGGATGTGCGGAGGCAGGTTCAATGATCGGAGAGACAGAGGCGAAAGTCCTGGCCGAGGAGTTCGGCAGCTCCATGGTCCGGCAATGGGGTGAGTGGCGGTGCGAACTCAGGACCTGGACGCCGCCCAACCTCAGTGGGTGCTTCGCGTTCTCGTGGCGGCCCACGGTGCTGGATTCCCTCGGGAGGCCGATGAGGGTCGGCGGAAACATGCCGATCCTGGTCGACGAGAATTCCGGGGAGTGCCGTTTCGTCCGCGGCATGAAGGAATACCGGGAGCTCAGCGGCAAGTGACGAACGGGCTCGGCCAGTAGCCCTGACGGGCCACGAACGCCGTTGTGGCGGGCACCTGTTCCTCGGGCGCCCGCCACGACGGGGGCGCTAGCACTCGATGATGTTCACCGCGAGCCCGCCCCGGGCCGTCTCCTTGTACTTCACCGACATGTCCGCGCCCGTGTCCTTCATCGTCTTGATGACCTTGTCCAGGGACACCTTGTGCGAGCCGTCGCCGCGCATCGCCATCTTCGCCGCGGTGACCGCCTTCACCGCGGCCATGCCGTTGCGCTCGATGCAGGGGATCTGGACCAGGCCGCCCACGGGGTCGCAGGTCAGACCGAGGTTGTGCTCCATGCCGATCTCGGCCGCGTTCTCCACCTGCTCGGGGCTGCCGCCGAGCACCTCGGCGAGGGCGCCCGCGGCCATGGAGCAGGCGGAGCCGACCTCGCCCTGGCAGCCGACCTCGGCGCCGGAGATGGAGGCGTTCTCCTTGAAGAGCATGCCGATGGCGCCGGCGGCGAGGAGGAAGCGGACCACGCCGTCCTCGTCGGCGCCCGGCACGAAGTTGATGTAGTAGTGCAGGACCGCCGGGATGATGCCCGCCGCGCCGTTGGTCGGGGCGGTGACCACCCGGCCGCCGGCCGCGTTCTCCTCGTTCACCGCCATCGCGTAGAGCGTGATCCACTCCATCGCGTGCGCGAGCGGGTCGCCCTCGGCGCGCAGCTGGCGCGCCGAGACGGCCGCGCGGCGGCGCACCTTCAGGCCGCCGGGCAGGATGCCCTCCCGGCTCATGCCCCGCTGGACGCACTCGCGCATGACCCGCCAGATCTCCAGCAGGCCCGCCCGGATCTCCTCCTCGGTGCGCCAGGCGCGCTCGTTCTCCAGCATCAGGGAGGAGATCGACAGACCCGTCTCCCGGGTCAGGCGCAGCAGTTCGTCACCGGTGCGGAACGGGTACTTCAGGACCGTGTCGTCCAGCACGATGCGGTCCGCGCCGACCGCGTCCTCGTCCACGACGAAGCCGCCGCCGACCGAGTAGTACGTCTTGGAGAGCAGCTCCGCGCCGGCCGCGTCGTACGCCCACACCGTCATGCCGTTGGCGTGGTAGGGCAGCGCCTTGCGGCGGTGCAGGACCAGGTCGTCGTCGAAGGAGAACGCGATCTCGTGCTCGCCGAGCAGCGAGATCCGGCCCGACCGCCTGATCCCCTCCACCCGCTCGTCGGCCGACTCCACGTCCACCGTGCGCGGCGAGGCGCCCTCCAGGCCGAGCAGCACCGCCTTCGGGGTGCCGTGGCCGTGGCCGGTGGCGCCGAGCGAGCCGTACAGCTCGCAGCGCACCGCGGCGACGGAGCCCAGCAGGTCCTCGTTGCGCAGCCGGCGGGCGAACATGCGCGCCGCGCGCATCGGGCCGACCGTGTGGGAGCTGGACGGGCCGATGCCGATCGAGAACAGGTCGAAGACCGAGATGGCCACGGGAACTCCTCAAGACGGGGTGGTGCGGGTGCGGCACCGCGCACACGTTCCAGTGTGCGCGGTGCCCGGTGAAACACGGACTTACTTGTTCAGACCCGGGTACAGCGGGTGCTTGTCGGCCAGGGCCTTCACCCGGGCCTTCAGGCTCTCCACGGCGGCGCCCTCGAAGGGGGCGGGCGCCTTCAGGGCCTCGGCGATCACGTCCGCTACCTCGGCGAAGTCCTCGGCCGTGAAGCCTCGGGTCGCCAGGGCCGGCGTGCCGATGCGCAGACCCGAGGTCACCATCGGGGGACGCGGGTCGTTCGGGACGGCGTTCCGGTTGACCGTGATACCGACCTCGTGGAGGCGGTCCTCGGCCTGCTGCCCGTCCAGCTCGGACTCGCGCAGGTCCACCAGGATCAGGTGCACGTCCGTACCGCCGGACAGCACGTTGACCCCGGCCTCGCGGGCGTCGGCGGCGGTCAGCCGCTCGGCGAGGATGCGGGCACCCTCCACCGTACGGTGCTGGCGCTCCTTGAACTCCTCCGAGGCGGCGACCTTGAAGGAGACCGCCTTGGCCGCGATCACGTGCTCCAGGGGACCGCCCTGGAAGCCCGGGAAGACGGACGAGTTCAGCTTCTTCGCGAAGGCCTTCTTCGCCAGGATGACGCCGCCGCGCGGGCCGCCGAGGGTCTTGTGGGTCGTGGAGGTGACCACGTCCGCGTACTCGACCGGGTTCGGGTGCAGACCCGCCGCGACCAGGCCCGCGAAGTGCGCCATGTCGACCCACAGGTACGCCTCGACCTCGTCGGCGATCCGGCGGAACTCGGCGAAGTCGAGCTGACGCGGGTACGCCGACCAGCCGGCGATGATCACCTTCGGGCGGTGCTCCTTGGCCAGCCGCTCGACCTCGGCCATGTCGACCAGGCCGGCGTCGTCGACGTGGTAGGCGACCACGTTGAACTGCTTGCCGGAGAAGTTCAGCCGCATCCCGTGCGTGAGGTGGCCGCCGTGCGCCAGGTCCAGGCCGAGGATGGTGTCCCCGGGCTGGGCGAGGGCGAACAGCGCCGCCTGGTTCGCGGAGGCGCCGGAGTGGGGCTGGACGTTGGCGTACTCGGCGCCGAACAGCTCCTTGATCCGGTCGATGGCGATCTGCTCGGCGACGTCGACGTGCTCGCAGCCGCCGTAGTAGCGGCGGCCCGGGTAGCCCTCCGCGTACTTGTTGGTCAGCACCGAGCCCTGGGCCTCCATCACCGCGAGCGGCGCGAAGTTTTCCGAGGCGATCATCTCCAGCGTCGACTGCTGGCGGTTCAGCTCGGCGTCGACCGCGGCGGCGATCTCCGGGTCCAGTTCGTGCAGGGACGTGTTCAGGACAGTCATACGGCTACGACTCCTCAGCCGGCGTTCTGGGCGGTGTACTCGTCGGCGGAGAGCAGGTCGGCCGGCTCCTCGGTGACGCGTACCTTGAACAGCCAGCCGCCCTCGAAGGGGGCCGAGTTCACCAGCGACGGGTCGTTGACGACGTCCTCGTTGACCTCGGTGATCTCACCGGTGACCGGCGAGTAGAGGTCCGAGACCGACTTGGTCGACTCGAGCTCGCCGCAGGTCTCACCCGCGGACACCGTGGCACCGACCTCGGGGAGCTGGGCGTAGACCACGTCGCCGAGCGCGTTGGCCGCGAACTCGGTGATGCCGACCGTCGAGACGCCGTCCTCGGCGGCCGACAGCCACTCGTGCTCCTTGCTGTAGCGCAGCTGCTGGGGGTTGCTCATGGCCTGAATTCTCCTGTACGCGCGGGAGTGCTGATGAATGGGGGACTGCCGGACCTGCTGCTGAGCAGCGAGGATGTGCGCAGGGTCACGCCCGGTGGACGGACCGCGCCCAGTGTCTACTTCTGGCGCTTGTAGAAGGGGAGCGCCACGACCTCGTACGGCTCGTGGCTGCCCCGGATGTCCACGCCGACACCCTCGGCGCCCGGCGCCGCGTGCGCCGCGTCGACGTACGCCATCGCGATCGGCTTGCCCAGGGTGGGGGAGGGGGCGCCGGAGGTGACCTCGCCGATCACCGTGCCGCCCGCGACGACGGCGAACCCGGCGCGCGGCACCCGGCGGCCCTCGGCGACCAGGCCGACGAGCTTGCGCGGCGGGTTCTGCTCGGCACGGGCGGCGGCCTCGGTGAGCGCCTCGCGGCCCACGAAGTCGCCCTCCTTCTCGAACTTCACCACCCGGCCGAGCCCGGCGTCGAAGGGGGTCAGGGAAGTGGTCAGCTCGTGCCCGTACAGCGGCATGCCCGCCTCGAGGCGCAGGGTGTCCCGGCAGGACAGTCCGCACGGCACCAGGCCGGCGCCCTCGCCCGCCTTGGTCAGCGCCTGCCACAGCTCCACCGCGTGCTCCGGCTTCACGAACAGCTCGAAGCCGTCCTCGCCGGTGTAGCCCGTGCGCGCGATCAGCGCGGGCACGCCGGCGACGGTGCCGGGCAGGCCCGCGTAGTACTTCAGGCCGTCCAGGTCGGCGTCGGTCAGCGACTTCAGGATGCCGGGGGACTCGGGGCCCTGGACCGCGAGCAGCGCGTAGGCGTCCCGGTCGTCGCGCACCTCGGCGTCGAAGCCCGCGGCACGCTCGGTCAGCGCGTCCAGCACCACCTGGGCGTTGGAGGCGTTGGCGACGACCATGTACTCGTGTTCGGCCAGCCGGTAGACGATCAGGTCGTCCAGGATGCCGCCGTCGGCCTGGCAGATCATGGTGTAGCGGGCCCGGCCGACGCCGACGGAGGCGATGTTGCCCACCAGGGCGTAGTTCAGCAGGTCGGCCGCCTGCGGTCCGGTCACGGTGATCTCGCCCATGTGGGAGAGGTCGAAGAGACCGGCCTTGGTCCGCACCGCGAGATGCTCGTCGCGCTCGGATCCGTAACGCAGCGGCATGTCCCAGCCGGCGAAGTCGGTCATCGTCGCACCGAGCGAGCGATGCAGGGCATCGAGCGCGGTACGGCGCGGTCCAGTGGGTTCGGTACTGCTCATCGGTCGGTCGTCTCCCAGGGTGCAGGTATGACAGGCGAGGAACGTTCCTCCCCATCTGTCATCGGAACCTGAGAGGTTCGCCATGATCCTCGCGAGGAGTGGTCACGGCTTGCACCTTGGGTGGAGCCACTGTCGCAGCGGCCCGCTTTTCAGATGTGCCTCGCCCGCGCGGTAACGGGGCCTGAGAGATTCAAGGGAGGGACTTGCTCCTTCGGCGTCCCAGCGGAGCTGGCTGGGAACTCTCCCGCGCGGATTCAAGCGGCCGGTATGCAGTTGGCGCGCACATCATTGCACGCCGCGCCCCGCCCCGTCAGGGCCCGCATCTGTAACCGAGCTGTGGCAGTACGCGCACCCAACCGCTGGACCGACGCATTACCTTCTCTTTACATTCAATGGGCAAAGGGTCTCCGAGCCCACAAGGGGAGGACGATGACGGTGAACAGGACCACTGCCTACGCCGCCACCACCGGTCTCGCGGTGCCGAAGCAGCCCTCCGCCCCGGCCCGCGAGCGCTGCGCCGAGCGTCCCGCCCCGGTCGTCCGCGACCTGCGCGAGCGCGCCGGGCGCAGCCCGCACGACCTGCTCTTCGGACCCCACGACCTGGTGGTGATCACCGGGCTGCCCGGCAGCGGCAAGTCCACCCTGATGCACCGCGCGGTCCCCGGCCACCGCGTCGACTCCCAGGACACCCGCGACCGCTGGGACGCCCGCGCGCCCCGCTTCCTCCCCTATGCGCTCTACCGCCCCCTGGTCCGGCTCTCCCACTACGCCGGACTGCGCCGCGCCCTCGGCACCGGCGAGGGAGTCGTCGTGCACGACTGCGGCACCCAGGCCTGGGTGCGCGGCTGGCTGGCCCGCGCGGCCCGGCGCCGCGGCGGCACCCTGCACCTGCTCCTGCTCGACGTCACCGTGGAGACCTCCCGCGCGGGCCAGCGCGAGCGCGGCCGCGGTGTCTCCCGCTACGCCTTCCGCCGCCACCGCCGGACGGCGGCCCGGCTGCTGCGCGCGGTGGAGCGAGGAGAACTGCCCGCCGGCTGCGGCTCGGCGGTGCTGCTGGACCGGGACGCCGCGGACGTGCTGCGCCGCATCGGCTTCGCCGGCCGATCCGGCTGAGCGTTGTCCCGGCCACCCGCTAGCCTTTCGGACCACAGCAGTGGTTCCCAGCAGGCGGCAGGCAGATGGACTTCTCGGCGGCGGACCTTCCCGCGGACTTTCCGGCACAGACACACCCCCACCCGCACGGCGGTTGGCCCGGCAACGAACTGGAGGAGGTGCTCTCGGCCTCCCTCGGCATACCCGGCGCGGGCGGCCGGATCGCCGAGGTACTGGGCCGCAGCCTGCTGTGGATCCCGCTGCCCAACGGTGGCGGCCCGCACAGCGGCCCGCTGGACCTGCCCACGATGGAGATCGAGGGCCAGGTGTACGTCCCGGTCTTCAGCTCCGAGGAACAGCTCCGCCTGGCCGCCGGCTCCCACATGTCGTACACGGTCGCCCCGGCGGTGGAGTTCGCCCGGGGTCTGCCCCCGCAGGCGGGCATCCTCGTGAACCCCGACGGGGTGGTCGGCCTGCCGCTGCCGCCCGAGGCGGTGGCCGAACTCTGCCGCACCGGCCACACCCCGCTGGACGGCCCGGCCACCGGTGGCCGGGTCCGTCTCTTCGAGCCGGACTGGCAGGACGACCCGGTCGACTTCCTCTCCGCCGCCTCCGCCGAGTTCGCCGGCACCGGCGTGGTGGTCACGGCCCGCCGCTGCCTCGCCTCCGTGGAGACGGCCGACCCGGTGATGTTCGTGGGCGTGGAACTCTCCCAGTGGGAGGACGACCTGCGGGCCCTTCCCCTGGAGGCCCTCGGCCGGGCCCTGGGCAGAGCCCCGGTCAAATGGCAGGTCAACCTCGTCCTCCTGGACGTCACGGACGACCCGGTAGCCACCTGGCTCAAATCCAACGTCCGCCCCTTCTTCCAGTACGGCCACTGACCAGCGGGCTCGGGGACAGCCGACCTGAGGGGCGCGGGGCCGTGCCGGTCAGCGGCTCCCCCGCGGGGCGCGATCACCCCGCACGCACCCGCTCCCGCGCACGAACACAGGGCCCCGGGCCAACGGGCGCTTAAGCTGTCCCCAAACGCGGGGCACTGATAGAAGAAGGGCCGGTACGACAGGTGAGCGCGAGCCACAGCGGCAGCGTCGAGCACATGCTGCGCCAGGTCACCCCCGGCCGCTACGACGCCTACGAGGCACTGCTGCGCGCCCTCGCCACCCCCTCCTCCGGCCAGATCTGGATGCTGCTGTGGCACGGCCAGGCCGGCTCCCCGGACGCCCAGTACGGAAACATGGAGGTCGGCGGCTTCGGCTACGCCCCCTGTGTGACCTCCGCGCAGGAACTCTCGGCGAGTGGCTGGAACCGCTCCTACGAGGTGGTCGACGGGCTCGACGTGGCCCGCACCCTCTACCCCGACCACTACGGCCTCTGGCTCAACCCGCACGCCCCGGGCGGCGGCGTCGGCATCCCCTGGCTGGACCTGCGCCGCATCGCCACCGGCCTGGACCGCCAGCCCGCCGGCCCCCTGCGGCTGTCGGAACCCGGCGTCGACGTCGCGCAGTTCTACGCCCTGCTCGTGCAGAACGCCCACCGCACCCCGGCCCTGCGCACGCTGCGCCGCGCCTGGGTGCAGCCCGCGCTCGGCGCGCCGTACCTCGCCATCGGCCTGGACGTGTACGACACCTCGCCCGCCGCCGTCGACTCGGTGCGCGCGATGATGCAGCAGTCCGTCGGCGCGGTGCCGGAGGGGCTGCCGGTGTCGACGGTCGCGATGACCGACGAATACGACCCGGTCGCGCTGTGGATGCGGGCCAACGCCCGCCCGTTCTACGACCGCGACGCGCACGCGGCCGTTCCCCAGCCGCAGCCGCAGGGCTCGCCGCAGCCCCAGGCGCCGGCCCCCGGTTACGGCTACCCGCCGGTCCACGGGGGCTACTGAACAACCGGGCCGGGTGGTCCGTCACTTGGACGGTGGTGGAGAATTCGTGTGCGAGACGGACTTCTCCGCGCGTAGAAGAGGGGTGATTCGCCCGATTGGG
>Ga0308176_10002516_pt1 | contig 11581 bp, 7 predicted proteins | sample PhyCR2_3_FD_203890 | JGI IMG/M metagenome (GOLD analysis project Ga0308176, IMG submission 203890) | Soil microbial communities from UC Gill Tract Community Farm, Albany, California, United States - DLSLS.C.R2 | ecosystem: Environmental > Terrestrial > Soil > Agricultural land | place: USA... | reverse complement strand
GAAGTCGCCAAGCAAGGCGCGACCGTGTTGCAGGAAGATGTTGGACGGCTTGACGTCGCGGTGCACGAACCCGTGCGCGTGCATCGCCATGAGGGCCGACAGGATGTCCTGCGCGAGCACCAGCGCTTCTGCCGGAGGCAGAGGACCTTCCTTGAGACGCTGGGCCAGGGTCGGCCCTTCCACGAGCGCCATCACGTAATAGGGAATGCCGTCCGCCATGCCGGCATCGTAGACCGGCACCACGTTCGGATGGGTGATGCGCGCGGCCGCTCGCCTCTCACGAAGGAAGCGTTCGGTGAGAACGGCCGTGGTGCGCTCCGGCGGCAGGATCTTGATGGCTACCGGGCGGTCCAGCACGGTGTCTCGCCCGAGGTAGACGACTCCCATACCGCCCGCACCCAGCTCCCGCTCCACCACGATTCGCGGGGCGAGTGACGCGCGTAGGCGCTGGAGGACCGACAACGGCTGGTCCATGGGCACAGGAGCTTGTGAAGGGTCAGGCGAAAGCTGCCTTCCGCGGAGCTCCTCGGCAACTACGCCTGGCGGCTTGAGCCTCACTTGACCGGTCGGGGCCATCCTGAGGCACCTCTCACCGGAGTCTGCCATGTCCGACGGCCTCACGGGTCTGCGTCATCGGCGCGCGAGCGCCGCCCTGTTGCTGGCTATCCTGGGCGCGTGCAGCAGCTGGCAGGTACAGCCGGTTGCTCCGGCCGAGCTGCTCGGCCGGTCCTCGCCTTCCCAAGTCAGGGTTCAGCTTCACGATGGGCGCCGGGTCGTCGTGGGGCACCCGGCGCTTCGGTCGGACTCCCTGGTCGGGACGGCGGCTGGCGCCGCCGATGCGGTGGCGGTGACGGATATCGACAGCATTGCGGTCCGCCGGTTCGACCTGCCGCGGACCCTCGGGCTCACCGTGCTCATCTTTGCGGTGCCCGCAGTCCTGTGCGCCGCAACCTGTGAGATCGGACCCAGCTTCGGGCACTGACCGTCCGGAAGGGGGCGCCTCTTCAGGCGGCGATCGCGCCGAGTATCTTGAGGGGGCATGCCCCTCGAGCGCATTCGCACCCGCATCGTCGACGACCACGACGAGCTCGGCCGCCTCATCGCGCACCGGATCGCGGACCTCATCCGCGCCCGCAACGCCGACCGGCGGCGGACCGTGCTCGGCCTGGCCACCGGCTCGACGCCCATCGGGGTCTATCGCGAGCTGATCCGCCTGCACCGCGAGGAGGGGCTCAGCTTCCGCAACGTCGTCAGCTTCAATCTCGACGAGTACTACCCGATGGACCCCAAGAGCCTCCACTCCTACCATCGGTTCATGTGGGAGAACCTGTTCTCCCAGCTGGACATCGCGCCGGACCAGGTGCACATCCCGCGCGGCGACATCCCGCGCGACCGGGTCGACGCCGAGGTGCGCTGCTACGAGGAAGCGATCCGCGTGGCCGGCGGCATCGACATCCAGCTCCTCGGCATCGGACGCACCGGCCACATCGGCTTCAACGAGCCCGGCTCCGGAGCGGAGAGCCGCACCCGGCTGGTGACCCTGGACCTGGTGACCCGGAAGGACGCCGCGGCCGATTTCTTCGGCGAGGAAAACGTCCCCCGCGAGGCGCTCACCATGGGCGTCGCGACCATTCTCGAGGCCCGTGAGATCGTCATCGTCGCCACCGGCGAGCACAAGATGGCCATCGTGCGCCGCGCGGTCGAAGGTGAGGTGGACCACGAGGTCGCGGCGACCTTCCTGCAGCAGCATCCCAACACCACCTTCTACCTCGATCGCGCCGCGGCCGCCGCCCTTACCCGCGAGGCCACCCCGTGGCTGCTGGGCGCGGTCGAGTGGAAGCCCGATCTGGTGGTTCGCGCGGTGGTGTGGCTGGCCCATCAGGCGGGCAAGGCGATTCTCAAGCTCACCCATCGCGATTACGCCGAGCACCGGCTCTCGTCGCTGGTGGCGCAGTACCACTCGCCGGGGGCGCTCAACGGCCTGGTATTCAACGCCCTCGGAGCCAAGATTCGGGGCCGCTCGAAGCTGCCGCGAGACCAGCGGGTCATCTGCTTCTCGCCCCACCCCGACGACGACGTGATCTCGATGGGCGGCATTCTCCGCAAGCTGGTGGAGAATGAGAACGAGATCACCGTCGCCTACATGACCAGCGGCAACGTGGCGGTGTTCGACCACGACGTGCGGCGGCACTTCGATTTCCTGCGCCGCCTGGCGGCCGAGCGCCACATCGCGGGCGGCCCGGTGGACGCGCTGGGGCGCCGGGTGGACGACTTCCTCGCGTCCAAGCACCCGGGGGACGTGGACATTCCCGAGGTGCAGGACGCCAAGCGGATCATCCGCGAGAGCGAGGCCGTGGCCGGCATTCGCACGCTCGGCCTGGCGGACACGGCGGCGCGCTTTCTCAACCTCCCGTTCTACCAGACCGGCACCGTCAGGAAGGCGCCGGTCGGCCCGGCCGACGTCGCCATCGTTCGGGGTCTGCTCGAAGAGCTCTCCCCTGACCTCATTTTCGTCGCCGGCGACCTGTCCGATCCGCACGGCACGCATCGGATGTGCAAGGAGGCGATCGACCGGGCGCTCGCCGAGCAGGTGGCGGCCGGCGGGCGACGACCCGAAGTGTGGCTCTACCGCGGTGCCTGGCAGGAGTGGCCGATCACGGACGCCACCTGGCTGGTGCCGCTGTCGCAGGAGGAGCTCCGGCTCAAGATCCAGGCGATCTTCAAGCACCAGAGCCAGAAGGACTCGGCGCCGTTCCCTGGCCCCGACGAGCGCGAGTTCTGGCAACGAGTCGAGGCCCGGAACACGGGCACGGCGGCGGAGCTGGATCGGCTGGGGCTGGCGGAGTACTTCGCGATGGAGGCATACGTTGTGGAAGTGGACGGAAGGACGGAAGGACGGAAAGACGGAAGGACCTGACGCATGCGATCGGCGGGTCCTACCGTTCGTCGTCCCTTTACAGTGCTCCCGTCCTCCCGTCCTCCCGTCCTCCCGTCCGCCCGTCCTCCCGTCTTCCCGTCCTCCCGTCCTCCGTCAGTCTGTCCTGAACAAGATGTGCCCTCGTTCCCCGTGCACCACCTCCCGCTCCGGCGTCAGCGATGCCTTGAGCAACACCCGCTGCGACGCGAGGTTGTCCCGCGTGGTGAGCGCCACGACCGACGGCAGTCCCAGCCACTCCCGGCCAATCGTTACGCAGGCCCGCGCGGCGTCGGTGGCGAGCCCCCGCCCCCAGAACTCGGGCAGGAGCGCATAGGCCAGCTCGACCTCGTCGATCGCCTCGACGGTGAGATGCCGGAGGCCTGCCCGCCCCATGACCCGGCCGGTCGTCGGGTCCCGCAGGATCCAGATGCCGAACCCATACTCCGTCCAGTGGGCCAGGTTCCGCTCGAGATAGGCCTTGGTCTCGGCGTCGCCCCGGATACCCCCCAGGCTCGCCATCAGCTGGGTGTTGTTGTCCATCCGGCGGAGGAACGGCAGGTGGGCGTCCGTTAGCCGCTCTGCGAACAGCCGGCGCAGGCTGAAGGTTGCCGGCGCAATCTCCTTCGGCTCGACGGGAATCGTCGCGTTCGAGCGGGTCGTCGGGGACTCCATTACGGCTTCCATGTAGGTGGCTCCCGGGTGGATCCATACGTTGCAGGAGTTGACGTGCCGTGCCGGGACCAGGGCCGACGTGGCAAGTCGTTTGCGCGCATGGCGTTCGGCGGGGGAGTCGACGGTATAAGGCTGCTGCCAGGGCTGACCCGCAGGAGCAGGGCGGCCCGGGAGGTATCGAACAGGGTATATGAACGGCCGCGCATACCAGATCCCTTCGAAACGGGAATCCTCACTATCCGTGCTATAGCTTGCATGCGGGGTATCAAGCGGATCTCAAGAGCAGGCATCGGGGTGATACCGATCACGTTGCGCCCCCGTGAGTTCGCCTGCAGAATTGGGTAGACCCCTCTCTCGCTTTTCGGCGGCGGACGATGGCGACCACCCTGACCTGTTTGCGGTGCGGTAGCGATCTCGATGACGGAGATCGCTATTGCGCCGCGTGCGGGGTGGAATCGTTCCGCTGCCAGTCGTGCGGCCGGCAACTCCTTCCTACCGACCTGAGTTGTCCCCACTGCGGCACCACCGCCGAACACGCGATTGTCGCCGATCGCGAACTCCCCGCCGAACCCTCGCCCGATCTGGACGACATCGTCGCCCGGCTCCGCCGGGCCACCCTGGGCGAGTACGAGATCGGCCGGGAGCTCGGCCGCGGCGGGATGGCCGCCGTGTTCTCGGCCCATGACCTCGCGCTCGATCGCAAGGTGGCCATCAAGGTCATGTCGCCCGGGCTGGTCCTGGGTGAGGGAATGACGGAGCGCTTCAGGCAGGAGGCGATCACCGTCGCCCAGCTGCACCATCCCAGCATCGTGGCCGTGCACTCGGTGCGGCAGGCGGAAGGGCTGCACTTCTTCGTCATGCAGTACGTGGAAGGCCGGTCGCTCGAACAGGTGCTCCAGCAGGCGCGCCGCCTGCCGTTGCCCGTGGTCCGCTCCATCCTGTATCAGGTCGGGTCGGCCTTGGCCTACGCCCACCGAGCTCGCGTGGTCCATCGCGACGTCAAGCCCGCCAACATCCTCATTGACCAGGACGGCAACGCGGTCGTCACCGACTTCGGGATCGCCAAGGCGGCCGAGCGTCCGGCGAACACGCTGACCGGAGCGCTGGTGGGAACCCCCGCGTACATGAGCCCCGAGCAGTGCGCCGGTGGCGAGGTGTCCGGTCTGTCGGACCAATACTCGCTGGGCGCGGTGGCCTACGAGATGGTGACCGGTGAGGCGCCGTTCGCGGGCTCCACCCTCACGGTCATGCAGGCGCACGTCGAGCGCACGCCCCGCCCCATCGCCGAGCTGTCGCCCGACTGTCCGCCCGAGGTGGCCGCCGCCATCCACCGCATGCTCGAGAAGGATCCCGCCGCCCGCTGGCCCCGGATGGTGGACGCGCTCACCGCTCTGGGCGCCGAGGCCCTGCCCGAGGAGCACCTGCTCCGCACCGAGCTGACCCGCCAGGCGACGGGCGCCGAATCCCTCCCGGCCGACCCGACCACGCCGACCAGCCCCGTGCCCCGCACCCGGCGGTCTGGCCGGATCAGCGCGCCGTACCGCTCGGTGGGCGGGATCTCCATCATGCCCGCGCCCGCGGGGCTCGAGGTGGGCGACAGCTTCACCCTGGTCGCGCTGCTACGCGGCCAGCACGGCACCCGGCTTCCGCCGCGCGCCGTGGAGTGGAGCGCCGACGACCCATCGGTGCTGCGGGTGGACGCCCGCACGGCGCTGGCGTCCGCGCTCGCGCCGGGCACCACCCTCGTCACCGCCACCTGCAAGAATGTGTGCGCTCGGCTGCGGGTCGACGTGAGCCCGCCTCGGGCCGACGACATCGCCATCGAGCCGCTGCTCGAGCCGCTCCAGGCCGGTGAAGAGGTGCGACTGGACGCGACGCCGCGCGACAAACACGGCTGGCCGGTCTACCGGCCCGTGGCGTGGAGTTCGGCCGACGCGCGCATCGCCGAGGTGACGGCCGCGGGCACAATCGTCGGCCGGTCGCCCGGGACGGTGCGCCTCACGGCCGCCGTGGACGACGCGCGCGCCAGCATCGTGATCCCGGTCTTGCCACCGCGGGTCGTGACCGTGGATATCGCGGACCCGCCCAGCGCGCTCACGGTGGGCCAGACGATCACGGTGGGAGCGACGCCGCTCGACCGCGCCAACACGCCGCTCCCGGGTCGGCCGATCGCGTGGAGCTCCAGCGATCCGGGCGTCGTCGCCGTGACCGAGGAGGGCGCGCTCACCGCGCTTCGGCCAGGATCGGCCGTGCTCACCGCCAGCTGCGAGGGCGTTCGCGCCATCCTCCGGATCGGCGTCGCCGCGCCGGCGGCGCTTCCCCCGCCGGAGCCGACCGGTCCGCTGGTCGTGCCGCGCCGGCGCTCGCGCCGGGGCCGGCGGCGGGCGCTGCTGGCCGGTGGCGTGGTGCTCGCCGGCGGGGCGCTCTGGATGGTGTTTCGCCCGATGCCGCTCGCCGACCGGGGTGGAGCGGCTCCGACCGCCTACGCGGGAGGCGAGGTCGGGGTGGATACGGCGACGCCGGCCGCGGTGGCCATCACGCAGAAGCCGTCCCGATCGCTTCGACCCGACAGCTCGGCCAACCTCGCCGCGGTGGCGCGCGATACGTCGGGCCGCATCATCCCGGGCGCGCCGATCGTGTGGTCATCCAGCGACTCCACCATCGCGCAGGTCGATCGCGCGACCGGACGAGTGCGTGCCATCCGCCCGGGGCGGACCCTGGTGGCGGCCTCCAGCGGAACCGGCCGCGACAGTGTGGTCATCTCTGTACGGCGCTCCGGGACGCGGGTACCGGCGGTAGGATCGATCCTGATCGCCACGCCCCCGACGCTTCGAAGCGGCGATTCGGTCGCCCTTCGCGCCATCGTGCGGAGCCCGCGCGGAGACTCGCTCCCCGCGGCGGAGGTCACCTGGGCCTCGAGCAATCCGGCCGTGGCGTCGGTGGACGCGCTCACCGGGATGGCTCACGCCAACCAGCCGGGCAGCGCGCTGGTGGTGGCGCGGAGCGGTACCGAGTCGGCTTTCGCCGAGCTCACCATCATGGGAAGCCCGATCGCGGCCATTCAGATCCTCGGCGCGCGGCCGATGGCCGTGCGCGAGACCCTGGCACTCCGGGCCACCGTAAACGACGGCCGGGACACCGACGTCAACGACACGCCGGTGTCCTGGGCGAGCAGCGACACGGCGGTCGCCGGCGTGGACCCGGTCACCGGCGAGGTCGTGGGGCGCGCCCCCGGCTCGGTCCGCATCAGCGCCACCGCCGACGCCGCGACGGCCTGGATTCGCCTCACCGTCCTCCCGCGGCCGACGCCGCTGACCTCGTCGGGTGTGGTGGACCCCACCGAGAGCCGCCTGGCGGTCGGAATCGAGCAGTGCTACGGCGCGGTCCAGGCCGGCGACCTCGGCCGGGTCCAGGCCATGTGGCATCCGGAGGGAGGCGCCGATACGGACCGCCTGCGCCGGCTGGCCCGAGTGCTTCGAGACTACCACGCCGCGGTGGGCGAGCGCATCGACCACGCGCCGGTGCTGGGCGTCGAGTCCGCCTCGGTCGAGTTCGGGGTGCCGCTCACCTGGCGCGAGCCGGCCGGCCAGCGCGCGAGCACGCCGGTCTTCCGCGCGGTGTTCGTGCGCGCCGCGGGCCGCTGGGAGCTCTCGAGCTGTCGCATCCTCCCGTCGTCGGGATTCTGAGCGGTGATCGTTTGTCGAACGCTCGGGCCGGTCGAAGTCACCGTCGACGGCGAGCCCGCGCCACCCGAGCTGCTCTGGCGCAAGCACCTGGCCCTCCTGGTTTACCTCGCCCGCTCTCCCCGCCAAACCCGAAGCCGTGACCACCTGACCGCGCTGCTCTGGGTCGATCGGAACGAAGCCGCGGCCCGGCACTCGCTGAGCGAGGCGCTCCGGGTGCTCCGCCGTCACGCCGGCGCCGACATGCTCGAGGTGTCGGTGGGACAGGTCGGACTGGCCCCGGGCGCGGTGGAGCTGGACGTGGACCGGCTGGAACAGCTGGCCGCCGAGGAAGATTGGCCCGCCGCCGCCGAGCTGGTGGTGGGCGACTTCCTGGAGGGCTTCGGCGTGCCGGACGCCACCGCCTTCGAGGACTGGCTGGCCGCGGAGCGTGAGCACTGGCGACGCCGCGGGGTCGAGGTGCTGCTCCGGTCGGCGGACGCCCTGGCCCGCTCCGCCCGCGCCGAGGCCGCGGCCGAGCTGGCCGCGCGCGCGCTGGCGATCGAGCCGGTCTCCGAGCCCGCGTTCCGCACCGTCATCCGCTGCATGGCGCTCTCCGGCGATCGGGCCGGCGCGCTCGAGCTGGTCGAACGGTTCGAGGACCGCCTGGCGGAGCTCGACACCGAGCCCGGTCAGGAGACGGTGGCCATGATCGACCGGGTGCGCCGCGAGCGTGGAATGCGCCGGACCAGCCCGATCGAAGGCCCCGACGATAACGTGATTCTCCGCCCGCCGTTGGCCGGCCGCACCGACGAGCTGGCCCGGCTGCTCGACGCGGCCACCCGCTCGGCCCGCTCGGGCCGATCCATGCTGCTCCTCCTGGAAGGCGAGCCGGGAGTGGGCAAGAGTCGTCTGCTGGACGAAATGCTGGCATTGCTCCGGCTCGATGGCACGCCGGTGACGTCGGCCCGGGCGGTGGAAGGCGACCTGGCCGTCCCGTCGAGCGGGGTGCTGGCGCTCGCCCGCGGCGGCCTGCTCGAGGCGCCTGGGATCGCGACGGCGCCTCCGTCGGTCCTCACGGCGTTCGCGCAGGCACTGCCCGAGTGGGCGGACCGCTTCCCCGGCGCCCGCGGGAGCGCTCCGGCGCCCGTCGGCCGCGCGCTGCTCGAGACGGTGCGCGCCGCGGCGGCGGAGCAGCCGATCGTGCTGGCCATGGATGACGCGCAGTGGCTGGATCCTGACTCGGCGCTGACGCTGGGCGTGATGCTGCGGGACCTGCGATCGGCGCCGCTCACCCTGGTGCTCGCCAGCAGCCCCTACCCGGAGCGGCCCGAGCTCGACGAGCTCCGAAGCCGCATCGGCCGCGATCTCGAGGGCGATGCCGTGCGGCTCCGGCGGCTGGACCGCATCGCGCTCAGAAGCCTGGCCGGCGAGATGCTTCCCTGGTACGACCCGGTCTCTCTCGACCGCGTGGTCCGGCGGGTGGCGACCGATTCGGCCGGCCTGCCGCTCCTTGCCGTCGCGCTGCTCCGGGCGGTGGCGCTCGGCCTCGACCTCGGCACCATCGCCGGCACCTGGCCCGAGCCGTTGCGGACCCTGGACCAGAGCCTGCCGGGCGATCTTCCCGATGCGGTCGTCGCCGCCATCCGAGTCGCGTTTCGCCGCCTCACTCCGGACGCGCAGCGGGTCCTGATTTCGGCGTCGGTCCTCGGCGACCTGGCGTCGCCGGCCGTGCTCGCGCGCGCGCTCGAGATGGAGTGGGACGATCTGGCCCGCGCGCTCGATGAGCTCGAGTGGCATCGGTGGCTGGTGGCCGAGCCGCGCGGCTATTCGTTCGCCGCCCGCATCGTGCGGCAAATCGTGCAGCGCGACATGGTGACGCCGGGGCAGCGCCGGCGAGTGCTGGAAGCGGCGGAAGGTGCGCCGGGCGGGCCGGCCGTGAGGCGGTAGCATCACTCAGCGGGCGATGTGGGCTCCCGTTCGTAAGGTGAGATGGTCGGGGAACGGTTCGTGCAGAAGTTCGCCTCTGTCGCAGTAACCCCTGGGTGTTCATGCAGTCGGAGGGTAGCACTAATGGGCCGCCCCCAGTTCACACCTTGCGCCTCGCCCACGATTCCTCGCCCTGACCCGGTGCTGCTGTTCATTCAGCAGGCGCAGCTCTCGCTGGTATACGCACCCGGAACGCGATAGGCGGCCGTCGGCGGCATCCGCTGGCACAATGGGATAATGCCGGAGCGGCGGCGTGTCCCAGCCGGCCGGCGGAACCGCCGTTACCGGCTCATCGCCGTTCCAGGTCCTTGAGAATCGCCGCCGGACTCACCGGCCCGCCCAGAAAGTCCTCTAGCACATCCCGAGTCGGCCGCTCCAGCCCGAACCGATAGAGTCGCGGCGCCACCCAGGCGTACCAGGTCGAGTCGCCGGTGGCAAAGCGCCCGTGCTGCTTCACAATCCGCTCCCGGATCGCGGCGATGATCAGCGCGCCGACCGCGTAGTTCATCATGTAGCCGGGCGCATCCACCAGCTGACCGCGCATGGCCCACCACGACACCTCGGGATGGGGCCGAATCCTGAGATAGTTGCGGGTGAGCTCGGTCCAGATCCGGTTAGGATCGGCGGAGGGGTCCCGCAGCATGCGGCGCTCGAACAGCGCCCAAGCCATGTCCAGCACGATGCCGCCATAGCGCCCACGGAGCCCGTCGGCCAGGGGCACCGAGTCGCCCAGCCAGCGCTGCTGCCAGGCCGGCTCGTACACGTCGAGCGCCACGACGTCGGCCACGGCTTCGGTGAAGGGATCGCTGTCGGGCCAGTCGCGGAACGCGGGCCGGGTCCGGATGGCGGCCAGATGCACGGCGTGCCCGGTCTCGTGCAGCAGCTCATTCAGGTTGTCGAGCCCTCCGGTGCGGTAGGTCGCGAAGATCCAAGGCTCGATGACCGGCGAGCGCGCGCCGAAGGTGGTGAACGCGACCGGATCCTTGCCCTCGCGCGGCGCCAGGTCGAAGTGCACCCGCAGCGCGCCCAGGTCCGCGCCCAGGGAGCCGAACACCGCATGGTCGAGCGTGGCCAGTCGGGCCAGGGGGATGCGCGGGCTGAGCGTCCGGCTGGCGCGGCCGTTACGGTAGAACCAGTCCCAGGGCTCGATCAATGTGTCGGGCGTGCCGTCGCGCCAGGCGGTGAGCACTCGGAGCAGCCACGGCTCGAGCGAGTCGGGCGGCACATCGGCCGCCAGGGCCTGAGCCGCCGCCGCCGAGTCGCCCGGCTGCGCTGCCCTGGTGAGTGCGATGAGCCGGCGGTACGGGCTGCCCGCGCGGCCATCGCCATCCATGCTCTGCCACACCGGCCGAAGCGCGAGGAACAGCTCCCGCCGGCGGGCCGGGTCATCGGTTGCGCCGAGCCGTCCGAGGATGGTCAGACGGTCCAGCGTATCCGCGCCGAGCGGCAGGCGTGATTGGGCTCGGCCGTAGCAGGCGTAGATCCGCGCCCGGAGTGAATCGAGCTCACCACTGGCGTCGGGAGGGCACGTGGGATCGGAGGCAGCGGGCGCCATCGTGACCGCCGCGCCGGCGACGATCGGCGCAAGGTCCCGCGCCAGCGCGAGCCGCATCACGCTGAGCGCGCGCGCGTCCTCGCCGCCGAGGGCGTCAGCGTCGACTCGATCCAGCGCCTCGATGAGTCGGGTGCGCCGGTCGTTGGCGCGCTGGGCAACCTCCCCAGCGGCCCGGCCCGAGGCAACCGCCACCTCGTATCGGTCGCGGCTGTCGCGCGCGAGCGCGAACGCGGATTCCGCGGCCGCCAGTGGCGGCGCGGGCGTCGGTTGCGCCCTGGTGGCCGGCCGTGAGCAGGCCACGAAGGCGGCCAAGCCGGCCGCGATCGCGCCGGAGAGCCGGAGCTGACGGGGTGGCACCCACGAGAATACACCGATCCCTCGGAATCGCGACAGGCGCCCTCGGTGCACCGCATCTGCCGCGGCGGCATCTGCCGCGGCAGCGGAGGGTCGCGCGCGATGGGGAGATGGGCGCGAGAACGCCCGGCCGGGCCGCATGCTGCGCGGTCCCGGCCGGGCGTTCTCGTAACGGCAAATCGCCGGCTGAACCCGCGCTACCGGCCTGCCGCCTGGCGATTGAGTCGCGCTTCCGCGATCTCGGTCAGCTTGTGATCGGCGGCCTTCTCCTCCTCCAGCGTCTGCTCGAGCACGCCGGCACAGTCGTCGCGGCCAAGCTCGCGCGCCCAGGCGATGAGGGTCCCGTATCGCGCGATCTCATAGTGCTCCACTGCCTGAGCGGCTGCGGCCGCCGCCGCGTCGAGCACCTCCGGGTCCTTGGCGTCGCCCAGA
>Ga0308176_10002515_pt1 | contig 11585 bp, 8 predicted proteins | sample PhyCR2_3_FD_203890 | JGI IMG/M metagenome (GOLD analysis project Ga0308176, IMG submission 203890) | Soil microbial communities from UC Gill Tract Community Farm, Albany, California, United States - DLSLS.C.R2 | ecosystem: Environmental > Terrestrial > Soil > Agricultural land | place: USA... | reverse complement strand
GAGCACGTCGGTGAGGAAGCGCTCGATCATCCGGTGGCGCCGGACGATGTGGCTGGCATGCTCGCGGCCGGACTCGGTGAAGGTGAGCGATTTGTCGGGGTTGCGCTCGACGTAGCCGTCCTCGACCAGGCGGCCGACCATCTCGTGGACGGTGGGGGGCGAGAGCTGCATCGCGCGGGCGATGTTGGCCCCGGTCATCGGCAGGCCGGCCTCCTCGAGCCAGAACATGATCTCGAGGTACTCCTGCTCGGCGACCGTCGCCTTCTCCACCAGGCCGATACTAGAGGTCCCCGCCGCCGGTTGGCCCGGGTTCAGCGGCGCTCCATCAGGGTCGAGACGACAGCCTCGTAGAAGCCGTCCCCCATGCTCCCCTCGGTGACGGTGACGTTGTCCCAAGCGGGCAGCGCCGCGCGCAGGCCGGCATCGCGCTCGGGCCCGTTGGCGACGACGAAGAAGCGGCCGACGGCGGCCGCCACCTCGAGGTCCTCGACCGAGTCGCCGACGGCGATGCACTCGGCCGGGTCATAGCCGCGGGCGCGGGCGTGGCCGGCGACCGCCGCGGCCTTGCTGACCAGCCGGGGGACGAGGTGGTAGGCGTGGGTGCGGCCCTCGACCGTCGGCATCGGGCGGCCGATCGCGCCGTTGTCGAGCAGCCGCAGGTCCTCCCAGCCCCGCTCGCGGAGGAGCGCGTTGGCCTCCTCGACCTCGACCTTGCCGCGGAAGAGGTGGGAGAGGACGCGCCCGTGGTGCCAGGGCGAGTGGTACTCGAGACGCCCCTCGAAGCGCTCGAACAGCGCCTGGGGGACGCCGCGGGCCTCGATCTGCTCGTAGATCGTCCCCTCCTCGCTCGGCGCCATGTCGCCCGTCATCAGGGTCGTCTCGCCGTCGACGGCGAAGGCGCAGCCGGCCTCGTAGATGTAGGAGCTCTGCCCCATCAGCCGCGCCGCCTCGTGCACCTGCGGCTCGCGGCGCCCGGACATGATCACCACCTCGGCCCCGACTCGGTGGCAGGCCTCCAGGGCGCGGGCCTGGGCCAGGGAGAAGCCGCCCTCCGCGTCGCGGAAGAGGGAGCTGCCCTGGCCGAGCAGGGTCCCGTCGAGATCGGTGTAGACGCAGCGAAGCGGCATCGATGGGGCGCAACGCTAGCGGGCGCGCGAGGCGCCTTTGCCAACCACCGGTTGACAAAGGCGCCTCTTCCGTAAGCTCGGCCGATGCGGAGCTGGAGAGTCGCCGGCGGCGAGCTGGACCTGGCGCAGCCGCTCGGGGCGGGGATCGTCAACGTCACCGTCGACTCGATGTTCGAGGGCGCGCGCAGTGGCACCCCGGAGCAAGCGGTTGCCGACGGGCTGGCGCTGGCCGCGGCGGGATTCGACCTGCTCGACGTCGGCGCCGTGGCGGCAAAGGCCGGGCCGCCGGTGCCGGCCGAGGAGGAGGCGGCGGCCCTGGTGCCGGCAATCGAGGGGCTGGCGGCGCAGTGCGCCCTGCCGGTCTGCGCCGACACCTTCTCGCCTCAGGTGGCACGGCGGGCGCTGGAGGCGGGAGCGGCGGTCGTCAACGACATCTCCGGCGGCTGCGAGGAGATGTTCGAGCTGGTCGCCGCGCGCGGCTGCGGCTACGTGCTGATGCACATCGAGGGGCCGCCGCGCGTGGACCGCCCCTGGCGCCGCTACGAGGACGTGGTCGACCACCTCCGGGCCTGGTTCGAGGGGAGAGTCGAGCTTGCGCGCGAGCTTGGCGTCGCCGAGGAGCAGATCGCAATCGACCCCGGACTCGACTTCGACCTCAGCCCCGAGCAGGACCTGGAGATCCTGCGCCGGCTCGCCGAGCTGCGGGCGCTGGGGCTGCCGCTCTACGTCTCGCTCTCGCGCAAGGACTTCATCGGCGCCGTGCTCGCCGGGTCCTGGGAGGAGCGGCTGCCGGCGGGGGAGCGCGAGTGGGGGACGGTGGCGGCGGCGACGCTGGCGATCCGCGAGGGGGCCGACGTCCTGCGCATCCACGACCGCTCCTCGCTGCAGGCGATGCGCCTCGCAGCCGAGATCTGCCGACCCGCGAGCGCCGTCTGATGGCTCGGGGGGCGGACCTTCTCGGGTCCGAGTGGGCGGTGGCGATCGACCCGGCTCGCCGCGACGGGCGCATCGTCGCCGAGAGCGCCGCGGAGGAGCGGCCCGGGCGGCGGGCGCCGCTGCCGGCGGAGCTGCACCCGGCCCTGGTCGAGGCACTCGCGCGGACCGGCATCGACTCCCTCTACACCCATCAGCTGGAGACCTTCGAGGCCGCCGCGGGCGGCGACGTCGTCATCACCAGCGGCACCGCCTCGGGCAAGAGCCTGGCCTTCAACCTCCCCGTGCTGGAGGCGGTTGCGCGGCAGCCGAAGACCCGCGCCCTCTACCTCTACCCGACCAAGGCGCTTGCTCAGGACCAGGCGCGCAAGCTCGCCCAGCTGCGCCCGCCGGGCCTGCGCGAGGCCATCTACGACGGCGACACGCCGCGGGAGGAGCGGCCGGCGGTCCGCCGGCGCAGCAACCTCGTCCTCACCAATCCCGACATGCTCCACGTCGCCCTGCTGCCGAACCACAAGAGCTGGGGCGACTTCCTCGCCAACCTCGAGTTCGTCGTCGTCGACGAGGCCCACACCTACCGCGGCGTCTTCGGCTCCCACGTCGCCAACGTGCTGCGGCGGCTGCGGCGCATCGCCCGCGCCTACGGCTCCGAGCCCCGCTTCCTGCTCGCTTCGGCGACGATCGCAAACCCGGTCGAGCTGGCCGAGCGCCTGGTCGGCACCTCCTTCGCGCTGGTCGACGACGACGGCGCTCCCAGCGCCGGGCGGGAGATCGCGATGTGGAACCCCCCGCTGATCGACGAGGCGAGCGGGACGCGGCGCTCGGCGCTCTCGGAGGCCGCCGACCTGCTGGCCGAGCTGGTCTCCCACGGGGTGCGGACCATCTGCTTCCTCAAAAGCCGCCGTGGGATCGAGCTGATCCAGCGCTTCGCCCGCGAAAACCTGGAGCGGCGGGGCAAGCCGGAGCTGGCGCGCCGGATCGCGCCCTACCGCGGCGGCTACACCCCCCAGCAGCGTCGGGAGATCGAGGCGCGGCTGAGCGGCGGCGAGCTGCTGGCCGTCGTCGCCACCGACGCGCTGGAGCTGGGGATCGACGTCGGCGAGCTCGACGCCGCGATCTGCGTCACCTTCCCCGGCACCGTGGCGAGCCTGCGACAGATGTGGGGGCGGGCGGGGCGCCGCCGCCGCGGCCTCGCCGTCTACGTCGCCGGCCAGGACGCGCTCGACCAGTTCTTCTGCCGCCATCCCGAGGAGTTCCTCGGGCGGCCGGTGGAGGCGGCGATCCTCGACCACGGCAACGAGCAGATCGCCTCCCGGCACCTGATCGCCGCCGCCTACGAGCTGCCGCTGAGCGAGGAGGACGCGGAGATCTTCGGCGAGGGCTGGCGGGAGCGCTGCGAGCGGCTGCTGGCGGCGGGCGAGTTGCGCGGAGTCGGTGGCAAGCTGCTGCCGCGGCGCAGCGAGTTCGTCGCCTCGCGCATCGCGTTGCGCTCGGCCTCGCCGGACTCGGTGGCGGTGATCGAGCGGGAGTCCGGCGAGATGCTCGGCCTGGTCGAGGCCGAGCGCGCCTTCACCACGATCCATCCCGGCGCCGTCTACCTGCACCTCGGCCGCTCCTACGAGGTCGACCGGCTCGACGTCGAGGAGCGGCGGGCGATCGTCTCCGCCTTCGACGGCGACTGGTACACGCGCCCCAAGAAGGAGACCGAGATCTACATCGAGCGGATGCGCGAGCAGCGGGAGGTCGCCGGGGTGCAGCTCAGCTTCGGCGAGGTCTCGGTGACCGAGCAGGTGATCGCCTTCCAGCGCGTCACGGTCTCAGACCAGGAGCCGATCGACATCGTCGCCCTCGAGCTTCCCGAGCAGAGCTTCGTCACCCAGGCGCTCTGGTACGTGCTGCCGGACCGCTTGAGCGGGGCGCTGCCGAGCGAGGCGCTGCTCGGCTCCCTGCACGCCACCGAGCACAGCCAGATAGCGGTGCTGCCGCTGATCGCGATGTGCGACCGCTGGGACATCGGCGGGCTCTCCACCAACGTGCACTTCCAGACCGGCCGCTCGACGATCTTCATCTACGACGGACATCCCGGCGGGGTCGGGATCACGCGGCGCGGCTACGAGGAGTTCGAGCGCCTGCTCGGCGACGCCGAGCGGCTGATCGCCGAGTGCCCCTGCGAGTCCGGCTGCCCCTCCTGCGTTCAGAGCCCGAAGTGCGGCAACCTCAACGAACCGCTCCACAAGACCGGCGCGCTGGAGCTGATGGGGCTGATGCGGGGGGCGCTGTGAGCCAGAACCCCCCGTCGCGTGGTTCCTTGGACAAGCCGGAGGCGACAAAGGAACCACGGAACCGGCGGCAGCGGCAGGTGGCGGTGATCGGCGGGCGCGGGGTCGAGGAGGGAGGCGAGCTGTGGGCGCTGGCCGAGGAGGTGGGCCGGCGGCTGGCCGAGGCAGGGGTGACGGTGGTCTGCGGCGGTGGCGGAGGGGTGATGGAGGCGGCCGCCCGCGGCGCCGCCGAGGCCGGCGGCAGCGTGATCGGGATCGTCCCGGGCGAGTCCCCCGAGGACGCGAACCGGTACTGCAGCCAGGTGGTGGCGACCGGCATCGGCCATGCGCGCAACCTGGCGGTGGTCTGCTCGGGCGAGGCGGTGATCGCGATCGGCGGCGAGTGGGGGACGCTGTCGGAGATCGGCTTCGCCCGCACCATCGGACACCGCGTGGTCGCGCTGCGCAGCTGGGAGCTGAACGGGCAGGAGGGCATGCGCGGGGGGCCGGGCGTAGTCACAGCGGACACCGCCGAGGCGGCCGTCACGGCGGCCGTTGAATCTCTCTGACGGTCGGGAGTCGGCGTCGGGGGTTCGCGCGGAACGCCTCACCACGCCGGCTGCGTAGGATGCCCGCCGTGCACGAGGAGTCGATCCGCAGCGAGTTCACCCGTCAGTCGGATTCCTTCGCGCGGGTCGCGGCAACTGGCTTCGGTGAGATCCTCGACCTGATCGTCGGATTCGTCCCCGCCGATCAACGGGCGAGCTGGCTCGAGCTGGCCTGCGGTCCAGGCGCGATCTCGCGGGCGATCGCACCGCGGGTGGGGCGCGTCCAGGGCGTCGACCTGACTCCGGCGATGATCGAGAAGGCCCGGGAGGAAGCGCGGGCCGCGGCGGTCGGCAACGTCGAGTTCGAAGTCGGCGATGCCACCGCGCTCGAGTTCGCCGACGCCAGCTTCGACGGAGCGGTGACCCGGCTCAGCCTCCACCACATTCCACTGGCGCAGCGGGTGCTGGAGGAGATGGCGAGGGTGGTGACGCCGGGCGGCTCGGTGATCGTCAGCGACCTGCTCACCGACGAAGACGCCGAGGCGCAAGCGTGGCACCAGGAGATCGAACGCCTGCGCGATCCGTCCCACTGGGCGACCCCGACCCGGGCGCGGCTGCGGGCCATGGGCGAGGCCGCGGGCCTCGGGCTGGAGAGCGAACGTCTCGTCCCGGTCGAGCTCGACTACGAGGACTGGCTCGGTCGGGGCTCCGGTGGCGAGGCGGCGAGCGCGCTGATCGACCGCTTGCTGGGGGAAGCGCCCGCGGCGGCCGAGAGCTTCCAGGTCAGCGGCGAGCGCGGCGCCCGCCGCCTGCGCTTCCGCAGCATCCTCCTGCGCTGGCGCCGCTAGCCAGAACCCTCATTCGGGCCACAGCTGCCGCAGGGCCAGGATCGCGAAGGCGTGTGACCAGGCGAGTGGCGTGGTGGAGCGGGGGAGGCCGCTGCGGGCCCCGACCCGCTCCGGCAGTGTGCCGAGCGGCGTTGCCGCCCGGCGGAGGTCGGCGAGCAGGCGCAGGGCCGCGCGGCGGTCGGCGCGAGCCGCGGCAGGCTGGCGCTGGGACCGGGCGAGGGCGGCGAGGGACCATGCGGTCCAGGCGGTCGGCGCCGACCACGGGTCGGCTCCCTTCCACGCCTCCCCCGGCGTGATCCCGAACCGGCCGCCGCCCCGCTCGAGCCGCAGCATCGTCCTTCGGGCGCTGCCGTAGAGCGCACGCAGCGCGAACGGCCGCACCGCCCAGGCCGCCGCCGAGTCGAGCCCGGAGCCCGGGTCTCCCGCCCGCCTCACAAGCCCCCGGCTTATCCCAAACGCCTCGCGAAGCGACGTGTCCGAGTTTTTGGGCCACTGATGACCCGAAAGCTCGGAAACGTCGCCAGGCGGCCTGCTGCCGGCAACCGCGTTCGCCAGGTAGTCGCCTGGGACCCCCTCCCAATAGTCCGCCGCCCCCCGCCAGCCACACCCGCCGAGTTGCCGCTGTCTGTCGGAATTCGACGCAAAGCGGCAACTCGGCCAGGTGGAGCGGGGAGCGTGGAGGCCGGTTGCCACGGCCGCGGCGGCTGCCCAGCCGGCGGCGTCTCCCTGGGCGGCGCGGTCGGGGACGGGGCCGCCGCTGCCGTCGAAGCGGGCGGCGGCGCCCAGGTCGAGCGACAGGAGGAAGCGGGAGACGCGCCGGGAGAGCCGCCGGTATCCGGCTGCGCGCAGGGCGATCGCGGCGGTGCCGGCGTCCCGAGGCCAAACGTAGGCCCAGCCGTCGCGGGCGCCGGCGGCGACGGCTCCGCTGCGGCGAGCCGTGAGCGCGTGCAGGACCAGCAGCGATCGCCGGTAGAAGCCGACCGTCCATTGCGGCGCCCCCTCTCCCAGCGGCAGCGCACGCCGCAGCCAGCGGCGATCCGCGGCCGCGGCGCGACGAAGCGTCGCCCGCGCCCGCGCCAGGATCTCGCCTGCAGGGTCGTCCGGCTCGGCTCCTCGGCCGGCTATCCCAGAAGTTGCCGCCGGCAAGCCGCCCCCCCCGGCCGCAGGCGGTTCGCACACCATGGCGACTATCCGGCGCAGCGCTTCTCGCTCGCATGCCGCGGCCCGCGGCAGGCGCCCCGCCAGCGCCGGCTCCAGCTGAAACCCATCCGGGCCAAGCGCCCGAACGATCACCGCCAGCCGGGCCCCTGCCACGGCCTGCGTCACCCGCAGCCGCGCCCGGCCGAACCGGACGACCGTGCGCAGGACGTTGGTCCCGGGCAGGTAGCGCTGCGCTATCCCCGCCGCTCGCCACGGCGGCAGCGGGGGACCCCCGTGGACGCTCAGCCGCGGCACCACGCCGCTGTCGGCTGCGACGGTCCCCGCCACCTGACGGGCGCTGGAGACCGCCAGCAGCGCCGGTCCCGCGGGGCTCGGTCGCAGATCCACGAGGTCCCCGTAGGAATCGACCGCGGCGCTCGCGCCGCCGTCGCCGAGCACCGCCGTCCCCAGGAACGGCGGCGGCCCCCCAGGCAGGGCGGGCGGCGTGCGCGGGTCGGCGCTCGAGCCCCCCGATACCAGCGCCGCCGCGATCGCGATCACGCCAACCGAGACGAGGGCTGACCTCCTTGCCGGCACTCCCAAATGCAATCAGGCCGCGGTTCCGCCGGGCCGACGCCCCTCTGCGAGACTGGCGCCCGTGAACCTGATCTTCATCCCCGCCTGGAACGAGGAGGAGACGATCGCGAGCGTGGTCGCAGACGTTCGCGAGCAGATCCCGGACGCCGCCGTCCTCGTCGTCGACGACGGCTCCACCGATCGCACCGCGGAGCGCGCCGCGGCCGCCGGCGCCAGGGTGGCGAGCTTGCCCTTCAACCTCGGCCTCGGCGCCGCACTGCAAACCGGCTACCGCTACGCCTACCGCGAGGGGTACGAGCTCTGCGCCCACCTCGACGGTGACGGCCAGCATCCGCCGTCGGAGGTGCGGCGTCTGCTCGAGGAGCTGGGGAAGGGCACCGCCGACCTCGTCGTCGGCTCGCGCTACCACAGCCCCGGCCCGCAGGGCGCCGAGGACTATCGGCCGACCCTCTCGCGCCAGCTCGGCATCAGCCTGTTCCGCTTCCTGCTCACGCTCACCACCCGGCAGCGCTTCACCGACACCACCAGCGGCATGCGCGCCGGCAACCGCCGCGCGATGGCCCTCTTCAGCGAGAGCTACTCGCCCGACTTCGGCGAGATCGAGTCCCTGCAGCTAGCCATCCGCGAGGGGCTCACCGTGGAGGAGATCCAGGTCCGCTTCCTCGAGCGCGAGGGGGGTTCCTCGTTTCTCACCCCGCTGCGCTCGGCCTTCTTCATCTTCAAGAACCTGATCGTCCTCCTCGTCGGCCAGTTCAAGCCCCGCACGGGTGGCCTGCGCTCCTGACCGCCGCCGGCCCGCCCTGCATCGCCGCTAGGATCTTCGGCCTGCGGCGAGGTAGCTCAGTTGGTAGAGCACACGACTGAAAATCGTGGTGTCGCCGGTTCGAATCCGGCCCTCGCCACTCCGCTGTAGGGCGTTTTTCACCTACCCAAAATCGGGTAGGGGCTTCACATGGCGAGGCGACGATCGTTCTGCGGGCCCCTGGCGCTGGGAGCGGTCGCGGCCCTTGCGATGTCCCTGGCGACGGCGGCTCAGGCGAGCACCTTCCTCACCACGACCGTGACGAGGCAGCCGATGTCCGAGCCGGGGGTCGTCGTGGCGCCCGACGGCACGATTTACGTCGACGGGCCCGAAGGGCTCCTGTCGAGCGCGCCGACGTCTCCCAGCCCGGTCTTCCGCTCCGAAGACGGCGGCGCGACCTGGACGGAGACGCCATTGGGCATGCGCGCCGACTTCCCTGGCGGCGGCGACTCCCAGGTGGCGATCGATCCCGCGAGCGGGACGCTTTACATGACCGACCTCTGGCTCGGCGACTCAACCGTCTCCGTTTCCGGCGACAAGGGGGAGACGTGGCAGGCGAGTCCCGTGCAGGGAGTGGTCGTGCAGGACCGCGACTGGATCGCCACCACGGGCAACGGAATCGTCTACCACGCCGTCCACCAGATCCCGTTGGGGCTGGTGGTATCGCGGGGCTCCGGCGGTCTCGTCTACCCGCAGTCGACCGTCGCGGCGACGCCAGTGGACCAGGAAGGTTGCGAGTGCCCATCCGGAGACCTGATCGCAGAAGCGGGCGGAGGTGCGGCCGCAGGCCTTGCGAACGCGACCGAAATGGTCGGCCTGATCTACTCGACCTCGGCCGGCGGCGTCAAGTTCGCGCGCTCCGACGACAGCGGCCTGAGCTTCACCAACGTGGCGATCCAGGGGGAAAGCTCGAACGAAACCAACGCCTCCTTCCCGGTGGTGGCCAACGCGGGGGGCGGTCATCTGGTGGCGAGCTGGCAGAACATGCAGGGCGAAAGCAGCTCCGTCGCCTACAGCGAATCGAGCGACTGGGGGGAGAGCTGGGCGCCGCCCCGCACCCTGGTCGGCTCCGGCACTTCGGTCTATCCCTGGATCGCGGCCAGGGGGTCGAAGATCGGGATCTCGCTCTACCACACGAGCGCGGCCGGCACTCCCGAAACGGTTCCCGCCGGCGCCCAGTGGTTCGAGACCTACCTCGAGAGCACCGATGGAGGGGCTACCTTCTCGGCACCCGTCGACGTCGCACCCGACCTCGTCGCCAAGGAAGGCCCGATCTGCCTCGAGGGCGTCGAATGCAGTGAAGACCGCGAGCTGGGGGACTTCCAGTCCCTGGCCATCGACAACGACGGCAACGCCGATCTCGCGTGGATGCACGTCGGCGACGAAGAATCGAGCGAAGTGCTGCTCTCCCGTGAGGGTGAGGGCAGCGGCGGCGAACCGAGCCCGGCGGGAACGACCAGCCCGGAAGCTCCAGCAACGCTGGGCACGAAGGGGGCCGCCCTGACGCGTCGCGGCGCCAGGCAGAGCGCTGCGGGCGGAGGGTCAGCCACGTCCGCCGGCCGTCCCCACGCCCGCCGCCGGCTCAGGGCCTGTCTCACCCGCGCCCGCCACGCGGCCGCGAAGCAGCGCGCCGCAGCCCGGCACAGGCACGGCCGAGCGAGGCAGAGATCGATCCGAGCTGCGCGCAGGCGGGAGCGGAAGGCGGTTGCGAAGTGCAGGTCCCACACGCAGCGTCGCCAGTACCCACCCAACGACGGCTAGCGCCGAGCCAGCACCACCCAAGGACGGCTAGCGCCGACTTAAGCCGGCGTTATGCGTTCGCGCCCCAGCACGCGCAAGGCCAGCCCCAGGAGGAGGCCGCCGAGCAGGATCGCGGCGACGATCCAGGCACTGCGCCCAGGGGAATAGCTGCTCGCTTCCGCATGGCGGATTGCGCTTTGGGGGAGCGGTTTTTGCCCTTTGCTCGGGCGTTCGGCCGTCCGGCCTGCTCCTTTGTGGACGGAGGACCGCTCACGGGTGGACGTCTCGGCCCGATCGGGCGCCGCGTTGCCACCATCGCCGGCTTCCCCGCCGCCGGCGATGCCCACGCCGAAGAGCGGCGCTGCCTGGCCGGAGCCGCCGCCAGACGAGGCACCACCACCACCGCCACCGCCGAGCGCTTCGTTCCGGGCTTGCGGCAAGGGCAGGGCGTACTCTTTTCCGGCCGGGCTTTCGGGGTCGAGGTGGACTTCACCCGCGGAGACCCGCGGCGCGAAGGCCAGCGCGCCCACCACGAAAAGGACGAGGGGGCCAACGACTACCATCGGCCCGTCGAGTCGCCGGCTGTGGCGGCTCGCATTCATCCGAAGGGGCAGGGAAAGATCGCGATGGCAGAAACTCTAGACGAGCGTCCTTCGCGGGCGGCAGGCAGATGCCTCGTGCTGCTCGGCTTGCTTGCGATCTGCTTTTTCGCGATCACGTCCACCCCCGCGTCCGCAGCCGCTCCCACCCACAAGCTGATCTGGGGCCCGGCGGACGCTGCAGCCTTCAACACCTACGCCGACCTGGGGGCAGGCCTCTACGAGATCACGATCAACTGGTCCCGGGTCGCCCCGACCCGTCCGGCCGAACCGACCAACCCGGACGATCCGGCATATCAGTGGACGCCGGCGGTCGAAGAAGCGATCCGCAATGCCGAAGTGCACGGGATCCAAGTGGTGGTCGAGGTGTCCGGCGCACCGTCATGGGCCAACGGCGGGCGCCCCTGGCGCTGGGCGCCACGGAACCCGCAGACCTACGCCGACTTCGTCGCGGCAGCCTCGAAGCGCTGGCCCCAGGTGCATTACTGGCAGATCTGGGGGGAGCCGACGCGGCGCGCCAACTTCATGCCGCTCGCGAAGCACGTGCAGGGGATCGACCTCACCCGCGCCGAGCGGCGTGGCCCCGAACTCTACGCGCGGATTCTCGATGCGGCATATGTCGCGCTGAAGGCGGTCAACCCGGAAAACATGGTGATCGGCGGCAATACCTTCAGCGGGGGCGACATCAGGCCGCTCGCCTTCATCAAGGCGTTGCGCCTTCCCGACGGCCGGCCGCCCCGGATGGACCTGTTCGGGCAAAACCCGTTCGGCTACAGGCGGCCGGATCTGAGCAAGCCTGCACTCAACCCCACCAGCGGAATCGCGGATTTCTGCGACCTCGACGTGCTCGCGCACTACCTCGACCTCTACCTCTCGCGAGCCGGTCGCAACCCCCAACCGCTGCGCCTCTTCCTCTCGGAGTACTTCGTCCCCACCGATCACTCCAACTTCGAATTCAACTACTGGGTGAGCCGCAGGACCGCCGGCAACTGG
>Ga0308176_10002514_pt1 | contig 11588 bp, 10 predicted proteins | sample PhyCR2_3_FD_203890 | JGI IMG/M metagenome (GOLD analysis project Ga0308176, IMG submission 203890) | Soil microbial communities from UC Gill Tract Community Farm, Albany, California, United States - DLSLS.C.R2 | ecosystem: Environmental > Terrestrial > Soil > Agricultural land | place: USA... | reverse complement strand
CGAGCTCCAACTGGCCCCGGCGCAGGACGTTGACGGTGAACCCTCCGCCCGCCACGAGGAGCGGGTAGGAGGCGTGCTCGGGGTTGATGCTGAGGGCGAGCAGGAGCGGCCGGAAGCTCACCTGGGTGATCCAGCCGGCGGTAAAGGCGTCGCGGCGTCCCTCGTGGGCGACACCCACGACGTAGAGTCCGTGGGTGAGGCGACGGAACAGGTCAACCGGAGCAGCGCTCATAGACGGGCCTCACAGGCTCACGACCAAAGAGTCACCGGAAACATCGGCTGGCGCCGCCGTCGTGAGAAGGGCTAGTTCCGGCGGCCGCCCGAGCGGACACAGGTACCCTGGTCAACTTCCGAAACCGGCTGAATACTCAAAGCGACGCGCCGCCCCGTCAGGGTCGCGCCCGAGAAACAACTTCGCGATGGGAGGATGGCATGACAAAGCCCGACGCGGCGCCGATGGCATGCCTCAACGGGATCTCCCCGCAGTTCCTGGTGGACGATCTCCCCGCGGCGATAGCGTACTACCGCGAGAAGCTCGGCTTCGGGATCGACTTCTGCTACCAGTCGTTCTACGCCGGCGTGAGCCGGGACGGCATCACCATCCATCTCAAGTGCGCCGCGAAGTCGGTAAGCGACCGGGCGTACCGGAAGGCCCAGGAGCACCTGGACGCCTACATCAGCGTGAGCGGGGGGGCGGCGCTGTACGACGAGATCCGCTCGCGCGGCGCTCGCATCACCCGGCCGCTGGAAGAGCGGCCATGGTCGTGCGTCGACTTCTACGTCGAGGACCTGGACGGGTACACGCTCTGCTTCAGCGAGGCGAGCGGGGGGAACACGGAGGCGCGAACCGTCTAGGGCGTCGAGGCAGATCAGGCTGCGGCGCTGGGTGGCGTGGCAGGGTGCCACGGTATGTAGCCGGGAGAATCGAGCGGTGACCGGCTCCGCCCGCGGGCCGATCTACCTACCGGATTTCGTCTTGGGCGTTGTCGCGATGGGGTCGGCCGAGGCCGCGCGGTACGGGAGGCGTCCCAACGGCGACACACGGTGGCCGAAAGGAAGCAAGGGGCGGAGTGCGTCAGGCCTGACGCGCCCCGCTCTTTCCGTCGAAGGCCTGCCGGGCCTGCTGCAGCACGCCGTCCAGCTCCTGCTGCAGCCGCGCGATCTCTCCCTCGATCTCGGCCAGCGAGCCACAGAGGGGCGTGACCGCCAGCATGCCGTTCGCGTGCCGGACCACCCGCTGCAGGAAAATGTGGACCGTGGGCGCCGCCGAGCGGGCGCTGCGGTGCACGTTCAGGGCAAAGCGATGATCGGTGGTAGACATCGGTAGTCCCGAGGATGGTGAGCGGCGCGGGCGGACCGGCACCTCAGTCTCGGCTGCGCCGAAGGCTCTTCCGCTTCCGCCGCCGGGCCAGGGCCGCCTTGACGACGCGGGCCTCGCTCGGCTTGAGGTAGTGCCGCCGGCGGCGGAGCTCCGCGAACAGTCCTTCCCGCTGCAGCTTGCGGCGGAACTGCTTGAGGGCGCGCTCTACGCTGTCACCCTCGTCGAGCTGAATGTCTGCCACGGTGTTCTCCGGGTAGATGACGCGACCGGGATGGGCAAGCCGAGCCGCCGAAAGGCGCGAGGAGCGGCGGCAATAGAAAAGGGGCTGACGTCAACGCCAGCCCCTGCCTGATCACGTTGCGAACCGAACACGCGGCCCTTCGGATGTGCCAAGGAACGTAGTCGGCCCGGACGCGCGGGACAAGGCAGCGGGAAGTGCTGGGAGACGGCGCCAAAGCTGATTTCGGGGCGAGTCCCCGCCGGTCACCGGCGCTTCTTCCGCACCCGATCCAGCAGCGCCACGAACTCGTCGGGATCGGGCAGCGTCACCGTGCGAGCCTTGGCCGCCGCGCGGATCCGCCGCTTGATGGTCCGCACCTCGTCCCCGCCGTACTTGGCCGCGTTGACCGGCTGGTGGATGTAGGCCCAGGCCGCCTTGATCCGACCCGGCGTGTCGATGGGGTACTTGTTGTTCACCGGATCAGCGAAGGCGGCCTTGCCGTACTTCTCGCGCCCCTCGCGGGGATCGGTGTCGCGGCGGCGGTGGATCTTTTTCGGCATGCGCTCGTGGCACCCCCATCGACTCTCTTCGGTCATTCGGCGGCGCCCTCGACACCAGATCAACGATGGTAGTACGATAGCGTACCAAGTCGAGGCGGCACCGTAGCTTGCGTGGCACGTCCCCTGCTCAGAGTACCATCCACGCAGTGATAGGTAGCGTACCAACGCCGAGTCGACCACCCGCAGGCCGGACACGCCGCAGCACCTGTTTCCAGCCAGCTTGCCACTTACGCCAGACCAGAGGACCGCCAGATGTCCGCCACCATGTCTTCATCGCACCGCGCCCACCGATCGGCCAAGCGGCTTCGCAAGCCCCGGCTAGCGTACCTGCTGGCGCTCGGACCGGCGGCCGGATGCGCGCAGGTGCCCATCCGGCTGGACGTGTCGCCTGCGCGCGGGCCGACCGTTCACGCCGCGGTGGGACCGTTGACCATCTCGGGCGCGCTGGGCCGCGGCGGCCTCGGCGTCGGGGTGGCCAGCGCCGCCGCGAGCTTCCCCCGCGCTCGACAGGCCACGGCGCCCCCTGCCGTCGCCTCGGCGAGCGCGGCCCAGGTGTTGGCCACGGCCGACCGGTACGTCGGCACCCGCTACCGCTACGGCGGCGAGACACCGGCGGAGGGGTTCGACTGCTCCGGGTTCGTGCAGTACGTGTTCGGCCGACAGGGGGTCGAGCTGCCGCGCACCTCGTACCTGCAGGCGGGCGCCGGCCGTGCGGCGCCGCCCGGGGCGGGCGCGCTCCGGCCCGGGGATCTCATGTTCTTTGCCTCGAACGGCGGGCGAGTCGATCACGTCGCGATCTATGCCGGCGACGGGCGGATCATCCACGCGAGCGCCGGTTCGGGGCGGGTGCGGTACGACGAGATCGACTCGGATCGGGGGAACTGGTTCCTCGACCACCTGGTCACGTCGCGACGGGTGCTGCTCTCCTAGTCAGCGAGCGACGGGGTCCGATGGGCGGCTCTCGAGCAGCCGCGAGACCGCGGCGAGCAGCGCCGCGGGCTGGAATGGCTTGGCCAGCACCTCCCCAGGCACGTCGGGGTCGGTATAGCCCGAGACGAAGAGAATGGCCGGAGACCGGTGCAGCCGAGCCAGGTGTGCCGCCAGCGCGGGGCCCGATAGCCGAGGCATGCGCACGTCGGTGACCACGACCTGGATGTCAGCCTTCGAGGTCTCCATGACCTTGAGCGCCTCCAGGCCATCCGAGGCGGTGAGCACATGGTAGTGCGGCTCCAAGGTTCGTTGGAGGACCGCCAGCGCCACCGGCTCGTCGTCGACGACCAGCACCACCGGTCGTGCGGAGCTGCCCGGGGTAGAGTCCATAGGCCTTCAGGGTCGAGGTTGACGGCGTTGCCAGCAGGACCATGGGAGGTACGTCATTAAAGGTACGTCGCCGAAATAGCCCCGGAAAGATCGAACGGCCCGCCCCGCTGCGTGAGCGCACTCACCGCCATGTGGCCCTCGGTCTCGCGTTCGGGGCCTGACGACGGATCGCAACGCACCGCACCGCACCCTGCGCGGCTCCGCGGGACAACGGTAGCTCCCGGGCTCACGACATCCGCGCAGGTACGATAGCAACACCTCAAACGACCACGTCCTGGGCACTTGAGATCCCCTTGAGATCCGGGAGTAGTTTGCCCGGAGACTGAACTCGAGGAGTGCCCAATGCATGCGAGAACATATCTGGCGGGGAGTGCCCTCTTCCTCCTGGTGCTTGGCTGTGACGACCATTCCACCGCTCCGCCCGACTCTCCCGCTTCTGACCCCCAGCTCAGCACTACCACGGCGGCGGCGCTGGCGTTCTTCCAGGTGAGCGCCGGGGGTGGCAACACCTGCGCCGTGACGACGAGTCAGGTGGCCTACTGCTGGGGCAACGGCACTTACGGCGAGCTGGGCAACGGCGACGTGAAGGACCACGATCGCCCGATGGCGGTCGCCGGCGGCCTGGTCTTCCGCCAGATCAGTGCCGGCACTAACAACGCGTGCGGGGTCACCACGGATTTCCGTGCATACTGCTGGGGCGACGACGGCTTCGGGGCCCTCGGCAACGGCAGCGAGCAGGGCAGTCTCGCCACACCCAGCCGGGTCGCGGGAGGCAAGCAGTACCGGATGGTCGACGCGGGGCATATCCACAGCTGCGGCGTGAGCTACCCCGACAACCGGGCCTACTGCTGGGGCCTGAACGGTCGGGGCCAGCTCGGCAACGGCACGGGCAGCAACGTCGAGGAGAGCCCGGTGGCCGTGCTGGGGGGGCAGTTCCGCCAGGTGACCGTCGGAGTGGATCACTCGTGCGGCATCACCACCGACAACCAGGCCTGGTGCTGGGGCGACAACCAGTATGGGCAGGTGGGCGACGGCTCGGGGGGATGGAAGAAGCTCAAGCCCGTGCGCGTCGCGGGCGGTCGCCAGTTCCGCCAGATCGAGGCGGGCGACTACTACACCTGCGCCGTGACAACAGACGACCGGGCGTACTGCTGGGGCCGGAACGATGGCGGCCAGCTAGGCGACGGGACGTTCCGCGAGCGGCGCTCGCCGGTGGCCGTGGCGGGCGGGCTCACTTTTTTCCGGGTGACTGCAGCGGGCGTGAAGACCTGCGCCGAGGGCTCGGCCAAACGGGCGTACTGCTGGGGCACGGGGCCTATCGGAAACGGGACCAGCCGCAGCCTCAAGCCGGCACCGGTATCGGGCGGCCTGAAGTTCGCCCAGGTGAGCTCGGGCGCGGGCTACACGTGCGGTGTCACGACGGACTCGCAGGGTTACTGCTGGGGCGGGAACGGGCAGGGTCAGCTGGGCGACGGGACCACGACCGACCGGCCGACACCGGTGCCGGTGGCGAGCCCGGAGTGAGGGGAGGGTTCTTCGCTGATCTGCTGCTCGGCCTACGGTGCTGCGTAGCACCGTAAGCCGAGCCCCAGTTGGTTGCCCACGACCACCATCACCTGAATCCAGGCTCTCGCGCGGTTGCAACGCGAAGTATATTCTTGCGGTGCAGACCCAACACACGAAGCTGACAGATTCGCCGTTGCGGCGGGATGCCGCGATACATGGTTCCTCTTCCCACTTGCCGGTCTTGTCACTCACCTGAACGGAAGGAGCGGGGCCGATGGAAACGCGAAGAGGTTGGTTGCGGCTGGCGGTCGGGACGGCAGCGTTGGTCGCGGTCGGGGCGTGCAGCGACGACAACAACGCCACCTCACCGCCTTCCTTCACGCCCGTGCCGGTGGTCACCCAGGATCAGCTCAAGACGGCGCTGGCGCAGGCCGTCGGCGTGAGCGGGGATCCTGCCCCGGACGGGAGCGGCGGCCTCAACCTGAACATGTGGGCCACCGTGGTCGACACGGCGGGGATCGTGGTCGCGGTGGTGTACTCCGGCGCCAAGGAAGGCGACCAGTGGCAAGGAAGCCGGCTCATCTCGGCGCAGAAGGCCAACACGGCGATGAACTTCAGCCTGGACGCCGCGTATGCCGGGTTCTCGGGCCTGGCCCTCTCGACGGCCAACCTGTACTCGGCCACCCAGCCGGGCGGGAGCCTGTTCGGCCTGCAGGAGGCTAACCCGATCAACGAAGACGTGGCCTACGGCGGCGACATCGCCAACTACGGGACGGCGAGCGACTACATGATCGGCCGCCGCATCGGCGGCACCAACGTGTTCGGGGGCGGGTTCCCACTGTACGACGCGGCCGGCAACCTGGTCGGCGCGGTGGGCGTGAGCGGCGATACATCCTGCGCGGACCATGCGATCGGCTGGAAGACCCGGTTCTATCTCGGCCTGGCCAATGTCCCCGCCGGCGTCTCGCCCGACGGCACCGACAACATCATCTACGACATCGACGGCAGCGGGCACAGCGCGAGCGGCTTCGGACACCCGCACTGCCTCGACGCGGCGACGGAAGACGCCGTAGCGGCCGATTTGCCGGTGAGCTTTCCGGTTGGGGCGCCGGCGGCCTGAGCGCTTCGGCGCGTAGATCTGGCAGAGAATCCGAGACTAGAACCAGACGGGCCTCCGTTGGAGGCCCGTCTGTCACTTAGGGCCTTTGCTGACGGCAACCCAGCGAGGCCGAGGTTCAAGGCGGTGGCGCGCCCAGCGCGAGTGGGCCCGCGCGGGGATACCAGCCTGCGGGCCTCAACGCCCGAATGTGAGGTCCCCGCGGGCCACTAGCTCGAGCGGGCGGAGCGTGCGATAGACAAAGTCGTGCACCGGCGTCTCGACCCCTTCTTCCTTTCCCAGCCGTACCACCGCCCCGCTCTGCGATTCCAGCTCCGACGGCCTGCCGGCGATGATGTCGCGCTGCATCGAGGTGGTGCCCTCGACGGGCAGCGAGTCGGTGAAGGCGAGGGTTTCCTTCACCGCGTCGTCGGGGAGGCCGACGCCGTGGGCGCGGGCCACGGCCAGCACCTCGCGCATGGCGCGCTCGAGCAGCTCGCGGGTCTCGAGTCGGCTGCGGAGCACGCCGATGGGCGCGCGGGTGACGGCGCCGAGGCCGCTCACGGACGAGATGAAGAGGAACTTGCGCCACATCTCGACACGGACGTCCTCGAGCGCTTCGGCGGTGACGCCGCGGCAGCCGATGAAGGCCTCCTGGAGCCGCGCTGCCCGGGAACTCAGGCCGCCGGCCAGCTCGCCGAAGCCGATGTAGGGCTCGGCGCCCTCGTGGCGGACGACGCCGGGGGACTCGACCCAGGCGATGATGCGGCAAAGGCCTCCTAGGACCCGGTCGGCGCCGAGCACGGCGGCGAGCTGGGCGGGGGCTTCGACGCCGTTCTGGAGCGGGACCACGAACGTGTCGGGACCGAGGGCGGGGGCGATGGCGCGGGCGGCGTCCGGGACCTGCCAAGCTTTGACGGCGAGGAGGATAATGTCGGCGGGGGCGAGGTCGGCCGGGTTGTCGGAGGCGTGGACGGGGTGAAGGGTGAGGTGGCCCTCGGTGCTAGCGACCTCGAGGCCTCGAGCACGCAGGGCCTGGAGGGTTTCGCCTCGAGCGATGAAGGCGACGTTCTGGCCGGCCTGGGCCAGGCGTCCGCCGAAGTACGCGCCAACCGCGCCGGCCCCGAACACACAGATGCGCATGGCTCAGCCCGTCCTGTTGGGTGGTGGCAATTCGTTGTGCAGTATGGCGTTGCGTTGGCCAGCCCGGTAGATCACGCCAAATTCTTTCAATGCCTCCGAGTTGGTCGATTGGCGGTCCGATCGCGTTGACGATCGGTTGACGGTCCTGCATAGTATTGCCACTCCCCTCCGCCAAGCGAGCCACTATGTCCCCCAAGCGTTACCTGCGTTGCTTGGGTCAGCCGGTACTATTCGGACCGAACGGCGAAGCGATTCGGTTCCGGACCAAGAAGCACCTCGCCTTGCTGGTCTATCTGGCTGTGGAACACGGCCGGGCGCACCGGCGGGATCGGCTGGCGGCCTTCTTCTGGCCGAGAGTGACGATCGAGGACGCGAGGCATTCGTTGGCGACCGCGCTGTCGATTCTACGGCCGCGGCTGGCAACGGGCACGCTCGAGACGACTCGGGAGTCGGTGATGTTTCATGGCGAGCGACTCAACACCGATCTTGACCAGCTGCGCTACGGCGAGCTGCTAGGCCCCGACCCAAACACCAGCCTAGATATCTCGGGCTTCCTTGACGGATTCGATCTCCCCGACGGTACCGAGTTCGCCTTGTGGAAGGATCGCCAGCAGGCCGCCTTGTTGCCGCTGATTCGAGATGCTTTGGTGGTACTCATCAACCGTTGCCGGCGGACGGGTGACTTTGCTCAGGTCGGACGGCTAGCAGACCGACTGCTGGCGATCGACGAGCTTTGTGAGGATGGCATTCGTGCGAAGCTCGAAGCTCGTGCGTTGGCGGGAGACCGGCTGGTGGCGCTCAGGCTGTTCGAGGCATGGAAAGAGAGACTTCGGAACGAACTTGGTGCGAGTCCCTCACAGGAACTTGAGGAGATGGCCACACGACTCAGAAAAGGGAGGTGGGAACGTACAACTATTTCCGATATGCCCGTTTCTCATTCCGAATTGAGCCGAGAACAGCCGTTTGTCGGTCGCGCGCAGCAGTACCGGGAACTATATACCTTGTGGGAGTCCCTCAAAAATGGTCGACAAACTCATGTAGTCCTGATGGGCGATTCGGGGATTGGAAAAACCACGATCGTGGAACGACTGACCTCCGCGGCTGGTTTGCAAGGCGCGGCGGTCGCCAGGGTACAATGCTTCGATCTCGAGAGAAGCATTCCGTTCTCGGCACTGGGCGGCTTGACCTTTCGGCTGCTGGAAGCTTCTGGAAGCTCGGGAACTTCCGCAGAAAGTCTGTCTGAGCTCGCCCGAGCGATTCCGGAGATACGCCGCCGATTTCCGCACCTGCCTCTGGCGGCCGAAAGTCGCGGTGAAACGGCGCGCTTGCGGCTGACGGATGCATTCGAGGAGCTTCTAGTCTCCGTTGCGGATGAGCACCCGGTCATCTTGGTAGTCGATGACTTACAGTTGGCCGACGATGCGAGCTTGGCGGTCTTGCACCTGGTTCTCCGCCGCGCTTCCCAGCTGCGAGTCATGGCTATCTTCACCGCCCGTCCAGGCGAACTCCTGCAACCCTCGCAAGGGGCCTCGCTTCGCGAGAGCATCGCCAAGTCCGGGGGAAGAGAAATCGACCTGCCGCCACTCGATATGGCCGCAACGCACGACCTTCTGACCGCGTTGCTCGTTGCCGATCAGTGTAAGCCGAGCCTCCTCACCCAGAGGGCAATCGTGCAGGCTAGCGGCGGATACCCGATGGTCATGGAGCTCCTCGTGCATGACTGGCGCACGAATGGGGAGGGCTCTACAGCCATAGGGCTAGATGCAATGACCATGGAGTTCACCGGTGCCACCGGTTTACACGCCGCGTACGGAACAATCTTCCCTAGGCTCTCCGGAAGGCTAGAAGCAGCGACGCGCAACGCGCTGGACCTGGCCTCAGTTCTCGGCTCGCGCCTCAACGATCTGACCTACTATTCGATAGTCGACCTAAGCCTCGGGCAGACAATGGCAGCCCTGGGCCAGCTATCGGAACTCCGTGTCCTTCGTGAGAGCACTAAGGGGCTCGAGTTCACAAACGAGCTAGTACGAGCCAATGCGTACGCTTCAATCCCGCTCTCGGTGCGAAGGGCCCTGCACGCGGCAATCGCTGACAGACTGCTCAGTTCGGAATGCCACCGTGCGGCATCCATTGGACTAGAGATCGCCTGGCACTGTATGCGAGCCGGCAGACCAAGTGAAGCAATCCCTCACTTGTTGTCTGGAGCCACGGAGGCAATTCGCTGCGGCGCCCCCCAAAGTGCCGAGCTCGCCCTCGTTACTGGATTGCCATCGCTGGGTGGCGCTGACTCGGTCAGCGCCAAAGTGCTACTAGTCGAAGCTCTGCAAGAACAAGGCAGATGGCATGATTCATTGGATGTTCTCGGCGTACTTACGCAGAGCGAAGGTCACTCACAAGAGACCTTCGCACTCACAGCTCTCGCCAAAGGGTTCGTTGGCCTACAGGCGACGGAATGGCTTGCATTCCTACCAACACTGAAAGAGATCATCAGTTCCAGCAGCTCAACTCGGGAGCGAATCCGTGCGGTGCGAGCCGTAGCCCACGCTACATCCACCCTTCGGAACCGCGAACTGGCCTGCGAGATGCTGGACGCGATCGATACGATAGACGTCACTGCTCAAGACCCTGACGATCGAAGCCTGTTCGGTCTCGCCAAGGCCCAGTTGCTATACCAAGCAGGGCGAGTAGACGAGAGCTACGACCTCGCCGACGTGCTGCTGAAAGAGTTACGCCAGTTGGGTGTCGCCAATTCAATTGCGGTGCGCTTGCAGCTCGGACTTGGTGCTATCCGAGCTCGTCAGGGGCGATATCTCGATGCCGTAGCTCAGCATGAAAAGGCGTTGCAAGACGCTACGAGGTTGGGCAATGAAACCCTTACTACACAGGCGCGATTGAACCTTGCGATGTGCTATGGGAGACTCGGCCGCCACGACGAACAGCTAAGCTGTGCTCTGAATGTGGCAAGGACCAATCAAGCTCTACCTATCTACTTTGCCCGAGCACAGCTCGCATCGTCTATGGGTCTCGCTCTCGCGGCGATGGGTCGATTCGAGGCCATGCGCTCCGCGATCGAAGATTGGGATCAGCAGCTCAACGCTGGAGTCGATCCCTACGTTGCTCAGGCTTGGCGTCTTTGGAAGGCGGATATTCTGGCAACTGCTGGATTGTTCGACGAGGCTTCCCGCGAGGGCGCGCAAGCCATTTTCGGCTATGACATGACGCTCCTGTGTAGTGCCCTAGCGGGTCCGTTTGCAAGGTGGCTCTCGATAACCTGTGCCGAGCCGCCACATCAAGAGCAGGCTGCATCGATACTCGCAGAGATGGAAGGCAACTTGGATAGCTTTGACGCCCTGGATCAAGTTGAGATTCTCTGCGCCAGACTACAGCACGGAAGCGCTGATGTAGACAGGCTCTTGGAGGAACTTCAGCTACGAACTCGCCGAGTACCTGAAACTGCCTTGGCTTCGTTACGAGTATGTCGAATTCCGGTCGGCTTCTAAACTGGCCGGACTAGACGCCTCTCACTTTCCAGATACCCGCGGACGGCCAGCTTACGCGTTTCGACCGAATTGGACCTGAGTTCACAGTAGTCGACGATGCCGTCGTCCCGGTGATCAGGCGCCTCACGGCCACTGAGGATACCGCAACTTCCACGAGATCTGGGTCGAATTGAGTACCTCTACACTTCTGCAGTTCCGCTACCACCACCTCCAGCCCCAGGCGCTTTCGATAGGGGCGGTCGGTGGTCATGGCATCGATGGTGTCCGAAATCAGGATGATCCTTGAGGCCAAGGGGATCGATTTGCCCGAAAGGCCGGCTGGATACCCCTGACCATCCCAGCGTTCGTGGTGGTGCCGGACGGAATCTTGAATGAATCCTCGGAACTTTGAAATGATGCCTACAAGCTCCGCGCTTCGGGTCGAGTGCGTTTGCATAAGGGCCGTTTCTGCATCTGTAAGTCGCCCCTCCTTGCGGAGGAGCGGAGCGAACTCTTCGTGAATCTTACCAACGTCGTGAAGCAGGGCGGCGGTTTGGACCTGTTCGATTTCCCGAGCGGAAAGTCCGAGTTCCACGGCAATCGCGTGCGAGAGTTCACTCACCCGTACAGAGTGACCCGATGTATACGGATCTCGCGCTTCGATTGCCTTGACCATTACTTGGAGGAGTTCCTGACCGCTATCTTCAAGTTGGTGATACAGACCGTAGACGTGACGCACAGCCACGATAGGTACGATCACGCCAATCAGACCCAGAGAACCGAATCCGACCCAGGCATCGAAACGCGTGTAGAGCCAAGCCACCAGGACTGCTATTGCGCTGGCGGCCAAGTCGTAAACGAGCACTCCACGAGTGTTGAGGTTCCAGACCTCACGAAAAGCGCGCCCCGAACTCAAGACGACGGCTGTATTTACCGCAGTCGA
>Ga0308176_10002512_pt1 | contig 11592 bp, 8 predicted proteins | sample PhyCR2_3_FD_203890 | JGI IMG/M metagenome (GOLD analysis project Ga0308176, IMG submission 203890) | Soil microbial communities from UC Gill Tract Community Farm, Albany, California, United States - DLSLS.C.R2 | ecosystem: Environmental > Terrestrial > Soil > Agricultural land | place: USA... | reverse complement strand
GTACGCGGCAGCACGCCCACGCGCACGCTGATCGGACGGATGTCGTCGAGCTGGCGGCCGTCGATGCGCACCTTGGTCTTGAGCACGCTGTCGCGCATGGTGTGGTACTCGAGCTCGCCGAATTCCTTCGACAGCTCGGCGGTCGACCAGGCGTTCGCTTCGGCCTGACCCTTGAGCGACTCCAGCACGTCGGCCTTGATCGCGGCGATCGCGTCACGCCGCTGCAGCTTGTCGCGCACCTGGAAGGCTTCTTCCAGCTTGTTGCCGACGGCGCCCTTGAGCGCGGCGACCAGCGACTCGTTGCGTGCCGGCGCCTGCCAGGTCGAGGCGGGCTTGGCCGCTTCGGTGGCGAGCTCGGCGATGGCGTTGATGGCGACCTGCATCTGCTTGTGGCCGAACATCACCGCGCCCAGCATGACGTCCTCGGACAGCAGCTTGGCTTCGGATTCAACCATCAGCACCGCACCGGCGGTACCGGCGACAACCAGGTCCAGCTCGGAGGTCTTCAGCTCGGTATGGGTGGGGTTGAGCAGGTACTGGCCGTTGGCGTAGCCAACGCGGGCGGCGCCGATCGGGCCCTTGAACGGGATACCGGCCAACGACAGCGCGGCGGAGGCGCCGAGCATCGCCACGATGTCGCCGTCGACCTCGGGGTTGAGGGACACGACCTGGGCGATGACCTGCACTTCGTTCTTGTAGTCGTCCGGGAACAGCGGGCGCACCGGGCGATCGATCAGGCGCGAGGTCAGCGTTTCCTTCTCGGTCGGACGGCCTTCGCGCTTGAAGAAGCCGCCGGGGATGCGGCCGGCCGAGTAGAACTTCTCGACGTAGTCGACGGTGAGCGGGAAGAAGTCCTGCCCCTCGCGCGGCTTGGCTGCTGCCACCGCGGTGACCAGCACCACGGTGCCGCCCATGCTGACCATGACCGCACCGGACGCCTGGCGGGCGATTTCGCCCGTCTCCAGTGTGACTTCGTGATTACCGTACTGGAATGACTTGGTTACTTTCGCCACTGTGTTGTGTCCTTGTCCGATTAACGGCGGAGGCCGAGGCGTTCGATCAGGGCCTGGTAGCGGCCAAGGTCACGATCCTTGAGGTAAGCGAGCAGGCTCTTGCGGCGGTTCACCAGCTGCAGCAGGCCACGGCGCGAGTGGTGATCCTGCTTGTGCTCCTTGAAGTGGCCGGTGAGGTGTTCGATGCGGGCCGACAGCAAGGCCACCTGCACCTCCGGCGAGCCGGTGTCGTTCGGCACGCGGCCGTAGTCAGCAATGATCTTGCTGGTCTGTTCTGCGGTAAGGGACATGGGTATCTCTTCCTAAAAATGCGGATGCGGAACTTGTGCAACGTCACTGCCGGTGAAGTTGCACAAGCTCCGCTGGTTGGATGTCAAAGCTCTGGAACAAGCTCGCTATTGTAGCGAGGGCGGGTGTCTGGCAACAAGAGCGCGGGATGGAGCCATCCCGGCCGGTCCGATCTTCCCCGCCTCGCGGGAAAAAGGTCGGGGAGCAAGTTCATGGAGCGGGCAGGTTGAAGCCCCGGACGACGCACACACGGCCGAGCGGATCCGGCTCGATCAGCGCCAGCAGGCGCCCATCCGGGGCGAAGGCGGCGCTGCGTCCCTGCCCGGGGGTACCGAACCAGGGGATCTGTTGGCCCTGCATGACGGCGAACGCCTGCGGCTCGTCCAGCCGCAGCGATGGCAGATCGGCCAAACCGGCCGACATCGGCAGCAGCAGCGCGTCCAGCGCGGCCTCGCCCTGCCCCGCCGCGTGCTCCAGTTCGGCGAGCGTGACCATGGCAGGCTCGCGGAAGGGTTCCACCCACAGCCGGCGCAGCGACGTCAGGTGAGCACCACAACCCAGGCGCTCGCCCAGGTCGACCGCCAGGCTGCGGATATAGGTGCCCGAGCTGCATTCGACCAACAACCGCAGGCGATCACCCTCGTGCCCGAGCAGTTCCAGGCGATAGATCTCGACCTCACGTGGCGGAACATCCACCAGCTCACCGCGTCGGGCTTTCACATACAGCCGCTCGCCGCCCTGCTTGAGCGCCGAGTACACCGGCGGCACCTGAGTGATGCGTCCGCGCAGCAAGGCAAGCGCCTGTTCGAGGGCTCCGGCGTCCAGGTGCGGCAGCGGTCGTTGCTGGACGATCTCGCCTTCAAGGTCCGCCGTGGTCGTCGTCAGCCCCAGCCGGCACTCGGCCAGATAAGCCTTGCGCGCGCCAAGCAGCATGCCGGCGATCTTGGTCGCCTCGCCAAAACATAGCGGCAGCAGGCCGGTGGCCAACGGATCGAGCGCGCCGGTATGTCCACCCTTGGCCGCACGCAACAGCTTGCGTGCCGCCTGCAACGCCTGGGTCGAACTAGTGCCCAGCGGCTTGTCGAGCAGCAGGATGCCGTGGAGATTGCGGAGGCGGGACATGGAACCTGCGCGTTACGACCCGCTCTCGTCGTCAGCGCTCGGCTGGATGTCACCGGAATCGCGCAGCAGACGTTCGATGCGCTCGCTCTTGTCAACCGAGTCGTCGTACTTGAAGCGTAGTTCCGGCACGCGGCGCAGCCGCATGCTGCGCGAAAGCGTGCGGCGGAATTCGATCGCCAGCTCGTTGAGCGCCTTCACCGCCTCCTTCGAACGATCTCCCTGCAGCGCGGTGATCCATACGGTGGCGAAGTCGAGATCACGGGTGACTTCCACGTCGGAGACGCTCACCGACGGCAGCGCATGGTCGCGCACGGCAGCGTGCACCAGCAGGCCGATTTCACGGCGGAGCTCGGCGCCTACGCGGTCGGTACGTTTGAAATCGCGTGAGGGCATGGAAAACTCCAAAGACGAAATTCCTTCTCCCCTCAGGAGAAGATGCCCCAAAGGGCGGAGGGGGTTCACGACCCTGCGTGGAATTCGCGCAAGTCCGAAAACCCCACCCCTTCCCGCGGGGAGAGGGGTTCAGTGCGTTAAAGCGTGCGGGCCACTTCGATGCGCTCGAAGCACTCGATCTGATCGCCGGCCTTGACGTCGTTGTATTGCTTGACCGCGATACCGCATTCCATGCCGTTGCGCACTTCGTCGACCAGTTCCTTGAACCGACGCAGCGATTCCAGTTCGCCCTGGAAGACCACGGTGTTGTCGCGCAGCACCCTGATCGGCTTGTTCCGCTTGACCGTACCCTCGGTGATCATGCAACCGGCCACCGCACCGAACTTGGAGCTGCGGAACACCTCGCGCACCTGGGCGATGCCGATGATCTCCTCGCGAATTTCCACGCCCAGCAGGCCGGATGCCGCCTGTTTCACCTGATCGATCACGTCATAGATGATCGAGAAGTAGCGCACGTCCAGGCCCGAGGTGTCGATCACCTTGCGCGCCGAGGCATCGGCACGCACGTTGAAGCCGATGATCAACGCCTTGGAGGCCGCTGCCAGGGTGGCGTCGGACTCGGTGATGCCGCCGACGCCGGAGGCAATCACGTTGACCTTCACGTTCTCGTTGCCGATCTGGCTGAGCGAATCGCGCAAGGCCTGCACCGAACCCTGCACATCGGCCTTGACCAGGATGTTGAGCGTCTGCACGTCGCCCTGGCCCATCTGCGCAATGATGTCCTCGAGGCGGTTGGCCTTGCTGACCATGCGCGTCTCGCGGCGCTTCTGCTGGCGCTCGGCAGCCACTTCGCGCGCCAGCCGCTCGTCGGCCACCGCCACGAAATCGTCGCCCGCTTCCGGCACGCCGGAAAGACCCAGCACCTGCACCGGAATCGACGGGCCGGCTTCCTGCACCGTCTTGCCGGTTTCGTCGACCAGTGCGCGCATGCGGCCGTATTCCACGCCGCAAACCACGAAGTCGCCGCGCTTCAACGTACCCTGCTGCACCAGAACGGTGGCGACCGGACCGCGGCCCTTGTCCAGGCTCGACTCGATCACCACGCCCGAGGCGGGGCCATCGAACACGGCGGTCAGTTCCATCACCTCGGCTTGTACCGAGATGGCGTCGAGCAGAGCGTCGATGCCCATGCCGGTCTTGGCCGATACCGGCACGAACGGCGTATCGCCGCCCCACTCTTCCGGGATGACTTCCAGGTTGCCCAGGCCCTGCTTGACGTGGTCCGGATTGGCGTCGGCCTTGTCCATCTTGTTGAGCGCCACGATCAGCGGCACCTTGGCGGCACGCGCATGCTGCACGGCCTCGGCCGTCTGCGGCATCACGCCGTCATCGGCGGCCACCACCAGCACCACGATGTCGGTGGACTGGGCGCCGCGGGCACGCATCGCGGTGAAGGCGGCGTGGCCCGGGGTGTCGAGGAAGGTGATCACGCCCTTGGGCGTGTCCACGTGATACGCACCGATGTGTTGGGTGATGCCACCGGCCTCGCCCGCTGCGACCTTGGTGCGGCGGATGTAATCCAGCAGCGAGGTCTTGCCGTGGTCGACGTGGCCCATGATGGTGACCACCGCCGGACGCGTGGACTTCTCGCCTTCCAGCTCGGCGTTCTGGGTGTGCGCGGCCAGTGCGGCCTCGGCATTGCTTTCGTTGGCCTCGACGGGCGTATGGCCCAGCTCCTCGACCACCAGGGTAGCGGTGTCGCGGTCGATGGTCTGGTTGATGGTGGCCATCACGCCCATCTTGAAGAGCGCCTTGACCACTTCCGAACCCTTGACCGCCATCTTCTGCGCCAGGTCGGCGACCAGGTTGGCCTCGCCCACGACCACCTCGCGCACCACCGGGGCGGTAGGACGGGAGAAACCGTGCGGTCCGCCCGATGTGGCAGCACTGCTGCGCGACACGTCGCGACCACCCCGACCGGGTTTGCCGCGCTTGCTGGAACGGCGCGCGCGATCGGCCTCGGACAGGTGCAGTTCGCCACCGGCGAAGCGCTTGCCGCCCGGACCTTCGTCGCGGTCGCGGCCGTGGCGGCCCTTGGCCGCGCCACGTGCATCAGCAGCGGCGGGGGCCGGAGCAGGCGCGGGGGCGGGAGCCGGCGCAGGGGCAGCGACGATCACCTTCTTTTCGCGTTTCCGCGGTTCGTGGATGCGCGGCACGATCATGCCGAACGAGCTGTGATCGGTACCGGAAGCTGCCGCCGGAGCAGGCGCGGCAGCCGTCCGCGCGGACACAGGGGCCGTGTCCTCGGCTACGATTTCCTGCGCAGGGGCCGCCGTGGCGACCGGCGCCTCGGGGGACTGCGCGAGGGCCGCGTGCTCCGCCTGGCGCCGGGCCTCTTCGGCCTGGTGCTGTTCGTCCAGCGCGCGCTGTTGCGCTTCCTGCTGGCGACGCTGCTCGGCCTCGAGTCGCTCGTGTTCCTCGTGCTCGCGCTGCTGCTGCGATTCGGCCAGTTTGCGCACGGCCTCCTCGCGCTCGGGCTCGGCACTGGCTTCTTCGGCGATCACGCTGCGCTTGACGTAGGTGCGCTTGGCGCGCACTTCCACGTTGACCGTCTTGGCGCTGCTGGCAGCACCGCGCCCACCGGGCGTGGCGACCTTCAGCTCGCTGACCTTGCGGCGCTTGAGCGTGATCTGGCGCGGCGAGGTGTCCTCCACTTCCGGAGTCGGTTCGCCCTTGCCATGATTGCGGCGCAGGAAGCCCAGCAGTTTCACCTTCTCGGTGCTGCTGATGACCTGCTCCGGATCGGAGAAATTCATGCCCGCCTCACCGAGCTGCCCGAGCAGCTTGGTGACCGGCATGCCCAGTACCTGGGCAAGTTGTGTGATCGTTACATCCGACATCGTGTTCTTTCTCCGCCGTTCCCGCGCTTCGTCCGTGCGGCCAAGCCTGCACGTCCACCTCCATCCATGGCGGAAGACCCGCATGGGTCTTCCTCGGCGCGCCCTTCCAAAGGCGCCGCCGTCCGCGGTTAGCCGCCCTTCTCCAGTCGCTCGATCATCGGTGCGCGGGCCGCCATGATCAATGCGGCGGCGCGCTCCTCGTCCATGCCCTCGATGTCGATCAGGTCGTCGACCGCAAGGTCGGCCAGGTCGTCCACCGTACTGATTTCACGTGCAGCCAGCGCAAAGGCGGTGGCCTCGTCCATACCCGGCAACTCGAGCAGTTCCTCGGACGGCTGGTGCTCGTCGATACCCTCTTCCACCGCCAGTGCTTCGGTCAGCAGCGCATCGCGGGCACGCGCGCGCAGCTCTTCGACGATGTCTTCGTCGAAGCCTTCCACCGCGAGCAGCTCGGCACTGGGCACGTAGGCGATTTCCTCGACGCTGGAGAAGCCTTCCTGGACCAGGATGTTGGCGATCTCCTCGTCGACCTCGAGCTTGTCCATGAACAGCTGGCGCGCCGCCTGCTGCTCGGCCTCGCTCTTGGCCGTGACCTGGTCCTGCGTCATCACGTTGAGCTGCCACCCGGTGAGCTTGCTGGCCAGGCGCACGTTCTGGCCACCGCGACCGATCGCCTGGGACAGCTTGTCCTCGGCCACCGCGATGTCCATCGAATGCTTCTCTTCGTCCATGATGATGGACTGGACTTCCGCCGGCGCCATCGCATTGATGACGAACTGCGCCTGGTTTTCATGCCACAGGATGATGTCCACGCGCTCGCCGTTGAGCTCGTTGGATACCGCCTGCACGCGCGAGCCGCGCATGCCGATGCAGGCGCCGATCGGATCGGTGCGGCTGTCGTGCGCCAGCACGGCGATCTTGGCGCGGTCGCCCGGATCGCGCGCGCAGCCCTTGATCTCGACCAGGCCCTGACCGACTTCCGGCACCTCGAGCTTGAACAGCTCGATCATGAATTCGGGAGCCGCGCGCGAGACGAACAACTGCGGGCCGCGCACTTCCGAACGCACTTCATAGAGATAGCCACGCACGCGATCGCCGACGCGGGCCGATTCGCGCGGAATGGTCTTGTCGCGCGGGATGAAGGCCTCGGCATTGGAGCCCAGGTCCAGATAGACATTGCCACGCTCGACGCGCTTGACGATGCCGGTCACCAGTTCACCGACGCGCTCCTGGAACGCATCGACCACCTGCTGGCGCTCGGCCTCGCGCACGCGCTGCACGATCACCTGCTTGGCGGCCTGCGCCGCGATGCGGCCGAATTCGGCGTTTTCAACCTGCTGCTCGATGTAGTCGCCCACCTGCGCGTCGTCGCGCTCGTCCAGCGCATCCATCAGACGCAGCTGGTGGTACGGCGATTCCATCTCGCCGTCGTCGGCGATGATTTCCCAGCGTCGGAACGTCTCGTAGTCACCGGTCTGGCGATCGATCGCCACACGGACGTCCGGGTCCTCTTCCGGGTAGCGCTTCTTCGCAGCCGAAGCCAGCGCGGCTTCCATCGCCTCGAAGATCACTTCGCGCGGCACACCCTTCTCGTTGGCGACAGCATCGACGACCAGCAACAGTTCTTTGCTCATTGCAGCAACTCCGTAGGCATCCGAACGGATACCGGTTCGCTTTTGATTGTTTATTTCGGGGCCTTCTTGGCCGGCTTCTTGCCACTCGGCTTGGGCTGCGGCACATAGCCGAGCGCTGCCCAATCCGGAACCACTCGCGCGCTTTCCACCGCCGAATGGTCGAATTCGAACGTCTTGCCTTCAGCCTCGAAGGTCAACCGCTCGCCATCCACTGCGACAAGCTTGCCGCGCAGGCGACGACGACCTTCGATCGGCGCCGTCAGCAGCACCTTCACTTCGTGCCCCTGCATCCGCGCGAACTGTGCGGCGGTGAACAGCGGACGATCGATGCCGGGCGAAGAGACCTCAAGCAGGTAATGACCCGGAATGGGATCTTCCACGTCCAGCAGCGCCGACAGCTCGCGGCTGGCCGCTTCGCAGTCATCCAGCCCGACCTCGCGCCCCTCGGCATGGTCGAGCACGTCCAAGTAAACGCGCAGAGTACTCTGCCCCTGCGACGGGGAGAACTCCACGCCGATGCACTCCAGCCCAAGATCGGCCAGAACATCGGAGAAGCGTTGTGCCAGTGCCTGCGTATCCATATCCGTCGTTTGCGTGGGTCAGAAACAAAAAATGGGCACATGCGGCCCATTCCCTAAACCTCGACGATGTGTGACTCGTCCAGGCTCTTCCCGGCGACGCAACCGGCACACTGGGTGCCACGACGTCGCGACGCATCCCTGCGCCCAACAAAAAAGCCTCACGAGGAGGCTTTCTTGTTCTAAGAAAGATCTGGTAGCGGGGGCAGGATTCGAACCTGCGACCTTCGGGTTATGAGCCCGACGAGCTGCCAGACTGCTCCACCCCGCATCAGAGTCCGCAAACTATAGCGGCGTGGCCGATTTCTTGCAAGCTTTGCGTGCATCTATTTTGTGTAGGAGCCCTCTCGCGGGCGATGTTTCTGGCGAAGCGGGCAATAGCATCGCCCGCGAGCGGGCTCCTACAAAAAGCCGGCGCCTCAGCTGGCGAACGCGGCGCGGCACCAGCCCAGCAGCGGACCCCAGTACAGGCCAAGCCCGAGCAGCAGCAGCGCATTGAGCGAAAGCACGGTGCGCAGCGTCCCGTCCGCCTGCGGCCGGAGTTCCAGGCCTTCGACCGGCTTGTCGAAATACATCACCTTGACCACGCGCAGGTAGTAGATCAAGCCGATGATCGCGAACACCGCGCCCACGATCGCCAGCCACAGCATGCCCGCATGGATGGCCGCCTCCAGCACCAGCAGCTTGGCGAAGAAACCGAACATCGGCGGCACGCCGGCCAGCGAGAACATCGCCAGCATCATCAGGAAGGCCATCCACGGCGAGCGCTGGTTGAGACCCTTGAAGTCGTCGATTTCCTCGCACTCGAAACCAGCCCGCGCCAGCGCCAGGATCACACCAAAGGCCGCGGTGCTCATCAACGCGTAGCAGATCGCGTAGAACATTGCCGCGGCATAGCCTTCCGGGCCGGCGTTGACCAGTCCCAGCAGCAGGTAGCCCATGTGCGAGATGGTCGAGTACGCGAGCAGGCGCTTCAAATTCGTCTGCACGATGGCGACCAGGTTGCCGATCGCCAGCGAAGCGACCGCCAGCACGGCCAGCATCATCTGCCACTGCCCCGCCATGCCGCCCATGCCCGACTCGAGCAGGCGGTAGGCCATGCCGAAGGCGGCAATCTTCGAGGTCGAGGCGACGAAGATGGTCACCGCCGTGGGGGCGCCCTGGTAAACGTCCGGGATCCACATGTGGAACGGGGCTACGCCGAGCTTGAAGCTGATCCCCACGATCATGAAGATCAGGCCGAAGGTCATCAGGTTGGGCGACATGCCCGCATGGGCCACCGCGCCATGCAACTGCGCCAGCGACAGCGTCCCGGTGGCGCCGTAGATCATCGACATGCCGTACAGCAGCATGCCGGAGGACAGCGCGCCCAGCACGAAATACTTGATCGCCGCCTCGGACGACAGCGGCGAATCGCGGTTGAGCGCGACCAGACCGTACGAGCACAGCGTCAGCAGCTCCAGGCCCAGGTACACCATCACCAGATTGCCGGCTGAAACCAGCAGCATGGCGCCGATGGTGGCGAAGATCATCAGCGTGTAGAACTCGCCCTGGTACAACTTTCGATCAATCAGGTAGGGACGCGAGAACACGAAGATCAGCGCGGTGCAGAGCAGTGCGAAAACCTTGAGGATCTCGGCCGCCGTATCGCGTACGAACATCCCATCGAACGCTGTCACCGCCACGTCGGGTTGGCCAGCCACCACCAGGTAGATGCCCACCAGCAGCACCAGGATCGAAACCCAATGCAGGATGTTGCGTTGCTCAGGCTTCATCCAGGCGTCCAGCAGCAACAGCAGGCACGCCGCCGCCACCAGGTAGAACTCCGGCAGCATGATCAGGATGTCGTTGAAAGTCGGCATGGGCGTGTGATTCCGCTTAGATCTTGTGAACGGCGAGCTGCTGCACCAGTTGCGACACCGAGGCGTCCATCAGGTGGATCAGCGGCTGCGGCCAGATGCCCAGCGCCAGCACGGCGGCGGCGAAGGAGATCAACACGAACGCTTCGCGGCCGTTGATCTCCTTCATCTCATGCACGTGCGGGTTGGTGATGTCGCCCCACAGCACGCGCTTGACCATCCACAGCGTGTAGGCCGCGCCGATGATCAGGGTAAAGGCGGCAAACAGCGCGATCCACGGGTTGGCCGCGAAACTGGCCAGCACCACCATGAACTCGCCGACAAAGCCGCTGGTGCCGGGCAGGCCCGAGTTGGCCATGGCGAACAGCACGTAGAAGAAACCGAACCAGGGCATCACGTTGATCACGCCGCCGTAGTCCTTGATCTGGCGCGTGTGCATGCGGTCGTACATCACGCCGATGCAGGTGAACATCGCGCCCGACACAAAGCCGTGCGAGATCATCTGCACCATCGCGCCCTGCATGCCGAGGTTGGCCATCTCCAGGTTGCCGGCGTCGCGCACCAGCATGAAGGCGATGAAGATGCCCAGCGTGACGAAGCCCATGTGTGCCACGGACGAGTACGCCACCAGCTTCTTCATGTCGTCCTGCACCAGCGCCACATAGCCGATGTAGACGATCGCCACCAGGCTCAACACGATCACGACCCAGGCGTAATGGTCGCCCGCGTCCGGGGTGATCGGCAGGATGAAGCGCAGGAAGCCGTACGTGCCGACCTTCAACATCACCGCCGCCAGCACCACCGAGCCGCCGGTTGGCGCCTCGACGTGGGCATCGGGCAGCCAAGTGTGTACCGGCACCATCGGCACCTTGATCGCAAAGGCCAGCAGGAAGGCGAAGAACAGCCAGGTCTGCTCGCGCATGGTCAGCGGCAACGCGGCCAGCGTGTGCAGGTCGAAGGTGCCGGCTTTCAGGTACAGGTAGATCAGCCCGATCAACATGAAGATCGAGCCGAGGAAGGTGTAGATGAAGAACTTCAGCGTGGCGTAGACGCGCCGCGGGCCACCCCAGACACCGATCAGGATGAACATCGGGATCAGCATCGCCTCGAAGAACACGTAGAACAGCAAGGCGTCGGTGGCGCAGAAAACGCCGATCATCAGGCCCTCGAGCACCAGCATCGCGGCCATGTACTGCTGCGGCTTGTCCTGGATGACCTCCCAGGCGCCGACGATCACCAGGATGCCGACGAAGGTGGTGAGCAGGATCAGTGCGATCGAAATGCCGTCCACCGCCAGGCTGTAGTGCACGCCGAGCGAGGCGATCCACACATGGCTCTCGGCCAGTTGCAGGGCGCCGTCGGCCGCGTTGTAGGCCGGCAGCAGGCACAGGCTGGCGATGAAGGTGAGCACCGCGACCAGCAGCGCGAGCCAGCGGGCCAGGCCGGGCCGGCCGGACCCGGCCAACAGCACCGGGATCGCGCCGACGATGGGAAGCCAGATCAGCAGGCTGAGCAAATGATTGAACATGGAGCGTGCTTCCTTATTGCCCGACCGGCCCGGAACCCATCAGCCAGAACCCGCCCAGCAGCAGGATCAGGCCGACGATCATCGCGAAGGCGTAGTGGTAGAGATAACCTGATTGCAGGCGGCGCACGCCGGCGGCAATGCGCCGGACCAGCCCGGCCGAGCCGTTGACCATGGCGCCATCGATCACCGCCGCATCGCCGGCCTTCCAGAACAGTCGGCCCAGCGCCACGCCGCCGCGGGCAAACACAGCGAAATAGAGGTCGTCGACCCAGTACTT
>Ga0308176_10002511_pt1 | contig 11596 bp, 10 predicted proteins | sample PhyCR2_3_FD_203890 | JGI IMG/M metagenome (GOLD analysis project Ga0308176, IMG submission 203890) | Soil microbial communities from UC Gill Tract Community Farm, Albany, California, United States - DLSLS.C.R2 | ecosystem: Environmental > Terrestrial > Soil > Agricultural land | place: USA... | reverse complement strand
CGGGCTGGCTCGGTGGCCAACGTGGTGTGCCGGTTCTTCCGTCCTTCCGTCCTTCCGTCTCTCTTACGATGCCACCGCGTGCTCCTTCTGATTCTCGGCGGCGACCTTCGCCGCCACCTCGGGCGGCGCCTCGGCGTAGCCGTGGAGCTTCTCCTTGTGCGTGCCGCGGCCGTGGGTGATCGAGTGGAGCGTGGTGGAATACTTGTACAGCTCCGCCTCGGGCACGATGGCCCGCACCTTGGTGAGGCGGCCGTCCTGCTCGGTGCCCAGGATCTGTCCTCGGCGCGAGCTCAGGTCGCCCATCACGTCGCCCAGCACGTCGTCCGGGGTCCAGGTGGTCACCTCGACCAGCGGCTCGAGCAGCACCGGCCGCGCCTTGGGCGCCACGTTCCGGAACGCCAGGATGCCGGCCATCTTGAACGACATCTCGTTGCTGTCTACGTCATGGTAGGAGCCGTCGTAGCACTCCACCTTGAAGTCTACCATCGGATAGCCCGCCACCACGCCGCGCTCGGCTGACTCCTGCACCCCGCGATCGACCGCCGGGATGTACTTGTTGGGAATCACGCCGCCCACGATCTCGTCCGCGAACTCGTAGCCCGCCCCGCGCGGCCGGGGCGACATGCGAATCCAGCAGTCGCCGTACTGCCCGCGGCCGCCGCTCTGCTTCTTGTGCTTGCCCTGGCCCTCGGCCTTGCCCTTGATGGTCTCGCGGTAGGCCACCCTCGGCCGGGCCAGCTCGGCGTGGACGCCGAACTTGCGCTCGAGGCGCTGGAGGATGGTCTCGAAGTGGCGCTCGCCCATGCCGTGGATCAGGGTCTGCCCCAGCTCCGAGCTGTACTCGAAGTGGAAGGTCGGGTCTTCCTCGTGGAGCTTGTGGAGCCCGGCCGCGAGCTTGTCCTCCTCGCCCCGCTGCTTCACCACCACCGCCGACGTGGCCTCGGCCTCGGGCAGCGGAATGGGCGGCAGGCGGACGGGCGCGTCGCGGCGGCAGAAGGTATCGCCGGTGTGGGTGTCCTTGAGCTTGGCCACCGAGCCGATGTCGCCCGCGCTCAGGCGCTCGACCTCGATGCGCTCCTTGCCCTGCTGAATCGAGAGGTGGTTCAACTTCTCGGGCGTCTCGTGCTCGGCATTCCACACCTCGTCGCCGTTCTTGAGCTCGCCGCTGTAGAGGCGGAACAGGGTCACGTCGCCCACGTGGGGCTCGGACATGGTCTTGAACACGCGGCCCACGAGCGGGGCCTCCACAGGCGCGGGACGGTCGAGCGGTGACGGGAACAGCTCGACCATCTTCCGCAGCACGGTGCGAAGCCCGTAGGTGAGCGTCGAGCTGCCGCAGAAGAGCGGCACGATCTGGCCCGCCAGCATCGCCTTCTTGACCGCGCCGATGAACTGCTCGCGGGGGATCTCCTCGCCCGCCAGGTAGCGCTCGATCAGGTCGTCGTCGGTGGAGGCGACGGCCTCGATCAGGTGCTCGCTGTACTCCTGGTAGCGGCCCTGGTACTCGTCGGGGATCGGCACCACCTCGTTCTCGCCCTTGCTGGCGCCCTTCTTATAGAAGTGGCAGTGGCCGGAGAACAGGTTGATGATGCCATGGAAATCGGGGCCGTCACCGATGGGCACTTCGACCGGCACGACCTTGGGGCTCAGGTGGGTCTTGACGCTGTTGAAGACCCGCTCGAAGTCGGCGTGCTCCTTGTCCATGAGGGAGACGAAGAGGAGCCGCGGCAAGTGGAGCTGGTCGCACACCTCCCAGGCGCGCTCGGTGCCGACTTCCACCCCGCTGGTGCCGCTCAGGACCACGACGGCGGCATCGGCGGCGTGGAGACCGGTCACCACCTCGCCGAAGTAGTCGAGGTAGCCCGGGGTGTCGATGAGATTGATCTTGGTGTCCATCCACTCGGCGTAGCCGAGGGCGAGATTGATCGAGTGCTGGCGGGCGATTTCGTCGGCGGAGTAGTCGGTGAGGGTGGTGCCATCCTTGATGCTGCCGTGGCGGCGGCTGGATCCGGATACCCAGGCGAGGGCGTCGACGAGCGACGTCTTTCCGCTGGCGCCGTGGCCGACGAACGCCACGTTTCTGATCGCGCTGGAGCCATAGACCTTCATGGCCTCCACCTCCTTGCGAGTGTTGGATTCCCAAGGTGGCGGGGGGTCGGCGGGTTGTCAATTCGGGGTGCGCGACGTCGGGGTCAAGGCCCGTGCGAGGGTACCGCGCCGAAACTGCTCGGGCAGAACCCTAGTCGCGGGTCGTGTGCTGCTCGATGCCGATCGAGGCCGCGATCTGGAGGACGGGGATGGCCAGGAGGAGGCCCCAGTTGTCGGTGAGGGCGGCGGCGCCAAAGCCCAGGGCGCCGATGCCGAGGGATGCGGCGACGGAAGGGCCGAGCGTGCCGCGGCCGTGGTTGGCGAGGTGGACGCCGGCCGGGATGGCGAGGCTTACGCCGGCAAGGGCGCCATAGAACGGGCCTTCGAGGCAGTCCTCGCAGGGGTGACTCTGGAAGCGGTTGCCGATCATGCCCCCGGCGAAGAAGCCGGCGGTGCCCAGGGTGACGGCGCCCAGGATCATTCCGGCGACATCGCCGTCCGCGGAGCGGGCGGCTGGGACCACGGCGGCGGAGGTGGACGCGGTGGGGTTGGGGGCGGAGGCGGTGGGATTGGGGGCGATGGCGGCGGAACCGGGGGCGAGCTGGGTGGTTGGGGCAGCCAATTCCATCCGGGGGAAGGAATTGGGCGCCAGGCGCTGGGCGGCTGCCGGTCGTGGCGCGGCGGCGATCGTCAGGGCGATGACGAGAGCGAGGGCGGGGCGCATGGTGGTCTCCCGAGGAGCGAGTTAAGGCTGCTGGAAGAGCTTACCGTCGGGCGTGACCCGACCGTCCCCCGCGTGAGCGGCCGCCGAGCTTCGTAGAGGTCTACCGGAGTCTTCCGTAGCACTTCCCTTTTTCGGTGGCGGCGTGCCGTCGCCTGCGGGGCCGGGGCAAACCCCGTGACACGCCGACGAACCGGTGAGATGACGCGCCGGGGCGCGTAGCGTCGGTCCCAAACGCTCGAGGGACGATGCCTCGGCGACGGGCGATAGCCTTTGGAGCTCGAGAGCAGAGGACGACGCGGCAAGGCATTGGGGATGATCGGCCGCGGGCTGCCGGATGCTCCCGAGGCACGCCGGGACCTGCTGGTCGCAAGAAATTGGGATGGGCGGCGGCGCGGGCCGGTGAGGGCCACGAGGGTTGCTCCAGAGACGCGGGAAATTGGGCGGGGGCAATCCGGCGGGAGCGACGATCCGGCGCCTGACGAACGAACCCGCAGCCTGAGCGGCGAACGCGCGGCTGGTTCGGACGAGGTCGCAACGTTTCGGGCGAACGCGCAACCAGTTCAAGTGAACGCGCGCAGGGGCGCACGAGTCTCGACCCCGCTTTCGTCGCTCGCAAGCGGGCTGCAATGAGTGGCACATCAAATGCGGAAGGGTGATTTTCGCCGGGCGCGGAGCCGGGACGTGCTCAGGCGATGTCACACTCACGCAGGTGAACCGCCGTCGATCCCGGTTGTCGAGCGGCAACGCAGGAGGAGGTATGCAGCGACGTACACGTAGTCAGGTAGTCATGGGAGCAAGCGCGAAAGGATTCAGCGTCTCGCATCCCATGGAGAGCGCCGGGTACCAGTCGGCGGTGACCGGGCTCAGCGCTCTGGTGGATGAGGCCACCATGCTCGAAGCCGAGCAGCGGGAGGGCATCATCGCCGAGCGGAGCGGCGCCGCCACGCGGCGGAACGCGATCGAGCGGGTCTGGGACCTGCACCTGCCGCATATGGCCGCCGCGGCTCGGCGGGCCGAAGGTGAGCTCCCGGACCTTCGCCGGACGCTGCAGCTCGCGCCGACGAAGGACAGCTTCGCCGCCCGGCGGGGCGCGGCCGGCAGCATGCTGGAAGCCGTGCAGGCCCGGAAGGACGTCCTGGCGCGGTACGGCCTGGACGAAGCGGTGCTTACGGACCTGGAGCAGGCGCTGGCGGAGTACGACGCCGCCAACGCGCAGTGCGCGGCGGCGCGCGGGAAGCATGTGCGTGCGAGCGCGCGGCTCGCGGGCGTCGGGCAGGAGATCGTCGAGCTGGTCCGCATCCTCGACGGTCTCTACCGGGTACGGCTCAAGCACGACGAGGCTCTGCTGGCGGAGTGGCACACGTTGAGCACGGTACGGGCCGAGTCGAGAGGCAGCTCGCCGGGTGAGGAGCCGAGCCCGGGCCCGGTCTCGAGTGGTGGGACGGCCGATGGATCGACATCCGGCGGTGGGACGGCCGATGGAGCGACATCGGGCGGTGGAACGGCCGATGGATCAGCGTCGGGCGGCCACGTGAGGCCGGCGGCGTGAGGGGGAGACGGTTGCGCCAGCGCAGATGCAGGTGCAGGAGATGGACCGCAGGAGCAGCATGAACCGCCGCCGATGGCTCCGACTGTCGGCGGCGGCTTCATTTGCCCGTCGGACCTGCCCTCGCGCACGGGCGAATATCTCGCCCCGAACCACCCGGCGTAGCGCTCCGACGAGCGGACCCCCTCAATCCACCATCGTCTCCATCCCGCCAGCGCCCGACGAGCGCGGCAGCAGCAAGATGAGCGGCGCGATCAGCACGAATACGAGCGCGACCAGGGCAAAGATGTGGTTGTAGGCGAGGACGGTGGCCTGGCGCCAGACTTCCTGATCCAGCAGCCCGAGCGCCTTGCGATGGGCCAGCGCGGGACCGGCCCCGGCGCGCTCGACGAGGCGGGTGAGACTCGCGAGCCAGCGGCCGGCCACTGCCGGCTGCATGTCCTCCGCCAGGATCGCGTGATAGGTGGCTTCGCCGTGGGTCACCATCGTCGCCATGATGGCGATGCCGATGCTGCCCATGACCTGCCGGACCACGTTGTAGAGGCCGGTTGCCGCGGTCATCCGCTCGCGCGCTACCGCGGCCAGCGCGGAGGTGCTGAGCGCGGCAAACAGGAAGCTGAAGCCGACCCCTTGCCATGCCTGCGGCCAGGCCAGGTCCCAGAAGCCCACCAGCGTGGTGAGCCGCGCCAGGTCCCAGTACCCGAACGCGATCAGGCCCAGGCCGAGCGCCACCATGAGCCGCGGGCCCATGCGGTTGTACAGCCGTCCGGCGACGGGCATCGCCACCAGCATGACCGCGCTCCGGGGCATGAGCGCCAGCCCCGACTCCATCGCGGTGTATCCCAGCAGATTCTGCAGAAACAGCGGGAGGATGAACAGCACGCCGCTCAGGCCGGCACCCATCACCCCGCCCATGACGGTGGCCGCGCTGAAGTGCAGGTTGCCGAGGATCGAGAGGTCGACCGCGGGCCGGCTGGTCGTGAGCTCGCGCCAGACGAAGGCGACCAGCCCCAGTCCGGCGATGATGGCCAGGCGCACGATGAAGCCCGACTCGAACCAGTCTTGGCGCTGGCCCTCCTCGAGCATCAACTGGAGGGCGCCGAGGCCGACGATCATGAAGCCGAGGCCCGGGAAATCGATCGGCGCGCGGCTGCGCTCGAGGTAGGGTGGATCCTCGATCAGCCGCTGCACCATGATGATGTTGAGCAGGCCGATCGGGACGTTGATGTAGAAGACCCACGGCCACGAGTAGTGATCGGTGAGCCAGCCGCCGAGCGTGGGACCGATGGCCGGCGCCAGCACCACGCCCATGCCGTAGACGCCCATGGCGATCCCCTGCTCGGCCGGGGGAAAGCTCTCGCGCAGGATGGCCTGGGGCACGGTGATGAGCACGCCACCCGAGAGCCCCTGGACCATACGGCAGGCCACCATCGCCGGCAGGGTGCCGGCCAGCCCGCACAGCATGGAGGTGAGGGTGAAGCAGGCGATGGCGAGAAGGTAGAGCCGCTTGCGCCCGAAGCGCGCGCTCAGCAGCCCCACGATGGGCATGATGAGGACGTTGGCGAGGATGTACCCGGTGACGACCCAGGTGATCTCCTCGATGGTGGCGCCCAGATTGCCGGCCATCTCGGGGAGCGCCACGTTGACGATGCTGGAGTCGAGCACCGCCATGATGTTGCCCACCATGACGGTCCCGGCGATCACCCACTTGAACGATCCACCCTGAGTCATGACGCGGCGGCGGGGTCTCCCTCGCGGACCGGCGCGAGCTGGGCCGCGGCGAAGCAGGGCTCGAGGATGCGCATGGCGCGCCGCACCACGGCGCGGTCGGCGGGGGACAGATCGGCCAGGTGGCGCGCGACGGCGGAGCGCGCGCCGGCGAGATAGGCCTCGACCCGCCGGCGGCCGGCCGCGGTGGGCCGGAGCTCGATCCGCCGGCGGTCGGCGGCGTCGGGCTGGCGGGCCACCAGCTTCTTGGCGACCAGCTCGTCCACCACGCGGGTGACCGCCGGCCGGCTGAGCAGCAGATAGTCGGCGAGCGCGGAGGGCACGCAGCCGGGATAGGCGTTGATCAGGGCCAGGGTGCGGAGCTGGACGTCGGTGAGATCGGGCTGGCGCCGGCCCCAGGCGTGGGCCCGGACCAGCCGGGTCACGGCGAGGGCGACCGTCATGACGGCGTGGGCCGCCGCCTCGGAATCGCTGTGGTTCAGGTCTGGTAATAGTTGCATATGTGAATTATATGTGCCGGTGCGACGCGCCCGCAAGCCGACCGGGTGCCGGCGGGGCTTGACTGATCAACATTTCTTGATATAATTGGCGGCATGGCTTCCCGTACCGCCCCCGATCTGGCCCGCGCGGAGACCCTGTTCCACGCGCTGTCCGACCGCACCCGCCTCTCCATCCTGCAGCGCCTACGCGCGGGCGAGCGGTGCGTGTGCGAGCTGACCGACGCGCTCGAGTCGGCCCAGTCCCGGCTGTCCTTTCATCTCAAGGTGCTCAAAGACGCCGGGCTCGTCAGAGACCGCCGGGAGGGCCGGTGGATGTACTACACGTTGAATCCGGACGCCCTGGCCGAGGCGGGGGAGCTGGCGGAGACGCTGGCGTCGGCGCCCACGGCCGCGGAGCGCCGGAGCGGGTGCTGCTAGAGCCGCTCGTGTCGTCGGCAATATATCAACCTTTTTTGATGGAGGAAGCAATGAGCGCGGAAGACATCAAGCGCACCGTCCGGGAGCGCTACGGCCAGGCGGCGCTGCGGGTGGTGGAGGGGACGAGAACGAGCTGCTGCGGGGGCGGGACGTGCGGCGGGGCGGCGGACGATCCGATCACCTCGAACCTCTACACCGCCGCGGAGGCTGCCGTCCTCCCGCGGGACGCGGTCCTCGCCTCGCTCGGGTGCGGCAACCCGACCGCGTTGGCGGACCTGCGCGAGGGCCAGACGGTGCTCGACCTGGGCTCGGGCGGCGGGATCGACGTGTTGCTGTCGGCCCGGCGGGTGGGACCGAGCGGCAAGGCCTACGGGCTGGACATGACCGACGAGATGCTCGCGCTGGCGCGGGAGAACCAGCGCCAGGCCGGCGTCGAGAACGTCGAGTTCCTCAAGGGCGACATCGAGGCCATCCCGCTGCCCGACGCGTCCGTGGACGTGATCATCTCCAACTGCGTCATCAACCTGGCGAGCGACAAGCGCACCGTGATCGCCGAGGCGTTCCGGGTGCTCCGGCCGGGCGGGCGGTTCGCGGTGTCGGACGTGGTCTGCCGGGGCGAGATTCCGCCGGAGGTGCGGCGGAGCATGGAGCTGTGGGTGGGGTGCGTGGCGGGCGCGCTCACGGAGGAGGAGTTCCGCGCGGCGCTGCGTGACAACGGCTTCGAGGCGATCGAGATCGAGCCGACGCGGATCTACGAGTTCGAAGACGCGCGGGCGTTCCTCACCAGCGCCGGGCTCGATACCGAGGTGCTGGCCCGCGAGGTGGGCGGGCGCGTCATGGGGGCGTTCATCCGGGCCACGAAGCCCGCGGGCTAGCCGAGCGAGCGCCGGGCCTCGGGCCCGGCATCGCCGGGGCGGGCCCGCTCGCTCGCGCGGACGGACGCCAGAAAGCCGGTAACCAGGCTCGAGGGATCGGCCCGGCGGGAAATGACCCAGAGGGCCAGTCGGGGAATCGGATCGTCGGCCAGCGTGCGGAAGGCCACGCCGGGAACGGCCCGGTAATACGGCCGGGCCGACGGCACCATCAGGTGCCAGCCCATGCCGCTCGCGACCAGCTCCAGGTCCGCCTCCGGCATCCCCGAGATCCGCACCGGCGCCAGCACGGGCGACAGGCCGCGCTCCTCGAGCGAGGTCAGAATCCGCCCGTGCAGCACCGGGTTGACCTGGCGGGGGAATAGAATCATCGGGAGCTGGGCCAGGTCACGCAGCCGAAGCGGATGGCGGGCGGCGAGCGGATGGTGCGCCGGCAGCAGCACCGCCGACCAGGGCTCCTCCCAGACCAGCAGCCGGTCGACGCAATCGGGCGCGCCGGACGCGGGCGGCTCCGGGGGGACGTGGGTAAAGGCCACGTCGAGCTGGCCGGCGAGCAGGGCATCGATCAGCAGGTCGGGCGAGTGCTCGAGCACCTCGACCTGGGCGGCCGGCGTCGTTTCGCGAAAGCGCCGGATGGCTCCGCCAACCAGCGGCCCCGCCACCCGGAAGAGAGTGCCTGCCCCCACCCGGAGCGTGGGCGGCGTGCCGGCGGCGTGGCTGCGCACCGACTCGATCGTGCGATCCAGGTTGGCCAGGGTGCCGGCGGCTTCGGCGAGGAAAATGGCGCCGGGCTCCGTTACGGTGATGCCGCGGGAGGTCCGGTCGAAGATCCGGACGCCGAGCTCGCGCTCGAGGTCGGCGATCTGCTGCGAGAGGGCCTGCTGGACTACGTGGAGCCGCGCGGCGGCGTGAGTGAAGCTGCCTTCTTCAGCGACGGCGACCGCGTACCGCAGATGTCGGAGTTCCACTACCGTTCCCACCTGTTTCCCTGATGGCGCCACAAGAAAAAAGTGTTGGCGCGGGGGCCAGCCGATCGACACACTATACGCACTATAGACGTATTCGACACCGGCCGCGAGAGTCATTTTGACTGCGGCAGGGTCGCGGCTTCGTCCCGCACACTCACCATGGATACCTCGGTACCACCGCTCGATCCGGCCAAGGCGCTCGGCATCACCAAGACGCTCCTCACGCGGCTGGAACAACGCATCGGCCGGATCCCGCCGCCGGTGCTGCTCGTCGCCAACTCCAGCAATGCCCTTCGGGGCTACCTGTCGTTCTTCGGCGCGCTCCGGAGCGGAGGGCTGCCGGCGCGATTGACCGAGCAGATCGCGCTCCTGGTCAGCGAGATCACCGATTGCGAGTACGGCTTGGCCGAGCACGCGCGCTCCGCCCGCATCGTCGGGGTGAGCGAGGCGGACATCCGGGCCAGCCGCCGGGGCCGGAGCAGCAGCCCCAAGATCGACGCGGGCCTCCGGTTCGCCCGGGCGATCGTGTGGTCGCGGGGGCACGTCTCGGAGGATGAGCTGCGACTGGTGCGCGACGCGGGATACACCGAAGGGCAGGTCGTGGAAATCATCGGACACGTGGCCCTCAACATGTTCATCAGCTACGTGATGAACGCCACCCGCCTGCCGGCGAGCGCCGCCCGCTCCGCCTGAGAGGCCACCCAGCCGGCTGTTCCGACATAGGCAGTAGAGCAGTGTCCCCTTTAACCGGAGATGTCGTTATGCACCATCGTACGCACAGTTGGCTGGTGGGGCTGCTGGCCGGCGCGGTCATCGGCCTGCCGCCGGCCGCCGCCCAGCAGGCGCGGAGCGGCGCCTGGACCCTGAACGGCAAGGAAGGCGAGTGGACGATGACCGGCCGTGATTACAGCTTGCAGCGCTTCAGCCCGCTCAAGCAGATCACGACGGCCAATGTGGCCGAGCTGAGGCCGATCTGGTCGTTCTCGACCGGCACGCTGCGCGGCCATGAGGGCAATCCGCTAGTCATCAACAACGTGATGTACGTGCACACCAGCTTCCCGAACATCGTGTACGCGCTCGATCTCACGAAGCCCGGCGCGCCGCAGATCTGGAAGTACGTGCCCAACCAATCGCCGGACGCGATTCCGATCGCCTGCTGCGACCTGGTGAACCGCGGCCTGGCCTACAGCCCGAGCGGCAAGGTGTACATCGAGCTGCTCCAGGGCCAGCTGGTGGCGCTGGACGCGAAGACGGGCAAGGAACTGTGGAAGGTGACCCACCCCGACAAGTCGGGCGCGGGCGACGAGGCCGTGGGTTACAAGCAGGGCGCCACGATGACCAACGCCCCGATCTACATCAAGACCAAGTCGGGCAAGGAAGTGGTCATCTTCGGCATCTCGGGCGGCGAGTTCGGCGTGCGCGGGCGGGTCACGGCGGTGGACGCCAACTCCGGCCAGCACCTGTGGACGGCCTACAGCACCGGCCCCGACACGGAGACGCTGATCGACGGCGACGTCAACGCCAACTACCCATCCATGAAGGGCAAGGACCTGGGCGTCTCGACCTGGCAGGGCGATGAGTGGAAGCGCGGCGGCGGGACCACGTGGGGCTGGTACAGCTACGACCCCGATCTGGGCTACTTCTACTACAGCACCGGCAACCCGGGCACCTGGAACCCCGACCAGCGGCCGGGCGACAACAAGTGGTCGATGACGATCTTCGCGCGCGATCCCGACACCGGCCACGCCAAGTGGGGCTACCAGATGACGCCCCACGACGAGTGGGACTACGACGGCGTGAACGAGAACGTGCTGTTCGAGAACGGCGGCAAGAAGCTGCTGGCCCACTTCGACCGCAACGGCATCGGCTACACCATCGACCGCACCAACGGCAAGGTCCTGGTCGGGAACGCCTACGGCCCGATCAATTGGGCCAAGAGCGGCGGCACGGGCACCCCGGTGGAGGGCGTCGTGGCCACCGGCGTGCCGGTCAAGGATCCGAAGTACGGCACCTCCTCGAAGAAGAATGGCGAGGGCATCTGCCCGGCCGCCATCGGCTTCAAGGACCAGCAGCCGTCGGCCTACTCACCAGTGACCGGGATGTTCTACGTGCCCACCAACCACATCTGCATGGACTACGAGGGTGTGGAGGTGAAGTACACCGCCGGTCAGCCGTACGTCGGCGCGATCGTGCGGATGTTCCCGGGCCCGGGCGGCCACCGTGGCCGGTTCATCTCGTGGGACCCGATGAAGGGCAAGGTCAACTGGGAGATCAAGGAGAACCTGGCGGCCTACGGTGGCGCGCTCACCACGGCCGGCGGCCTGGTGTTCTACGGCACGATGGAAGGCTGGCTCAAGGCGGTTGACCAGAAGACCGGCAAGGTGCTGTGGCAGTTCAAGACGCCCTCGGGCATCATCGGCAACCCGATGACCTACACGGCGCCTGACGGGAGCCAGGACATCGCCGTGCTCTCGGGCATCGGCGGCTGGGCCGGCATCGGCGTGGCCGCGGGCATCGGCGCCGAAGATCCGACCGCCGGTCTCGGCGCGCTCGGCGCCTTCGGCGACGCGGGGCAGTTCTCGACCCAGGGCGGTGTGATGACCGTGTTCGGGCTCAAGAATCCGCCCCTGCCGAGCAGCAGCGGCAAGTAGCGGTTCGACCAGTCGAATCGGAATACCGCGGCGCCGGGGTTGTGATACCCGCGCCGCGGCCGGTCACGGGGGGGCCCAGGGGCCACCCCAAACGAAAGTAGC
>Ga0308176_10002510_pt1 | contig 11598 bp, 9 predicted proteins | sample PhyCR2_3_FD_203890 | JGI IMG/M metagenome (GOLD analysis project Ga0308176, IMG submission 203890) | Soil microbial communities from UC Gill Tract Community Farm, Albany, California, United States - DLSLS.C.R2 | ecosystem: Environmental > Terrestrial > Soil > Agricultural land | place: USA... | reverse complement strand
TGAAATTCGCATTCGTGGTGGCCGCCCGCGGTCGAAGCACTGCGATCGCGTCCGTCACCTGGCCTTTCTCGATCAGACACAGCGCTCGAACCTCGATCGCACGAAGTACAGGCGGTCTCACTCCCTCCAAGCTGTCGAGCACCTGCAGTGCTTCGTCGCACCGCTTGTTGAAGTAGAGGTGCCGCGCGAGCTCTGCACGCGACGACGCAACCAGTGGCGCGATGGCCACCTCGCGTCGCGCTTCGTCGAGGGCATCGTCGAACCGACCCGCCAACGAATAAGCGGCCGCCAGATACTCGTGTGCCGACGGATAGCGGGGATCGATCGCCAACGTATGGCGGAGCTCGCGCTCCGCGTCGACGAGGTCGAGGCTGATCGCATCCACGAACCCGAGCTCGAGATGCGCTTCGGCGAGCGACGAATCCAACTCCACCGCTTTCAACGCGGCGGCATGAGCGCGCGCGAGGCGTTCGGCGTGGGGCATGTCACTGTGTCCCAGCGCGAGCCGCGTGTACATGCGAGCGAGTCCGCCATACGCGGGCGCCCACGTCGGATCGGCGGCGATCGCTTCCTTGAAGTACTCGACTCCGGCGTTCGCCGCACTGTCGCTCCGCATCAGGGCGGGATCGTTTCCGTGCTGGTATGCTTCGTACGCGGCAATGCTCTTTGGTCGAGAGACGGTCGGCGTCGCGGCTGTCGGCGAAGGCGCGGGAATCGGTTGAGGTGAACGCGCGAGCGCGAGGCTCATGACCGTAGCGGCAAGGCCAATCGCGGCGAGTGTCCCGATCGCCATGCCGAGACGGCGTTTTTCGGCGGTGGAACGCCGCTCCGGCGATGAAGCCGCAGCTTCGCGCGACTCGGCATGGCGTTCGACGACGATAGCCGGAGGATTAGAGATCGCTGATCGCACGAGGACCGGCGCCGACGCAACGCTCGCGACGAAGGCCGCAACCTCGGGACTCGCTGACGTTCCGAGCTCTCTCGAAACCATCTGCTCATGAGTTTCCGCATAGCGAAGTGCGGCGGACGAGTCGCCTGAGCTCACGAGTGTGCGAAGGAGAGCGAGCGCCTTCCTTCCGCTCAGCGGATCGGCGTCGGCAATCTGTCGCCTGAACCGGATCGCCGCGTCGAACTCGAGCGCTCGCTCGGCTTGCGACGCGAGCGCGTCGAGCGCTTCCTCGTAGCGCGCGGCAAGTCGTCTGCGCTCGCCATCCAGCCATTCTTCGAACTCACGCGACTCGGTGAGATAAAATCCGTCGAGGAACGGTCCCCTGTAGCAGCGAATCGCCAGATCCGGGCGACCGTCGCCGAGCAGCTGCTCGAAGTCGCCGACGTCGCTCGAGATCTCCGCTGAGTTCAGTCGGATCGGGTTGACGCCGAGAAAAATGGAATCGCTGGTCGAGCGGCGGATCGCGTACAGCAACTGATCGAGCGAGTGCCGCGCCTTCCGCTCTGTCGCGTCCGGCCAAAAGAGCACGAGCAGTTGGTCGCGTGTTCGACCGCGCTCTCCTGCGGCCGCGAGAGCTGCGAGGAGGGCCAGGCGTCGGCGTTGCTGGCGCTGGTCGGACGCCTCGATGCGCTGCGTCGGGCCAAGCAGCGCAAGCGTGCCGAGCGTCTCGATTCGATGAGGTGCGGCGGCGTCCATTCGTATCGATTTGAATCTCGTACGTCAACCTACGGGCCCAAAGCGACGTCGCAAGCGATTGCAACGCACCTTTCCCCCTTCTTTGAGGCCGCGCTGAGCACGCATTGACGCTGGGGTGAGCGGCGGTCCGCACGATGTGTCCCTGACCTTCCACGGGAATCTTCGATGCGCGCAGCCAATTGGCATTCGGCCCCACTCCTCGCTTTTGTCGCCACCCTCTTCGCCTGCGCCGATGGCCCGACGGCGAGTTATCGCAGCCTCGGTTCTCGAAATCCCGACCGGAAAGTCGATCCTCAAACCGTTGTCGTTGGGACAAATAATGCCGCCGTCGATGTCCCGGCCGTTCAGGCGGCAGTCGGCCCGGGAGGCAACGTCCTTCTGATTGGCGAATTCTCATTCGACATCCCTCCCATCGCCGGCCGGACGATTCTCGTGACGACGGCGACGAACATCAAAGGGGTCGGGCCGGACGGAACCGGTCGAGCGGTCCTTCACGGCGGTTGGAGGGCGTTCGACGTTCGTGCCCCCGGCGCGAACGTGTCCATACAGGGCATGTACTTCGACCATCCACATTTCGCCGCCATCGAGACCGAGGCGGCGCGCGGAATTCTGTATAGCGACAACGTCGTCGACCACACGAGCCCCGAGGACATGCCGCCGTTCGGATTGGTCGGGACGGGATTCGACTTCGGCGCGCTGTCGCCGGCAAGCCTGACCGGCGACGTCACTGTGGTCGACAACCAGATCACCATCGGCGGACTACCAACGCAGCGCACCTACGGGATAGGTCTGCCGCTCGGCGCTGGAACCGTTGCCGATCCGGTGAACGTCTACATAGCGCGCAATACCATCAACGATGTCACCGCTCACGGGATCGACATGCGGAATTTCGTGGGCGGCGCGGTCGTCGAGCACAACACGATTTCCACTGGCGCGGTCGGCGGTCAACAAGTTGCCTTGCCGGACATTTTCGTCGACGGAATTCGCGCGCTCGGTACCGGTTCGTTCACGATTCGCCATAACTCGATCACGATCGGATTCGCGAACGCCGCGGGCATTCGACTCCAGGGCAACACCGTCGCGGCTGGCGAATCGCAGGCGACCATCGAGAGCAACGACATCAGTATCGCGCTGCCCGAGGAGACGATCTTCGGAACACAGAACGCTGGAATCGATATTCGGCGCGCCGCGAGCACCAATTCGATTCTGCACAACGAGATTCGCGGCATCGGGCGCGCCGCGATCGCGCTCACGGCTGAGTCGTCGCCGAACTCCCGCGGTGCGACGCTCGTTCCGACCGGCAACGTCTTCCTCGCCAACAACATCTCGACGTTCAACTCGACGCTTGCCGACATCTACGTCGGCGCGGGCGTCGTCGGCACGTCGATCACCGGTGGAAGCGGAAGTCTGATCGACCTCGGCACCGGGACGACCGTGACCAGTGAATACTCCTCGAACAGCCGCCCCAGACGCTGATGCCACATTACGCACGTCACCGTCTCGGCCGCCGTCGACTGTTCTGACATGCAGTCGCCGTTGGCTCGGCGGCCATGTTGTCGGCATGTACGTCGACTGACGCAGGGCCGACTACATCGAACACCTCGAAACCGAGCTCGCTCGTCGCCGCGTCGAAGATCGACATCATCGCAGCGGCTGGCTCGACACTTTCGTCGCCGCCGACGGTTCAGCTGACAGATAGCGACGGGCGGCCACTGGGTCGCGCCAAAGTTGTGTTCGACATCTATCGAGACGCGGGAGGCGCCGCGGAAATCGACACCGTCACGGACGACGGCGGTCTGGGCTCGCTCGGGATGACTTGGCCTGTACCGTCCATCGCCGGACACTATCGAATCAATGTGCTCGCAACCGCCGCTCCGACATCGGGCGTCACCTTCAACCTGATCGTCACTTCAGGGGTCCCTGCCTACATCACCGCGCAGTCGGGAGACCAGCAACAAGCGACTGTGGGAGACGACCTGCCAGATCCCATTGCCGCGCGGGTCACGGACAAGTTTGGAAATCCGATCGCCGAGGTCCGCGTCGAATTCGCCATCGAGTCGGGGGGAGGACGGCTCGGCCAGGTCGCCGCGACGACGCTCGATGACGGGACCGCATCTCCAGGTTACTGGACCATGGGTCGCGCTGGTGAGCAGAAGCTTGTTGCGAGTTCGGGAAACCTCACCGTCGAGTTTACGGCGTTTGCCTGCGCGAATGTCTGTGTGCCTTCGCAAATCGTCTTCGTGCGAGGCGGCAATATCCGCCTCGTGCGAGAGGATGGCAGTCGCGAAACAGTCCTCACGACGTCGGGGAGCGATACGAATCCTGTCTGGTCTCCAGACGGGACTCTCATCGCGTTCGTTCACGGTTTTGGAACCGAGCTTTGGACGATGTCGCCGACCGGAGCGGTGAAGAACCGAATCGCCGTCGGATCGAATTTCGGAAGTCCGGCCTGGTCTCCCGACGGACGCCAAATCGCTGTGCGCCGAGGCAGCGAGGTCGTTCTTCTCAGCGCAAGCGACAGCACGGCACCGGCGAAGCGCGTGTATACCGGACCGGCGAGCTCGGTCGCCTGGCCGCCCGGCGGCCGCATCGCCGTCGTCGACAGCGGGGAAATCCTTCTTGTCGACAAGACCACTGGAGAGCGGAGTGTGTTGCCGACGCCTTTTGCCGCGTACGAAGCCAAGTGGTCCCCCGATGGATCGAAGATCGCCATCACTAGAGACGACTGCGACATCAGCATCGCGTGTCACTCGTACCTCGCATTTGGCGACACGGTGCGCAACTTCTCAGTGACGCTAGTGGCGGCTGCATGGGACGTCACGTGGTCTCCAGACGGGAGTCAGGTCGCCTTTACGCTCTTCCGAACTGGTGAGACGTCCATTGCGCGCCTTCCCGCTTTCTCGACATCGCAGCCCGCGATCGTGACTCGAGGGAACGCACCGTCGTGGCAGCCAACGACTGGTAGAAATCCGTGACCGGCAGCACCGCTGACTGAACCACGGACGCGAGAAAATCCGACGAAGAAGCCCCCGGACCGATCACTCGGCCGGGGGTTCTTTTCGATGACGATCGCCGTCGAACGCGATATCGGCAGTGTGGTGAAATACCTGACAGCGCGGGCCGTTCCGTATAGACGCACGGACGTTGGTACCCTCGCTCTAGAGCCCCAGACGAGCAGTCGCTCCGACGCGATTTGACAAGAGCAATTCCAAGGACTCACTTGCACAAACACCGATCCCACTTCTGCGATTGAGACATCCGCGAGAGAGAGAATAGGAGCCACAATGGTTGCCACCGACGCGCGCACATCATCACAGCGCGATCGCGCTTCGACGGACGCCGCTGGGCTCCTCCGCGCAAGAGGATTAGGAAATGCTCGGTTCTATCCCCCGGGCTTCCTGCCCCTCGCGCTTGTCGTTTTGGCGCTGCTCGGCTCTGTCATGGTCCCAGCGCGCCAAACGTGGCGTATCACCAACCTGCTTCGAGAAACGACGGAGGTGCTTGCTCCCGCTCGTGTATTGCTCGCGCAGCTCGAATCCGGTCTGGCCGAGGAATTCGGCGCGCTTCAGGGCTATGGGCTTTCGCGGGACACCGCGTTGTTCGAGCGATACCGATCGGTGAGTGCGGACGACGACCAACGGCTCCTCGCTCTCCAGAAGCTCGTCATTCGGCTCGGATCATTCGGCCCACAGATGGACACCGTCGCACAACGCTTTCACGAGTGGCGGGACTTCAGCGCGCAACCTCTCGGCCAAGCCCGCACCCTCGCGCAGGTCGGCGCTGAAGCCGACGCCCTGCAATCGCGGTACGACAGGTCCCTGTCAGCGATTGCGCGTTTGTCTTCCGCTTTGTCCGCGAATGCGTCCGGCCGCGATGTCACGGTCAGTGAACTGGAGCACCTGAGCCTCGTTTCCAATGCCGTACTCGTCCTCGTTGCGTTCGTGGCCCTCTACGCCGTGGCGATCCTTACCGTGCGCGAACGGCGGCTTGCTGCCTCGCTGAGACGACGCGTGGAGGAAGAGTCCGTGCGAGCGCGGCAGGAAGCCGCTCTTCGAGAAGCAGCCGAGGATCTCGCTGGGGCGTTCACGATGGACGAGGTGACGAAGCGCATCGCGCATGCGGCGCTCGAGGCAGTCGACGGACAAGGCGCTTTCGTCGAGCGAATTACAAAGTTGCCCAATGAGCAGCCGGAGCTCGTCACGGTCGCAGCTGTCGCCGGGACTGGAGTGCCATCGCTTGGAAGCTCGAGGGTGTTCACTGGTTCCCACACCGAGCGAGTGTTGGCGACCGGCGAACCCACCATACTCGCGAACGTCGATGAGACCCGATTCACCACCGCGCTCGGTAGCACGAATACGAATGAGGCGGGAATTTCAGCGATCGTCGTACCGCTCGTGTTTGGTGGAACACCGCTCGGCGCACTCTTCGTCTTGCCAGGTCGCGACCACTCGCGCGCGGATGACGTCGGGCGCGCCGCGATTTTCGGACATCTCGCGGCCCTCGCCTACGAAAAGGTGAGCCTGTTGGATGAAGCGATTGATGGTCGACAGCGGTTGGAGCGTGTGATGGCGAGCCGCTCGCGTTTGATGCGCGGGTTCAGCCACGATGTGAAGAACCCGATCGGGGCAGCGGACGGCTACGCGGGATTGTTGGGCGATGGTGTGTACGGCGACCTGAATGCGCGACAGCAAGAAAGTCTCGGGCGGATGCGCCGCTGTCTACATGGCGCCCTCTCGTTGATCGATGATCTTCACGAGCTCGCGCGCGCCGAGACGGGCCATCTTGCGTTGCAGCCCGAGGCCGTAGATCTCGCGGACCTCATCCAAACCATCGGCGAGGAATACCACGCGAGCGTGAGTGCGAGCGGCCTTTCTTTTTCAGTGAGTGCGTCTCCAGACCTCCCGATTATTCGAACGAGTAGACCGCGCGTTCGTCAGATTGCGTCGAATCTGCTGTCGAACGCAATCAAGTACACGGACGCAGGCTCGGTGTCAGTCCGCGCGACGTACCGGTCGCGGGGACCGTTCGCGGAAGGGCGCGACTTCGTGGCGATGGAATTTGCCGATACCGGACGTGGAATCCCTTCCGACAAGTTGGATTTCATCTTTCAAGAATTCAGTCGAATCGGAGATGCGTCCAAGAACGGCGCCGGTCTCGGGCTGGCAATCAGCAGGCTACTCGCGGAGGCACTCGGCGGTCATATCACGGTGACGAGCGAGCTTGGCCGCGGATCTGCGTTCACGTTATGGTTGCCGGTCGACCCGCCGGAAAATCTTCAGAGAGACCAGCCGATAACGCACACCCTCGCAGCTCGAGTGTGAAGCTGCGCGAGCGCGAGGCGCTATTCACCGAAGTGCAGAGCACCGCGCTATTCGCCGCGTGGATCCTTGGATCCCGTCGAAGCTCGACGTCCGATGCCGGCCGGAAACGCCAAGACTAGGTGAATAGATCGCCGGCGAAGCGTCACGCGCAGGTAGGCGATGAACGAACGCAGCGCGGGCGATGCGGCGCGACATCGCGGGTACTACAAATAGAAGCCGGCGACGGCGTCGAAAATCCGCTGATCATAGCGCGATCGAGATCGCACGAAACGTGTTCGTCGAGCAGCTGAAGTGATCAGCGATCGCATTATCTGAGAACACTCATAGATACGGGGACAGCATCGTGGACATCAAACGCGCCGGATCGCGGCCGTCGAGCAAGGGGCCGTCCGACTGGTTCACCGGAACGGTACGCATCGACCCGCAAATCAACGCGCCGGCGCCCTCCCGGATCGGTGTCGGCAAGGTCACGTTCGAGCCCGGCGCGCGCACTGCGTGGCACACGCATCCGCTCGGGCAGACACTCCTCGTTGTCGACGGCATGGGTCTCGTGCAACGAGACGGCGGTCCGATCGAGGAGATCCGTCCGGGCGACGTCGTTTGGTTTGCGCCGGGTGAAAAACACTGGCACGGTGCGTCGCCGAATACGGCGATGGCGCACATTGCGGTTCAGGAAGCGCTCGACGGAAAGTCGGTCGAGTGGCTCGAACAGGTGAGCGACGCGCAGTATGGTGCGCGCTGAGATCGACCGACCTCACCGCTGCAGGCGGTGCGTGTGCATGTGGCGACGCACGGCCCGAACGGATACCTGATCATCGAGCTCCGCGATGCCCGAGCGAATGGCGTCGCCGTGGACACCTTCAGGGACTACCGGCCCAAAGTCACCATCCAAGCCGCCGTGCGCGACGCAGCGCGACCGGATGAACGCACGACTGTCGCGAGAACAATGGTTCCGTTGCCAATCTGGGCTTGCGCGGAACCAGTGAAGCCTGCGGACATCAGGCGGGCCTGTTTCGGTGTCGGCCCTCTATGGACTCTTTTCGAACATCTTCTACGCTGGTGCGTTCAAGTACAAAGGAGCCGTGTACACTGGCAAGCACAAACCGATGATAACGCTCGAGGAATTCGCACGCGCGCAGTCAATCCTCGGTAGACCAGATCGCCCGCGTCCCTCACGAAAGTCATTCTCCTCCACGGGGCTGATCAGGTGCGGTTGTGGGCTTTCCATCACCGCCGAAGACAAGGTCAATCGATTCGGTAGCCGGTATTCGTATTATCACTGTACCCGACGCCATCCGGACGGCTACTGCCGTCAGCCGTCTGTTCAGCCCGACCATTTGGAACGAAGCATCGCTGCCGCAATAGATCGAATCGCTTTGGCGCCGGCCGCGAAGGAGTGGCTTTTGGAGCGCATCTCCCGCTTCGAGGCGACCAAAACAGCGGAAAGGGATCAGGGAAGGGAGTCGCTCGAAAAACGGATCGTCGCAATCGAAGCTGAGCTTCGGACACTCACCAATCTTCGTCTACGGGATTTGATAAACGACGAAGAATTCGCTCGATCTCGCACTGAGCTGGATCAGCAACGTCTAACACTGGTCAAACGTCGAGATTCAGTCGCTAAATCGCATGATTGGATCGAACCCGCCCGAGAAGTCATAAAGTTCAGCAATGAGGCCGCGAATTACTTCTTGCATGCTCGTCGCGACGTTAAGCGTATGATCTTCGAAACGGTCGGATCGAACCCGATCCTGAAAGACAAAATATTGAGCATTGAAGCCAGGAAACCATTTCGCATGCGGCAGGAAAACACATCGGTTTCCTCTATGTGCACATTCCTGAATGAAGTTCGAACCCTTTGGAACACGCAGGATGATGAGTACCTGAGTACTCTAGCACAGATCAGACGGATTGAGGCCGAGTTGAAAAACGACTCGTCGATGAAACCAGCCGCGTAGCTCAAACGCGCCCTCGTCGAATCGCTAGTCTCGTTTCGTGTTGTGTAGCGCGTCATACGTGGTGCCGCTTTCTGTTGGCGCGTGCCTCGCGCCTCGCTCTTTGAAAGAACTCTCGTTTCGCCGGGGCATCCTCCGCGAGGAACTCAGGCATTACCTCTCTGGCGAGTGAATCTCGCCGCGCCTTGCCGTGCAATCGCTTGAGGCGCGCAGACGCGACTCGCTGATGGTCTTTCTTATCCCGTTTTCGCATGCCTCGATTGTAGGACGGTCGCCGCTTAGCGACATGACCGCGAATCGTGCCGCCGACGAATCCGCAGCCGGCACGATTCGGCACCGCTTCAGGACACGTTCTCTCTGATACGCTGATCGACGGAGCGACGGGCTGTTGCCCTTCGAGTTCCTTCACTACGACGCCGCGTCTGCACTCAGACGCGGCGTCGTGCTTTCCGCTGATCAGCGGAGGAGAAATGTCACGCGCGAGTATTCAATTTCCGCACAACGCAGAGGTGGTCCGGAGAATCGAGACAGCTTAAGCCGCTGAGATAAGTGGAGTGGCGCGGGGTGAAGGAAGTGGCAGTTCAGGCAGTGCGGTACAGTACACGCCGTTCGGGGTTCGACGCGCCAGCGCGGCGTGTGGCCGGCGATTGTTAAAGAACTCGAAGTATCGTGCGAGGCCGACTCGGACGTCGGAGACCGTCTCGTAGGCGTGGAGATAGACCTCTTCGTACTTCACCGAGCGCCAGAGGCGTTCGACGAAGACATTGTCCCGCCAGCAGCCCTGGCCATCCATGCTGATCTCGATCTGCCGACGGCGGAGGACGTTCAGGAAGTCGACGCTGGTGAATTGGCTGCCCTGATCGGTGTTGAAGATCTCGGGGCAGCCGAAGCGAGCGAGGGCCTCCTCAAGCGCCGCGACACAGAAGTCGCTCGTGAGCGTGACCGAGAGTCGCCAGCTCAAGACCTTGCGGCTCGCCCAGTCCATCACCACGACGAGATAAACGAAGCCACGTGCCATCGGGATGTAGGTGATGTCAGCAGCCCAGACGTGATTCGGGCGCGAGACCGTCAGCGTGCGGAGCAAATAGGGAAACACCGGGTGCGCGGGATGCCGCTCGGTCGTCCTCGGGCGTTGATAGATCGCCGTAATGCCCATGCGGCGCATGAGCGTGCGCACGTGCGCACGCCCGATCGACGTGCCCTCGGCTTGCAACAGATCCCGCAGCATTCGACTCCCAGCAAAGGGGAGCTCGAGGTGGAGCGCATCCATCCGACGCATCACGGTGCGATCGGCTTCATCGACCAGCTCGGCGACGTAGTACACCGACGCGCGCGACAGCCCGAGCAACTTCGCCTGGCGCGTCACGGGCAGTTTCGCCGTCCGATCGATCATCGCTTTCCGCTCGGCCCGCGATCGCGTCCGAGCGCGGTGGACAAAAAATCCAGCTCCAACGCCTGTTGGCCGATCTTCGCGTGCAGGGCCTTCACGTCGATCGCGGGCTCGCGGGGTTCGCTCTCGCCCGTGAACACCTCCGCCGCGTTCGCGACCAGTTGACGCTTCCACTCGGTGATCTGATTGGCGTGGACGTCGAAGCGCTGCGCGAGTTCGGCGAGCGTGGCGTCGCCCTCGAGAGCCGCCAAGGCCACCTTTGCCTTGAAGGCGGGGGAATGATTACGGCGGGGTCGTCGCATCGGAAACGGGCCTCCTGGTTGGCGAGAGTATCGCCGAGTGGAGCGCCGATTTCCACTTATCTCAGCTGTCCAGATTTCTCAGGCCACCTCTCTGTCCGCCCGCGTCGCTAGCCGCCCGGCGCGACGTCGCCGATTTGGTCGCCGGAGCCGGGCGATCGGCGAGTGTTGGCGCCGCTTCCATTCCAAATAGAAACGCGTCTCGTGAGGTGATTAGCGGTTGAAGAACTGACCTGAGCTGAGGGCCGTGTAAGCCCGCCAGGCAATCGCGAATAATTGCGCCTCGCCGCTGATCTTCGAATTGAATCAGGCGCTTTCGTTCCTGTTCTAGCCGAGCGATTTCGGCATCTACGTCGCTGGAATGACGCTCGGTTTTCGGTCTCGGCATACGGAACTCCTCAATAGGTTTGAGGAGATGTACCACATCGCGCTGCTACGGGTTCTTGCTGTCGACCTTGCTCGGGATGGTGTTGCGCCGGAGAGAAGCGGAGATATCTCGGATGGCGTCGATTGAGCTTGGGCAAGCTAGTGGGGAGATATCTGTCACATTGTTGGCGGCCCGCGCACAGGTAGCGAGCCTGCCTCTTCGATGTGCCGATGCCGAGGCCAAGTAGCCGCAGGGTGCCGGAAAATCTTCGGGTATATTGAGGCTACCAGAATCGCCGCAATTCGGCGGTTAACCGAACCCGAGGAACTGTGAAGGATATCTTTCTCTGCCACACCGGCGCGGACAAAGATTGGGTGCGGGACCTAGGCGCCAGACTCGAGGAACACCGCATCGGTAATCGCCCGATCGAAGTTTTCTTCGATGAGTGGGACATTGACTATGGCGAGAACATCATCGCCAAGATCGATGCCAGCCTGAAGCAATCAAGATATGTCGGATTGGTGTTGTCACCGCGCATGTTAAAGGCCGATTGGCCGTCGGCCGAGTGGCAGTCTCAAGTCATGGCTGATCCGGCCGGAAAGCGCGGCAAAATCCTGCCGCTGC
>Ga0308176_10002508_pt1 | contig 11600 bp, 12 predicted proteins | sample PhyCR2_3_FD_203890 | JGI IMG/M metagenome (GOLD analysis project Ga0308176, IMG submission 203890) | Soil microbial communities from UC Gill Tract Community Farm, Albany, California, United States - DLSLS.C.R2 | ecosystem: Environmental > Terrestrial > Soil > Agricultural land | place: USA... | reverse complement strand
TTTCTATCCGATGCTGAAGGTTCTTGCCTGAGACACTTTGCGAAGATCACGGGGAGAGCGCACGGACGGTACAGAAACTAATTAGGCGGACGGCAATGTCGTGATGAAGTCCAGAAGGCGACGTTGGTCCTCAAGCGGCAGGGACTGAAACACGACGCCGAATTCCCACGCCGTGGCCCAACGAACTTCGGCAAGGTCAATGCGGATCACAGGGCCATCGTCGCCAGGATGGAATTCCAGGTTCAGTGACTCGCCGGCTTTTACAACAGTTCCGCTCGAGACGCAACAACCATTGATGGAGAGATTCCGAATCACGCCGACCCCCTTTTGGTCTCCAGAAAACGCGACGAGCAGGGAAACCGTGAAACGCTGTACGCTACGGACGATCACGGCGTCCTTTTGGCTGAGCGAAGCTCGTCGGTCGTGATTCGATGATGAATTTTATGATGGCCTCACGCTGAAATGTGGGATGGCAGAGCTCGAATCGCCGACAGTGCAGGGATGCTAGTCACAATAACCCGGAGCTCCTTCGTTCCTCCAGCACGATTTGTGGCTATTACAGGTCGCAGATCCAACAAGATAGGCTGTCTTTACTATGGCTTCGTTTGAAGGGCGTGACGAAGGTCACCCAAGGTCTTATACGTCTCCGTAGGGACCGCTCCATATTGAGTGGTGTGTTCACCGCCGCGCGTCCCGAGCAAGTAAATTCTCCATCCCACCAACGGCAAGCGATCATCAAAACTTGGTGTCCGTGGGTCTCGTTGCCAAATACCGGCAAACTTTAGTTCGTTCGCCTTCCTCTTATTCGTTTTTTTGTTCGCCTTCTCTTTTGATTTCTCGGTCGCGAACGAGAATGTAAAATCGAAGCCGACTTTGCCGGTCGCAAGCGGTGTGGCTTGGCCGGCTACACTCCACGGCGGAGAAAAATACCCCCTAGAACCTGTCGTCCCGATCTGTATCGGCTGCTTTTTTTCCTGAACGGCAATCTTCTCATGGCCATTCACCGAATTCGGCCCATCCGGATAAGCTCTGCTCAGAAGGTGCTCCACTAATTGCAGGTGAAGGCCGACGCGATCCAAGATGTCCAGCTCGGCGCCGCTCCGTAACTCGCCACCCGCGACGGCGACCGCTTTCCCGCCAACGAGCAACAGCGTAAGAGCTGCCACGCCGTCCTTTTCCTTCGCCTCCTGCCGGATCCACACGTCGCCACCTTGCCCGATCTCCATGGTGATCAGCGTCTGGCCATCAAATCCTCCGGGCCGAAGTTTTACGCGATTGGCTTGAAGCCATTCCTCTTGGCCCGCCTCACTTCCAAGCGCGATCAGCAAGGCTACTGTCTGAATCAAGGCGGCAGCGCAATACCCTTTCCAGGTGCGAGTCAACAGGCCGCCTCGGTTCCGTTTTTCGCTCGGAGCCACACTGATCATGTCTTGTCCCTTGATAGGAAAATAGTCCGGTGCGATTACGTTCAGCTTTGACTGATGCATCTTATGGGATCAGCAGGCTGCAGTCAAAACTCAAGCAGCAGAGAGGCACAGCAGAAGCTTCGCTGAACGTGGTCTCAATCACATTGCGAGCGCAATGCTCATACGCCGCCGCTCAAGACCCATCCCGTTTATGCCGATACGAACGTATGTTTTCTCAATTCTTTGAGACGCCTGCGAAGCAGGGCTATACCTCAATTGCATTCGATTCTCTGCGGTTGGGCATGCAAATCTGGATTGATTTGCCCTGGTATAAGCATCCGTTTCCTAAGAATCGGTTTAAGCTGGCCACCCAAAAACAATTGCAAACCATTCGCAGCCTCAAGTTGGGGTGTTTGTTCTATCACCCTACGCTTTCAGATCCTGAATCGACCACTGTGCCCAATGGCGCGGCGCCTACGGAGCTTACCGGGCTTCACGCTTTGATCGAGGACCAGGAGACCATCTCAGGACCCGCTGAACGCATGCCATCCATCACCCCGCGTCTTGCGCTACAGCAGGCCAATACGATGTACAGTCAAACTCTTCGCCGCAGCCGAGAAGCGCTCAAACAGATTGTGGACGGGAAAGCCGTCGGAGCGATTGGAGCCAAAGCCATCGTCTCTCAGTTTACCCAGCAACTCCTGCAGCCCCAGGCATCCCTCGGAGTAGCGGACGTGATTCATCTGAATGGGATGGATCAGGCGCAGGCGGTTCATGGCTTGAACACCTGTCTGCTCGCCCTCCTTGTCGGACGCGACCTGGAATTATCGGCGAACGACTTAACCCTACTAGGCTTGGCGGGCCTGATGCATGATGTGGGGGAACAGCGCCTCCAGTCATCGATTCGATTTAAACGAGAGCCTCTCACCCGAGCGGAGCTGAAAGCGTTTCAGCGCCACCCTGTCTACAGTAAGGATCTCATCCTTGAGTTGCCAAGCGTTCCTCCCGAAATTGCCGGCATCGTTGAACAGCATCATGAGCATCTTGACGGGAGCGGCTATCCTCACGGTCTCTCCGCCGCGCAGATTCATCCGCTCGCGCAGATCCTCGGAGTCGTGGATGAATACCAGGATCTCGTCAATCCGCAATTCACGCAGGACCGGTTGCAGCCGAATCAGGCGCTGTCCGAGCTCTATGTGAAGCGACAGCCTTCCCTGTCGATCAAAGTGATTACCGCCTTAGTGAGGGTCCTTAGTGTATACCCTCCCGGCACGCTGGTGGAACTGTCCGATGGTTCAATCGGAGTGGTCGCCAACGTAAATCCAGCCGATCGGCTGCGTCCGATCATCGTCGTCTATGAATCGACCGAGCAGAACGTTGAGACCCGCATCGTGGATTTGGGCGATCAATCGGACCTGGCCATCCTACGCATGGTGCAGATGAGTGAAGTGGCGCCTGCCTACCTGAATCGCATTACGCCGGCGGAAGTGCTGAAGTTTATGCTCCTCGCAGATGTACAACCGCAAGGGCAGAAAGTCTAAACGGCGGGTACCCCTTCGGCGTCAGGTCTTAAAGAGCTTCTTTCAAGTCCCCTACCACGCCTATTCACCCGAATTGGGAACTCGACTTGATCCCGCCGCTAGGACCGTTCAACTCGCTTCATCTGTAGCTGCGAAGGCTGGAGTCGAAGCGCTTTATCGGTCCCTGGTCTTGCTTTGGTTGACCATTCAATGGGGTAATGGAGGGATCTGAACCAGCCGCACACCGACGAAGCTCCCTATTTCTTTCTGACTGGCGATAAAACAGACATCGACGATTGATCCTTTTGAATTCCTGGCTGGTCTTCCTGGCGTAGAAGCGTCCTCACGCTCCGCCGTTCCAGCGTCGCGATGAGAAGAAGAGAAGTATGTTCTTTGGTGCGCCCGGCAGGAATTGAACCTGCGACCTGCGGGTTCGAAGCCCGACGCTCTATCCAACTGAGCTACGGGCGCATGGAGTATTACAAACACTTCTTCGGAAAGATTGTCAAGGCGGTGGGTCAGCAGAAAAGTTGAAAATCGTCCCGGGCACTCGCCCCCACTGCTTCTCCGTTCAAAACCGGACTGATTTCGGCGAACCTCTTCGACTTGGGAACTCACTCAAGTCTGTTCTGCTCCGGTATGTTAATTGATTGCAGAGCATGACTTTTTTCTTAATCCCTTCCCCGCCGACTCAGCTATGTTCGTCATCGCGTGATCAAGGTTCGCCGCTAGTTGCACTTCTTTTTTCTTCCGATCCTCGGGAAGGTACTTAGCGAGCGTTTTGCCTGGAACGAGATTCACAAATTCCGTCTTCTTCCAAATCTGGCCGCTGCAGTCGCCCATTTGCATGGCCTTCACTTCAACCTCCACCGGTCTAAAAGCCCATCCAAAAATATAGGCTCCGCCTGCCCAGAGCGGTAGATCGATCAACAGGACATCGGTACCGAACCATACTCCTATGGCAATGGGGTTCCATCCCGTCGCGAGTCCGAGAGCAATCAATTCTGCGACATTTTGTGTTGCAAGTCCGGTCAGCCAATATTTCCAGGGCACCGAGCCATACGCGCCAATTCGGGCTGAGATGAGAATATCGGCTCCCGCCTCCTTCCCAAGGGTATAGAGCTGCCCGTCATCTAATCTCAATCCCGAAAGCCGAAGATTGCTTATCAGACGTCTGGTCTCAGTAAACGGGACCACAGTAAATCCAGGCTGTTCTGCCAAATACTGCGTGAGGAATTCTTGCGCCTTGACCTCCACGACTTGGATAAGCTTGGCACGTATCGACGGTTCCGTCTCTTGGGATGGTGGTGTCTCGAACGAATAAATTTGTCGGCTTCTTTTGATGGTGGCCTCCATCGTGACCGGAGCCACTACAATTCTCAACGGTGGGTCGGCAGGTGGCAGGGACCGTGACCATAAACTGCATCCACCCTCCACCAGGACCAGCACGAATACGATGCTACTTCTAAACCGACCGTTCATAACACTTCTCCTTCGCGGCACAGTGGTCGAAAACGGACGAGAGATCTCCCGACAGGGATTGATCACGAGGAGACCTCTCGCCGAATGAACAAGTAGGCTAGATCGTCGAAGGAGGACGGAACTGGGGAAATTCCAGAAGGTTTACATTCTCGTGAGGCGCAGAAGGAGTTAAGAAGATTCCTGGAAAACTTCGCGGCGGCAGCGTCTTCTCAATGGAGACGAAATTCAAATGACATGGGCAGTTGTCCGGTGGTTCCATTTCTTCCGAATCGGCTTCCGTAAGTGAAGGCAATTGAGCAAACGCATAAAGGTTAGATGAGTCCCGTAGATGGTCGGAAAGACACGTCAGCCCCGTGAGCTGCGAACCTAAAAGGACTATCAATCCGGCGATTAGGAACCTGACAACGCGTTGTCGCACATCTGCTCCATGCTCTGTTCTGCTCAACGCAATCACTGCTCATCTTACTCTAGCGGCAATAGTCCGCTGATGTAAATCTTTATTCGAATAGAAAAGAATGAGTGCGAAGATAGAGGATCAGAAAAAGACTGAATCAAAAGTGGAACAGAAAATCAATGCCTACTAGCAGCTGAATGAATGGAGATGTTATCAGGGGAGCGCATCTCTTCTGATCACGTAGATGCCCGCCTCGCAGTCTTAATTTTACTCCTCGGTGAATGATGGATCTCTCTCACTTGAATACGGTACGTGCCTATTTCGATACGGCGTTTATCTTTGCTGATACAGCGAATATCCCATGTCATTCACTCTCATCGAGTTAGCACTATGATTTCATGTCATTTCTCTTATCGGAACTTTCGGTATTGTTCATGCACTGTTGTTAAGCCGTCCGAAAGCGCCGGGATCATCACAAGTGAAACTTGCATGGGGATCTTCTCCGCACAATTATGGTTGCTCGCGCTAAAGGACGCTACGCAGTCGTGTATTAACCATTTCTAAAGGAGGGTATGCATGACAAACATCAAGGACAAACATCAAGGTTTCGGTCATGAACCGCAGCACGGTAGTGAAAGATGCCGATGTGAAGCCGGCCGTTGCTGCTCTGCAGAAGCAGGTCCATAACGATTTTGCTCCCATTTGGGGCGTCGATGCGGATCTTGTTGTTGTGCCGAAAGGTTCCCATCCCGTTTCAGAATCATGGTGGCTGGTGATCCTTGATGATTCCGATCAAGCCGGCGCTCTTGGTTACCATGACATAACTAGTGAAGGAATGCCTCTTGGGAAGGTCTTCGCCAAAACGGATTTACAGTATGGCGACAAATGGACGGTGACAGCATCCCATGAGCTGTTAGAAATGCTCGGTGACCCCGATGTGAACCTGACCGCCTTTGTTCAGGACAGTAATACGTCCGGAAGGCTCTATGCCTATGAAGTCTGCGACGCGTGCGAATTGGACAGCGACGGATATGACATTGACGGAATAAGAGTATCGGACTTTGTGTATCCGTCTTGGTTCGAGTCTTTCCGTAAACAAGGAAGCACGCAGTTCAACCATGGAAAAACCATCAGCAAACCGTTTGAGCTCAGGCCGGGAGGGTATATCGGTGTGTTTGACGTCGGGGCAGGGTCGGCTGGCAGCAGATCACGGCGGACCGAGCGAGTCTGATGTATCGAATGAGACCTCGCGTTGGAAGCCGACGAGAACGACGGCGCACGCGGCGTGATCACTGGCTTTCAAGCCAACCGAGAGAATAACGATTGTAAGCAAGTCGATGCGCCGGCAAAAGTCGATGCATCGACTTGCTATCGGGTTGACTCCAGCGACAGAGCGTTATCGCCGTAACTATACGGCTTCAATCATTCCTGCATCTTCGAATATTATGAAAGCTTGCAAGATTCAGATGCCGATGCATGCGCCCAAGGCACAACAGATCTGACCCACTCTGCAGTTGTGCCCTGTTCAAGACGGCGCGTCCATCATGACACGGAAATGAGAAGAGCAACCCGAGGACTACAGATCGCGGATAGCGCCTTGGAGTACGGTAATCTGGGTAACGGGATCGCCGGCCTTCTTCAGCTCGTTGCGAATCTGTTCTTTGAGGTAGGAGGAGTAGCCGATTTTTTGAATGATGAGTTCTAAAAAGCGATCAGGCGACAGGAGTGTGTGTGTCTTAAGTTCCGCGATGGTTTCATCGCTAACCGGCACATACGTGCTGCCGATATGCAGAATCACGTTATAGTACCGCCCCGTTCCCAATCGTTCGAACCGCACCCCTTTCACACTTCCTCCTTGAAATGGAAATCGTATTGTAGACAACCATTGGGCCAAAGACAAGCCGCGCTAATCTTGTGGAAGGCGAGATCGTACGTCATAATATCCTATGCGTGCCTTGGAAGACCTTCGGTTCGACAACAGCTACGCTCGATTGCCGGATAGCTTTTACCGACGCGTGTCGCCCACATCGTTTTCAGAACCTGCCTATCTCGTCAGCTTTAACGATGACGCGGCAAGGCTGATCGATCTCGCTCCAATAGAAAGCAAGCGTCCCGAATTCATCGATTATTTCAGCGGCCGCCGATTGTTGCCGGGCGCCGATCCCATCGCCATGCTGTACTCCGGACATCAGTTCGGCGTCAATGTCAGTCAGTTGGGAGATGGACGGGCGATTTTGCTCGGTGAAGTGGTGAATAGCCAAGGCGAGAAATGGGATCTTCATCTCAAAGGAGCCGGCTTGACGCCGTTTTCACGCGATGGCGACGGCCGCGCAGTGCTTCGATCCACCATCCGCGAGTATCTCTGCAGCGAAGCCATGCATGGGCTTGGTATTCCTACCACCCGCGCGCTCTGTATCATGGGTAGCGACGAGAAGGTGTGGCGTGAGTCGATCGAAACCGGGGCCATGCTCATTCGGTTGGCGCCGACTCATGTTCGCTTCGGGTCCTTCGAAGTTTTCTATTATCGCCGTCAGATGGACCACCTCAAGCGACTGGCCGACTATGTCATTGAACAACATTTCCCAGATCTTATCAGTTCGCCAAACCGCTACGTCGAATTTTTCGCTGAAGTTGTCAGCCGGACGGCTCGGCTTATCGCGCAGTGGCAAGCCGTCGGCTTTGCGCATGGCGTCATGAACACCGATAATATGTCGATTTTGGGATTGACGCTGGATTATGGGCCGTTCGGCTTCATGGACGATTATGATCCTGGCTTCATCTGCAATCATTCCGATCACCATGGCCGCTATGCCTTCAATCAACAGCCGTATATTGGACTCTGGAATCTCAGTTGTCTGGCGCAGGCTTTGCTGCCGCTGGCTTCTGAGGAGCCGCTGAAAGCCGCGTTGCATACGTATAATGAGATCCTCAATGCGCGCTACACGGAGCTGATGTGTATGAAATTAGGGCTCCGGGACCGACATGATGACGATGCTGATCTCGTGACCGACCTCTTGACTTTGATGCAAAACAGCCGCGCCGATTACACCATCTTTTTTCGTACGCTCAGCGGTTTTCGAACGGGGCCGGGTGCGGAGAACCATGCGCTTCGCGATTATTGTCTTGATCGCGCCGCCTTCGACGCCTGGGCGCACCGTTATATTGAGCGCCTGACGATCGAAGGCAGCCAGGATGCCGAACGACACGACCGCATGAATCAAATCAATCCAAAATACGTGCTTCGAAATTACCTTGCCCAACAAGCCATTGCCCTCGCCACCGAGAAAAAGGACTATTCGGAAATCGATCGCCTTCGTTCGCTCTTGCGCGACCCTTTTTCCGAGCGGTCGGCCCTGGAGTCGTATGCGGCGCCGCCGCCGAATTGGGGAAAGCATCTCAGCGTCAGTTGCTCCTCTTAATCGGGATGCTAAAAAAGGACTCATTGCCAGGCCCCGGACGCGCCAGGCTCTTCCCGTCCGAGATTCGTTCTCGGCTAGTCCAAGTTTTCACATACCCCACGTGGATAGAGAGCCGGTGGCGGCCGACTCAGGGCAGGGTGAGATTCAGCACGTCTCCGGCTTTCAACGTTCGCCTAATCGCGAGATTTTGAGCATCCTGTTGGATCTTCGTCTCGCGCACCTTCCTATCAACCGACAGCAGGCGCCATGGCTGCACGGTAGTATGGATCAAGAAAAGCCTACTTAAGAGGCACCTATGCTCGTGCACATCGTGGCGGATTATGGTCAAGGAGATCTGGCTTTTGCGGAGGTCGTTCAGAGGCTCAAGTTCTATTTGCCGGATGCTGAGGCGGTCCTCACGCCCGTGCCTCCGTTCTGTACGCTGGCCGCTGGGTTTTGCATTGCCCAATTAGCGCTTAATCCGGCGCCGCCTGGGACGATCATTTACCATAATGTGGCGCCACGCGAGGATGATGACGCCGCGCGGGCCCGTAATGCAGGTGAACGTCTGGCGTATGCGCGGTTGCGGACGGGCGTCCGAGTCATCGGCGTGAACGCCGGCCACGCCATGTCGTTTATTCGGGATGAGGCGGAAAAACTCCGGTGGGCAGCGGTGGAAGCCGAGGGCTCGCAATTTCGTTCACGCGATGTCTTTCCCCAGGCGGCTTCGGCGATGGCGCTGGGGCGGTCTCAAGCCTTGGCGGAAGACATCGACCCTTGCCACATTCCCGATGTGCCTGCGTCCCGCATCGTCTACATTGACGGTTACGGCAACATGAAGACCACCATTCGATTCAATGATAAACACTTCCATCCCGGGACAAGGCTTCCAGTACAGATCGACGGAATCACGCATGAGGCTGTCGTGAGCGACGGCACATTCGGAGTCGAAGCGGGGCAGTTGGCATTTGCACCGGGCAGCAGCGGGTGGCAGACGAGGTCAGGCGAACGGGTGCGATGGGTCGAATTATTCCTTCGCGGGGGTAACGCGTGGGACCGGTTCAAGCGGCCGGCGCTTGGAGCGGAGATCGAGTTGAAGCTATGACTGCTATTGAAGATCTGGAAACAGCCAGGGCGCCTGAGCGGCGCGGCGTGCTTCGTAGCTTGAGACTTCGGTCTCATATTGGAGAGTCAAGCCGATGGAATCTAGCCCTTTGAGTAGACAGTCTTTCCGAAACGGGTCGGCGTCAAAGCGATAGGATGTCCCGTCCAACGCGGTGACGGTTTGAGCCGCCAGATCTACACGCACTTGATAGCCTTCCTTCGCCGTCACATTCTGAAACAGCGCTTGCACCTCATCCGCCTTGAGGACGACAGGCAGCACACCGTTTTGAAAACAATTGTTATAGAAAATGTCGGCGAAGCTTGGCGCAATGATGCAACGAAAGCCCTGATCGAGCAGCGCCCACGGCGCGTGTTCACGCGACGACCCACAGCCGAAATTGTCGCGGGTCAGCAGAATGGTTGCCTGCCGATAGCGCGGCTGATTCAAGAAAAAGTTGGGATCTTGCGATCCATCCTTTTTCTTCCGCCAATCGAAAAACAATCCCTCCCGCAGCCCCGTCCGTTTGATCGTCTTCAAGAACTGTTTGGGAATGATCTGATCGGTATCGACGTTCATTTGATCGAGCGGGGCGACGATACCGGTCAGTGTAGTAAACGGCTGCATTTCAATAACTCTTTCTTTGAGACTCTAATTTGGGATGTTCACAAAGGGTCCTTCAGCGAGGCCGTAGGCGAAGTCGCAGCCGGAAGCGTACCCTCCGCGGTACATTGAGAACTCTGTCGATGCAAACACGAAGTTGACGGCCTGTTCCAGCATCCCACTAGGTCCAGTTTCGGATATCGACAAAGTGGCCTTCCACTGCGGCCGCGACTGCCATCGCCGGCGAGACAAGATGTGTCCGTCCGCCTGCGCCTTGGCGTCCTTCGAAATTGCGGTTGCTGGTCGAGGCGCATCGTTCCCCGGGCTGCAACACATCGGCGTTCATAGCCAAGCACATGCTGCACCCGGCTTCACGCCACTCGAACCCGGCCTCTTTAAAAATACGATCTAGACCTTCTTCTTCGGCTTGCTTCTTCACCAGACCAGATCCCGGCACGACCATGGCATGGACGCGGCTCGCCACCTTTTTTCCCTTCGCATACTGCGCGGCTAATCTGAGGTCTTCGATACGGGCGTTCGTGCACGAGCCGATGAAGACCTTGTCGAGGGTTATCTGTGTAATCGGCATCCCCGGCGTCAACGCCATATATTCCAATGCCCGCTCAGTAGACCGGCGTGATTTTTCATCAGGCATTTGCTGCGGGTCCGGAACATGTCCATCCACGCCAACGACCATTCCGGGGCTGGTCCCCCAGGTCACTTGCGGAGCGATGTCCTCCGCGCGCAGCTCAACCGTCCGGTCATAGGCCGCACCTGCATCAGTCGACAACTGCCGCCATACTTTTACGGCACGATCGAACAGCTCGCCCTTCGGGGCCATGGGGCGGCCGTTGATGTAAGCAAACGTCGTGTCATCGGGAGCCACCATGCCGGCACGAGCGCCAGCCTCGATCGACATATTACATAAGGTCATACGCCCTTCCATCGACAGCGTGCGAATGGCTGAGCCGGCATATTCAATGACATAGCCCGTGCCGCCCGCAGTGCCGATCTTCCCGATGATGGCCAGAACGATATCTTTCGCCGAACAACGAGTCGAGAGGACGCCCTCCACTTTGACCAGCATGGTTTTTGGGCGAGTCTGCACCAAGCATTGTGTGGCCAGCACGTGTTCAACCTCGCTGGTCCCGATGCCGAACGCCAGCGCGCCGAACGCGCCGTGCGTGGACGTATGGGAATCACCGCACACGATCGTCATGCCGGGCAACGTAAACCCTTGCTCAGGGCCGATGATGTGCACCACTCCCTGCCGAATATCGTTCATCCCGAACAAGGTGATGCCGAACTCCTTGCAGTTGTCCTCCAACGTACGAATCTGCGTAGCGCTAATGGCATCCGCGATCGGCAGCCCGCGATCCGTCGTCGGCACGTTATGATCCGGGACGGCCAGGATCGTCGCGGGGCGACGTGGCCGACGGCCGGCCGCACGAAGGCCCTCAAAGGCTTGCGGCGACGTCACTTCATGGACGAGATGGCGATCGATGTAGAGCAAGGTGGTCCCATTTGCCTCGCGTACGACATGGGCATCCCAAATTTTATCGAATAACGTTTTGCCGGGCATCACGCACTCCTGAAATTACGTCAAGGAGAAGAGTATAGCAATTTCACTGCACGATCTGAAAGAAGGCTGACTAGCAATCACTTAGCAGGTGTTTCTCCATTTGTATCCGTCTC
>Ga0308176_10002507_pt1 | contig 11601 bp, 12 predicted proteins | sample PhyCR2_3_FD_203890 | JGI IMG/M metagenome (GOLD analysis project Ga0308176, IMG submission 203890) | Soil microbial communities from UC Gill Tract Community Farm, Albany, California, United States - DLSLS.C.R2 | ecosystem: Environmental > Terrestrial > Soil > Agricultural land | place: USA... | reverse complement strand
GTGGCCAGCCATCCGACCAAGGATTCCGACATCCGCCTGGCGGTTTGGATCCCGCAGGGGTCGGCCTGGAACGGCAAGTACCTGCAGCTGGGCAACGGCGGGTTCGCCGGCGCGGTGCCGGTCGGCCAGTTCGGCCGCTTCGTGCGGGCCGGCTACGCGGTCAGCGGCACCGACGACGGCCACCAGTCGACGCAAGGGACGGATGCGTCCTGGGCGCTGGGCCATCCCGAGAAGGTGGTCGACTTCGGCTGGCGGGCGCTGAAGGAGACGACCGATATCTCCAAGGCGCTGATCGCGGCCAACAAGGGCAAGGTCACGCGGTCCTATTTCATGGGCTGCTCGGACGGCGGACGCGAGGCGCTGATGGAGGCCCAGCGCTTCCCGGCCGACTTCGACGGCATCGTCGCCGGCGCGCCGGCCAATTACATGAGCCAGCTTTTCGGCCTGTCGGCCGTGCAGCAGCAGCTGATGACCGCGCCCGGCGGTTACCTAGGCGCCCCGCAGCGCGAGCTGCTGCAGAAGACCGCGCTCGCCGAATGCGGCGGCGACGTGATGATCCGCGATCCGCTGGCCTGCCACTTCGATCCCGGCAAGCTGGCCTGCAAGGCCGGCCAATCCGACGGCTGCCTGACGGCGGCTCAGGTGGCGACGGCCAGGTCGATGTACGAGGGCCGCAAGGACAAGTCCGGCAAGGTGGTCTTCCCCGGCTACAGCCCCGGCGCCGAGGCGCTGAACGGCAGCTGGAACGCCTGGATCACGGGTCCGACCACGGAGGGCAACCAGAAGGCGGCAGGCCCGTCCTTCTCGTCCAACGCCTTCAAGTACTTCGGCTTCGAGGACGCCAACTTCGACTATCTGAAGATGAACATGGGCGCCCAGTACGAGGGCGCGCGCAAGAAGATGGCCGCCGTGCTGGACAGCGACAATCCGAACCTGTCGGCCTTCAAGAAGCACGGCGGGAAGCTGATCCAGTACCATGGCTGGAACGACCCGGCGATCCCGCCGAAGTCCTCGATCGTCTACTACGAGGACGTCAGGAAGACGATGGGCGACACGTCCGATTTCTACCGGATGTACCTCGTCCCCGGCATGCTCCACTGCGGCGGCGGCATCGGGCCGTCCAACGTCGACTGGGTGGGCGAACTGGACGCCTGGGTGACGCAGAGCAAGGCGCCCGGCCCGATCACCGCGAAAGGCGGGCAAGGGCAGGCGGCGGGCGGGCCGCCCGAGCAGCTGCTCTGTCCGTTCCCGGGGGTCGCGAAGAAGACGGGCGAGGCCTGGGCCTGCGCCGTTCCGAAGAAGGGCTGAGGGCATGACGCGGACGATGCTGCTGGCCGGCGCCGCCCTTGCGCTGGCCTTCCCCGCCGCCGCGCGCGCCGAGACCGCCTGCGCCGAGATGGCGGGGGCCAAGCTCAACCACGCCGAGGTCATCTCGGCGAAGCTGGAGGCGGTGAAGGTGGGGCAGGCCTGCCGCATCGCCGTCCGCGCGCACCCTGTGGCCGACTCCGACATCGGCATCGAAGTGGTGATCCCGGTGGGAAGCGCCTGGAACGGCAAGTACGTGCAGGTGGGCAACGGCGGCCTGGCCGGGCGCATCCCGGAGCCGGCGATCAAGGCGCGGGCCGACGAGGGCTACGCCGCCGCCGGGACCGACGACGGCCATGGCGGCAACGGCCGCACCGCCATCTGGGCGCTGCACCATCCGGAGAAGGTGGTCGACTTCGGCAACCGCGCCGTGAAGGAGACGACCGACGCCGCGCGGCAGCTGATCGTCGCGATGAAGGGCGAGCCGGCGAAGCGGCGCTACTTCGTGGGCTGTTCGCTGGGGGGGCGCGAGGCGCTGATCGAGGCGCAGCGCTATCCGGACGACTTCGACGGCATCGTCGCCGGCGCCACCGCCAACTACAACACCCTGGGCTATGGCGGGCGCGCCTACATGCAGCAGGTGCTGAGCCGGCCCGGCGGCTACCTCGGGACCGAGCAGCTGGAGCTGTTGCAGAGCGCGGCGCTGAAGCAGTGCGGCGACGGCGGCAAGTTCATCCGCGACCAGCTGGCCTGCCACTTCGATCCGGCGTCGCTGAAGTGCAAGCCGGGCCAGTCGCCAGAAAACACCAAGGGCGGTTGCCTGACGGCGCCGCAGATCGCCTCGGCCAAGGCGATCTATGGCGGCCGCGTCGTGAATGGGAAGGTGGTGTTCCCCGGTTACGAGCCGGGTGCGGAGGCCTCGCGCGGCGGCTGGCAGGCCTGGAACACCGGGACCGAGCAGTCCAAGTGGACGGAGTCCGCCGGCCACGCCATGGGCAGCCAGTTCATGAAGTACCTGGTCTACGACGACCCGGCGCTGGACTGGCTGAAGATGGACACCGGCGCCGGCTACGAGCGCGACCGGCAGAAGCTGTCGAAGATCATGGACGCGGAGAACGCCAACCTGACGCCGTTCGAGAAGCACGGCGGCAAGCTGATCCAGTACCACGGGTGGAACGACCCGGCGATCTCGCCCCGCGGCTCGATCCGCTACCACGACGCGGTGATGGCCGAAACGAAGAGCGCGGCCGGCTTCTACCGGCTCTACATGATCCCCGGCATGCTCCACTGCACGGGCGGCGCGGGACCGGGGCAGGTGGACTGGCTGGGCGAGCTGGAAGCCTGGGTCGAACAGGGCAAGGCGCCGGAGGCGGTCACCGCGAGCTCGCAGTCGGGCGAGACGCAGCTGCTCTGCCCGTACCCGGGCGTGGCGCGCAAAAGCGGCGACGGCTGGGCGTGCTCGGTCGCGAAGAAGAAGGGCTGACCTTGAACCCCCGCTCATCCCCGCGAAAGCGGGACCCAAGCGGACCGCGGGCATCCTGAGCGTCCGAGATCCTGGCCAAGCTCAGCTTGGGTCCACGCTTTCGCGGGGATGAGCCGACTGTTGCTTGATCTGGCTCCTGAACCGCTCGGCCACCACGGAGCGCCCGCGGCGGCGCGTGGCGAGGAACAGGGGAGCGGCCAGGCCGGGGTCGCCGGCGAAGGCGACGAAGGTGACGCCTTCGACGTTCATCCGCTGCATCGAGGCCGGGACGACGGAGACACCGAGACCGGCGGCGACGAGGCCTAGCGTCGAGGCGATGCGCGGGGCCTCCTGGCCGATGTTGGGGGAGAAGCCGGCGCGCAGGCAGGCGGCGACGATCGTGTCGTGCAGACCGGGCCCCGTCGGGCGGCGATAGAAGACGAAGGTCTCCTCGGCCAGCGCGGCGAGCGTGACGGCCGGTTCGCCGGCCAGGGCGTGGCCGGTGGGGAGCGCGGCCACCATCGGCTCTTCCAGCAGGGGTTCGATCAGGAGGTCGGCGCCCAGCGCGCCGCGGGAGCGCAGGAAGGCCGCGTCCAGCCGCTCCTCCTCCAGGCCCCGGACCAGCTCGGGCGTGCCGTCCTCGGCCAGCGCCAGCTGCACGCCGGGCGCGGCCTGGCGGAAGGCGCGGATCTGCTGGGCGACGAACGGATGGAAGGCGCCGGAGCTGGTGACGCCGACGGCGAGCCGGCCCTGCTCGCCGCGGGCCGCGCGCCGCGCCAGGTCCGGCAGGCGCTCGGCGCGGGCCAGGATGGCGCGGGCCTCCTCGACCACGGCGCGGCCGGCCTCGGTGGGCTTCACGCCGCGCGGCAGGCGCTCGAAGAGGCGCACGCCGAGCTCGTCTTCCAGGCTGCGGATCTGGCGGGTCAGCGGCGGCTGCTGCAGGCCCAGCCGCTCGGCCGCGCGGGTGATGTGGCCTTCCTCGGCCACGGTGACGAGATAGCGGAGCCGGCGCAGGTCCATGCCGCGATCACATACCGCACAGGTATGAAAAACGTCAAAAGCATATATTGGACGTGCGGGCGCGCGAGGCGTAGTTCAGCCTTCAGTTGAGGGGGCTGCTCAATGACCCGACCTGTCCCGATCCCGCCGGACGAGGCGTTGACCTGCCAGCTGCTGGAGTGGGCCGCCGCGCGGCCGCGCACCTACGGCGAGGCGATGGAGGCCTGGGCGACCCACTGCCCCCGCCACCCGATCTGGGAGGACACCGTCGACGCCCGGCTGATCGAAGTGCTGCCCGCCCTCGGCCGGCGCACGGCCGATCGGCCCATCCGCGTCACCGCCGCCGGCCAGGCGTTGCTGGCTGCCCGGGAATGAGCCTCGCCGTCGGCGGCTTCATCGTCGTCATGTCGTTCCTGACGGCGGCGCTGTCGGGGGTGTTCGGCATGGCCGGCGGGCTGCTGCTGAAGGGCTGCCTGGCGCTGGTGCTGCCGGTCTCGGCGACCTTCGTCGCCCACGGCATCCTGCAGTTCTCCGCCAACGCCTGGCGCGCGATCCTGCACCGCAGGCACGTGCGCTGGCGGATCGTGGCGATCTATGCGCTGGGCGCCTTCCTGATCGCCGGCGTGGTGGCGAAGATCGCCTACGAGCCCACGCGCGCGACGTTGTACCTCCTGATGGGTCTCGCGCCGCTGCTGGTCTGGCTGCCGGCGAACTGGACGCAGTTGGACGCCGAGAAACCGGCCCAGGCGCTGGTGTGCGGGGCGGCGGTGACCGGCGTCAACCTGACCGCCGGCGTCGCCGGGCCGCTGCTCGACATCTTCTTCGTGCGCACCAGCCTGACCCGCCACCAGATCGTGGCCACGAAGGCCGCGACCCAGACCTTCAGCCACCTGATGAAGATCGCGGTCTACGGCGCGCCGCTGATCGCCAGCGGCGGCAAGGGCATGCCACCGCTCTGGGTGTTCGCGCTGGCGGTCCCGCTCTCGATGGTGGGCACCGTGGCCGGCGGCTATGTGCTGGACCGCCTCTCCGACGTGAACTTCAAGCGCTACCTGCGCCGGATCGTGACCGCCATCGGCGCGGTCTACATGGTGCAGGCGGTAAGGCTGTACCTGGGATAGGTCCCCTCCCTCTCTCGCTGCGTCCGGGGGAGGAGAGAAAAAACACCCGGGTCTTGCGACCCGGGTGGGGGGAAGTCATTGGGAGGAAACGCCCAGGAACGGGCAGGGCTGAGATAGTTAGCCCCGGCGGCTGCGCAATAGCGACGCTTCACTTTTTTCGGGTTGGGGGTGCAAAAAATGCAACTGGAGCCTGTGGTGCTGGAGAACCGCTGGGTTCGCCTGGAGCCGATGGGTCCGGCGCACAAGGCCGAATTCCGCGCCGCCTGCGAGGCCGATCCGGACGTGTGGCCGAGGCTCTATCCCTACGCCATGACCGGCGAGCACTTCGAGCCGAACTGGCGGCGGTTCTACGAGACGCCGGCCGCCGACCGGATCGGGTTCGCGGTGGTCGCGCACGGACGCTGCGTCGGGGCCTCCAGCTTCCTGCGGATCGATCCGGCGAATTCGACGGTGGAGATCGGCGGCACCTACTACCACCCGGACGTCCGCGGCGGGGCGACCAATCCGGCGGCCAAGCGGCTGCTGATGGGCGAGGCGTTCGGGCGGGGCGCGCGGCGCGTGCAGTACCGGGTGGACGCGATCAATACGCGGAGCCGCGCGGCGGTGCTGAAGCTGGGCGCGGTGGAGGAAGGGATCATGCGCGACGACTGGCTGACCTGGACCGGCCGGGTGCGCTCGACGGTGGTGTTCTCGGTGCTGGCCGCCGAGTGGCCGGCGGTGCGGGACCGGCTGGACCAGCGCTTAGCTGCGTTCGCCTAGCCCTTCCGCGAGAGCTTGCGGGCCGCCAGGGCGATCAGGACGGCGGTCATGCCCGCCAGGGTCGCCACGTGGGTCAGGGGCTGGCCCTCGGACGGCAGACCGCCGGCGGCGCGGGCGATCTGGCTGAGGTGATAGGTGGGCCAGATCCAGCGGATGTCGTGCAGGAAGCCGGACAGCGGGAAGAACAGCCCCGAGAGGAACGCCATCCCGAGGTAGGTGATGTTGGCGAAGGCCGCCGCGGACGAGGCCGGCGCGTAGGAGCCGATGAAGAGGCCCACCGCGCAGGCCGGGATCACGCCGAAGGACATGGCGAGCGCCATGCGCGCCAGGACCAGCGCCGGCAAGGTGACGTGGCCCACGCTGACCGCCAGCCCTACCAGCATGGCCATGACCACGCTGGCGAAGACGTAGGCCATGAGCAGCTTTGCGGCGAGGTAGGCCCCGGTGGGCATCGGCAGGGCGCGCTTGAAGGTGAGCAGGCCCATGTTGCGCTCGACGGCGACCAGGATGCCGAAGCCGAACAAGCCCGGACCCATCACGCCGTAGACCGTCCAGCCCACGAACATGAAGTTGGCGACGTCCGGGATGTGCGTCGCCTTGCCGTTCAGCACGACGCCGAAGAGCGAATAGAAGATCAGCGGCATCGCCAGGATCGGGATCGAGAACGCCGGCGTGCGGAAGAGGCGCAGGGATTCGAACGCCGCGTCGCTGATGTAAGCCCTCACGATGCGCGCGAGCGGCATGGCTGGGACGGTCAGGTCAGTCACGCGGCAACCTCCTCAGCGGCGGGTTCGGAGGTGAGCTCGGCGAAGGCTTCGGAGAGGCCCGCGCGGCGGACCTCGAGATCGCTGAGCGCCTTGTCGGCGGCCAGCAGCCGCCGGACCACGCCTTCGGCGTCGGTGGTGGTGATGCTGATGTGGGCGCCGTCCCGGACGACGGCGGTGACGTTGGGCCAGGCCTCGATGGCCGCGGCGTCGGTGGCGGTGGCGCAGTCGACGCGCTTGCGGACCACGAGCGCGCGGATGTCCTTGACCGTGCCCTCGGCTATGGAGCGGCCCTTGGCCATCACCACCACGCGGTCGGCCAGCGCCTCGGCCTCTTCGATGTAGTGCGTGGTGAGCACGATCGAGACGCCGTCCTTCACCAGGCCGCGCACGGTGGCCCACATGGTCTCTCGCGCGGTGACGTCGAGGCCGGTGGTGGGCTCGTCGAGGAACAGAAGGCGCGGGCGGCCGCAGATGGCCAGCGCGAACTGCGCCTGGCGCTTCTGGCCGCCGGAGAGCTTGATGTAGGGCCGGTTCACCAGCTTCTCGACGCCGGCGCGGGCGACGGCTTCAGCGAAGCTGAGCGGCTCGGGATAATAGGCGCTGACCTGGCGGATCAGGTCGCCGACGCGCAGCGCGTCCGGCAACTGAACCTCCTGCATCATAACGCCGACGCCGCGGCGGGCCGCAAGATCGTGCGGCGAGCGGCCGAACAGCCTCGCCTCGCCCGCGTCGGCCTGCTGCAGGCCGAGCAGGATGGCGATGGCGGTGGTCTTGCCCGCGCCGTTCGGACCCAGCACCGACAGGAGCTCGCCGGCCCGGACCTGCAGGTCCAGCCCGTCCAACGCCACGGTCGCGCCGAAGCGCTTCTTCACCCCGCTCAGGCTCGCGAGCGTCGTTCTCGATGAGACCGCCATCGGACCCCCTGTTCGCTTCCTAGTCGCCGCGGAGCGGCGGATTGGATGCGCCAAGCGGCGCTTCCTCCCGTCCGTCATCCCACGGTCGCCCGCAGGGCGATCCGGGGGACCCAAGCTGACTCGCCACAGTCCGAGACTCCGCTTGGATCCCCCGGATCAGCCTTCGGCTGACCGTGGGATGACGGTGGTTGGTTTGGCCCAGGCCCGAGTGTTGCTCTAGGCCGCGACCGGGGCCCCCAGGCGGTGGACGTTCTCAGGCTCCTTGAAGAACACCTTCCCCGCGTTTTCGGCGACCTCCTGGGCGGTATAGGGCCGCCCCGGCGCGAAGCCGGGGGTCTCGAGCATCTTGATCTCGCGCACGCCGCGGGACGAGACGCCCAGGATCTTGCCGGAGTGCTCGGCGGCCAGGTCGCTGACCATGAAGAGCACGCCCGGGGCCACGTTCTCGGGCAGGGAGAGCGGATCGTGCTCGCGATCCTTGCGGCCCGGCAGGTCGGAGGTCATGCGCGTGTAGGCGCCGGGGGCCAGACCCATGACGCGGATGTTGTACTTGCGCCCCTCGATCGACATCACCCGGACCATGCCGTAGATGCCCGCCTTCGCCGCGCCGTAGTTGGTCTGGCCGAAGTTGCCGTAGAGGCCCGACGTGGAGCTGGTCAGCACCATCGAGCCGCCGCCGTTCTCCTTCATGAACTTCCAGACCGGCATGGCGCAGCAATAGGTCCCTTTCAGGTGGACCTTGATCACCGCGTCCCAGTCGGCCTCCGAGGTGTTGGCGAAGGTCTTGTCGCGCAGGATGCCGGCGTTGCAGACCAGGATGTCGACCTTGCCGAAGCTGTCGATCGCGGCCTGGCAGATATTCTCGCCGCCCTGGACGGTGGAGACGTCGTCGCCGTTGGCGATCGCCTTGCCGCCGGCCGCGGTGATCGCGTCGACCACCTTCTGGGCTGCGGACTTGTCGGCGCCCGTGCCGTCGCGCGCGCCGCCCAGGTCGTTGACGACCACGCTGGCGCCTTCCTTGGCGAACAGCTTGGCGTAGGCCTCGCCCAGGCCGCCGCCGGCCCCGGTCACGATCGCCACCTTCCCCTCGAGCAGACCCGCCATCGCATCCTCCCAAATGGTCTAATGAATGGCGATATCTAGCGGCGGCGGTTGCAGCCTTGGCAAGCCCTACCGCGACCCGCTCGATCGTCGCGCGGACGTCGGGCTGCGCTTCTTGTCGATCCCGCGCTGACGGCCAGCGCTTCCAGGATTCCTCAGGACTCCCTGCCTCGCCGCTGCTTGAAGAACGCCTTCAGCATGGTCGAGCTTTCGTCGGCGAGCACGCCCGATGTGACGAGCGGGCGCCAGTGGCAGGTGGGCTGGTCGAAGAACCTGGGGCCGTGGGCGACGGCCCCGCCCTTGGCGTCATCGGCGCCATAGACGAGGCGGCCGATGCGGGCGTGGCTGATCGCGCCGGCGCACATGGCGCAGGGCTCCAGGGTGACGACCAGGGTGAGGCCGGTCAGGCGGTAGTTGCCGAGCTTTGCCGCCGCCGCCCGGATCGCCAGGATCTCGGCGTGGGCGGTCGGGTCGCGGGCGGCGATGGGGCCGTTGCCGGCGAGCGCGATCACCTCGCCGCTGGCCGGATCGACGACGGCCGCGCCCACCGGCGTCTCGCCGGCGGCGGCCGCGGCTTGCGCGGCTTCGAGCGCGATGCGCATGGTGGGTTCGTCATGGTCCACGATCCCCTACGAAGCGACGGGCGTCCGTCCGGTCAAGTCCGCGTGGACGACGCAGAGGATGAAGGCCAGGGCGGCGGCGACCGTGTCGCCAAGGTTCTGGCCCGCGCGGGCGTGGCCTCGCGGCGCGACGTGGAGCGGCTGATCGCGGCGGGCCGCGTGGCGCTGAACGGCCGGGTGCTGACCACGCCGGCGGTCAAGGTCGAGCCCGGCGACATCGTCACCGTCGACGGCGAGCCGGTGGCCGACGCCGAGCCCGCGCGGCTGTTCCGCTACCACAAGCCCGTCGGGCTGGTGACGACGCACAGCGACCCGAAGGGGCGGCCGACGGTGTTCCAGGCGCTGCCGGAGGGCCTGCCGCGGCTGATCTCGGTGGGGCGGCTGGACCTGAACTCCGAGGGCCTCCTGCTGCTGACCAACGACGGCGGGCTGGCGCGGGCGCTGGAGCAGCCGCAGACGGGCGTGATCCGGCGCTACAGGGCGCGCGCGTTCGGGCGCACGAACCAGACGCGGCTGGACAAACTGAAGGACGGGATCACCGTCGAGGGCGTCCACTACGGATCGATCGAGGCCAAGCTGGACAAGGCCAAGGAAGGCGCGGGCGGGGCGAACCTCTGGATCACCGTCACCCTGGCCGAGGGCAAGAACCGCGAGGTGCGCCGGGTGCTCGAGGCGCTGGGCCTGAAGGTGAACCGGCTGATCCGCCTCAGCTACGGGCCGTTCGCGTTGGGCGCGCTGGAGCCGGGTGAGGCGGAGGAGGTGGGTCCGCGGGTGATCCGCGAGCAGCTGGCCCAGCACATCGACCCGGCCAACCTGCCGAAGGGCGAGCGGCCGCAATGGCGCTCGCCGAAGCGGAAACCCAGCGCCGCGGCGCTGCGCCGCGCGGCGGGCACGCCGCCGCCCAGAGCGGGCGGAGAGGCCGCGGACGAGGCGCCGAAGAAGAAGGCCTACAAAGCCGGCTGGGCGCGGCCGAAGCCGCGCAAGCCGGGCGGCGCGCCAAGGAAGGCTAAAGCTCCTGGATCTTCGCCGGCTGGCGGCCCGACGCGAGGCCCTGGCGGGCCGAAGCCGTCTGCATCACGGCCAGGAAGCTCGCCCGCTCGTCGGCCAGCCCAACGTCCAGGGGTCGGTCGAGGGCGGCGCGGGTGAGGCGCTTGGCGTAGGCGATCCCCTCGGCGCCATAGCCGGCCCACGCCTCGGCGATTTCCAGCGCCCGGGCCAGCGGATCGTCGGCCAGCTCGTGGACCATGCCGATGCGGTGCGCCTCCTCGCCGGTGAAGGTGAGCCCGCGCAGGATGATCTCCAGCGCCTTGGCCTCGCCCACCACGCGCGGCAGGCGCTGGGTGCCGCCGCCGCCCGGGAAGATGCCGATACGGGTCTCGGGCAGGCCAATGGCCTCGACCTTGGGGCTGGCGATCCGCAGGTCGCAGGCCAGCGTCAGCTCGAAGCCCCCGCCCATGCAGAGGCCGTTGATCGCGGCCACCACCGGCTTTGGGGCGTCGTAGATCGCGTCGACCAGGGCCAGGTAGCCGCTGTCGGGCTTGGGCGCCGGCGCGCCAGCCGGCGGTGGTGGCGGCGGGGCCTCCGCCAGCCGGTCGCCCATCACCGAGAGCTCGTCCACGTCATAGTGGCGGATGAAGATGCCCGGCAGGCCGCCGGTGATGACGATCGCGCGCACGGCCTCGTCGGCGACAAGCGGGCGGATCTGGTCCAGCATCTCCTGCGACCCGGCCGCCGTCATCGTGCCGAAGGGTGGGTTGGCGTAGGTCATGACCGCCGTCGCGCCGCGGCGTTGCACGCTCACCAGGGCCATGACCGCCTCCTTGATTGTCGTCCCGAAACCTTGGATCGGGAGTGCGCGGGCGGCAAGGCGGCCGCAGCGTAAGGACTTGGGGAAGGGTTGGCGGTTTGCGCATCGTCTCCGGCGAGTTCCGCGGCAAGACCCTGGTCGCCCCGCCGGGCGAGGCCACGCGGCCGACGTCGGACCGGGCGCGGCAGGCGATCTTCAACATCCTGGAGCACGCGGCCTGGTCGCGGGGCGTGCGGGACGCCCGCGTGATCGACCTCTTCGCGGGCTCCGGCGCCTTGGGGTTCGAGGCGCTGTCGCGGGGCGCGGCCTTCTGCCTGTTCGTGGAGACCGACGAGGGGGCGCGCGGCGCGATCCGCCAGAACGTGGACGGCATGCACCTGTTCGGCCGCACCCGCGTCCACCGCCGCGACGCCACCGATCTGGGCGTCCGCCCCGGCGCGGACGGCCCGGCGTTCGACCTGGCCTTCCTGGACCCGCCTTACGCCAAGGGCCTGGGCGAAAGGGCGCTGGAGCGGCTGGCTGGCGGCGGCTGGCTGGCGCCCGGCGCGGTGGTGGTGTTCGAGCGCGGCGCCGGCGAGGCGGCGTTCGACGTGGCCGGCTACGAGGCGCTGGACGCGCGGGACTACGGCGCGGCGAGGGTGCATTTCCTGAGATTCGCGGGTGCTTGACCCTCACGTCCCGTGAGGGTTGATCAGACCGGTCCATGACGAGGGTTCTGGTCGTGCGCCGGCTGACCGTGAGCGACG
>Ga0308176_10002505_pt1 | contig 11601 bp, 10 predicted proteins | sample PhyCR2_3_FD_203890 | JGI IMG/M metagenome (GOLD analysis project Ga0308176, IMG submission 203890) | Soil microbial communities from UC Gill Tract Community Farm, Albany, California, United States - DLSLS.C.R2 | ecosystem: Environmental > Terrestrial > Soil > Agricultural land | place: USA... | reverse complement strand
GCATCCTGATCTGCCTGCTGCTGATGTTCTCGCTGCCGGTCGAGAACTGGGTGCGGCTCTTCGTCTGGCTGGCGATCGGCTTCCTCATCTACTTCGGCTACGGCCGCAAGCACAGCGTGATGCACAAATACACCGCGGCGGAGCTCTCCCGCTCCGGCGCCTCGCTCGCCGGGGGCACCCGGGTCGAGCCTCCCGGGCCCAAGAAGTAGACGGCCCCCCATCCCGTAGTGAAAGGGCGCCCCTCCGGGGGCGCCCTTTTCCTTTGGGGGCAAAAAAAGACCCCGCCGTCTCGGCGGGGTTTTGGAGGAGGGAGGTTTGGAGAGGAGATTGTCTTGAGGTTTCCGTCTCCATCCATCTATACGGAGGACCGGCCCGAAGTGTTTAGGCGGAGCTCCCACTTTCCCCGCGGACCGCGATAACATCAGGACAGCCGTCCTTCAAACGGCGAATGTCTCTACACGACATAAACTTCACGTAAAGAGGGTTGACCTTGAGCGAGCCGACCGAGGCCTCGACGTCGACGGCGGGCTGGACCTTCCTGACCAACCACGCGCACGTGCTCTTCTGCATCGCCCAGGACCCCGAGGTCCGGCTGCGGGACGTGGCGGCGCGGGTGGGGATCACCGAGCGGGCGGTGCAGCGGATCGTGACCGACCTGGAGGGGAAGGGGTATCTGACGGTCTCGAAGGAGGGGCGGCGGAACCGCTACCAGGTCCACTACGAGCTGCCGCTGCGCCATCCGATCGAGCGCCACCGCACGGTGGCGGCGCTGATCGAGCTGGTGGTGGGGTCGCGCGGATGATCGTCGCCACCTGGAACGTCAACTCGGTCCGCTCCCGCCTGGAGCGGGTGGTGGGCTGGACGGAGCGGGCGCGCCCGGATGTGCTCTGCCTCCAGGAGATCAAGACCACCGACGACCTTTTCCCCCTGGAGCGCTTCACGGAGCTCGGCTACCACGCCGAGGTCTTCGGCCAGAAGACCTACAACGGCGTGGCGATCCTCTCCCTGACCCCCATCACCAGGGTGGTCCGCAACCTGCCGGACGACGAGGAGGACGCCCCCCGGCGGCTCATCGCCGGAACGGTGAACAAGGTCCGGATCGTCAACGTCTACGTGCCCAACGGCCAATCCCCGGAGAGCGAGAAGTTCGTCTACAAGATGGATTGGCTGGCCCGCCTGCGCGCCTTCCTCGAAGCGACGGCGAAGCCGTCCGATCCCCTGGTGCTGCTCGGCGACTTCAACATCGCCCCCGAGGAGCGGGACGTGCGCTACCCCGACCTCTGGCGCGGGCACATCCACTTCCACCCCAAAGAGCACGAGGCGCTCGCCCGCATCACCTCCTGGGGGCTCCACGACCTCCTGCGCAAGCATCACGAGGAGGGGGGCCTCTACTCCTGGTGGGACTACCGCCAGCTCGCCTTCCAGAAGAACAACGGCCTGCGGATCGACCTCATCCTGGGGACCAAGAAGATGCTCGACCGCTGCGCCGGAGTGGAGATCTTCCGCGACGAGCGCAAGGGGGAGTCCCCCTCGGACCACGTGCCGGTGGTGGCGGCGTTCAAGTAGCAGCCATCCACCGCGCCGACTCCCAGCCCAGGTGGCCGTGGGCGTTGAACAGGCGGACCACCGGCCGCTCCCCCCAGTCGACCACGCTCAGGGTGGCGGGATCGAGGAAGAGGTGGCGGGCGGTGGCGAGCGGCGCTCCCAGGGCGGCGCAGAACAGGGCCTTGATCGGCCCGACGTGGCTGACCAGGGCGACGTGCTCCCCCGGGTGGTCGCGAGCGAGGTCCCGGATGAAGCCGAGCATCCGCGCCTGGACCTCCGTGAGCGGCTCGCCGCCCGGCGGGGAGGTCCCGAGGTCGGCCTCCCAGAGCAGCAGGCGCTCGCGGTCGCGCTCCAGGGCCTCGGCGCGGGTGAGCCCCTCCCACTCGCCGAACGACTGCTCACGCAGGCGCGGCTCGATCCGCAGATCGATCTCGCGCGCGGCAGCGATCCGGCGGCCGGTCTCCCGGGCCCGCGAGAGCGGGCTGCTGTAGACGGCCCGCACGGGCAGGAGGGCCAGGGCCGCGGCCAGGAGGTCCGCCTGCGCGATCCCGGAATCGGCCAAGGGCTCGTCCCGCGCCCCGACATAGCGCATCTCGCGATTGGCGAGGACCTCGCCGTGGCGGATCAGGAGGAGTCGGAGGGGAGGAGCGCTCATCGGGCCGGAAGACACTCTATACTGTAAGAACCTCGTAAGAACCTCTATGCGCCGGCTCAGCCTCCATCTCCTCGCCGCCCTCCTCGGGATCGCCTGCGCGGTCCCGCCGGCCGCTCTGCGCGCCGAGGAGGGGCGGAGCGTCCCCGTCCGGCTGGTGAGCCCCCAGGCCGGGGCGACGCTCACCGCCGGCTCGACCGTGGAGCTGGAGTGGGCCCCACTCGCGGAGATCGAGGGCGCCGAGGAGTGGGAGGCCTTCCTCAGCCTCGACGGCGGCCGGACCTATCCGGTCCGTATTACGCCGCACCTCGATCTGGACCTCCGCCGGGTCCAGTGGCGGGTCCCTGCCGTCTCCACTCCGGCGGCCCGGCTCCTGCTCCGCTTCGGCGACGAGCGCCGGGAGACGGAGCTCGAGCTGCCGCACCGCTTCGCGATCGTCCCCTCGCCGGTCCCGCCTCCGGCGACCGACCTCGCGCTCGCCCGGGTGGCTCCCGTCCGGGGCGAGCCGGCCCGGCTTGGGTCTGCCGGGGTCGTCTCCTGGATGGAAGGCTCGCGCCGTGGCGGCTCCCTGCGCCAGGTGGTCGCGGCCGAGCAGCCGGGCCTCCGCGAACGGCTCGCCTCACCGGAGAGCCATGCCGAGCCCGCTCTGCTGACGGCGGGGCACGCGCCCCTGCCGCTGCCGCGGCCCGTCCGCGGCAGCCTGGCCCAGGCCCCCCCTCGCCGTCCCGCGTCTCTCACCGCCCCCGGTGAGGGCCCGCTCGCGTCTTCCGACATCCTCCTCCTGATTCAACGCCAGAACGAATAGACCGGGGCGCCGCCTCGCCCTGACGAAGCCGGTCCGCCCTCGTGGGGTGGTCCGATCGATCATTCGTTTATGTCCTGCCTTGCGCAGGAGGAGAGCTCATGTCCGTTTCCGGGATCTTCCGCGGGAGCTCGATGCCCGTGGCCTTCGTCTGTCTTCTAGGAGCCGCGCTCCCCCTCTCCGCCCAGGCTCCCCAGGAGGAGCCCGCCGCTCCCACCGTCACCGAGACGATCCAGGTGACCGCCACCCGCACGCCCGAGGACGTGGAGACCGTCCCGGCCTCGGTCACCGTCATCTCCGGCGAGGACCTCGCCGACCGCGGGGCCACCGATCTCCCGTCGGCGCTCGCCTTGGCGGCCGGCATCTCCGTGGCCCCTGGCGGCGACGTCGGACCGGCCGGATCGGTCCCCGAGATCTGGGGGTTGCGCGAATTCGACGCCTTCCTGCTGGTGGTCGACGGCGTCCCCTGGGGGGGCGCCTTCAATCCCGCCCTGCCCAGCCTCGACCTCACCAACGTGGAGCGCATCGAGATCCTCCGCGGCGCGGCGCCCGTCCTCTACGGCGCCACCTCGTTCGTGGGGGTGATCCACGTCATCCACCGGCAGGCCGGAGCCCCCGGAGGGGCGGCGAGCGTCTGGGGGGGCAACCACGGCAGCGGCGGCGCGGCGGTCTCCGCCCCCCTGCCCCAGATCGGCGGCTTCCGCCAGTCGCTGACCGTGGACGGCGAGCGCCAGGGCTTCAAGGACGACCGCACCCAATTCGAACGCGGACACGTCCTCTACCGCTCCACCCTGGACGCGGCGGGAGGGGTCTTCCGCTTCGATCTCGACGGCTCGATCGTCAATCAGGACCCGGCGAGCCCGCGCGTCCGCGACGGGGGCGTCCTCTCCCCCCTGAGCCGGCTCGACGCCAACTACAACCCGCGGGACGCCAAGCTCGACGAGGACCGCCTCCACCTCGTCACCGGCTACGAGCGAAACCTCGCCGGCGGCGCCTGGTCGACCACCCTGTCGGTGACCCACTCGACCCGCGACACCCTCCGCGGCTTCCTCACCGATCTCTCGGAGACCGATCCCAACGCCGAAGGGTTCAGGCAGAGCCTGAAGACCGACGACGTCTATTTCGACACCCACCTCTCCTGGCGGCTCGGATCGCGCGCCCGCTTGGTCGCCGGCCTCGATCATCTCTATGGCAAAGCCAAGGCCGATTCCGAGACCTTCGACTACTTCGTCCCCTTGAGCGGCCACGGCGCGCCGTCGGGAGGGGACCAGCCGCTCGACCACGGTTTCAACCTCGACGACGAGCGCAACTTCTCGGGCCTCTACGCCCAGGTGGAGTGGGACCCGGCGCCGCGCTGGCACGTCCAGGCCGGCGGCCGGCTGAACCGCACGGAGGAGAAGCTCACGGCCGGCGACCGCGAGCTCAGCTTCCCGGACCCCGGCGACCAGGGGACCGACAAGCGCACCAAGACGCGGGGCAGCGGCTCGCTCGGCGTGACCTGGCTCGCCTGGGGGGACGCCGCGAACGGCCTCTGGGCCTTCGCCGACTACCGCGACGCCTACAAGCCGGCGGCGCTCGACTTCGGTCCCGAGGCCGAGCCGGACATCCTCGAGCCGGAGACGGCCCGCAGCTCCGAGATCGGCCTCAAGGGGCGGATGGCCGGCGGACGCTTCGAGTGGGAGCTCACCGGCTTCCAGATGGATTTCGAGAACCTCGTGGTCGCCCAGTCGGTCGACGGCCTGCCCGCGCTCGTCAACGCCGGCTCCGAGCGTTTCCAGGGGATCGAGCTGGAGACGCAAGGGCAGATCCGCCCCGACCTCTGGTGGGAGGCGAGCTACTCCTGGCACGACGCCAGGTTCCGTGACTTCGTCCAGGACTTCGACGGCGTGCCCACCCAACTGCGGGGCAACCGGCTGGAGATGTCGCCGCGCCACCTGGCCGCGGCGGGGCTCATCTACTCGCCGGCCCAGGGGCTCACCGGCTCCCTGGTGGCCAACTACGTGGGCGAGCGCTTCCTCAACAAGCGCAACACCGCCACCGCCCCCTCCTACACCACCTGGGGCGCCAGCCTCGGCTACCGCTTCGGGAGCTGGGACCTCCGCCTCTCCGGCGAGAACCTCAACGACACGCGCCCCCCGGTCGCCGAGAGCGAGCTCGGTGACGCGCAGTACTACATCCTGCCCGCGCGAACCTTCCGTTTGGGCCTCGGATTCCGTTTCTGAGGCCAATCCGCAGACCCCCCGCCCGGCAACGGGCGGGGGGCCCTTTTTTGAATCCCCTGACCGCTACGAAGCTTCCGCGGCCTCGGCCATCTGGGCTCCCGCCGCCTCCAGGACGGCGGGCTCCGGGACCGCGTTCATCTTCTCCTTGAGGGTGGCGTACTTGCCGTCGAGCGTCTCGAAGACGCCGGCGATCTGCTCCAGCCGCTGGTCGATGTCGATCGTCCAGTGCTCGTTGCGCACCGGCTCCAGCTTCAGGCCGCTCAGGCGGTAGGAGAGGGCGTCGAAGCGCAGCGGGATGGTGCCGACGTGGATCTTGGCCGAGAGGATCTCCGCCCCCTCCTCCAGATAGCGGAAGAGCTCGTTGAGGACGGCGCCCGCGAGGGTGACCCGGGCCTCCCGGGTGGCCAGGCGGACGCTGCCCGTCTCCGGCTCCACCATCACGTCCGGCTCCTCCAGGAGCGCGCGCAGGAAGCGGCATCCCAGCACCGACTGCCCGGGCTCCTTGGGGATCACGATGTCGCTCATCTCGTCCGCCTCCGGCGCCTCGTCGAGCCACGGGGCCTTGAAGTCCCCCTCGACGCCGGCCTGCCGGAGCAGGGCCATCACCGTCCCCAGATAGGTCTTGGCGGTGCTGGCCACGTAGAGGATGGGGCCGTCGATGCAGCACTCGACGATCCGGGTGCGCGGCGCCTGCCGCATGGCGCTCTCCGCCTCGGCCAGCTCGCGCAGCCGCTTGCGCGTCTTGGGGCCCACGAACGTCTTGCCGGTCGCCTCCATCTCGGCCTTGACCAGCTCCCGGAGCCGCTCCTTGACCGCGGTGGCGTCCGGCCGGATGCGGTCGATCCGCATGCGGAAGGCGTAGCGCCCCTGGGCGACCTCCCAGGGGGAGTCGAGCTCGAAGGGGACGAACCCCATGCGCTCGCGCACCTCCGAGCCGGGCTCGATCTCCCAGAAACGGGCGCGCTCGAAATCCGGCCCCTCGGCGGGCACGGCGACGTTGAACCGGGTGACGGCGACGGTACTGCTCAAAAGTCCCATCGTTGAAAAACCTCCTGCTGATGTCCGGCTGGTACCGGCGGACGGAAGGGGACGAGGAAGGGCTCTATCTTAGCCGATGGGAGGGGGGATTGGAGCGACGGCGGGAGCGCTCGCGGCTGCCGGGTGCTCGTCCGCCTTGGCGGCCTCCGGCTTTTCCGTCTTCGTGGCGGGTGCCTCCGGGGCGGGGGCCGGGACCTCCTCAGCCTCGCCGGTCTCGGGAGCGGGCTCGGAAACCGTGACGCCGTCCTCGGCCGGCGCGCCCTCCGCGGATTCGGCCGGCTCGGCGGCCTCGTCGTCGTCGCCGTCGGGGGCCGGGATCGGCTCCACGACGACAGCCGCATCCTGGACCTCTTCCCCGGGTTGTAAGACCTGGACCTTCGCGGGGGCGGCGCCCTCGTCCGCCTGCGTCTTGCCGAGATCGGCGGTGAAGACGTGGCCGATGTCCGCATCGACGTAGAGGTCCTGCACCACCTCGTCCGCCGCGGCCAGCTCCGCGGGCGGAGCGGTCTTGCGGATGTAGGAGACGTTGGCCTGCCATTCGCCGCGCAGCTCGCTGGCCGCGATCAGGGCATTCAGATAGGAGGCGAGATCGGCGGAGGCCTGGGCGACGCGCTCGGATTCGGCGCGGAAGCGCTCCAGCTCGGCCGCGGTGGCCGCGTCCCGCCGCCGCTGGGCCTGGTCGCGCAGGCGCCGCGCGCTCTCGGCGAACCGGCGCTCGGACGCCTGAAGGCGCGCGAGCTGCTGGCGCTCGGCCTCGTTCAGGGCGCCCCCCTGCTTCAGGCGGACCCCCTCGCGGCCGAAGCTCGACCGCAGGCTCCGATAGGCGGTGGAGGCGATCCGGAGCTGCCCGGCGACCGGATCGTTCCTCACCCCCGTCCGGGCCCAGGCCACCCGCAGCTCGCCGAGATCGGAGCTCCCCTGGTCGACCAGCAGGAAGAATTCGTCCTCCCCGAGGGCCCCCTCGATCCGGCTCACGCGCGTCCGCATCGCCTGGAGAGCGCTCCAGAACGGGGCATATTTCGGATTGCGGACATCGAGCTTCTGCGCCGCCTGGGCCGCGCCGGCCAGCGCCCCGTCCACCGTCAGCACGAGCTGCCGGGCGGTGACGGTCGGCGGCTCTGCCCGCCCCGCCTGGGGGATGGCGAGGAGGAGGAACAGAAGGGCGGCGCTGCGGTACGTCCTCATACGGCGTGCTCCTGCGCGCGGGCGCAGAGATGGCTCAGGATGCGTGCTCCTGTCCATCATACGCGCGCCGGGGCCGGAGCGTCCAAGGACGCGGGGACGAATCTGGATTGCGGGGGGAGGATCTCAGCTCCTGGGGAGGGAACAATCAAGGCGGTGCCGCTGCGGGATCAGCGGCACCGCCTTCAACCCCAAAAAAGGAGAAAGACCATGGCTGCGCATGATACCCGGTATGGTCCCCGATGGCAAGGGGGGGCTACGGCTCCTCGAAAACCAGCTCCAGATCCGTCCACATCTTCCCCGCCACCCCGTCCCGGGTGGCCGGGAAGTAGCGCGCCTTCCTCGCCGCCTCCAGGGCGGCCTCCTCGAAGCCGAGCCCCGACCTGTCCCCCTCGCGGACGCGGGCGTCGATCACCTGGCCGGACTCGTCGACCAGCACGGCCACGCGGATCGTCACCCTCTTGCCGCTCCCCTTGGCGGCCTGGGGATAGGCATAGGACGGCAGCTCCTGGATCTCCGGCGCCTGGACACCCTTCTGGCCGGCGCGGATCAGATCCCCCGCCTGCATCGGCTCCTGCGCGGTCGCCGCGGGGGCGGACTCCTCCGGGAGCGGGTCCCGACGCACCACCGGTTTTTTCTCCGCCGCTAGAGGAGCGGCCAGAGGCGGCGCGGGCTTCGCGGCCTCCACCGGCACGGATATCAGGGACGGACCGGCGGCCGGCGCCTTCGCCGGAGCCACCGTCGAGGAGACGGCCGGGGGAGCGGAGGGCAAGGGGACGGGCGCGGGCCGGAGCGCCCACCAGAGCCCTCCCGCGGCGAGGACCAGCGCCGCCGCGGCCGACGCGATCCAGATTCCGCGGTCCCGGGACGGCGCGGCGGCGGCCGGCTCCTCCACCTCGGTCTTCCTGGCGGACCCGGAATCGAGGCGCATGGGACGCGCGATCCAGGTGGCATCCAGATCCTCGACCGGGGTGACGCGGCGGGTCGGCTCGGAGGGAGGGATCGCCCGCGTCACGCTGGGGAACGGGATCACCTCGGCCGGCGGCCCCGGCGTGGGAGCCGTCCGCAGGGTGGCCTCGGCGGTGACCGTCCCGGCCGGCGGGGTCCTCCCCAGGCCGAGCTCCAGATTGAGGCGGTCCTGGGTCGAGCCGGGCAGCGCCACCTCGAGCAGGCTGCCGGTCCCCAGCGGCAGGAGCACCCCCCAGACCCGGTCCAGGTCCTGGCGGCTGAGCGGGAAGCGGTCCTGGAGCATCGTCAGCTCCCAGACGAGCTCCTCGGCGCTGGCGACGCGCTCCTCCGGATTCTTGGCGAGAGCCCGCAGGACGAGCGACCGCAGCTCGGGCGGCACCCTCCCCTCCGGATCGGTCTCGTCGAAGCCCACCGGCGGCCGGAAGAGGTGCCCCGCCATCAAAGAAGCCGGATCATTGCCGGTGATGGGCGGCCGGCCGGTGAGCAGCTCGTAGAGGACGACCCCGAAAGAATAGAGATCGCTCCGCTCATCCCAGCCGGCACCGCTGAACCGCTCCGGCGAGCCGTAGCGCGGCTTGCCGAGGAACACCCCGGTGGTGGTGAGCCCCCCCTGCCCCTCCAGCGCCTTGGCGATGCCGAGGTCGATCAGCTTGACCAGCGGATGGCCGTCGACGTCCCGGGTGAGCATGAGGTTGTCCGGCGAGACGTCCCGGTGGACGATCTTGTGCCGGTGGAGGTAGCCGAGCGCCTTGAGCGACTGGCGGGCGATCTCCAGGGTCAGCGGGACCGGCGGCGGCCCGTAGCCGCTCAGCACCTCGAGCAGGTTCCAGCCGTCGATGTGCTCCATGACGATGAACGCCTGCCCGTCCTCGCTGACGGCGAAGTCGTGGAGCACCGCGACGTTGGGATGCCGCAGCCTGATCGCCGCCCGGGCCTCGCGCAGGAAGCGGTCCGCCCCCTCCTCCCCCACCGCGTCCGCCTGCGAGCGGATCACCTTGACGACGCGCACCTCGTCCAGGAGGCGGTGGCGCACCTTGTAAAGGCTGCCCATCCCCCCCTCGCGCAGCTTGCCCAGGATCTCGTACTTGCCGTCGATCTGCTCGCTGAGAAGCGCCAAACGACCCGCCTTTCCTGCCGCGGAAACCGGTCCGTCCCTTATCTTGGGCGAATTTCCTGGAAGAATATTACCGCTCGAGCGGGGGCTCAAGAGGGGGGCGGGCGAAAATCAATCCGCCAGCACCCCCTCCACCAGCCGGCGCCGGGGGCTGCGGAAGCGCTTGTGGCGGGACCTCCGCTCGAAGAGGCGGATCTGCAACAGCTCGCGGTCGGCGTGGTCGATCGTCCGCTCCAGGCTCTCGGCGCCGTGGCGGGTGGCCCAACCGAGGGAGAAGGAGGGGATGTCCTGCTCGGCCGCGGTCAGGCGCAGGCGCTGCCCCACCTCGGCCACGTAGCGCGCCGAGGCCCCGAGCAGCAGGAGCAGGAACTCGTCCCCCCCCATCCGCACCACCGCGTCCTCGGAACGGGCGTTCAGTTGGAGGAAGCGGCTCACCTTGATCAGTACCTCGTCCCCCGCCTGATGGCCAAAGTCGTCGTTGAACTCCTTGAAGTTGTCGACGTCGACGACGATCGTCCCCCAGGTCTCGAAGGAGCTCAGCCGCTTCTGGACCTCGCCCAGGAAGCGCCGGTTGTAACAGCCGGTCAGGGGATCGCGCAGGCTCGCCTCGTGGAACCGGCTCTCGAGCTGCTTGCGCCCCGAGATGTCGATCAGGATGCCGTGATAGAGCAACTGGCCGGTCTCGGCGTCGCGTATCGCATGGCAACTGTCGAGCACCGTCCGCTCCTCGCCGTCCGGCCGGCGGAGGATGAGCTCGAGCTCCCGCACCTCCCCCTCGCGGGCCAGGAGAGCCATCTCCTGGGCGCGCTGCGCGGGATCGGCGAAGAGATCCTGGGCCCGGTGGCTCCGCAGCTCCTCGACCGAGGTGACGCCGAGGATCTCCAGGCACGCCGGGTTGGCGTCGAGGATCTCCCCCGCTTCATTTGTAATATAGACACCCTCGCGCAGGTTCTCGATGAACAAACGGAGGGTCTCCGGGTCCTGCAAGCTCTGAAAGCGTCCTTGGGACATGTTGGGTCTCCCGGCGAGATACGGCTCGCCCAAGTCGCGCTACGACTCAGAGAGGCAAGATCGGGGCCAGGTAAGCCGCAGGACGACCCGGACATCAGGGCTTCAGGAAAGATACCGCACCGGAAGAATATTCGCAATCATGCATTGCTCCCCCAGAAACAGGGGACGCAAGGCTCGTTCTCTAGAGATACCGCTCGCGGAGGATCGCGGCGTGGTGCGCGGCGTGCCCGGCGATGATGTAGGCCAGGGCTCTCACGGTGACGGGGTTGTCGCTGGCGACGCCGCTCCGCATCCAGGCCTCGGACGGCAGATTGCGGAAGAAGGTCAGGGTCGCCTGGCGGACCGACCGGAATTCCTCCACGTGGCGGGCCCAGGAGATCTCGTCGGCCCGGGCCGCGCCGGCGCTGATCTCCTGGTCGAAGCCCGCCAGCGGGCCGTCGAAGCCGCGGCCGAACCAGAAGGCGCGGAAGACGAACACCCGCTCGGAGTCCGTGACGTGGTTGAGCGCCTGGCGGAGGCTCCACTTGTCCGGCGCGTAGCGGTGAAGAGACCGCTCCTCGGTGACGCCCTCCAGGAGGGTCAGCATCTCGTCGAGCTGGGCCTCCAGCGTCCCGAGGACGTCCTCGCCCTGGACCTGGTCGATGTACCGGAAGTAATAGGCCGCGGCCTCCGTGGGCTCCGGACGTCCTTGCATGGTCTCCTCCTCCCGATCCGCGGCGTCGCGCGGCTGGATGGCGCCGATTCTACCTCTCAGGCGCGGCCGTTCGACCCGCGCCGCAACCGCCAGAAGCCGCACGCGGCCAGCCCGACGAGGAGCGCCACGAGACCGGCGGGTGAGAGGGCCGGGATAGGCTGCGGATCGCCGGCCCCACACCCGGTCACGTTCAAAGTGTATTCGCACTGACCGCCGACCGGAAGCGAGACGACGACCTGAAACGGCGCCCCCGGTGGGACGTTGAACGAAGCGCTGATCTGAGAATTGATCGCCGTCATCCCCGAGCTGCCGATGTAGCTCTGGCAGATGCTCGCCGGGTTGAAGGCCGGCGAATAGGCTGCCAGATACAGC
>Ga0308176_10002501_pt1 | contig 11618 bp, 11 predicted proteins | sample PhyCR2_3_FD_203890 | JGI IMG/M metagenome (GOLD analysis project Ga0308176, IMG submission 203890) | Soil microbial communities from UC Gill Tract Community Farm, Albany, California, United States - DLSLS.C.R2 | ecosystem: Environmental > Terrestrial > Soil > Agricultural land | place: USA... | reverse complement strand
GGAGGAGCTGGCGCGCGGCGGCCTGCGAGGCGCGGTGGCGGGGCCGGGCTCCATCACCACCGCCAGCCTGGGCAAGCTCGACTGGCCCGTCGAGGGCACCATCGTCTATCGCTTCGGACGGGACACGTTGCCGAGCGGTGGAATCATCCGGTGGAACGGGATCGGGATCGCGGCACCGGTGGGCACGCCGGTGCATGCGGTGGAGGCGGGCAAGGTCCGGCTGGTGGGGCAGTTCGGCACCTACGGGCTCACCGTCGTGCTGGAGCATGGCAACGGATACTACTCGGTCTACTCGCACCTGCAGACCGCCGCCGTGAAGCTCGGCGCCACCATCACCAAGGGAGCGCTGATCGGCAGCGTGGGCGGCGAGAACTCCGACTACGGCCCGCACCTGCATTTCGAGATCCGGGGCGACAACCAGGTCGCGCTCGACCCTACGGCCTGGCTCCGGAAGCGGTGAGGCCTAGTCGGCCACCCCGATCCGCTCGCCGCTCTGTGCCCGCCCCCGCCGGAGCGCCGCCTCCACCAGCACGAAGAGATCGTCGGGAGTCGTGACGGCGGGATGCGGATACGCCGCGATCCCCGCGCTCGCGCTGGACAGCCGATCCCGCAGTCGCAGCACCGAGCGGCGGGCGCCGTCGGCGGCGGTCTCGGGCAGGACGATGGCGAACGCGCCGTCGCCGTAGCCCGAGACGAAATCAGGCAGCCTCAGCGCGCGTCGGATCTGGGTGCTGGTCTCCCGCACGTGGCGGTCGCGGCCCTCGAGGTCGGCGGGGTCGGTGCCGGGCGGGGCCTCGACGTCCAGCAACACCAGGCTCAGGCTCAGCGAGTAGCGCCTGGCCCGCTCCAGCTCCTCCAGCAGGCGACGCTCGAGCGCCGGCCCGGCGGTCGGCGGCGAGCCGCCGTTCCGCTCGCTCCCTGCTTCCAGGGCCCGGGCCGCGGCCTCCGCCAGGCTGGCGGCCATGGCGAGCTGGGTCGCGCCCAGAGTGGGGTCGCTATCTTGTCCCCGCAGGAGCAGCACGCCGCGCACCGTGTCGTCGAGCACCACCGGGACCACCGTGGTAGGCGAGCCGGTGCCGGAGTGGGTGCCGGCCACCGCGAGCGCACGGCGGCTGCGGACCGCTTCCTCGATCTCGGGATACTGCGCCAGATCGAGGTAGGACCGCTCGGGGCGCGGGTCGCCCTGAACGGCGATGATCCGGCCACGATCGTCTCCGGCCCGGGTGACGACGAAGGCGCAGTAGCTGAGCTTGAGGGCGCGGGCGAGCCGCCGCACCAGCATGAGGACGATCTCCTCGGGCTGGAGCGGCAAGCGGGCCTGCTCCATCAGCTCGCGCAAGCTGTCGCGGATCCGTGCTTCGGTCGGGGTGCGCGCGGGCGCCTGCCGCTCGCGGATCCGGGCCAGCAGTCGGGCGCAGAGATCGGGCAGGTGCACCGGCGCCGCGAGCGCGTCGGCCGCGCCAAGCGCGAGCGCGGCCGCGGGGCCGTCGCGGTCTTCGGCGGCGAACACGATCACCCGCGGCGGCTCCGCCGAGGCGTCGGCCAGCACCTCGCTCAAGCGATCGAAGTGGGCATCCGCGAGCGTGGTGAGGATGGCGTCGGGCGGGAGCTCGGTGGCGCCGGCCGATTCGCCGATCGAGAATCCGGCCCGCGTGAGGGCTCGCTCCAGCCCGTCGGGCCGCGCCGAGGCGTCGCCGGTGAGCAGCAGGCGCCGCCGAGCCGGCGACTCGCCGGCGTGCGTCATGCGTTCACGAGGATGGAATGGTTCAACGTCCGACGTCCGACCTGCTGGGGGCACATGTGTCGACCCAGGGTGGCGTGCCGAGCGCGCCGGCCCGTGGCGTGGCCATCGGGGCCTCCGCTGTTCAGGTCTTTACCAAGACTCCCAACCAGTGGCGCGAGCCCGTCATCGAGTCGGCGGTCGCCGACGCCTTCCGCCGCGCCCTCGCGCAGAGCGGCATTGCACAAATAGTGGCGCATGACTCCTACCTAATCAACCTCGCCTCGCCCGATCGCGCCCTGCGGACGCGATCGGAGGCGTCGTTCATCGCCGAGCTCACCCGGTGCGAGCGGCTGGGCATCCGCTACGTCGTGTCCCATCCGGGCAACTACATCGACGACCGCGCCTCGGGTTTGGCGCGCAATGCCGAGTCCTACACCCGCTGCCTGGAAGCGGTGCGCGGGAAGGTCGGGGTGCTGCTCGAGACCACCGCGGGCACCGGTACCGCGCTGGGCAGCACGTTCGAGGAGCTGGGGGCGCTGCGCGAAGCCATCGGCGGGAGCGTCCGGCGGCGGGTCCGATTCTGCGCCGACACCTGCCATCTCTATTCCGCCGGCTACGATCTCAGGCGGGACTTCGAGGCGGTGTGGCAGCGGTGGGACGACGCGATCGGGCTCGAGCACCTCGAGGTGCTGCACCTCAACGACTCGAAGACGCCGTTTCACTCGCGCCGCGACCGCCACGAGCTCATCGGCGAGGGCTCGCTCGGGCCCGAGCCGTTCCGGCGGATCATGCGCGATCCCCGCTTCGCCGCGGTCGCCAAGATCCTGGAGACCCCCAAGGGGGACGACGAGGTCACCCAAGACCGTCGCATGATGCGACGCCTTCGCGCCTACGCCCGCGTGCGCCCGGTGCGTTGACCGCGCGAACGGCCACCGGCATCTTCCCCCCATGCGAAAGCCACTCCTGCTGCTGGCCCTGCTGCTTCCGGCCGGCGTTCCGAGCCTCGCGGCCCAGACGGCGTACTACGCTCGCCTGGGGGCGGTGGGCACGAGCAATCTGATCCGCGACGTGATCGTGGACGAGATCACCGTGCGCCAGTCCATCGCCCCGATGCTGGCCATCGGCGCGGCGCTGCCGTTCAGCGAACGCGGCTACCGCGTAGGAATCGAGGCGTCGCTGGCATCGGGCAAGTTCCACAGCAGCGAGAGCGGCAACGACACCGACCTCGGCACCGTTCGCACCGGCACCGTCATGCTACAGCTCGACGGCCCGTTGTATCGAGCGCTCCGCTGGACCGCCGGACTGGGCGGGATCAAGTATTGGCCCAAGGATCAGGATGGCATCTTCCGCGAGGGCGGCAAGCTGCGGCTGCTGGCCGGCGCGGGGGTGGACTATCGTCGTCCCATCATGGCCAACTGGGACGTCATGACCTCGCTGCGGTACGACTGGCACCGCTTTACCACCGATGAGCTCGAGCGGCGCGGGTTCTCCCAGACGCAGGGCGTCAACCGTATCTCCCTCTCGGTCGGCCTGAGCCGGAGCGTCACCCGATGAGCCGCCCCGTTCGCTGGAGCGCCGTCGCGCTGGTGGTCGCCGCCGCTGCCTGCGGTGACATCGCCACCCCGATCCGCAACGATTTCTACGAGTGGCGCCTGGTGGCGCCCAAACCCAGCGGCACCGGGGAGGACAGCCTCACCTTCCATTGGCCCGCCAGCCGGATTCCGGTGCGGATCTACGTCGAGGACGCGGCGAGCCTCCCCGAGAACGTGCCCAACGCCATCGCCGCGTGGCGCACCGCCTTCCTGTACCACGAGTTCGATGCCACCGTAGTCAGCGACTCCACCTCGGCCGATGTGATCGTGCGGGCGGGCGCGGCGCCGGGCATCCAGTTCGCGCGCCAGGCCGTGCCGACGCCGGGCGCTCGTTTCCAGCGGACCCGGCTCAACAGCGCGCTCGCGCCTGAATGCGCCGGCGCCACCGACCTGGATATCAGCGACGATCACACCCAGCTCCGGCTCCCGGTGCGGGTGTACATCGACCCGAGGTCCGAGCCCAACGCGGCGGGCCTGCCCGAGTGCCTCGCGCTCACGACCACCCATGAGCTTGGCCACGCGCTCGGCATCTGGCGTCATTCGGGCGTCGCCACCGACCTGATGTTCTCCGATCCCAGTGTCCCTGGGCCGAGCGATCGGGATCTGGCGACGGCGGAGGTGATCTACCACGTGCCGGCGAACGTCGAGGCGGTAGGACCCTAGAGGACGGGAGGACGGGAGGACGGGAGGACGAAAGGCCGCTCGTCCTCCCTCGCGCAATCCCGCGAGCTCGAGCGGGCTGCGGTGCTCGGCGGCTCCGCACCCTGCTCGCCTCCGCCGGGCGCCCCCGCTTCAATGGCGCCAACCGTACATATGCCAACAAGTTACATTCCCACCAGTTGTTTCCGGCGCCGCACTTGCCGATAATTCCGGCCTCGCACGTGGCCGACCGGTACGGCGGCCCAGTCCATTGCCACACGCCAGGGCCCAGGAGCGTATGAACACCGAGACCAGCGCAGTCCCTCGCGAGAGCCTCACCCTCGTCGAGCATGGCCTCTTTCCCATCCGCATTCACGCCAATCTGACCCCGGCCGCGCTCCTGGAACACGCTGTCCGCCGCAGCGAAGGTCACCTCACCGACCACGGTGCGTTCGCCGCCGTCACCGCCCCGCACACCGGCCGCTCCGCCAAGGACAAGTTCCTGATCGAAGAGCCGGGCACGGCCGACCGCATCTGGTGGGCAAAGAATCCGCGGCTCGATCCGGAGGCATTCGACCGGCTCCACGAAGACGTCCGCGGCCACCTCGATGCCGGTGAGGTGTACGTCCAGGACCTGTTCGGCGGCGCCGATCCGGCCTACCGGCTCCCGGTCCGCTTCATCACGCCCAACGCGTGGCACGCGCTGTTCGTGCGCAACATGTTCATCCGCGCGCTGCCGGCCGAGCTGGCCCACTTCAGGCCCGGCTTCACGGTGCTCCATGCGCCGGACTTCCAGGCCGACCCCGCCCGCCACGGCACCCGCAGCAGCACCTTTATCGTGCTCAACTTCGCCAAGAAGCTGGTGCTCATCGGCGGTACCCGCTACGCCGGCGAGATGAAGAAGTCGATCTTCTCCGCGCTCAACTACCTGTTGCCGCAGCAGGGCGTCATGACGATGCACTGCTCGGCCAACGTCGGTCCGGCGGGCGATACGGCGGTGTTCTTCGGCCTCTCCGGCACCGGCAAGACCACCCTCTCCGCCGACCCCTCGCGCCAGCTCATCGGCGACGACGAGCACGGCTGGAGCGATCGCGGCGTGTTCAATTTCGAGGGCGGCTGCTACGCCAAGGTCATCCGGCTTCGCGCCGAGACCGAGCCCGAGATCTACGCCGCGACCCAGATGTTCGGGACCGTCCTCGAGAACGTGGTGATCGACCCGATGACCCGCGCCGTCGACTACGACGGCGACAAGATCACCGAGAACACCCGCGCCTGTTACCCCATCGACTACATCCCGAACCATCAGCCCAGCGGCGCCGGCGGCCATCCCAGGAACATCGTGTTCCTCACGGCTGACGCGTTCGGCGTGATGCCGCCCATCTCGCGGCTCACCGCCGGGCAGGCGATGTACCACTTCCTGTCGGGCTATACGGCGAAGGTAGCGGGGACCGAGCGCGGGGTGACCGAGCCGACCGCGACCTTCTCGGCCTGCTTCGGCGCGCCGTTCCTGCCGCTCCATCCGGGCGCGTACGCGAAGATGCTGGGCGAGCGCATCGAGCGGCACGGCGCCAAGGTCTGGCTGGTGAACACCGGCTGGACCGGCGGCGCCTACGGCACAGGGTCGCGGATGAAGCTGTCCTACACCCGGGCGATGGTGCGGGCCGTGCTGGCCGGCGCGCTGGATCAGGTGAGCTTCATCAAGGACCCGGTGTTCGGCGTCGAGATCCCCACCAGCGTTCCCGATGTGCCGCCCGAGATCCTGGTGCCCCGGCGCACGTGGGCCGATCCCGCCGCATACGACGCGCAGGCCCGGAAGCTGGCGCAGATGTTCCGGGAGAACTTCGAGCAGTACCGGGCCGGGGTGTCCGCGGACGTTGCGAAGGCCGGGCCGGTCGGCTGAGCGGTAAGCGGAACGGCACATCCGCTCTGGGTGTGCGGGTCCGCTTCCCGCTCGGCTCTCGGCGTTTCCTCACCGTTTACCGCTTAGCGCGCCCCGTCACTACCTTCCCGGCATGCTGCCCCCCAAGGACCTCGAAGTCATCCGCGACCCCCTCTGGGACAACATCCGGCTCGACCGCCCGGCCCTGCTCGCGCTCGATACGGCGGCGGTGCAGCGGCTCCGCTACGTGCGCCAGGTGGGCCACGCGTTCCTGGTCTATCCCGGCGCCACCCACACCCGGTTCGAGCATGCGCTGGGTGCCTATCACCTGACCCGGCGCGCGCTGGCCAGCCTCGAGGAACGCGGTGAGCTCGAGCGGGTGCCGGAGGCCGACTGCCTGGCTGTGCGCCTGGCGGCGCTGCTCCACGACATCGGCCACTATCCGTTCTCCCACGCGCTCGAGGAAGCCGGCTTCCCCTCTCACGAGCAGCTCGGCGTGGCCAAGCTGGGCCAGGGCGAGCTGGGCCAGGTGCTCGCGGACATCGGCGGCGCCGGCTTCGCCGAGTCGCTCGGGTCGCTCATCCGCGGCCGGAGCCCGAGCGCGCTGCAGGGGCTCATCTCGGGGTCGCTCGATCTCGACAAGATCGACTACCTGAGCCGGGATGCCCGGATGTGCGGCGTGCCGTACGGCACGGTGGACGTGGACCGGCTGCTCGCCACCCTCACCCTGGTCGAGACCGCATCGGGCCGCTACGAGGTGGGGGTGCTGGAAAAGGGCGTCAGCGCGCTCGAGAGCCTGCTGTTCGCCAAGTATCAGATGTACCGCAACGTCTACTGGCATCACGCGGTGCGGTCGGCCACCTGCATGTTCAAGCGCGCCGTGCGGGGCGCCGTCGCGCGCGGCACCATCAGCGTCGCGGAGATCGCCGAGGCGACCGACGATGGCCTCATGGAGCGGCTGATCACCCGCGACGCCAACCCCCTGGCGGCGGCCATCCGCGCCCGCCGGCTCTACAAGCGGGCCCTCGACCTCCCCGCCAGCGACGTCCCCACCGAGACCGACTCCTGGATCGCCGACGATCCCGATCTGCTGGAGCGCGTCGAGGACACGGTCGCATGTGAGGTGGGCCTCGCCCCAGGCGACGTACTGTTAGACTTCCCGGCACGCTCATCCATGCTTGGCGTGGACCTGCCGCTCCGGACCCGCGGCGGAGCCGTCGAGCGGCTCACCGATGCGGGCCGAGCGGGCCAGCTCGGGCTCCCGCGGGTCGCCGACGAGCTGTACCGCAGTGCGCGGCGCCTGCGCGTGTTCGTCAAGGAGATGCCGGCGGAGCCGCTCCGGGGCGTACCCGAGCTCCTCACCTGCACCGCGGACGAGCTGCGCCGGCGGCTCGACGACCATGCGCCACTGCTCACCAGGAGAATCGCTCGATGATCAGCCGACGTAACTTCGTCTTCCAGGCGGCCGGATTGGCCTTGACGTCGATCGGCGCAGCCGACCTGCTGGCGCGGTCGCCCGTGCCCACCGCCATCACGGTCTACAAGAGCGCGTCGTGCGGCTGCTGCGGCAAGTGGGTGGACTACGTGCGGGCCAACGGATTCGCACCCACCGTGCACGATGAAGAGAACATGGATGCGATCAAGGACGATATGGGCGTGCCCAAGGCGGTGCGGTCGTGCCATACCGCGGTCGTCGGCAAGTACGTGGTGGAGGGGCACGTTCCGGCGGAGGATATCCGGCGGTTGCTGGCGAACCATCCGGCGGTCGCCGGCCTCGCCGCGCCGGGCATGCCGGCGAGCTCGCCGGGCATGGCGGCGCCGGGCGCGCCCGTCGAACCGTACCAGGTCGTGACGTTCACCGCTGACGGCCACACGGCGGTCTTTGCGCGTCACTAACGCGCAGCAGGGCCCGAGGCGGAGGCTCGAGCACCGGCGGCCGGCCCAGGCTCACAACGGAGGCGGCTGATGGCGGAGGTGGTCACCTACCGGGAAGAGTGGCGCGGCGAGTTCGAGCGGCTGAACCGCGAATGGATCGAGACGTGGTTCGTCCTCGAGGAGGCCGACCTGGCGATCTTTCGCGATCCGGTCGCCACGATCATCCGGCCCGGCGGCCAGATCTTCTTCGTGCTGGAAGGCGACCAGGTGCTCGGCACCTGCGCCGTCATCCCGCATCGCCCCGAGCAGCATGAGATCGCCAAGATGGCGGTCGCCGCCGGGGCCAGGGGGCGGGGCTACGGGGACCTCCTGATGGAGGCCGCCCTGGAGTTCTCCCGCCAGGCCGGCGCCCGGCGCATGATCATCGTCTCCAACACCAAGCTGGCGCCCGCCATCCGGCTCTACGAGAAACACAGCTTCCGCCGGGTCTCCCTGGACCCCCACGAGCAATACGCCCGCGCCGACATCCGCATGGAGCGCGACCTCATCCCCGCCCCCGAGCGCGCCAGCGCACCCGTCCGCCCGCCAGGCTGAGCGGGTGGAGCGGCGGCGCCCGCTTCGCGACTGGGCGAGCTAGCTCGACTCCGCCGCCGCCGCGGCTGCCGGGTGCTCCCCCGTCGTGCTGTCGACCGAGTCGATCCGAATCACGATGGCCGTGATGTTGTCCAGCCCGCCCCGCCGGTTGGCCTCGGTGACCATCCGGTCCACCCAGTGCTGCGGACCGCCATCGGCCGTGAGAATCCGGGTGAGCTGCTCGTCCTCCAGCATCCCGGTGAGCCCGTCCGATGCGAGCAGGATCACGTCGCCGGCCTCGAGGCTCCCGAAGTAGATGTCGGGCACCACGTCCATGCTGGCGCCGACGCAGCGGGTGATCACGTTGCTGTAGGGATGCACCCGGGCCTGCTCGGGGGTGAGCAGGCCGGCGTCCACCTGCTCCTGCACGTAGGAGTGATCCTTGGTGAGCTGCTGGAATTCGCCCTTCCGGAGCAGGTAGGCGCGGCTGTCGCCCACCTGACCGATGAGGTAGCGCCGCGGCAGCAGCACCAGCACCGTGGCCGTGGTGCCCATGCCGCGCTTGTCGTGCTCGGCCAGGGTCCGCTCGAAGATGGCATCGTTCGCGGCGCGGATCGACTCGGACACCCGCTCGCCTACCTGCTCGTCGGTGAGGCCCCGGATCGACCCGATCTTGCTCGACGTGATCCGCACCGCCATCTCGCTCGCCACCTCGCCGGCCGCATGGCCGCCCATGCCATCGGCCACGATGAAGATGCCGCGGTCCGCCAGCATGAGGTAGTTGTCCTCGTTGCCTGAGCGGACGATGCCGATATCAGTGCGGGCGGCGCAGGTGAAGTGCACGGGACCCCGTTCGTTCAGCGCAGAAGGAAGAAGGCCACGGCGGCCGCGATCACCACCAGCACCAGGGCGATCACCAGGGGCGACGGCCCGCTGGGCTTGGGCGCGGCGGCCCGGATCGGCCGGCGCGGGCGCGCGACCGCCTCAGGCGGTTCGCCGCCCGCGGGCTCGCCATCGGCGCGGGGGATGGTCGCCGAGACCACCTGGGTGCCCGACGAGCGGCGCACCGGCACGTTGGCGTCGAGCGGCTCGAACAGCACGGCCACCTCGCCGAACTTGACCGTCGTGCCCGGTCCGAGCGGCACTTCGCCGGACACGCGCTCGCCTTCGACGAAGGTGCCGTTGGTCGAGCCCAGGTCGCTCAGCATCCAGATGTCGTCCCGCCGCTGCAGCTTGGCGTGGCTGGTGCTCACGCTGGGATCGCTGATCACGATGTCGTTGAAGTCGGCCCGTCCGATGTTGACCACGGGGACCTTGACGGCCAGCCGGCGGCCCTTCATGGCGCCGCTCCGCACCAGCAGCGAAGCCAGCGGCGCCGCCTGCGGCTGGGTCGGGGTGACCGATGGCCCCGGCAGCGGCTGGGGCATGCCCATCAACGTGTCGGACAGGCGGGCGCCCGCGCCGGTAGGCGGCTGCGGCGCCGTCACCGGCGGCACGCTCCGGCGGGCTCGCGCCGGCGCCGGCGACGGAAGATCGGCATAGAAGCGGAACTCGTCGTGGCCGATGCGGATCACGTCGGCCCGCGCGAGCAGGTGCTGACGCCCGACCTTTTCGCCGTTCACGAAGGTGCCGTTGACGCTCAGGTCGTTGAGGACGTATCCGTCCGGCGTGACCTCGATCTCCGCGTGCCGCCGGGACACCTCGCTTCCGCCCACCACCACGTCCGAGCTCGCGTCGCGCCCGAACACCAGGCTGGGACCCGACATGGTGTACTCGCGCCCGTCCGTCAGGCAGACCAGTCGGCCCCCGGAGGGGCCGGCGGGCGCCGTCTGGGCCTGGACGCGCGGGGGCGTGAGGTCGGCGAAGGCGCCGGAGTCGAACAGCTGGGTGCTGCCCACGCGGCGGCTGTCCACCGCCAGGATCTCGTGCGATCCGATCTGGATCTTGTCGCCGTGGAGAATGGGGGTGGGATCGGCGCCGAGACGCACGCCGTTGACGACGATCTCCGCGTCGGGCGACGCGGCGCGGAGCGCGGCTGCGCCCTGCGGGGTGCCCTGCACGATGGCGTGCCGAGGCAGGATCCCTGCGCCCTCGAGCATCACGGCGGAGCCCGGGGCTGACCCTATGATCGTCTCACCGGCGGGCACCGGAATGCGCGCGCCGCCGAATTCGAGATGCATCATCAATCAAATTCCTGAGTAAAGACCGACCGCCGACAAACGTATCCCCCGGCCCGTAACCGCGCAAGCAAACTCGGGTTAGGCAATCTTCCGCTGCTCCTGCCCGCGCAATTGGAGCTGGTACAGTCGGTCGTAGAGGCCCCGCTGAGCCAGCAGCTCGCGATGGTTCCCTCGCTCGCGGATCTCGCCGTGATGCAGCACCAGGATCTCGTCCGCGTGAAGAATGGTGCTGAGCCGGTGCGCCACCACCAGGCTGGTGCGTCCCGCCATGAGCTCCGCGATCGCGCGCTGAATCAGTGCCTCGGCTTCGGCATCGACCGAGCTGGTGGCCTCGTCGAGCACCAGGATCCTGGGGTCGAGCGCGAGCGCGCGCGCGAAGCTCAGGAGCTGGCGCTCGCCCACGCTGAGGCTCCGGCCTCGCTCGCCCAGGACGTGATGATATCCCGACGGCAGCCGCTCGATGAACCGGTCCGCCCCGACGCGGCGCGCGGCTTCCCGCGCGGCCTCGGCCGTGATCGGCGCGTCGAGGGTCAGGTTGTGCTGCACGTCGCCGGTGAAGAGAAACAGGTCCTGCTGCACGAACCCGATGATCGCGCGGAGCTCCGACGTCGAGAGCTGGCGGATGTCCACGCCGTCGACCGTGATCCGGCCCCGGTCCGGATCGTAGAACCGGAGCAGCAGGTTCACGATCGTGGTCTTGCCCGCGCCGGTGTGGCCCACCAGGGCGATGGTCTGCCCGGGCGAGGCCGTGAACGAGACGTCCTTGAGCACCCACGGGCCGGTGGCGGAATAGCGGAACCAGACCTGCTCGAAGCTCACCGCCCCCCGCACCGGCCGGGGGAGCGCCACCGGGCGCTCCGGCTCGCGCACCACCACCGGCTCGTCGAGCAGGGTGAACACCCGCTCGGATGAGGCCATCGCGCTCTGCAGCAGGTTGAACTTCTCCGACAGGTCCTGCAGCGGCTGGAAGAAGCGGCGGGTGTACTGAATGAAGGCCGCCAGGATGCCGACCGTGAGCGTGCCCTCCAGGACCCGGAGGCCGCCATACCAGAGCAGCAGCGCCATGGCGATCGAGGTCAGCAGCTCGACCACCGGGAAGAACACGGCGTAGATCGTGATCGAGCGGAGATGGGCCTCGAGATGGTCGCGGTATCATT
>Ga0308176_10002500_pt1 | contig 11619 bp, 14 predicted proteins | sample PhyCR2_3_FD_203890 | JGI IMG/M metagenome (GOLD analysis project Ga0308176, IMG submission 203890) | Soil microbial communities from UC Gill Tract Community Farm, Albany, California, United States - DLSLS.C.R2 | ecosystem: Environmental > Terrestrial > Soil > Agricultural land | place: USA... | reverse complement strand
GTGATTCACGCAGCAACTGAGAAGACGATACCGGCGACTCCCCAGCAACCGCTTGCCAGCTATGACCGCGACCTGGAAACGACGCGGCACGTCCTGCAGTTTGCGTCCACTCACAAGACCAGCAGGCTTTTATTTACGAGTTCAGGTGCTGTGTATGGAAAGCAACCACCCCAGATGACGCACCTTGACGAAGAATACGTGGGAGCGCCCCTGACAACGGATCTGAATTCAGCGTACGGGCAGGCGAAGCACGCATCTGAATTCATGTGCTCGATGTACGCCCGGCAATTTGGATTCACGGCCGTGATTTCGCGTCTTTTCGCCTTCTCGGGCCCATATCTACCGCTTTCCTTGAATTTTGCGATCGGCAATTTCGTTCGGGATGTTCTGGCTGGACGACCTATTTCTATCGCGGGTGACGGTACGCCTTATCGTTCCTACCTCTATTCCGCCGATTTGGCTATATGGCTCTGGACCTTGCTCATACGAGGCGAGTCCACCCGGCCATATAACGTGGGCTCCGACGAAGCAGTCACGATACGAGAGCTTGCCGATGCGGTGACACGCAGTACCGTGCCAACTACGGTCGTGACAGTATCTAGGACGGCAGAACCTGGGACGCCGCCGGCACGCTACGTCCCGTCCATCGATCGTGCACGCAATGAACTCGGATTGCGACCTATCGTGCCTCTCGAGGACGGTATTCGTCGTATGTATCAGTGGTATTCCGAAACGGCGAGGCATGGCAACTGATGTGTCTCTCGCAGGGCTGATATACAGCTTCCCGCAGCACGCACGAGGTAATAACGTGGCAACGTCCGTAGCTTGATCGTCAAGCACAAGCAGGTACATCACAGCCGCCGAGCATCGCAGGCTCGTACTTCCAAAGATCAAAAGCGAAGGACAATACTTGACCAGATCAGAGGCTTCCTGGCCCGGGCAATCCTTCTCAACTGGGTTCGGTAACCTGACGTGCTTCGCCTACTCCCCATCGGTGACTCCCCGGCCGTCGCCATTTTACATGGCCTCCCGACTGCCTGCGCGCGTGCGTCGGTTGACCAAAGCGGGTTTGGGGTCACACGCGATTCGCACCCCTTACCTCATCCGGTTGGGAATGCGGATGCGCGGACGCTTTAGGCGATCCTCGGTGCGGATTCGGACCATCAGCATCGCTTTCGAGGGCGATTAGCTTGATCTCAAGCTGCGCAATCTGTTTCTTCAGTTCGACAATCTCCCAGCCCATCTCATACAGGCGCATTGTCAGTAGGTCCATCATTTCGGTATTGGAGCCTTGGTTCTTTGCGCGGCCGGCTCAGAAGCGTCCAGGGTCTGGCCGATAGTGCCTCGTTTGATTGCTAGCTCTCTCGTGGACGAGCTACTGACTCCCGCACGTAGGGTTCTGGTGGAGGAGCCCGGGGTGTTACATCCGCGTTGCGCGGATCTGCAATGGTCCACTTACGGTCCTATTGTAAGGATACCTGCAGAGCGGGTTCGCAACCGTCTTCTCGTAATCACAATATGACCCGGTGGAAGAAATGAATCGAAGGACCAGCAGAGTGAGCGGTAGAATGCCTTCGCCGTAGCGTGGGCATTCCATTTCCCGGGGGGTAGCGGGTACGGTGAAAGATGTTTATGCAGTCTTGACGACGACTGCATGACCATTAAGATTGTGGACGATGATGCGGTCGCCATAATCCCGCTGCTCGTTCACAAGACGCGCGATACCCTCACATCCCTGAAAGCCATAATCGTCGTATACCATGATGCCCCCAATGACGAGCCGCGGCCAAATCCACTCGACAGATTCTTTGGCTGAGCGGTACACGTCAACGTCGATATGGGCAAAACGAAAACGGCTATCCTCGATCATTTCGCCGGTGTCGTCTGGAAAGATCCCTTTCAGTATCACCGCATTCTCGACTCTTAGGCTGCGCACGAGAGCCTTCACGATGGCCACGCTGGTATCTGAGTGCTCGCCCCCCGCGTAGATCTTCTCTGCTTCATCAGCCTTGACAACTCCCGTGAACGTGTCGCATAAGTACACTCGGGAATCCAGGCCGAGCGAAAGGCAGCGCGTTGCAAGCATGCCTCCCGTCCCACCTCGCCACACACCTACCTCAATGACGTCACCGTTTGGCAGCTTTGCGGTCTGCTCAACCAATTGCCACAACTCATAGCAGCGATAGAGGTCAACTAGAGTGTGAGATTTGATCGCGGAATATATTTTTTGAAAGCGCGCGTCGGTAGCCCAGGGAGAATAATCGGCGAGTGGCTGCACCGGACCATATTCCGCTCCCGTGCATCCAGGTATCCGCCGCATTTCATATCCTGCGAGCCGGACACTGCGTTCGATTGCCCTCTTGGCCGTCGCCAACATTCGCAGTCTATTCTCGCAAATCTCTTACTTGAGCAGCAGGCACCGGGTGTTACCCCATATCGGCGTCCGCCTGCGCGATTCCCGACGCAAGTTGGCTGCTCGGAGCCTCGGGCCGACTCCGCGCCACGTTGTATCACCAGCTGAGGGGCTTCCGCCGCGAAACGTCCGAATGGCGGAACCGGTGGCACGCCCTTAGTATTCACGATGGACAGCATGTAGTACCCCGAGGGCGCGAGATTCCCAATCGTCCGCGCCATGACCGTCAGTGTCCCAGGTCAGGTCCCTTGCTGAAAGCTGAGGGGAAGGTAGCGCTCGTTGTGATCGAAGAAGTGCGTCACGGCGCCCGTGCGAGTCAGCGACACCTTGGCTATATTCGCCGCATCGGGCGTTCACGGTGAAGTTTGCCCGATACTGCAGCTCTGTCGGGGCATTCGTAATCGTCGGTCTGGGACCCTTAAATAGTTAGGGCTGCGAGAAGAATTCTGCGCTCTTCTGGCCCGGCACGTTGCCGAACTCCACGCCCATTCCCGATTCCACGACGCGCCGGTCCGGCAGTAACAGGGCAGTGGTACTCACGGGGCGTCTGCATCAGTGCCATGGTGGTCCATGTCTTCGTCTGCGGCGACTATAACTCGGCTGCATAAACAGGCTTCGAGATGTCGCCGCCGTTCTTGTCCGATTCCCTACCTGTCACAAGCACGCTGCCGTCGGGCAGCATCGTAAGGTTCGCAAAGCTTCGGACGTAGGCCATCGAGGGCGTCTGCTGCCACCACGCAGCGGGACTTGTCGTATGGAGCACGAACGTCGTTTTCGATCCCGGCCCTACGTCCTGACTGTCCGCTGCCGCTCCCGCCTTCATGAATCGGCCGGGCCCAGTCATGGTGGCGCTTCCGCCCTCGATCACGCGCGAGTCGATCACCGACCACGTTTGCGCGGAGATGTCCAGCACGTCTGTATCGGTCGCGTAGTCCGATCCTCCAATATGAATCACGCGCCCATCGGGCAGCTGACACAGGAACGGATACGTTTCGAAAGGAATGTTCGCGTTCGTCAGTTTTGACCACGTAGTTGTCACTGGGGTCGAAGATCTCGGGAATCGCCCGCATTCGTGTGCGCGGTGGTCTGCCACCCCGCTGTTACCAACACGCGCCCGTCCGCCAGCGTCATCGCAGTCGGATACCAACGCTTATAAGCCATGTTCGGCACGGCCGTCCAGTTGTTTGCTGGATTGAAGATCTCGGCCTTCGCAAACGAATCTCTCGAAGAAATCGTCGCGCACGCGAAGGCCATGGAGTACGACTTTCCGGTCTTCCAAGATGTCGATAATTCGCTCGCGGATTTGCTCGGCGCGAAAGCAACGGCCGACAGTTTCGTCATTGACCGCTACGGTCGCGTTGTGTATCACGGCTATATCGAAGATGCACTCAATCCGCAGCGCTCGAAAGGTCCAGCTCTGTGTGGGGATCGAGGCGACGCTGGAAGATCGACCGGTAACGCGACGAGAAACTCGCGCACGGGGCTGTGCCGTCCGACATGCTCGCGGCAGGCTCAACTGAGCGGCTAGGGACCATCCCAATTGTGAGCGCGGTTTGTCACGACCACAACATATTGGGACGCTAGACGCGGACTCAACGGTCCGGCTTGACTGCACACGGAGTCACGCGTAAGTACGAGACGCAACGCGATCGGATCTGCGCGGACATCGACTTCCAGAAGCGCGACATCGTATCGCCAGCACGTTCCATTTTCGTCGACCTCCACGCGTGCTTCAGCGCCCCAAGGACCCAAGTCGCCGGGTTTTACTGCGTAAACGGAAGCAAGTTGGGTACTAGAACGCGGGGTCGTGCGGATCGGATACTGCTATTCCGTACCGCCCGCCAGGCTAGTCGCATTTTCAACCAACAAAGCCTTGCAACAAGGGCCTAAATTCACCAGTGTTTCTGCTGACATATCACTCGCCCGAGTACAGGAAAGACCCATTACTTCTGAAACCGACGCCTGCATAACTGGCCGCGAGTGTTTAGCGGTTTTCGGGATGTGATCGCGCAACGAAACTCACACCTGCTGCGACGAGGCGCCGCGCCCCGCAATTTGTACTTCAATGGAAGAGCGGGTACACACGATCTGAGTCAGCGATCTATGTTTTCTGTCCGGATTCCCAATCGTTGCACATCAAACGGCAAATTTCGAGATTCGCTCTCGGAACGCACGGTTGCGAAGAGGACGTGAGCATGCCCCCTTCGAGACTGTCGCGTTACCTGACACGACCAACGTGGAAGCTAACCAAGCATCGCGTGGTGGAGTGGTTGCTGGTTCTGTTAATCGTTTGTGGCGGTGCAGCGATCCGGACGTGGCGGCTCGACTCGTCGCCGTTTTGGGTCGATGAGGCCGAGTCTTCGATTAACGCCCTGACCATCCTCCAACACGGGTACCCGAACGATACCTATCTCGGTATGCCCATCTACGAGAACACGTACACCTGGAAATGGCCCGAAAGCTCGGAATATGAGTTCCGCGACAGTAGTTATTCCGCCAAGCATTTCGCGATCTATCATGGATGGTTACCGCTCTACTCGATTGCTGCTTCGTTTGCGATCTCGGGCATTCGACCTGACGTGGTTGATGAATCACGAACAACAAAACATACAGAGCGCGAGCAAAGAGAGCGGACGAGGGCAGGACGGCTGCCGGCGGTACTGTTCGGCTCGTTGTTCCTGCTCCTGATCTTCGCAGGGGGCAACGTGCTCTACGGCAGGGATGCAGGTTGGGCTGCACTTCTGTTAGGGGCCGTCAATCCTCACCATATCGAGCTGTCACGTCAGGCACGTTATTATTCGGCCGAGGTCCTACTCACGACTGCCGTCAGCCTTCTGACGTGGCTTCTCGTACGCGAGGCGAAGTGGAAGTACGTGGGACTCCATGCACTCTGCCTGACTCTCCTGTTTTACACACATCTGCTCAGCTTCCTCACTGGCGTTGTGATGCTCGCCATCCTCACACTCATTGTGTCTGTCCGAGATCGCGCCGTGTGGGCGAAAGCGATTGCCTCCGCGAGTCTGGTTGCCTTGGGAACGGGGCCTTGGTTCATCGTGACCGGGTTTCTCCAGGATCAAGCGCGCATTCCGCGAGCCTGGAGCCTACTCAGATTCCCAGGGGACCTGGTTCGATATCCGCCAGCGCAACTCTGGGCACTGGTCATTGGCGTTCTGGTTGTGACTCTATCGACCTGGATCGTCTGCTGGAAGCCGCGTCTTCCCGATCGAGTCGCCCTGCCGTTCCGGCAACTCTGGCCGATTCTCGGTGTCCTTGGACTATGGGCGGTGTGCGCCTACACGATTTTCCTTACATGCATTCCGGCGGTCAGCTTTAGCGGCGATCGGATCAATCTACCGTATTGGGGACCGTTGTTCGTTTTATTTTCAGTCATCAGCGCTGCCATCGCACGAGCCATACTGGGAAGGGCTTCGATCATCTTCGGGTCGGTGCTCATGCTCGCTATTCTCGTTTCGACAGGCCACAGTATCGGTTTGAGAACCAGGAACGACACAAGTTGGGCGAAATATCGTGCCGTCTTTCAGGATATCGATCGTAGAGGACTAGGTCCGGAGTCCAGGATATATGCGTTTCCTAATGCGCACCTTGTTCTCACCTTCTACTCCGGCTTGCCGATCCAGGACATCACGCCGGTTCGGAAGTGCTTTCTCGACAACTATCGCGGTGAGATTTTACTCATTGATTCCACGGTTGCCACGTATAGCGATATTCTCAGTCCCGAACAGATTCGGGACACCGCGCGTCAACATGGGGTTCATCTCTCGTCGTTCATGGCCGAGCAATGGTCCGCACTGCTGGCCTCCGAGTCGTACCGTGAACGCATGACGGAGATTATCGCGCCGGGGGAGCAATCGCGACTGGATCGACTGCCCCCTTTCGCTTTAGACGTGCTGAGCGCTCACGGGGCAGAAATTGAGCGATATTTCAACCAGTTCGAGTATGAGCTGATCACTAGAGGATTCAATATACGAGACTGGTCGGAGTGGGTGACCGTGTGCAAATACCGTTTCGTTCACCCAGAGCATCGCAGCGGCGCTCTGGCAAATTACGCCGAACGCTTGCAAGGATCCGAAGCGGTCATTTTACCGTTGGAGGATCCGGTCGCGATCTACTCGTCTCGATTCCACGCCCAACGCACGCGAGTTCGCAGCGTGTTTCGAAACCCTTCCTAACTGGCGCAAGCTATGGGCTGCGGATTCTTAGAACGGCTTGCCGGATGGGCACGACGTCAGGTTTGCGCGTGTCGCGATCGTTCACGCCGAAGACGCCAGCAGGCGACTGCATCTAGTAGTTCCTGAGAAAACCTGAACTGCATTCATCACCGTCGGGTTCAATCCGAAGTACGCCCGTGTTTGGCGTCAAGCATTTTTTCCGTTGACGACAATCATTTCCCGTTGCCTCACGTGGATTGTTACCGGAGGGAACGAGCTTCCGCAGGAACTGGCCATAGGCGGCGACGGTTGCAAAATCACGACTACCGCGCATCATTGACGCCTGATCGGCCGCTTGTTTGATGCGGTAATGCCGCTGCTCGATGTCACCGTTTTCCGTGTGCCTCGCCGGCCTGAATCTTCTGCCCGGTTATGCCGTAGTGCCGCAGCAAACCTTCATACGCTCGTGTGAACTCCGGTTACTCGAAGAGCGTCTTGGCTTCCAACCCGGGATCGACCTGTAAACGCTGTGCAAGCTCATCCCGCAAGTCCGCAAAGAGATCCGGCCGAGTGCGCCAAGTGTGTTTTCGATTCATCTCGCTCGGTAGCCGTCGCGCTCGCAGGTACTTTCTGGCAGCTTTGCATCCATACCTGCCTTCTTGCCGCTACTTCTAACGACAACTTTGGCGCTACCGGCCACAGACGCTTTATCTGCTGATCGCTCACCATACAAGTCTTTCCACTTGTACCGTTTGCGCCTCACCGTGCCGGGAATTTTAATCGTCGCCGGCAAGAAATATGATTGTCGTTCATCACCCGTGAGCACGTTTCCTTCAGGGCCGTAAGAGCGCCGCCGAACGCGTTGATCAGGAAATATATGGCCAGACTCAGCATGGGAAGGTACTCCGGTGGGGAAGAGGTCATCCTCCGGGTCAGAGACCAGGCCAGCCAGGGCTCGCCTTTTGCCACCGGCCCGCGCTTCGTCATGAAAATGCCTCCAGCTGCCAGCGCTTCGAGTAGCTCTGAGCACTACTCACGAGAATCGCTGACTTTGAACCGTTCACGTTTGTTGCCATACGAATAGCTCTTGACTTCAGGGCGATTTCTGCCTTTAACAGCTAAGCTTCATCGAAGGGACCGAAGTCCTCTTGTCTCCGGCCAATGTCTCGTGTGCGGGCTTTGTTTTCGAGCGCGCTGGAAAGGATGGATCAGATGCTATTCGTCCCGTGCCGCTACACAGATCCGGCTCTGCTGCCTTATCTGGGCAGAGACGCTTGGCGACGCGGACCCGCCCCTGGCTCATTCGTCCTGGTGGCATGCGATGAGGCCGGTGAGTTCTGGCCTTTCCTCCGCCCCACCTGTGCGTGTGTTGCAGGTCTTCGCTACACAGAACAGATGATCCGCCCGCCTGGTGCCGCCTAGAAAATGAGCGCATCTCTGGAAGGAGAGCGTTTATACACGGGAGCGTTGAGCACCGGCTCCTTACCGAGACACGGTTAAAGCCGCTCTATTAGCTCACGCACCGTAATGTGGTTTATCCGCCCACCTCGTCCAGTCGTTTCATCCAACCAACGGCCGGAGTAAGGCCAAATGTGAAGCGCGCCAACCCGCGCTTTCCAGGGATTTTCGAAATACACAACAATCCCCTTTGCTGCGAGCGCCTTCAATTCTCGCGTTCGCCGCTCGCCAGCGCCTTCCCGCCTACTCATTTGGAGGTCAAGTAGAACACGGCTGAGCCGGAGACGCAACATCACCGCCAGTTATCTTTCGATAGAACAGAGGGCGGATCCGTCGAACCTCGGTTTCGCCGTCATTCATTCGGCTGCCTAACGGGAACTCGTTATCTTGAGCTCGAGTTGGTTCCTCGCACCTGGCGCCAAATCATTCAGTGCCTCATTTCGCCTTATCTTTGATAGCCGGTAAAACTCGGAGACCCACGACGTCAATTGACATCGAATGTCACGGCAATATAGCATTGATCGGCGCTCATTCAGGGTAAATAACGGCAAAAGCCCTAACGTTGTTGCCGGAAGTGGCGAGGTTTCGATGCGAAATGGGAACTACAAACGTCTGCCTATCCCCCAAAAGATAGGTTGTGAGTCCCCCATTGATGCGGAATACTACAAACCTAAGCAAAATCGCATCCCATCATTGACTAGTCGCGACGCGATCTCTTTTTTGGGGTTGCTATCAGGGGTAATAAAAGAGGGGTCTCCTCACGAGGGCGGAACTTCGCCTCCCTCATGGAGTGGGTATGGCACATCTGCCGTGGTTCGCGCTTTTCGTCAAATCGAAACACGAGAAAAGTGTTTCGGCCATCTTGCAAGCCGAAAGCTATGAAGCATTTCTGCCCACACACAGCCATCGCATCAAATACGACGAGAGATTCGAGCTGCCGCTGGTTCCTAGCCATGTGTTCTGTCGATTGGAATCCCAGAACCGCGTACCAGTGATCACCACGCCAGGCGTGTTCTCGATCGTCAGTTCCCACCACGGACCAGAGCCTATTGGCGAGCATGAAATCGAAAGGATTCAGCGCATGCTGAAGATGCCAACCGCGCCAGTACCTTGGCACTATGTTGTACCTGGAGACACGGTTCTGGTTGAATCCGGACCATTTAAGAGCTTCCGCGGCGTCGTGACTGACGCAAGCGATGGCAAATGGATTGTAGTTTCTCTCAATTTGCTTCGAGGCTCCGTCGCCGTCAGACTGGATCGAGATTCGCTATCAGTTAAGGTCGATTCCACAAGCAGGTACACAAGGGCTTGCAGCCAAGCCGGCTCGGCTTGATCGCTCCGAGCGGGAATATGGGGCAATACAGAATTGGCACTGCAATTATGAACTCTTCTCCGTACCGCATTGTGAATTCCAGAGTTGTCTTCCTGGTTGGCGGCGGCTCGACTCGTTCATCGATACGTGCGCGCGATCGACTGAGTCATTGCGTCGTTGGGCATGTTGTTGCCCGTCGCGGTTCGGTACTTGCCATAGGCCTTCAAAATCATCGAAGCCAGGCTGATGACCGCTTCCAGGTCATCTCGAGTGCACTTCGGCAGAATACTTGCACCGCTGTCGCGGGCCGGCGTCTCCTCGACAGCGCCGCCCGTCGCTTTGGCTAACGCGAGCGACAGCTTTGTAGCTCTCGTAAGTGTGACTTGAGCGGATGTGCTAGCTCGCTAATTCCCGAACCTCTCAACCCCTCACTCCGTAGAATCGGCCACTCATTACCGGAGATTTCAATCCTCTTTCCTGGAAACTCGACGACGTCATCTGAAACTGCGAATACGACAACGGCTGTGTGCAATACCGCTGGAACGTCCGTCAGATGCTGCCACAAGTACAAGCGCAAGCGCATCGGTCAGCAGTCCTCGCGTGCTACTTAAATTCGCCCACATCAGCCGGACATCTCCCGGTCCGGATTCGGAACGAATGTGTCACTGTTGCGGCGTGCTCATTGCCTGGTCCCTCACGGTTACGATTGCGGAAAACGGGCGTGAAGTTCCTCATCCGAAAGCTTTGTTCCAGCGATTTCAGTCAGTGATAAACCGGTTGAGTTTGGGCGTATACGTCTCGCCCCCAAATCCTTCCAGTCTGTTGCGGAGAACTTTGTGGACGGGAGCGCTCGTGTGAGAGTTGCTTTCAGATAGAATTGCCTACAATCTGTGGAGAGGTTCTGGGGTTTTGGCTGAAGGTAATCGCATCCGGATCGCGTTACTGGACGACCATACTCTTTTCCGCGAGCTTCTTGCACAGAGCTTGGCCTTGGAGCCGGATCTCGAACTCGTCTGCCAATGCGGCACTGTGCACGAGATGCTTGAGTTTATTGGTCGCACGCCGGTCGACCTGATCCTATTGGATATCAATCTTGGAGCGGAACAGGGCGGATCATTCCTGACACGCGCTCGGGTGTCGGGATTCCGGGGGAAGGTTCTGGTTCTTACTGCGGGCGTGGGTAACCGCGAAGCAGCATGGCTTGTCGATCGTGGGTGCTCCGGGATTGTATTCAAGAACGAGCCGTCTTCATTGCTGCTTGAGCGCATCCGTCAGGTGATCGCGGGCACCGAGCCCAAACCACACTTCGAGCGCGGAGCAGAGGCCCATGAGCCAAGCAGGACCTTGACGGCTCGTGAGCGCGAGGTGCTTGGTGCGGTCTGTCAAGGATTGGCGAATAAAGAAATTGCGCAGCGGCTGAACATCTCAGAGAACAGCGTCAAATCGTTCCTTCAACAGCTGTTCCAAAAAACCGGGGTTCGAACCCGTGCGCAACTCGTAGCTGCGGCGATCGAAACTTATTGGGATCAGCTTCAGTGAAGGAACTCTTGAGGCAAGTACGGCAGCTCGTGATCGGGGATTCGCCGCGGCTATCGAAGCTCGTTTGCATGGCCTGGCGTAAAGCTCAGAACATCACAACCGGTTCCCCTGAGTCTCCAACTCGTCAGAGCCTTCTGCTGACCGAGGGTGTCTCGTCCTAGTTGGATCAGCCGCCCCGCACCAAAATTGAGAGATGAGCAGCACAACCGCAAAACAGCAGCCTTCGGGCCCAAGGTGATACACGAGGTCACCCCCAAAAGACTTTACGATCGCGCGCGAGACATATAGTCCCAATCCCCGCTCGGATGCGCCGGGCTGAAATGGTTCGAAGAGCAACTCCGGACGGTTTACGGGCGGACCACTGTTCGTGAAGCTCACGATCACTCGCCCGCGATCGACAGAAACGCTAATGCGCAAAAGCTTGCATTGCTGTCCCTGTAGAGCGCGATTTGCGTTGCGGACAATGTTCAGAAAGACTTGCAGCAACGCCTCTCCATCCCCACAAACCAGCGGGATCTCGCCATTGGCCGACCAAGTTACCGCCACATCACTTTCCTTCAGCGACGGTTCCGTTAAAATCCGTAGATGATCGAGCATCACACGAATACTCGCTGTGTCCAGGTCGTGATCCGAAACAGGATGCTGCTCCGTGTATGCGAGCTTCTCTAAGCTATCCACCAACGATCTCAGTCCGATTAACTCCTCGGCGTCGGCCATCTCTGGGCGAC
>Ga0308176_10002499_pt1 | contig 11621 bp, 10 predicted proteins | sample PhyCR2_3_FD_203890 | JGI IMG/M metagenome (GOLD analysis project Ga0308176, IMG submission 203890) | Soil microbial communities from UC Gill Tract Community Farm, Albany, California, United States - DLSLS.C.R2 | ecosystem: Environmental > Terrestrial > Soil > Agricultural land | place: USA... | reverse complement strand
GATTAGCAAACCGCCGCCTTCAGCCTCTCGGCCACCTCACCCCGGCGGGTTTTCCTAAGTATACGTCAGCGTGCAGGTTACGAGACTCGAGATTTCGTTTGGCTGTCCCTGAAATTGTCCCTGTCAGCCGCCGGATCGAGGCCGACGACAGCGGCCTGTTTTTCGGGTTTGCTCCCACAGGAAAGTCCTTCACGATTCCCGTGATCGACGTGTGCCGATTCGACAACGGAAAGATCGTCGAGCACTGGGGAGTTCCCGATCGATTCGCGCTGCTGGATCAGCTCGGGTTGCTTCCCCGATCGCGAGAGACACCTGCTCGTTGTATGGTGTGAAGAAAAGGACCGGTCGCTCACAACGACGTCGCGACCCGGCCAGGCCACGCGCAGAGGAGAAGCAGGACGGAGGTGAAGTATGAGCGCTGAAGAGAATCTGCAGCGGATGAAGACGCTCGATGACGCCTGGAACGCGCAGGACTGGGACGTCTTTCGGAAACGACACTCGTCAGACACGAAGGTGTACTGGCCCGGTCAACCCGATCCGACGCGCGGTCGTGAGGCGCACCAGGCAGAGTCGGAGGCGTTTTTCAAGTCGATCGAGAACCATCTGGAGAACAATCCGTACCGCGTGATGTTTGGGTCCGGCGATTGGACCTGCACGATCGCGCGGTGGAAGGGCAAGATGATCGGCCCCTGGCAGGGGCTCGACGGCAAAGTACACGAGGCAACGGGTAAAACGTTCGAGCTCGAGTTCTGTACGGTTGCTCGCTGGCAGAACGGCGAGATCGTGGAGGAGAACCTGTTTTACGACCAGGTCGGCTTCCTGCGGCAAATCGGCGTCTTGTGATCGACAGCGCGTAGAGACCCCAGGCGCCATTGACCACACGTGATTGCGGGGCGGCTGCCTCACAAGCGATGTCAGGGAACGACGAGAACCGTGGTCATTAGAGAAGAACGGCAGGGTGATGCAGAGCGCATCCGTGGAGTGAATGTAGCGGCGTTCGAGAGGAGCACCGAAGCAGATCTCGTCGATGCCCTGCGGCGACAGGCCACACCCCTCGTGTCGCTGGTGGCTGAGGAGGAGGTGAACGTCATTGGGCACATCTTGTTCTCGCCAGTGACACTCGCGAGCGACCCGGGACTGATCCTGATGGGATTGGCCCCTATGGCTGTTCTGCCATCGAGGCAGCGTCAGGGTGTCGGATCAACTCTTGTCCATGACGGCCTTGAGCGATGCCGGCAACTCGACGTTGCCGCTGTGGTCGTATTGGGGCACCCAGAATATTACCCACGCTTCGGTTTCGTACCGGCGGTTCGTCTGTCCCTTCGCAGCGAGTACGACGTCCCCGACGAAGCTTTCATGGTGCGTGAACTTCGCGAGCGAGTCTTCAAGGGTCTGTCCGGAATGATTCGGTACCATCCGGTCTTCAGGGATTTCTAGCGGTTCTCTCAGACCACCGCCGAAGACCTTCTGCGTACGTCATCGTCAGGAATAACCCGGCCGACGCACTAATCGTCAAGAACGTCGATGGCGCCAGGGTTGTAGCGCACTTGGCCGACGCAGCTTTTTCTGAGGTGCGGCTTCTGCAAGATTCTGACAGCAAATTCGGAACACCCCTCACGGTTTGCATCGGGGGTTGACACGTTCCACCGGGATTAGTTGATCATCGCCAGTCGGGCCGGCGTTCTGTATAGTGCGTTGCCATGGATTCGACTGCCACGCGCTCGTCTCCGAGTTCCCCAGACGTACATTCGATTCTCGCTTCGTCGCCGCGCATCGCAAACCTGGATGTGCTGCGGGGCCTGGCGTTGGTGGGCATGTTCATTGTCCACTTCGTGGACAACATCGCTGTCGCCCCGCAAAACGGTGCCGAAAGGCACATCCGTCAGTTCTCGGCCCTGTTTCTGAGTGATCGGTTCCACACAATGTTCGCGATCCTGTTTGGCATCGGCTTCGCGATTCAACTTCAACGTGCCGACGCGAGCAGGCGGCCTTTCGTCGCTCGGTATCTGCGTCGAATGGCCGCATTAGCGGGATTCGGGATCATCGCCGAGTTGATGTTTAACTTTCAGATTCTGTTCGGATATGCCTTGTGGGGCTGCACTTTGCTCCTCGTCCGCAGGTGGTCGATTGTGGCACTCATGGCGCTGGCGGTGCTGGTCGGGGTATCGCGTCCGATTTATGCGATTGCGCGGGCCGCCTACTACACACCGGCCCTGAGCGCGCAGCAGTTCGTGTCTCTGGAACAGGCGGCGTCCAAGACCGAGAGCGCACGGTTCGCCGCGATGGGGCGCGCTCTGCGCTCGCCGCACTGGCATGAGGCGCTGAGGGCACGGGTATGGAGAATGCAGTTCTACGTGCCCAGGCCGTTCTTGCCGCCGAACGACGTGCTCTATTTTCTGCTTGGAGTTGTCGCCCTGCGCCTGGGCCTGTTCGAGCGACCGGATACTCGCAAAGGCATCCTGTTGGGCCTCCTGATGTTCGGCATTGCGTCATGGGCTCTCGCCACGTGGGGCTTCCCACGCATGGCACCCCGCCCGCTCCCGGCTGCGAGTCATTCATATGCGCCCACAGTATTGGCGAACGCGGCTATGCGCGGTTTCAATCTGATTCGTGTTCAGTGGTTGACGTTCTCTTACATGGCGGGCGTGTTGCTCCTAGACGCGTATCGAGCGCGACTCTTCGTCCATCTGTCGCCGCTCGCGTGGGCCGGGCGCATGGCGCTGACGAACTACATGCTCCAAGTCGCTGTGCTCTGCACATTGTTTTCTCCGTCCGCGCTTGGGCTGCACGTCCACCTGCTGGCGGCGCCGATATTCGGGATTCTTCTCTTTTCGGCGCAGTCGGCGTTCAGTTATTGGTGGCTTCAGCGATATGCATACGGACCACTTGAATGGGTGTGGCGTTCCATCACGTACTGGAAGATCCAGCCGCTGTCTCAAGGACAGAACGGACGGATGGAGGTAGCGACCGCTCAGGCGGGTGCCTGAGAGTGCGCGTGTGGCGGCCTTCCGCCGCTTCCGACGAGAATCCGGCGAAACCGCTGGACGCGCCTGCAATCACGGTGTGTCGGCAACTCCTTTTCGCGCGGATTCCGAGTGAGTCACTGGGCCAGCACGTTCCAGTCAACGCTCTCACGCAGAGAGAGCGTCGGCACGTCACCTGCACCGTCACCGGGTGTCGTCTTCGGTGGAATCGGCGGAGGTGTCTATGAACATCTTGAATCGAAAGTGGTGGTCCCGGACAGGTCTCGGTGTGCTCGGAACGTTCGTGGCGATCCAGTTGGTCCCCTACGGCCGTGACCACACGAACCCGCCTGTCACGGGCGAGCCCACCTGGGATGCGCCCGCGACGCGCGTGCTGGCCAGGCAGGCATGCTTCGACTGCCACAGCAACGAGACCCAGTGGCCTGCGTACGCGAGCATTGCACCAGCCTCGTGGCTCGTGCAGCACGACGTCGAGGAAGGGCGAGCCGTCCTGAACTTCTCCGAGTGGGCGCGCCATCAGAAGGAGGCGAAGGAAGCGGCCAAGGAAGTGCGGGAGGGCGAAATGCCGCCGACCGCCTACACGCTGATTCATGGACACGCGCGCCTCAGTGCAGCGGACCTCGAAAGACTGGCGCAAGGACTAACGCAGACGGTGGGTGCGGCCGTAGAACAAGAGGCGCACGAACCCGACCGCTAGTCTCGTGCGTCGGGCGTGTTGTGAGCCTGCGATGAGCGTGCCGGCCCAGTCGATTTCACCCGCGGCAGAACCCGGGCACGTCGCCCGCGAGTGGTGGCCGAGTGCTCCTACGCGTGCATCGGGCATCGCTGCGTTGGCGCTGGTCGGCATTCTGACGCACCTGGCCTTGCGCTGGGGTTCTGATAGATCGCCAGCGACGATCGCTCTGCCGCTGTACGTCGTGCTCGTCGGCGGCGGCGTGCCGCTCGTGCTGTCTCTCGCGCTCAAGCTCCTTCGCCGCGAGTTCGGCTCCGACCTGCTCGCTGGGATTTCAATCGTCGCTGCCGTACTGCTTCAGGAGTACCTGGCGGGCGCTCTCGTCGTCCTGATGCTCTCCGGCGGCGAAGCGTTGGAGGGCTTCGCGCTCGGGCGCGCGTCCTCAGTCCTGCAGGCGCTCGCTCGACGCATGCCGCTCGTCGCACATCGACGCATCGACCGCCAGGTCGCAGAAGTCCACTTGACAGACGTCCGGGTCGGCGACGAATTGATCGTGTATCCGCACGAGATCTGTCCCGTTGATGGCGTCATCATCGAAGGTCACGGTGTGATGGATGAGTCCTATCTCACCGGGGAGCCATTCATGATGCCGAAAGCACCCGGCTCCGAGGTGTTCTCGGGCGCGATCAATGGTGAGAACGCGTTGACGCTGCGGGCGAGCCGGCTGGCGGTGGATTCGCGCTATGCGCGCATCATGAGCGTCATGCAGGACTCGGAGCAGCGGCGTCCGCAGCTCCGGCGGCTGGGTGATCAACTGGGCGCCTGGTATACGCCGATCGCCCTGGGATTTGCCATCACTGCATGGATGTGGAGCGGCGATCCAGTGCGCTTCCTGGCCGTTCTCGTCGTCGCGACGCCTTGTCCGTTGTTGATCGGCATCCCCGTCGCGATCATCGGCGCCATTTCGCTGGCCGCCAAGCGCAGCATCATCATTCGGGACCCCGTCGTTCTCGAACGCGTCGACCGATGTCGCACGATCGTCCTCGACAAGACTGGCACGTTGACCTACGGCGAGCCCGCCTTGACGCAGCGATTCACCGCACCTGGAATGGACGATGCGCTGGTGCTGCAGGTGACGGCGAGCCTGGAACGCTACTCGAAGCACCCGCTGGCAAAGCCCATTCTTCAGGCAGCGAGACAGTCACAGCTCGGCCTGATCGACGCGAGCGAGGTGCGGGAGCGCCCGGGGGAGGGCCTCGAGGGCCAGGTCGAAGAGCGGAACGTGCGGGTCATCGGCCGCCGCCAGGCCGAGGCGATGGGGTACGGCGACGCCCTCCCGCCCGTTTCGACGGGGCTGGAGTGCGTCATCCTGCTCGACAGCCGATACGCGGCCACCTACCGCTTCCACGATGCGCCGCGCGCAGACAGCAAATCCTTCATCACCCATCTCCGGCCCCGGCACCGGCTCGAGCGCATCCTGCTTGTCTCCGGCGATCGAGAAAGCGAGGTGCGCTACCTGGCTGATCGGGTCGGGATCGAGGAGGTCTACGCGGGACAGACGCCGGAACAGAAGGTCGCGATTACACGCGAGGAGACCGAACGCGCGCCCACCCTGTTCATTGGCGACGGCATCAACGATGCCCCGGCGCTCGTGACCGCAACCGTGGGTGTGGCCTTCGGCCATCAGAGTGAGATCACAACCGAAGCGGCCGGCGCTGTGATCATGGACACGTCACTCAAGCGCGTCGATGAACTCTTTCACCTCGCGCGCCGCATGCGACGCATCGCCCTCCAGAGTGCGGTTGGCGGTATGGCATTGAGCGTCGTCGGTATGGGCATCGCCTTCGGCGGGTGGTTGCCTCCGGTTGCCGGCGCGGTTTTTCAGGAGGTGATTGATTTGGCGGCCGTCCTCAACGCGTTGCGCGCCGCCGTCCCGGGAGGCGAACTGAGTGACTACTGAATACTGAGCCAGGCAGCATGTTCTGGTCGCCGGGTCGCGGGGCTCCGGACCGTGGATGCCTCAGCGCTTCGGATGCAACGGATCGCCGGTCCGGTGTTCAGTAATCTGGTAACGCAGGAATTCGTGCACGGCCCCGCGTGCCTGTGCGTTCGTGGTCTCGATCTGGACGGCTCCGCCACGCGGCAGATTCTTGTACCGATATGCAATCTCGCCGCTGTGCTTCTGCATCTCTGCGACACCCGGCGGCACCTCGGCGTGCGTCTGAAATGGTTTGTCAAACTGCCCGCGGGAGAATTCGCCGGCGATCGACTGCAGGTGACGGCGGATCGCGGCGATTGTCGTGTCATCGCGCTGGTTCCTGGCGGAGACCTCGATCGAGCCTCCGGTCGGCGACAACCGGAAGTGGTGCGTCGCGGCATCCTGATCGAACCCCATCGCATCTGCGCCCCGCTTCTTCAGGGCTTCGTCCTTCTGCATCTGCTCGAGATGCTCTTCGTGTGACATGCCGGCGGGCATCTGCGGATGTTGTCCTATCATCAGCAGCGCTGCAGCGAGAAATGGCGTCCCCAGATTCATTTGGCCTCCTGCCCTCATCGTCAACGCTGGAAGGGTTCAAGGGTCAAGAGGAATCTTCCTTTGAGTCTGGAACCATTCCAGGTTGTACGATGGCGTGTGCCGACAACCTTCGGAATTGGTGAGGCCGCTCGTCGCGCTGATGTCAGTCCCGATCTGGTCCGCTATTACGAACGCGTCGGCGTGCTGCCGCGCGCGCCCCGCACGGCTGGAGGGTTTCGGTACTACTCCGAAGACACCGTCGCCCGACTCCTGTTCGTCCGGAACGCCATCCGGTTCGGATTCACGTCGAAGGAACTCGCCGGCTTTCTCAAAGCGCGAGACAGCGGACGGCCTCCCTGCCGCACCGTTCGCGCCGCGGGACAGCGTCTGCTGGCGGAAATGGATGCGCAGTTGGCACGGCTGCACAAAGCTCGAACGGCGATGGCCGAGACGCTTGCGGCATGGGATACGCAACTCGAGCGCACGCCGAACGGTCGGCCGGCGCACCTCCTGACGATGGTTCCCGACGCTCCTCGCGCCGCTCGACGAACCCTGCCGCCGAGGCAGCCCCGGCGCTGAGGATCCGATCTGTCTGGCACTGTATGTCGACGCCCGTTTCCCGATTCGCTTTCAGGACGTTTCTGACCGCCGCGATTCTCGGCCTGGCTTCCGCCGTGGCTGCGCAGCCTCCTGCCGACTATCAGAAGCCGCCGACGCCCATACCCGGCCCCGCTCCGCAGCACGACCTGCAGCACATGGACATGCAAATGGATCATGACCACAGCATGTCGATGCCGCCGGCGCGAGAAGGCTCGGGCACATCCTGGCTGCCAGACGAGACGCCGATGTATGCGGTTCATCATCAGGTCGGCGCGTGGACGCTCATGGCGCACGGGCGGGCGTTCGTGCAGTACTTGCACGAGAACGGGGACCGCGGCAGCCAACAGGCTGGGAGCGTCAACTGGATCATGGGTATGGCCGATCGTGCGCTGGGCGTCGGTCATCTCGGCCTGCGCGGCATGATGAGCCTCGAGCCGTGGACGATCCGCGGATGCGGGTACCCCGATCTACTCGCCAGCGGTGAAGTGTGCAACGGCCAGGCGATTCACGATCGGCAGCACCCGCACGATCTCTTCATGGAGTTGGCAGCGACCTACGATCGGCCACTCCATGGCGGAGTTCGTCTGCAGGTGTACGGCGGTCCCGTCGGCGAGCCGGCGCTCGGGCCGACGGCGTTCCCGCATCGGATCTCCGCGATGCCGAGTCCCCTCGCACCGATTACGCACCACTGGCTGGACGCGACACACATCACATTCGGCGTCCTTACCGGCGGCGTCTATGGGAAGCGATGGAAAGCGGAAACGTCCGTGTTCAACGGGCGCGAACCCGACCAGAGGCGCACGAATATCGATGCTGGTGCGATGGACTCGGTGTCGGGACGCGTCTGGTTCCTTCCGACCAGGCGCTGGGCACTCCAGGTGTCTGCGGGGCGACTGACGGAGGCCGAGGCGGGCCACGATGGCGCGCCGCGCACCGATGTCACCCGCGCCACAGGTTCGGTGACGTATCACCGGGCGCTCGGTCCCGGCAGCATCTGGGCGAGCACCGTGGCGTGGGGGCGCAATCACGAGCCCGGCGGCGATGCGACAAACGCACTGCTGGCCGAAACCAACCTGACATTGGACGAACGCGATTCATGGTTCGGCAGGTTCGAGCTGTCTTCGAAGTCCGCGCACGATCTTGCCGTCGACTCGGCCGCGCTGTTCACCGTCGGAAAGCTGGAGGCCGGCTACACGCGGTATCTCGCGGCGTGGAATGGTCTCAAGCCCGGTATCGGCGCGGGCGTCTCGGCCGGTATCGTTCCCGATTCGCTGAAATCGGTTTACGGTAACCGGATCAATTTCGGACTCGGAGTATTTCTGACCATCCGACCGGGTGAGCAGGGCATGTAGCGAGCGCCGACCGGGACCTCTGGACGGAGTTTCAGCCCGCCGGCGCGGCGACGGCCTCAATCACGGAAGCCGCGATTGAAGCCGAACGCGCTGTCGAGTCCTGAACCGGCCAGCGTTCCCAGGCCGGCGGGTACCCGATGGCGCCTGCTGGCTCCGATTGAATGGGCGGCGCGCGTGCTGAGGCTCGGACACGGCTGCAGGTTCGAGTCCGGCAGCCCCGGCGTACTCGAGCGGCGCAGGCAGGAGCCGCTGGATGTCGTGGAGCAGGTGACGATCGGCGCCGGTCACCAGCGAGATAGCGCGTCCGGAGGCGCCCGCACGTCCCGTGCGGCCGACCCGATGAATGTAATCCTCGGGCACGAGCGGCAGATCGTAGTTGACGACCAGCGGAAGCTGCGCGATATCCAGACCTCGCGCCGCAATGTCGGTGGCGACGAGCGTCGTCACGCGTCCCGTCTTGAAGTCTGCGAGCGACCGCCCGCGCGCGCCCTGCGCCTTGTCACCGTGAATGACCGCTGTCCTGATGCCGGCCTCATTCAGATGGCGCCCGACCCGATCGGCGCCGCGTCTGGTTTTGCAGAAGACCAGCGCCTGGCCGCGCGCCTCGCTGAGCACGCGCTGGAGCAGCGCGCGCTTGCCGTCCGGTTCCACGGCATGGATCCGATGAGTACTCGTCGGCGCCACAGGATCGACGGTCGAGACGTCGACCCGCTGCGGCTCGCGGGTGAACTGGCGCGAAAGCTCCACCACGTCGCGCGACAGCGTAGCGGAGAAGAGCAGGGTCTGTCGTGATGGCGGTAACGCCTGCAGCACGCGTCGAAGCGGGGGAAGGAATCCCATGTCGAGCATGCGGTCGGCTTCGTCCAGCGTCAGGATTTGGACCGACGAGAGGTCGATCGTCCGGCGCTGCAGGTGATCGATGAGCCGTCCGGGCGTGGCGACGACGATGTCCACGCCACGAGCAAGTGCCTTGACCTGCCCTGACATGGAGACGCCGCCAAAGATGGCCGCGACCCGGACCGACATGGGCGATCCATATCTGGTCAACGCGCGCTCGACCTGTGCGGCCAGCTCGCGTGTCGGCACCAGCACGAGGCCGAGCGGCCTCGGGCCCGCTGCACGCCGCCGCTGGGCCATCAGTCGCTGGATCATGGGAAGGCCGAACGCGGCCGTCTTTCCCGTTCCGGTCTGGGCGCGCGCCAGCAGGTCGGCGCCGCTCAACACGAGCGGAATGGAGGCATCCTGAACCGGTGTGGGCTCGGTGTACCCGATCGCGGCAAGATGGACGCACAGGGGGCTCGCAACCCCCAACTCTGAAAATGACATGAAAACTCTCCTGGATCGCGAAATGTACGGACGTAATTCCGAAACGGAGGCTGCGAGGCTCCGGAACGGATTTCGGTTCGTAGCTAAGGACGCGAGGAGGAGCGAGTCAGGGAAGGCTCGATACGCCTACAGACGGCAGAGCGCGTTGACGATCCGACACATGATCATATCACGTGCCGCGCCGCGGCAGGTTATACTGATAGCCACTCCGCTTTCCTGAGCCCTGCGGCCATCCCGGCCTCAAGCCCTCACCAAAGCACAGCCTTGGAAGGGTTTTGTGAAAGATTTGACATCCCGTGCGTCTCCCTCGGCCCCTGTAGCGCCGCAGCCTGCGTGTCCGAGTTGTGGATCGAAGGCCACCGTGACGACTTCCGCGAGACCGTCCGACGAAAGCTACTGGCGCTGCACCGCGTGCGGCGACGTGTGGAACGTGGGGCGTGTGCAAAGCAACCGGCAATGGACGCCGCGATGGCGATGACGCGAGAGCTCGTTCACGAGCTGCGGGAGCTTGTCGCGGCCCTCGATAGCCGGACCCCGCAGGTGTTGCGCGCCGGCGAAGCCGCGATCGCGCGCGACGCGGAGGCGCTGCGGGTGCGGGCCCTCGAACGCATCGAGGAACTGGAACGCGAAGCCGCCGCGCCTCAGAGCCGCTAAGCGCGCAAACAGGAAGAGCCCCGCCGCTTCCCAAATAGCGGACCCGTCCCCTCTTCCGCCGGGACGCATTGTCTCCGCCCATCCCGTAGTTCTTTCACCGGACGACCGGGCTCAACCAGATAGACTGAGGGTCCGTCGAAAGGAGAGTGATGACCGCTCTCGTCCGGGACCTCCGCGTTGCCGCCCGCGTGCTCCTGCGCACCAAGGGCTGGACCGCCGTCGTGCTCGTCTCTCTGGCGCTCGGCATTGGCGCCAACGCCGCGCTCTTCACGGCAATCAACGGCCTCATGCTCCAGACGCTGCGCGTGCACGCACCGGAGCAGCTCGTTCGGTTCAACTGGGGCGGCAACAACGATATGGTCCGCAGTTCGAGCGACTACGGCTACTCCGGGTCCTCGACGGGTCGCAACGTGCGCTCCACCTTCTCGTTCGCCATCTTCGAGCAGCTTCGAGCGGCGAATACGACGCTGACGGATCTCGCTGCGGGCGCTCCGATGGGCAGCCTCAACGTGATCGTCGATCGTGACGCCCAGCTCGCCACGGGATATCAGGCGTCAGGCAACTTCTTCAAGATCATCGGCGTTCCGGCGCTCGCGGGCCGCGTGTTCGACGAAAGCGATGACAGGCCGTCGGCGACTCCCGTGGCCGTCATCAGCTATCCATTCTGGAAGAAGCGTTTCGCCGGCGAATCGTCGGTCATCAATCGCGTCGTGTCGATCAACGGCGTGTTGGTGACGATCGTCGGCGTGACGCCGTCGGACTTTGCGGGCATCCAGCGGCTCGGCAGCGATCCGCCCGACGTGACGATCCCCTTGTCCTTCGACGCGGTGTTCAACCCTCCGTCGCCGTTGCCGGATGGCAAGCCGCCGATTCCGCGATTGAAGCAGCCGACCTACTGGTGGCTGCAGATGATTGGCCGGTTGAAGCCCGGGGTCTCGATCGACCAGGCGCGCGCGAACTTCGCGACGGCGTTTCAGAACACCGCGCGCGAGGGCATGGCGCAATTCCAGGCCGCGCTCACGCCCGAAGAAAGGAACCTGTCGTTCAATCGACAGCGCGGCGATTCGATGCCCGAGCTGCTCGTCAAGTCCGCCGCGCACGGCTACTACGAAGTCAATCCCCAGGCGAAGCGCTCGGCGGGCTTCCTCAGCGTCGTCGTCATCATCGTCCTGCTGATCGTCTGCGCGAACGTGGCGAACCTTCTGCTCTCGCGCGCGACGACGCGGAACCGGGAGATTGCCGTCCGGCTCTCGATGGGAGCGACGCGCCAACGCCTCGTGCGGCAACTGCTCACCGAGAGCGTGTTGCTCTCGAGTCTCGGCGGCGCGCTCGGGGTGGTTGTCGGGTACTGGTCGCGTGCGCTCCTGCCGTTTGGCAGCGACGCCCCGCTCGACTGGCGCGTTTTCGGGTTCGTTGCTGGCGTCAGCATGCTGACCGGCGTGCTATTCGGGCTCGTACCCGCGCTGCGCGCGACGCGCGTGGATCTCGCTGGTGCGATGAAGGAGAGCAGCCGGAGC
>Ga0308176_10002498_pt1 | contig 11626 bp, 9 predicted proteins | sample PhyCR2_3_FD_203890 | JGI IMG/M metagenome (GOLD analysis project Ga0308176, IMG submission 203890) | Soil microbial communities from UC Gill Tract Community Farm, Albany, California, United States - DLSLS.C.R2 | ecosystem: Environmental > Terrestrial > Soil > Agricultural land | place: USA... | reverse complement strand
GCCACTACATCGACCTGGCCTTCTGGGCGCTGGACCTGAGATATCCCACGCGCGTTTCGTCGGACGGCCCGCCGGTCAACGCCGTCACCTGCCCCACCTGGCAAATCGTCCACTGGCAGTTCCCCGCTCGCGGCCAGCAGCCGCCCGTCCAGCTCTTCTGGTACCACGGCGACAAGCGGCCCGAAAAGTCGCAGCAGTGGGGCCTCGACCCAAAGCGGCGTAACGGCGTCCTCTTCGTCGGCGACAAGGGGATACTCTTCGCCGACTACACCCAGCGCCACTTGCTGCCGGCGAAAAACTTCAAGGATTTCCAACCGCCGCCGAAGAACATCCCCGACTCCATCGGCCACCACGCCGAGTGGGTGCAAGCCTGCCGCCGCGGCGACCCCGCCGGCACGACCTGCCGCTTCGACTACTCCGGCCCGCTCGCCGAAACGGTCCTCCTCGGCACCGCCGCCTACCGCGCCGGAACCGAGCTCGAATGGGACGGCGAGTCCGGAAAGGTCACCAACACCCGCGCCGCCGATCCCTACCTCCGTCGCGAATATCGCCCCGGTTGGTCGCTGTAGGCGCTTACAGAACTTCCGTCGCCCGCGGATAGCTGCCCAGCACCGTGAGCTGAAGGCAGTGGTGCCGCGCCCCCTCAACGGCGTTCTTCATTCCCGGATCATCCTGGTGTCCCTGCGCGTCGATGAAGAAGTAATACTCCCAATTCACCTTCTTGCTCGGCCGCTTCTCGATGTCGGTCAGGTTGATCCCGTTCTCCTTGAAGCAGTCGAGCACCTCCGCCAGCGCGCCCGGTTTGTGCGCCGTGGTGAACATGATCGCAGTCTTGTCCTCCCCCGACCGCCGCGCCGGCTCGCGCCCGATCACGAAAAACCGCGTGACGTTGTCCGGGTTGTCCTCGATGTTCTCGAACAGCACGTGCAGGTTGTGAATCTCGCCCGCAAGCGCAGATCCGATCGCCGCGACGCCCGGCGTCGTCGCCGCCAGCTCCGCCGCCTTTGAAGTGGACGCCGCCGGCTGCACGTCGCGGTCCTTGGCCGTGATCGACAGCCAGTGCCGGCATTGTGCGAATACTTCCGGCTTGGAATAAATCGTCCGCACCTGCTCCCACGGCTCCTTCACCAGCAGGTTATGGTGCACCGTGATCAGCACCTCCGCGCAAATTCTGGCCGACGAGTGCAGGAACGCGTCGAGCGTGTCCACCACCCCGCCGCCGATCGAGTTTTCCACCGGCACCAGCCCGTAATCCGTGTGTCCACGGACGACCTCCTCGAACACCGCCGGGATGTCCGACAGCGGCACGTATTCCACCGACGACCCGAACTTTCGTACCGCCGCCATGTGCGAGAACGTCCCCTCCGGCCCGAGGAACCCGATCCGCAGCGGCTTCTCCAGCGCGAACGACCCCGACATCAGCTCCCGGTACACCGCGTCGAGGCACCGATCCGGCAGGGGGCCTTTGTTCAGCCGCCGGACCTTTTCCAAAACGGCCTTCTCCCTGTCGGGCGCGTAGATCGGGAAGTTGTGCTGCTGCTTGATCTTGCCGACTTCCACCACCACCCGCGCGCGGGCGTTGAGCAGGTCCACGATCTGCGCGTCCAGATCGTCGATCTGCCGGCGGAGGGGCTCGAGCTTGGGATCGTCCGGGCCGTTGGAGGCGCCCGACGCGGCGGCGGCCATGCGGCCGTTTTAGCGGGCGCGGCGGGGGGCGTCAAACGGACGATCGACAGCCGTGAAACGGCACGGCCACGGGCGGCATCACGTGGGTAAACAGCGTGCAACGGGCGCCCCCGACGACACGATAACCATCGCGTTGGGGCCGGGACGATCAAGAACAGAAGCGTCAAAGACGAAGGAGAAGGAACTATGTCCAGGTACGGTCTATTCAAAGTATTCATGCGGTTCGGCGACCAGTGGCGCCCCATCGGCGAGTACCGGGCCGCCGACGAGAAGGCCGCCGAACGCAAGGCCTTCGCCGCCGGCTACCGCGGCAACCTGCGGGCGATGGCCGTCAGCCGAAGCTGCTTCTCCCTGGCCGCCTAACCGGTAACGGCCAGAACGCGACAGGGGGATTGGCGGGCGTCAAATAAATGAGGCCCGCCGCCGGGCAAACGAGCGGGAGGGCCTCTGAGGGATTCGGTTGAATTGACCCCCCGTGATACGCCGCGGCCGGTTACTGGTTCGCCGCCCCCGCAATTTCTTCAAAGTCGGTTCAACCGTGTCTTTCGTGCCGTCCGCCGCCGTCCTATCGACGCCGGCGCGAGGGTGCCGCCCCGCTCTCACGACCCCGCTTTGACCCGAAGCAGCACCTTCCCCAGCGGCCCTTGCGCAAGGCGCGCGAACGCCCCGGGAAGCTGCTCGAACGCAAAGATCCGGTCCACCAGCGGCCGCGCACCAGTCCGATCGAGCAGATCGACGATCGTCTGCCACCCCGCGCGGCTCTCGGCGATCGTGTTCGCACCGACCGCCACCCCCCCGACTTTCAGCCGCCGAAAGAACAGGCTCGCCGTGTTGAACTGCGGCACCGGCCCCGCCAGCCGACCCACGCAACTCACCCGCCCCCGGTCCGCCAGCGTGTCGATCACGTCATTGAACAGCGGCCCCCCGACGTTGTCGATCGCCAGGTCCACCCGCCGTGGCTTCAAAAACTCCTTCAGCCGCGTTCTCCAGTCCGCATCCGTCGGGTCAAAAACCGCAACGGCGCCGGCCCGCAGCAGCGCGTCGCGCTTCGACGTGCCGCGGGACAACGCTACCGGCGTGTGCCCGAGCGCGTTGCCCAATTGCATCGACGCCACGCCGACGCCGCCCGAGGCGCCGGTGATCAGCACGATCGCGGCGCTCGGCAGGTCCGCCCATTGGGTCAGCGCCTGATGCGCGGTGAGATAAACCAGCGTCGCCCCAGCCGCCTGCTCCGACGTCCACCCCGCCGGGATCGGCACGAGGCATTCCGCCGGCACCGCGACCCGCTCGGCAAACGTCCCCGCGCGCGAGACGCCCACCTCGCTCCGCAGCACCACGGCGGCGTCTCCGGGCTTCCAGGCCGAAATGTCGCCCGCCACGGCCGACACCGTCCCGACCGCGTCCCGCCCGAGAATGTGCGGCAGGGGGGGCTTGGCCGGATACTGCGCCTCCGCCAGGTACCGGTCCGCCGGATTCAGGGCGGCGTAGCGCACGTCCAAGACCACTTCGCCCGGACCGGGCGCCGGCTCGGAAACCTCGGCAAGCCGCATTGCGGAAAGGCCGGTGAAGGAATCGAGGAGCCAGGCTTTCATGCAAGCCCATCATGACGCGGATACGCGACGCCGTGAAGGCGCTCGCTTCACTCCGCCGTATCCGCCGGCGGCGGCGCCGCGTCCTCCACCTCCCCGCCGTCCCTCGCCCCTTCAAAATCCATCAAAAATTGAATCCGCGCCATCTGCTCCGGCGGCAGCAGCTTCGCCAACTGCCGCCGCGCGCGCCGCACCCCCGTCCGCCGGCTCACGTGCAGCAGCACGATCATCCCGTTTTTGAGCTTCGGCAGCAGTTGAAGGAAATGATCCACGTGCAGGTGCTTGCCGGCCTTCGCGCGGGCCTTGTGGTCCGGATCGAAAAACGTGACCTCCGTCAGCAGCACTTCCGCGTTCTGCACGTCAGGATGATCAAACACCGGCCCCGCCGACGTATCCCCCAGGTACGTAAACAGCGGCACCTCCAGCCGGTATTGGATCTCCACGCCCTGCTTCCGAAGGTTCGCAATCTCCGGCCCCGGCAGCGGCAGGTACTCCGGCTTGAGCTTCTCCCGCACCGAGATCAGTGAATACCCCAAACTCGCCCCCCCGTGGTGCGTCGCAAACGCGCGGATCGCAAAATCCCGGCGGACCTCGTGCAAGTCCCCGCTCTTCATCGGCACCAGCGTGTAAGGCGTCCCCTGCCGCTCCACGTCCCGCCAGCACCGCAGCATCCGGTCCACCGCCGGCGCGATCTCCGCCGGCAGCAGCACCGTCCCGGCCTTCATCCCCTGAAAGAAACGCTGCGACAGGTAATACGGCAGCCCCGCCAGGTGGTCCATGTGCCCGTGCGTGATGCAGACGTAGTCCGACGTCAGCGCGAAATACGGACACCGCCCGATGTCGAAGCACGTATTCAATTCCGGCACCTGGACGACCGTTTCCTCACCCGCCACCGAGTACCCGATCAGCGAATACTGGCCCAGCGCAATCCGCGAGAACTTCTGCACCAGGAACGACCGGGAAGGAACGGCGGGATTGTCGGGCGCGGGGTCCGGCATGACCGCAAAGTAATCGCCAGCCCAACGCCGGGAAAGGGCCAACCACCCGCCGGCCCGCCGCCCCTTCCCCATCCCTGGAAAACTCCCGCAAAATACCACCAGCTTTTGCGTTTGGGGGGGGCGGGCGGTAACTTATCCGGGCGATGCACTGCCCGTTCTGCGATGCCGAGAAGGAGAGTCTGAAGGTGATCGACTCTCGGACGGCCGAAGCGGGCCGGGCCATCCGGCGCCGGCGCCAGTGTTTGAAATGTAACAAAAGGTTCACCACCTACGAACGTATCGAGGAACAGGTCCGCCTCACGGTCGTAAAAACCGACGGCCGGCGGGTCCCCTGGGACCGCGACAAGATCATCGCCGGCCTCGAGCGCGCCTGCTTCAAGCGCCCGGTCCCCGAAAGCGAGCTCCTGCGGATCCGCGACGAAGTGGAGGAGGAGGTCTTCAAAAACCACGACCGCGAGGTCGCCAGCTCGGTCGTCGGCGAACTGGTAACCGAAAAACTGCGTCGCGTGGACCAGGTCGCCTACGTCCGCTTCGCCAGCGTCTACCGCCGGTTCAAGACCCTCGAGGAACTCGTGGACGAGGCCAAGGCCGTTATCGACGCCAGGCGCTACGACGACCCCGGCCAAGGCAGGCTCTTCGTGGACGAGGAGCGCGCCAAACGCGAGGCCAACGGAAACGGCCCCGCAAAGAAGGCCGCGCCCGCGGAGGGAAACGGGGACTGAATGAGACGCTCATGGAACGGGTGGGAGCCCCACTGGGGTAGAGGCAGTCCAGGGACGGACGCGCGGGCGGCAAGGAGGCCGGCAGGTTGTCGATAGTTGCTGAAAATTCATCGAGGTCCGCACCCCCCTCGTCCGATAATGTTCGGAGGCATCTAGCTATGCACCCACGCGTACCGCACCCGCAGCCCTCCCAACGCCCAGTGATCCGCGGCCTTTGCATTGGAACGTTGGCGCTCGTAGGGGGGCTCATGGCCGGTTGCGGCGCGCAAACACCCAAGCCGCCGACCCCCGGCTACGCCGATCTGGGCGCGAAGAAGAACGTCCCGGAGTACATGAAGGGCACCATCTGGGAGCGCACCGAGCTGATGTACACCGAGCCGTTCGCCGTCTCCGGGTACGGCCTGATCGGCAGCCTCCGCGGCACCGGCGACAGCTATGCCCCCACCGCCGTCCGCGAATACATGATCCGCGAAATGGTCAAGCACGGCTTCGGCACCCGCCGCTTCACCGGCGACCTCATGACCTCCCCCGAAGCCATCCTCCGCGACCCACACTACGCCATCGTCCGCGTGGACGGCCTGATTCCACCCGGGACCCGCAAAGGCGACCGCGTGGACGTGGCCGTATCCGCCTTGCCCGAGAACGGCACCTCCAGCCTCGCCCACGGCGTGCTCTTCCAGACCGACCTGCGCGTCCTGGGCACCCAGGACCCGCGCGGCAACGTCAACGCCTACGTCCAATGCGAAGGCCCGGTCTTCGTCAACCCCTCCTACGCCCTGGCCGCATCTACCACCCAGCCGGCCGCCAGGGCCAGCCTCCGCCAGGGCGTGATCCTCGACGGCGGGCGCGCCCTCAGTGACCACTCCCTGGGCCTGCGCCTGCGCCAGCCGGGTTTCGCGATGGCCCGCGCCATGGAGCGCCGCATCAATCAGCGTTTCCAGGACGTGCTCGACATCCCAACCACCACCGAAGTCGGGCGCATGCAGCAGGCCGCCGCCCGCGACGAGGGCCTCGTCTACTTCTGGGTCCCCCGCGCCTACCGCGGCGACTGGCAGCACTTCGCCGGCCTCGTGACCCACCTGTACCTCAACGCCTCCGCGGACTTCGCCGTCAACAAGGCCAAAATGCTCGTCGCCGAGGCTCTCAAACCCGGCGCCTACCTCGAAGACATTTCCTACTGCTGGGAAGGCCTCGGTAAAGAGGCCCTCCCGGTGATCGCCCCGCTGCTGACGCACGAGAAGCCCGAGATCGCCTTCGCCGCGGCGCGCGCGGCGGCCTTCGTCGGTGACCCCGCGGGGCAGGCGGCCCTGCTCGAAATGGCCAAGCGCAGCGGACACCCCTTCCAACTCGCCGCCGTCCAGATGCTCGGGCAGTTGCCCGTCCCCTCGCCGGAGGTGGACCGCATGCTCCGCAAGTGCCTCGACTCCGACCAGACCCTCGTCCGCCTCGAGGCCTACCGCATCCTGGCGCGCAACGACGATTCGATCGTCTTCTCCAAGGACGTGAAAAACGCAAAAGGCGAGGTCAAGTTCCGCCTCGACCTCGTGGCCGGCTCCGGCTCGCCCATGGTGTACGCCACCCGCCAGGGCCCGCCGCGCATCGTGATCTTCGGCGTCAAGACGCTCCTGCGGACCCCCATCGTTTACACCGCCATCCAGGATCGGTTCAGTATTTCGACGCTCCCCGCCGGCCACGGCGTTACGCTCTTCTACCGCGGCCCCGAGCTCGACAAGCCCGTCGCGCAGGAATCCGGGCTCGAGCTGACAGAACTGGTGCGGCGGCTCGCCGGCGAAGGTGCCCCCGGCCAGGATCGCTTCGATTTCTCCTACGGCGACATCGTCGCCCTCCTCCAGGGCCTGGCCGACAGGCACCTGCTGGCGTCGCAAGACGAAGCCGGCCGCTTGCTCGCCGCCAACTTCGTGCTCCAGCCCATGGCCTCCGTCGAACGCGAGCTGACCAACGCCCCCGTCGTCGCTGCCAATTCCAATTCGGCCGACGCAGTGCCCGACCTGAACCCCAATCTAAAGGTGGACGAAGCCAGCGCCGGCGGCCCGCGTAGATCCAGACCCCAGTAGGGGCGGGGTCCCCCCGCCCCCCGATGAGGACCCGATTCCCAAACGCAACACCGGTCAGGGAGGACCTGATTTTGATGCGGCTGAAAAAACTAATCCTTCACGGCTTCAAGAGCTTCGCCGACCGCACCGAGTTCGTCTTCGACTCGCCCATCACCGGCATCGTCGGGCCCAACGGCTGCGGGAAGAGCAACGTCGTGGACGGCTTCAAGTGGGTCCTCGGCGAGCAGAGCGCCAAGAGCCTCCGCGGCGAAGCCATGATGGACGTTATCTTCAACGGCAGCGCCGCCCGCAAGCCCTCCGGCATGTCCGAAGTCGTCCTCGTCTTCGACAACCCCACGCGCGAAGACGGCACCCGCGCCCTCAACCTCGACACCGACGAGGTCTCCGTCGGCCGCCGCCTCTTCCGCGACGGCACCAGCGAGTACCAGGTCAACAACCACAACGCCCGCCTCAAGGACGTCCGCGAGCTGTTCCTCGACACCGGCGTCGGCGTGGACGCCTACAGCGTCATCGAGCAAGGCCGCGTCGCCGCCCTCCTCGAAGCCAACCCCGAGGAGCGCCGCCTCATTTTCGAAGAGGCCGCCGGCATCAGCAAATTCAAGGCGAAAAAGAAGGAAGCCGTCCGCAAGCTCGAAAAGGTGGACCAGAACCTCCTCCGCGTCAACGACATCGTCGAGGAGGTCGAGAAGCGCCTGCGCAGCGTCAAGATCCAGGCCGGCCGCGCCCGCACGTACCAGGAACATTCCCAGCGCCTCCGCGAGCTGCGCCTCACGTACGCGATGCAGGAGTACCACACGCACCGCCAGCAGCTCGCGGAGTTGCAAGGCAAGGGCGAGGACGCCCAGTTCCGCCTCGACGACGTTGCCGCGGACCTGGCGCGCGTGCAGAACGAACTCTTCACCAAGCGCGAGCAATTCGAAGGCCGAACCCGCAAGCGCCAGGAGCTCGAATACGAACTGGTGCAGGCCAGGGCCGCCATGGAAGCCGCCCGCCAGCGCCAGGGCTACGCCAAACAGCAGCTCGCCCAGATCGCCGAACAGTTGAAAGCCTTCGAGCACGACCGCGCCGCCGCCGATCAGAAGCTCGCCGAAGTCGCCCAGTCGCTCGCCGGCGAGACCGAGAACCTCGCCCGCCTGACCGCCGACGTCGAAGACCACCGGCGCCAGATCGAAGAACGCCAAACCGCCTTCCGCGACGGCCAGTTACGCCTCAACCAGATCGCCAAGGAGATCGAGCAGAACAAGTCCGCCGTCCTGGAGCTGATGCGCAAGCTCGCAAACGTCGGCAGCCGCCTCGGCGCCATCGAGATCGAGCAGAAGAACGTCGCCGCCCAACAGAAGCGCCTCGAAGACCGCCGGGCCGTGGTGGTCGAGGAACTCGCCCGGCTCGAAACCGCCCGCGGCGAGGCGCAAGGCAGGCTCGAAGGCGTGCTCGCCGAAATCGCCCGCAAGCAATCCGAGCTCGACGCCAAGCGTGAGCAAGCTAGCCATTTGGGCCGCCAGATTGCCGAGGTCAGCGAGCAGCTCGGCGAAGCCAAGCAACACCGCTCCGGCCTGCTCTCGCGCCAGAAGCTCCTCCAGGACCTTGAAGCGAAGCAGCAGGGGGTCAGCGAAGGCGTGAAATCCGTCCTCCGCCAGCGAGGCGAGCGGTTCCCCTTCGTCCGCGGCCTCGTCGCCGACGTCCTCCGCGTGGACGTCGAGCACGCCCACGTCATCGAAGCCGCCCTGGACGGCCGCGACCAGTGGCTCGTCACCGACGACTCCGCCGCCGCCTTCGCCGCGCGCGACGCGCTGGCCGGCGTCGAAGGCCGCGTCAACGTCCTCTGCACCGACCTGCTCCCGCCCTTCGAGGACGGCCACGACTGGAACCGCCATCCCCACGGCGTGCGCCTCGCCTTCGACCTCGTCAGGGTCGAGCCGCAGTACGCCCCCATCGCTCGACACCTGTTGGGACGCACCGTCGTCGTGGACGACCTGTCCGTGGCCGAAGAACTCCGCCGGGTCGCCCCCTTCGGCTACCGCTACGTCACCCGCGCCGGCGAAGTCCTCGAAGCGGACGGCACCCTCCGCGGCGGACCCCTCACCGCGGCCATGGGCCTCCTCTCCCGCCACGCAGAACTCGAAGCCTTGGCGGTCCAGATCGCCGAATCCGACCGCGGCATCCAGCAGCTCACCGAGCAGCTCACCCACAACAACGCCGCCGCCAAAGCCGTCGAGGAAGAACTCAACGCCCTGCGCAACGACATCTACCAGTCCAACACCGCCAAGGTCGAGCTGACCAGCCAGATCGCCCAGAACAACGACCGCCAGGCCGCCCTCCGCCGCGAGCAGCCCGTCCTGGAAAAGGAACTCGCCGGCCTCTCCCAGCAGGCGGAGAAGCTGACCGCCGAGCAATCGCGCCTCACCGAACAGCGCGGCGAGATGGAAACCGACCAATCGCAGCGGCAGTCGCAAGTCGAGGAGCTGACGAAGCAACAAGCCGACCTGGCCGAGTCTCTGAAGGAAACCAGCGAGCGCCTCACCGCCTGCCGCGTCGAGCTCGGCCAGATCCAGGAAAAACAGCTCGCCAGCCAGCAGGCCGTGCAGCGCCAGACCGCCGCCAAGGCCGAGCTGTCCGCCCAGATCGACCGCCTCGTGAAATCCGCCGACGCCGTCGCCCAGCGACGCGGCGGCGTCGAGCGTGAACTCGAAGACTCCGAGCGCGCCGAATCATCCCTCCTCGATCAGCAGAAGTCCCTCGCCGGCCAAGTCGAATCGCTCGCCGCCGAACTCAAGGACCTTGGCGAAATCGTCCAGCGCCTCTCCGCCCAGGTCGAATCCAAGCGCGCCGAGCACACCGAAGTCGAGCAGGAACTGCACCGCCTCCAACTCCAGCTCGGCGAGCTCCGCGTCCGCCAGGAAACCCTCGTCCAGCGCACCCAGGAAGAGTTGGAGTTGAGCCTCCCCGAAAAGTACGACGCCCTCTTCGCCGACGGCGGCCCCGGCTACGAGCCCGCCGACATGGACTGGCCCGCCGTCGCCGAGGAGATCAAAGAGCTCAAGGAAAAAATCCACCGCCTCGGCAACGTCAACCTCGACGCCATCGGCGAGCAAGACGAGCTCGAACAGCGCCAGCAGTTTCTCTCCGGCCAGGTCACCGACCTCACGACATCCAAGAAGCAGCTCGAAGAACTCATCGACGAGATCAACCGCGAGAGCAGCGCCCGCTTCGAGCAGACCTTCAACGCCGTCCGCGAGCACTTCCAGGGCATGTTCCGCAAGCTCTTCGGCGGCGGAAAGGCCGACGTCTACCTCGAGCTCGAAGTGGACGACAAGGACGCCAGCCAGGCGCCGTCCCTCGGGCCCGATGGTCAAACGGTTCTGCCGCTGATGAAGAAGACGGTTGACCCCCTCGAAGCCGGCATCGAAATCATGGCCCACCCCCCCGGCAAGAAACCCGCCACCATCTCCCAGCTCTCCGGCGGCGAAAAAACCATGACCTGCATCGCCCTGCTGATGAGCATCTTCAAGAGCAAGCCCTCCCCCTTCTGCATCCTCGACGAGGTGGACGCCGCCCTCGACGAAGCCAACAACCAGCGCTTCAACCTCATCGTCCAGGAGTTTTTGGACCAGAGCCAATTCATCATCATCACCCACTCCAAGCGCACCATGCAGATCGCCGACGTCCTATACGGCGTCACCATGCAGGAACAGGGCGTAAGCAAGCGCGTAGCCGTCAAATTCGACCAGGTCGACTCCCAAGGCCGCATCACCGAACACGCCGCTGCGTAGCGAATCGCGCTTCTTTCACGCGTATAATCCCGGCGTGAGGTCCAACATGGGCGTAACCTTAGCCTCGGAACCGAGCGTATTACGGATGGACGAGACTGGCACCATCCGGATAGGGGCTACGCGCGTGACGTTGGACACAATGGTCGCCGCATTTCACGCCGGGCAAACAGCCGAGCAGTTCGTACAGGATTATCCGTCGCTGGATTTGGGAGACGTATACGCGGCGATCGGCTATTACCTTCGCCACCGCGACGTGCTGGACCCGTACCTGCGCGACCGCCACGGCGCGGCCGAGGTATTTCGCGCAGGCCATTCCGAATTGTATCCGAGCGGGGTGCGGGAGCGCCTCGCCCGTCGAACCGAATCCCCGTGACGGGGTATGCTGCCAATCCTTGCGGACGAAAACTTCAACGCTGCAATCTTGCGAGGCCTTCTCCGGCGGCTGCCCGCGATCGATCTGCTTACAGTCCACGGGGCCGGTCTCTCAGGCGCGGACGATCCAGAAGTTTTGGATCTGGCAGCGCGGCTCGGTCGCGTGCTCCTGACGCACGACGTGCGCACGATCCCCGAATTTGCATACCAGCGAATGGCCGCCGGAAAGTCTATGCCCGGCGTCATTGAAGTACCGCGGAACTTTCAATCGGGCCGGCAACCCAGGACTTATACGCTTTCTGGTTAATTCCCGCGCGCAAAGTTCGGCGCTCGTTCGGTAGCGCCCGCCCCTGGGACATGGCATGATGGTGCCTCCTCAAACATGGAGGTGCCCGATGCGTGTGGAGTGGAATG
>Ga0308176_10002497_pt1 | contig 11626 bp, 13 predicted proteins | sample PhyCR2_3_FD_203890 | JGI IMG/M metagenome (GOLD analysis project Ga0308176, IMG submission 203890) | Soil microbial communities from UC Gill Tract Community Farm, Albany, California, United States - DLSLS.C.R2 | ecosystem: Environmental > Terrestrial > Soil > Agricultural land | place: USA... | reverse complement strand
TCTCTCCGCGTACGAGCTGGAGGCGAAGCCCGGCACTCGCTTCACCCACGCCCACGGAGCCGAGCTTGCGCGCCAGGCCGACTCGATGGAGACCTACTTCGAGCGCGTCGTCGAGACGCTGACCGCCGCCGGGTATCGCTGGTACGAGACGGCGAACTTCTGCCGGTCGCCCGAGCTCGCCGGCGGGCGCGACCTGCGGGCGCGGCACAACCTCGGCTACTGGCTCGGACGGGACTACCTGGGGATCGGCGTGGGCGCGGTCAGCACAATTGAGCATCGGCGCTGGCGCAACGCACCGTCGGTCGCCCGCTACGTCGCTGCCCTTCGCGAGGGCAGGCGGCCGCCGCGGGAGCTCGAGTGGCTCCCGGCGGAGACCCGCGCGACCGAACGGGTGATGCTCGGTCTACGCCTCGACGAGCCACTGACGCTCGCGGGGCTCGAGCAGACGCTCGACCCTGCAGAGGTCGCGCGGTACGCGGCGCTCGGGCTGGCCACGCAGGGCGAGGGGACGCTCGAGCTGACCCGTCGCGGCCGCTTCGTCGGCGGCGGCCTGACGGCGCGCCTGCTCGCCTGACCGCCGAACGGCGGGGACGCCGCCTACCATGGAGCGGATATGGCCATCCTGCTCTCCCAGCGGCAACGCGACATCCTTCGCCTCGTGGTCGAGGAGTACGTCCAGACCGGTCAGCCGGTCGGCTCGAAGACGCTCGTCGAGCGGTCGGGGCTCGGCTTCTCGCCGTCGACGGTGCGGAACGAGCTGGCCGAGCTCGAGCGCTTCGCCCTGCTGACGCATCCGCACACGTCTGCGGGCCGCGTGCCGACCGAGTCCGGCTACAGGCTCTACGTCGACGAGCTCCTCGCGCTCCCGGAGGCGCGCTCGGCCGGGTTCGAGCTCGAGCTGCCGGTCGCCCGAGCCGAGGTCGAGGAGGCGCTCCAGACGACCACGGAGATGCTGTCGCAGGTGACGCGACTGCTCGCACTCGTGTCCGCGCCGCCGCTCCAGGCTGCGACCGTTCGGCACGCCGAGGTGCTCCTGCTCCAGCCGGACATCGTGATGGTGGTCGTGATCACGTCGACGGGCGGTGTCACCGACCTCCGTTTCGCGTTCCCGCAGCCGGTCGACCCGGGCCTCGTGACGTGGGCGGGCGACTACGTGAACGAGCGGCTCGCCGGCGCGCGCATCGGCTCGCGCGCCGTGAAGCTCGCCTTCGACGAGCCCGGGCTCACCCCGCGCGAGCGTGCCTTCCTGCTCGTCATTCGCAGCGCGTTCGAGCAGGCGGCCGACGACGACCGGAGGCTCTTCGTCGGCGGCACCGCGGGCTTGCTCGACGAGATGCGCGCGGAGGAGATCGGCGCCTATCGCAGCCTGATGGAGGCGCTCGAGAAGCGCGCGGCGCTGCTCGACGTGCTCGCGCAGCGTCTCGATCCACGGCGGCCGTTCGCCCGCGTCGGCGAGGAGCTCGAACAGCCCGGTCTTCGTGAGCTCGCACTCGTCGGCGCGACGTACGGGGTCGCGCACCGCACGCTCGGCTCCGTCAGCCTGGTCGGCCCGCTGCGCATGGATTACGAAAAGGCGCTCCGCTCCGTGCGCTCTGCCGCGACGGAGCTGTCGCGGTTCGTGGAAGAGGTCTACGCGGACGACTGATGGCGACGACCGAACGCGACTACTACGAGCTGCTCGGCGTCCCACGCGACGCGGACGACGCGGCGATCAAGAAGGCGTTCCGCGCACTCGCGCGGAAGCTGCATCCCGACGTCTCGACGGAGCCCGAGGCGGAGGCGCGTTTCCGCGAGGTGACCGAGGCATACGAGGTGCTCTCGAGCTCCGAGACGCGCGCGCTCTACGACCGCTACGGTCACGCGGGGCTGCGCTCGGGCGGGTTCCGCCCGACTCACTTCGACGTCTCGGGCCTGAGCGACATCTTCTCCGCGTTCTTCGGCGACGACCTCTTCGGCGGCATGCGCGGCAGCGGCCGCACGCGCGGCTCCGACGTCGGGGCCGAGATCGCGGTCGAGCTGGTCGACGCCGCGCGCGGCATCACCGTCGCGGTCCCCTTCGAGGTGGCGGTGACCTGCAGCACGTGCGGCGGTGACGGCGTCGAGCCGGGGACCGAGCCGGTCCGCTGCGACCGCTGTGAGGGAACCGGCCGGCTCCAGCAGGTGTCACGCAGTCTCTTCGGCGAGTTCGTTCGCACGCAGGCGTGTCCTCAGTGCGCCGGTCGCGGCGTCATCGTCGAGCATCCATGCGCGGTCTGCGAGGGTGCGGGCCTCGTCGTCGAGTCGCGCACCGTCGACGTCGACGTGCCGGCCGGAATCCACGACGGCCAGCGCATCCGCATCACGGGTGAGGGGCACGCAGGGACACTGGGTGGGCGTTCGGGTGACGTCTACGTGCTCGTGCGCGTCAACCCGGACCCGCGCTTCGTGCGCGAGGGCAACGACATCTACTCGCAGGTCGACCTGACGATCGTCGACGCGGCCCTCGGCAAGACCTACGAGGTGGAGACGCTCGACGGGACGATCGAGCTCGAGCTTCCCCCGGGCGTGCAGCCCGGCGAGGTACGTGTGCTTCGCGGGAAGGGCATGCCGGTGCTGCAGGGCTTCGGACGGGGTGACCACCGCGTGCTTGTCAACGTGTCGGTGCCGCGGCGGATCACGGACGAGCAGCGCCGGCTGCTGGAGGAGTTCGAGGCGGCGAGCGACGAGCACACCTACCGCCACGATGAGGGCTTCTTCGAGAAGCTGAAGAGCGCGTTCCGCTGAGCGGTCTGCGCAGGGTGTCGGTGCACGTCGGCCTCGCGCGCGCCGAGGAGGCGCGCGCCACCATGGTCGAGCTCTTCCCGGAAGGATTCGAAGAGGTCGACGAGGCCGGAGGGATCGAGCTCGCGGCGTACACCGACGCAGCCGGCGAGGAGCGCCTGTGGCACTTCTTCGGCAGCGCGCGCGGCGACGAGGTCGAGGCCGGCTGGGAGGATCGCTGGCGCATCTTCCACCGCCCGGTGCGCGTCGGGCGTCTGTGGATCGGCCCGCCGTGGGAGCAGGCGCCGGAGGGTGTGCTCGTCGTCGTTGTCGACCCCGGCCGCGCGTTCGGCACGGGCTCCCATCCGACGACCCAGCTCTGCCTGCAGTTCCTGCAGGAGCTCGAGCCGGGCTCGCTGCTCGACGTCGGTTGCGGCTCCGGGGTACTGTCGATCGCGGGGGCGCTTCTCGGCTTCCACCCGGTCGTCGGCGTCGACATCGAGGCGCCGTCGATCGAGGCGACGCGGGAGAACGCGCGGTCGAACGGGGTCGAGGTCGACGCGCGCCTCGTTCGCACCGACGATCCCCTGCCGGGCGCCGAGACCGCCGTCGCGAATATCTCGATCGCCTCCGTCGAGGGCCTTGCGGGGCGCCTCGATGTTCGACTGCTCGTCACGTCCGGCTACTTCATCTCGGAGCAGCCCGTGCTCGCGGGCTTCCGGCACGCAGGCCGGCGCACCATGAACGAGTGGGCGTCGGATCTCTACGAGCGCGCCTGAACCAATACGATCCCGCCCGTGGCGACGTTTCGCGTCGATTTTCTCGGGTGCAAGGTCTCGCATGCCGACGCGCACGAAGTGCGCGAGGCGCTGCTGCGCGACGGCCACGACGAGGCTGCCTCCGACGCGGAGGTGGCCGTGATCAGCACCTGCTGCGTGACGAACGAGGCGCTGGCCAAGAGCCGCAAGGCGGCAGCGCGTGCCGCCCGCTCCCACCGGCGCGTGTACCTCACGGGCTGCGGCGCGAACCTCCAGGGCGATCCGTTCGCCGGCCTTCCGTCCAACGTCAAGGTCGTCGCGCGCAGAAGCGAAGAGACCGCGACGTTCGTCGCCGGGGATGTCGGCGCGATCGGCTGCGTTCGCGCCGACGCGCACGTCGATCGCGTCCGGGCGTTCGTGAAGATCCAGGACGGCTGCTCGTTCTCGTGCAACTTCTGTGTGATCCCGCTCGTTCGAGGCCCGTCTCGGAGCCGCCGTGCAGCCGCGGTCCTCGCCGAGATCCGCCGCCGTGTGCGCCAGGGGCATCGAGAGGTCGTGCTGACCGGCATCAACCTGGGCTGCTTTCGCGATCGCGACGCCGGCTACGACCTGCCGCGGCTCGTCCGCGAAGCGGGTGCGACTCCAGGGCTCGAGCGGCTGCGCCTCAGCTCGATCGAGATCAACCACGTGGACGAGAAGCTCGTCGCCGCGCTGCGCGAGACGCCGGCGGTGAGCCGGCACCTGCACGTGCCGCTGCAGTCCGGCGACGACGGGGTGCTGCGCGCGATGAAGCGCCGTTACACCACGAGCACGTACCTGCGCCGCCTCGCGCCGCTCGCAGACGAGTTCAACCTGACGAGTGACGTGATCGTCGGCTTCCCTGCGGAGGACGAGGCCGCCTTCGAGCGCACCCTGCGCACGGTCGAAGCGGCCGGCGTCACGAAAGTGCACGTCTTCCCGTACTCGCCGCGGCCGGGCACGGCCACCGCGGCCGAGGACGCAGTCGCGCCGCAGGTCAAGAAGGATCGCTCGGCGCGGCTGCGCGCGCTCTCGCACGAGCTCTGCCTCCGCCGGTGGACCGGGAAGATCGGCCGCGAGGACCTCGTCCTCGTCGATCGTCCCGGACGCGGCTACGGCGACGACTACACGCCGTGGCTCGTCGACGCTCCGGTTGGCGCACTCGTTCGCGTGCGTGCCGGCTCGGTGACGGAGGAGGGGATTCGCGCTGCAGCCTGACTGCCTCTTCTGTGCGCTCGTCCGCGAGGGCGAGCACGTGCACGCGGCCGACGGATTCGTCGCGATCAACGACATCAACCCGCAGGCGCCGGTGCACGTCCTGGTTCTGCCGGAGCGCCATGTCGACACCTTCCGCGATGTCTCGCAGTTCGGCGATGCGGAAGCGAAGCGGATGCTTGCGTTCGTCGCGGAGACGGCGGCGAAGGCGGGCCTCACCGACTATCGCGTCGTCGTCAACGTCGGGGCGGGCGGCGGGCAGACGGTGTTTCACCTCCACTGGCACATCCTCGGCGGGCGCCGGCTCGAGGAGCGCCTGCTGTGACGCTGATCGAACGGCTCGAGCAGGAGGTCAAGGAGGCGATGCTCGCGCGCGACGCCGACCGGCGCGATGCACTGCGCCTGATCGTGTCGAGCCTCAAGTCCGCCGAGAAAGACCTTCTCCGCCCGCTCACCGACGACGAGGCGCTCCAGGTGATGCAGCGTGAGCGCAAGAAACGCGTCGAGGCGGCCGAGGCATTCCGGACGGCCGGCCGCGAAGCGCAGGCCGAGAAGGAAGAAGCCGAGCTCGGCGTGCTCGAGGAGTTCATGCCCGAGCCGCTCGCCGAAGAGGAGCTCGAGCGAATCGTCGACGACGCGATCGCGGAGAACAAGGCGACGAGCATGCGTGACATGGGCCGCGTGATGGCCGACGTGATGCCGCAGATCGCCGGCCGCGCAGACGGGTCGGCGGTGAGCCAGCTCGTACGCGAGAAGCTCGCGTAGCGGCGACCTCGCGTCCAGACCGGTTCTCGCGCGAGGCCCGGTTGCGGGGCTACGCCGCGTTTCGTGCGGGGCCCGACGCAACGAAGTCGCGATGCCGCACGAGGGCGACAGCGAGCACGGCGCCGCAGGCGGCGACGACCGCGCCGACTATCAGGATGTCGTGCAGGCCGTGCACGAAGGACGCGCGCGCGGCAGCGTTCGCGTGCGCCGAGAAGGCGCGCGGGTCGACCTTCGCCGCGAAGATCGCGCCGAGCGCCGCGATGCCGGTCGCGATCCCGATCTGCCGGAACGTGTTGTTGATCCCCGAGGCCATCCCGGCCCGCTCCTGGCGCACCGTCGAGACTGCCGTCGTCGCGAGCGGCGCGTTGACGAGCCCGATCCCGACTCCCCCGATCACGAAGCCGGGCAGCAGCACCGTCCAGTGCGAGCTCGGCGTCACGCGGCTCATCAGCCACATCGCGAGTGCGTTGAGGGCGAGCCCGGTTCCGAGCAGCACCCGGATCGGTACGTGCGCGATCAGCCGTCCCGCGATCGGGGCGGCGAAGAACGAGACCACGCTGATCGGCAGGAAGCGCAGCCCGGTCTGGAGCGGCGAGAGCCCCAGGATGTTCTGGAGATAGAGCGTCAGGTAGAGGAACATCGCGAACATCGAGCCCGAGATCGCGAACGCCGTGATCTGCGCACCGACGAACGCCGGCCGCCTGAAGAGCGACAGGTCGACCATCGTCGTCGACTCGAGCGCCTGCGAGACGACGAAGAGCGTCAGCAGCACGGCTGCGGCGGCGAAGAGGCCGAGGATCAACCCGCTCGACCAGCCGTGCGTGTTGCCCTCGATCAACGCGAGGATGAGACAGAAGAGGCCGCCGGTCAGCGTCACGAGCCCCGTCGGGTCGAGCTCGCTGTGCTCCGGGTCGCTCGACTCACGCAGCTGCTTCAGCGAGAGGCTCACCGCGACGACGCCGATCGGGATGTTGACGAGGAAGATCCACCGCCACGAGAGCCACGAGGTGAGCACGCCGCCCGCGAGCGGCCCGATCGCGACCGCCGCGCCGATCGTCGCGCCCCAGATCCCGAACGCCGTGCCGCGCTCCTTGCCGTGGAACTCCTGCGAGAGGAGCGCGAGCGCTGTTGCGAACATGATCGCCCCGCCGAGGCCCTGCACGCCTCGCGCGATGATGAGGAACAGCGAGTCGTTCGCGAGACCGCATGCGGCCGACGCGATCGTGAACAGGACGATGCCCGTCACGAAGACCTTCTTGCGACCGAAGAGATCCGCGAGCGAGCCTGCCGTGAGCACGCAGGTCGCGAGCGTCAGCGCGTAGGCGTCGACGACCCATTGCAGGTCGGAGAACGACGCCCCGAGTGCCCGCTCGATCGCCGGGAGGGCGACGTTGACGATCGTGATATCGAGCAGGAGCATGAACGTCGCGATGCAGACCGCGACCATCGTCCACCACTTGCGCGCCATGCGGGCAACCTACACTGGGGGTCGTGCAGGAGACGCTGGAAGTCTCGAACGAGGTCGCGGCCGAGCTGGCCGGGATCTCCGACGGTGTGCTCGACGCTCTGCGCGAGCGGCTCCAGTGCACCGTGCGCCTGCGCGGGAACCAGCTGACGCTCGAGGGAGACGAGCGCAACGTCAGCGGCGCTCGGGCGGTGATCGACGAGCTGGTCGAGCTCGTCGAGGGAGGCCATCAGATCGGCGGCCACACGGTCGACGCGGTGCTCGGGACGCTCGAGGCGGGGCACGACGTGCGCGAGGTCTTCGACGCGGTCGTCTGGCGCCACCGCGGCAAGAAGATCGCGCCGAAGACGGTGACGCAGAAGGCGTACGTCGACGCGATCCGGCGCGCGACCGTCACCTTCGGGATCGGCCCCGCCGGAACCGGCAAGACGTATCTCGCGATGGCGCTCGCGGTCGCAGCGCTGCACGAGCGGGAGGTCGCCCGCATCATCCTCACGCGCCCGGCCGTCGAGGCGGGCGAGCGCCTCGGGTTCCTGCCCGGCGACCTGATGGCGAAGGTCGATCCGTACCTGCGCCCGCTCTTCGACGCGCTCTACGACATGCTCGACCCCGACAAGGCGAACAGCCTGATGGAGCACGGGACGATCGAAGTCGCGCCGCTCGCGTTCATGCGCGGCCGGACGCTGAACGACAGCTTCATCATCCTCGACGAGGCGCAGAACACCTCGCCCGAGCAGATGCAGATGTTCCTGACGCGGCTCGGCTTCGGCTCGAAGGTCGTGGTGACGGGCGACGTGACGCAGATCGACCTGCCGCGCGAGTCGCGGTCGGGTCTCGTGCACGTGCGCGACGTGCTGAACGACGTCGAGGGAATCGAGTTCGTCGAGTTCGGGCACAAAGACGTCGTACGCCACAAGCTCGTGCAGCGAATCGTCGAGGCGTACAAGGAGCACACGGACGAGCGCAATCGATGATCTCGGTGGAGATCGAGAACCGGAGCGGCATCGAGGTCGACGAGGCGGGAGCAATCGAGCTCGCCGGCAGGCTGCTGCGCGCGGAGGGGATCGACGAGGGCGAGCTCGGGATCGCTTTCGTCGCGAAGGACGAGATGCGTCTGCTGAAACGCGACCATCTCGGGATCGACGAGGCGACGGACGTCCTGTCGTTCCCGATCGACGGTCGCGACGACGTGCTCGAAGGCGTGCCGCGCGCGCTCGGCGACGTCGTGCTCTGTCCGCAGGTCGTCGGCGCGGAGTGGCGGTGGCCGCTCGCGCACGGGTTGCTCCACCTGCTCGGCTACGACCACGGCGAGGCGATGGCCGACCGCGAGCGGGAGTTCTCGCAGTGAACCCACGGCGCGCTCCGGGCATCTTCGACTCGTTCAACTTCGCGTTCGAGGGGATCATCCACGTGCTGCGTACGCAGCGGAACATGCGGATCCATTTCGCCGTGGCGTTCGTGGTGCTCGTGGCGGCACTCGTCGTCAACGTCACGAAGCTCGAGCTGATCGCGCTCCTCATCTCGATCACGTTCGTGCTGATCGCGGAGATGCTGAACACCGGGCTCGAGGCGGCGATCGACATCGCGACCACGTCGTTCGACCCGATGGCGAAGCTCGCGAAGGACATCGCCGCGGGCGCGGTTCTGATCGCCACCGCGAACGCCGTCATCGTCGGCTATCTCGTCTTCGCGGGCAAGGTCGCGAACCGCTCGTCCCACCTGCTCGAGCGCCTGCGCGAGGCACCTGCGGAGCTGACGCTCGTCGCGCTCGTGCTCACGCTGATCCTCGTGATCGCGACGAAGGCGTACACCGGCCGCGGGACGCCCCTGCGCGGAGGTCTTCCGTCTGGTCATGCGGCGCTCGCCTTCGCGGGGTGGATGGCCGTGACGTACGTCGCCGGCTCGAACGAGCGCTTCGTCGTCTCGACGATCGCCTTGATCATGGCGTTCCTCGTCGCGCAGACCCGTGTCGAGTCCGGCGTCCATTCGGCGCTCGAGGTGACCTACGGCGCGCTCGTCGGCGCGCTCGCGGCGCTCGTCGTCTTCCAGGTGTTCTCGTGAAGGAGCTCGTCGAGCGCGCGGAGGAGGTGGCGAAGCGCGCATATGCGCCGTACTCGAACTACCAGGTGGGCGCCGTCGTCCGCACCGCCGACGGCCGCGAGTTCGAGGGGGCGAACGTCGAGAACGCGGCCTACCCGCTCACCCAGTGTGCGGAGAAGACGGCGATCGGCGCGGCCGCGAGCGCCGGCTACCGGCCAGGCGACATCGCCGCGGTCGCGATCAGCGCGTCGCCGTGCGGCGGGTGCCGCCAGTGGCTGTACGAATGGCGCGTGCCGGAGGTGAGCTACCGCCGGGACGACGGCTCGATCGCGACCGTGTCGCCGGCAGAGCTGCTGCCGGACAGCTGGAACCTGCCCGGATGAAGTCGGGCTTCGTCGCCGTGGCAGGACGGCCCAATGTCGGGAAGTCGACGCTCGTGAACGCGCTCGCCGAGGCCAAGATCGCGATCGTCTCGGACAAGCCGCACACGACCCGGCACCAGATTCGCGGGGTCTACACGACCGACGACGCGCAGCTCGTGCTCGTGGACCTACCGGGGTGGCAGAAGCCGATCGACACGCTGACCGAGCGCATGCAGGTGCGCGTCGACGAGACGATGGCGAGCGACGTCGACGCGGTGATGGTGGTCGTCAGCGCGCGCGACCGCATCGGTGCTGGGGACAGGTTCGTCGGCCGCCGTGTGTTCTCGCTCGGCGTCCCCGTGGTGATCGTCGTCAACAAGGTCGACCGGCTGAAGGCCGGCCACATCGCATCGCAGATGAAGCAGGCTGCGACGCTCGGCAACTTCCACGCACTGCACCCGGTGAGCGCGCTGACGGGCGACGGCATCGACGAGCTGCGCGGCGACCTGATCTCGCTTCTGCCGGATGGGCCGCCGCTGTATCCCGCCGACATGCAGACCGACATGCCGCTCGAGGCGCGGATCGCGGAGCTCGTGCGCGAGCAGGCGCTCCGGCTGACGAAGGAGGAGGTACCGCACGCGATCACCGCCGAGGTGGTCGAGCTGGACGAGAAGCTCGTGCACGTGCGCCTCTACACGGAGACGGAGAGTCAGAAGCAGATCGTGATCGGCAAGGGCGGCACGATGGTGCGCGAGATCGGCCGCGGCGCGCGGCCGCACGTGGAGGCGCTTCTCGGACACCCCGTGTTCCTGCAGCTCCAGGTGAAGGCGTCGCCGAAGTGGCGGCGCAACGAAACGATGCTCGAGCGCCTCGGCCTCTGACGCGGCGGAAAAACAGTCGCAGAATTGTCACGCTCCCCGCATGGTTGAGCCAAAACCGGGGTCAGACCCCGTGATGTCCGGTCTGGACATGGCGCCGGAGGGTGTTTGGCTTGGATGCGTGAAATGCGGCTGCGACCGTGGAAAGACTGGCGCAGATTTGTCACGCTCCCCGCATGGTTGAGCCAAAGCCGGGGTCAGACCCCGTGATGTCTGGTCTGGACATGGCCGCTCAAGGCAGGCGCGGCGAGAAGTAGCGCTTGAGCCACGTCGCGAGGCCGTCGAGGCCCGGGAAGAGGACGCGCTCGGTGATGTTCGCCTGGTCGAGCTTGTCGCGCACCTCCCACTTCAGCTCCGCCGGCAGGACAATCCGCCGTGCGAACGCCGGGTGCCGTTCGAGCCACTCGTCCATGCGCGCGTGCGGCGACGGCATCAGTGAGAAGAGCGCGTACTGGTTCACGATTCGCTCGTCGAGCGCCGGCGGCTCGAAGAAGACGACGAAGTCCTCGCCGAGCCGGTCGAAGTCCGCGAGCGCCGGGGCCTCCTCGCGCAGCACCTCCGCGGAGAGCGCATTCATGCCCTGCTCGTCGAGCGCACGCCGCAGCTCGGTCGGCAGCACCTTGTTGACCTCGACGAAGTCGACCATCCAGATCGCGCCGTCGAGCTCGAACCGCGCCGGATGGGCCGTCGCGAAATGAAGCGCCACGTAGGGCGAGTACGTCCAGTCCAGGAGCCGTGTCGGGAGCCCGTGGTGCTTCGCGAGCGCGAGCCAGTGCCAGAGCGAGTCCTCCGGCACGTCTGTCCGCTGCGCGTACTTGCGAAAGTTGCGCAGGAGGTGCGGCTCGACCTCGTGGACGTCGCCGCCCAGGCGCTGCAGGCTCGTCACGAGCTTCGCGTCACGTGAGGCCTCGCCCCGGAAGACGAAGTCCGAGCGATGGCGCGCGAGCCCCTCGTGCCAGGAGTCGGCGAAGAGCAGCTCGTGCAGATGTGCCCACGATTCGGCCCGGATCTCGTCCACCGAGGCTCGATTCCCGCCCATCTACACTGCACACATGGCGCAGGCACCCGCACTTCCCCGCGGCTTCGAATTGCCGCTCGAGCCGCGGCTTCCCCGCATCGGCTCCATCGACCAGGTCGCGGTCGAAGCGAGGGCGGGGGAGCTCGCGAAGCGGTCGATCAAGAAGGACGCGAAGGTCTGGGCCCTCGAGCTCGCGCTGCGCTGCTGCGACCTGACGACGCTCGAGGGGCAGGACACGCCGGGCAAGGTCGCCGCTCTCTGCTCGAAGGCGATCCGCCCCGACCCGGGCGACCCGCGGATTCCCTCGGTCGCCGCCGTCTGCGTCTATCCGAACCTCATTACCGCGGCGAAGGAACGGCTCGCCGGCA